>SDBT01000034.1_pt1 | contig 154262 bp, 118 predicted proteins | sample 2277101 | NCBI WGS metagenome assembly SDBT01 (sample SAMN10404973, study PRJNA504765) | marine sediment metagenome | isolation source: marine sediment core GS10_PC15, 103 cmbsf | place: Arctic Ocean: Southern Knipovich Ridge | collected 2010
GCAGTTTGATTGTCGCCCGGCCACCGGCGTGTTCGGAGCACACATGATCATACGAAGCGTCGCCGACGGGCCGGTGAACATCATCCTGGAGACGCCGCAGCAGAACCCCGCGGGGGAGTACACTTCAGAGTCACCTGCCTCCCGTGGGCAGGTGGAGGATAACGAGATCGCGGAGCCCGAAGTCGACCAGAAGTGAACATGCCACGGGCCCCGTGGCCCGGATGCTGCCGGCGTGGGCCGACGCCGTCACGGCTTCGTTGCGAACTGCCCGGGCTTAACCTGGAGGACCGTGCCGTCGGAGAAACGCACGCGGACCGGGCGGTTTGTCATGTTGCAGGCCGTGTAGGCCCGCTTCCCATTTCGCACGAACGCCACAGCGGTAGGGTGGTCGGCCCCCACCGTGCGGTCCACGTGGCCGAGGGCTTGGAGGTTGCCGATCCAATGGCAGACGAACGGCCGATCGTGCGGGCCGATCCTGCCGGGCTCGGCCTGGAATCGCTGCATGGCCTTGTCAGCATCGGCCAACGCCTCGTACATCCACAGGATCGCATGCCAGTGTTTCCACCGGTAACTGCCGCGCAGTCGCGCCAGGCCCTGCAGGTTCCGGCGGACGTAGTCGGGGTACAGGCCCAGGTAAAGCGAACCGGACTGGATCGGCAGCAGGATGATGCCGTGGGTGTGTTCCGGTTCTCCGCTGAACCACGTGGCGTAATCCGTTTTGCCGCCCCAGATCAAGGCCGCGCAGGACTGGTCGTAGCCCTTGGGGAAGAAGCGGTCCTGGACGTCGAACCAGTACGCGTTGATGGCATGGAGCTCGGTGGTATACAGGTAAATGCCGAGGTCGCGGACCTCTGAATCGCCGGTGGCTTGGCCCCAGAGGATCATGCCGGTCCAGGCGTTCATAGCCTCCGAGGACGACTCCTGGTTGTTGCCGTCGCCGAAGCGTGCGTTGCCCGACGCCCAGGAATGGCCGGCGTATGGATCGAAACACCGAAGGAACGGGAACAGCGCATCGTTGCGATTGGGGCTGCAGATATCCCGGATGAGCAGTTTCACCATGCCGCCCCAGGCCTTGTCGGAGGCCCACGTCTTGTCGGTCCGAGCGATCTCCGCCGCCGCACGCACGAAGTACCCATAGTGGAAATGATGGTCGTTGAGCGCATGAGCCGAGCCGTAGCTCGACCGGTGGCCGATCAACGCGCCCCAGACCTTGTCGTAGAAGAAGTAGTGATCGGCTTTGCGCCCCTTGCCCGGTGCGGTCAGCCAGTTCTCCAGGCGCGACGCCAACGTCTTGCGCAGGCGACCGGCGAGGTCCCCCTTGCCCATCTGCTCGGCGATGGGAATCAGGTTGGCGATGGCTCCGAGCGTCTTCCCGTGCCAATAGGTGTCGGGCGGATCGCTGAACGGTTTGCCGGCCGCTTCGGCCAGGTATTTGCGAAGGCGCGCCCGATCGTAGCGGCCTTTGTCCGGCAGGGCCGGCAGCACGCCGGGGAAACGCATGACGGTCGTGAAGGTGCTGCCGGCACCGAGCTTCATGGGCCCGCGGATTGAGGCGTAGGCGTACGGGAGCAGCTTGTGCTTCGTCGCCATCCACTGGTGCGGATACAGGGCAAACAGTGTGCCGCGCCCGGCGCCCTCGTGCGCTTTGGTCTTGAAGGTGAAGGTGGTCTCGACCACGCTCTTGGCCGGCACGTACCGCCAAGTGACCTTGGTGTCGAGCACGTGGTTGTGTGCGTATCGCTGGAAGAGGTTCAGCGTCGCCTGGCGGCTGTCGGGAACAACGGCCAGCGAGAAATACCCCTTCCCCCGGCTGTGGTTGACGAAGGTGCGTCCGTTGATCCCGCTCCAGGTCGAACCGGCAGGCCCGAAAAGCCCGTAATGCCGGCCCTTCACACTGACCCCGAGCGTGGGCGTCTTCGCCCCGCCGGCCCAGACCTTCACGTCACCGTCGAAACGGATCCTCGCGCCGCCACCCTCATACGTCGCGTAGACGAACGGGGAACCGTGGCCGTAGCTCACGCGCATCTTCCTGCCGCCGTGGGCGAACAGCACACGAACGAACCAGTCGCTGAACCCGTCCACGCGCGCGTCGGGGAACTCGCTGACGGCCGAGTGGCCGAGCACCAACTCGTCCTTGAGGCCGGCCAAGATGTGCTTGGCCGTGGCGCGGATCTGCGCTCCCGGGTACGAGACCCGCAGGCCGTCCTTGACGGCGCGCATGGCCAAGGGATGGGCGAAATGGTTGGAGGAGTACGGCTCCCACGCCAACGAACTCCACCAGTCGTTGGTCGGCATCTTGCCGGTGACGTTGGGGGTCAGGTATATCTTCCGGGGGGGCAGCTTCATGCCCGCCGGCGGCGCGAGCGTGTAGCTCCCCCTGCCCACGCGGGTGTTCTGCGACATGACGCTCCGGGAGGCAGCAGCGATGGTAATTGGCAGGGCCAGCAAGATGATGGTCAATCGGCGCACGTCACGCTACTCCGAGCTCTATTGTACATGAATTGTGGTTCTCATCTGGGAACCTCGGGATCACGGCTCTGCTTGAGAGCAAGAGGCGTCACCTCTTCCTCTGCGAGGGATGATGCATAGGCCAAGCAGGCAAGGATATCCTCGCGCGAAAGGGACGGATATTCTTCCAGCAGATCCTCAAAGCTGTCGCCGTTGGCCAGCATCCCGACAATCTGGTGGACCGGGATGCGGGTGCCCTTCACACATGCCTGCCCGTGACAGACTCCCGGGTCCACTGAGATGCGGTCGAACCTGCTTGCCATTGTCTGGCTCCTATGTGGACGCTTGGGTGGCATTCTGCCAAATCTCTCCGGCGTCGACAAGTCTTGAAACCTCAGCACAGCCATGAAGGATGACATGCGGGTGCGAGACGGGCAGGATGAGTTGCTTGGGCTATGACGACAAGATTGAGCAGGTCTGTTGACGTTGAGATCCTTCGCCGCGCGGCATGGGCGATATCAGTCCCGATGATTCCGAGGCGCCGGCACGGCGTCTGAAACAGCAGGCCTCGCGGGGGGACATCCGGGTGACGCTCCATGCTCATGAGGAAATGGTCGATGAAAACATTTCGTACGAATCAGTCCGTGAAGCGTTGTTGGATGGTGCAATTATAGAGAACTATGCGGACCATCGGCGCGGGCCATGTTGTCTGGTCTGTGGCCAATCCGCATCGGGAAGGTACCTCCACATAGTCTGTACGACTTCGCTGGAAGTTGTTATAATCATTACTGCTTACGAGCCTAAACCACCGAAGTGGATAACTCCTTATCAAAGGACACAGAAGGATGAAATGTAGCATTCAGGGCTGTCCCGGACGATACGAGCAGAAGGAGATTATTCACACTGTTCGTCAGGCCGGCCAAATCCTCGTCCTCGAACACGTCCCCGCTGAGGTCTGCAGCATCTGCGGGGACACGATCCTGAGCCCGCGCACCGTCCGCCATATCGAGGCCCTGCTTAAGAGCAAGAAGCAGCCGCAAAAACTTGTGCCGTTATACGACTACGCCTGACTTGCACGGCGAGCGGCGTCAGATGCGGGCATTGAGGGGATCCACCACCAAATCCCCCTTGCCAAACCCGGAATAAAGGTTATGATTGATGGTTGATCGCCGGGGTTTGCGGCATCACGGCCGTGGCATGCGTCCCACACGGTGGATAACAGACGGGACGGATTTTGTGGAGTAGAAGACAACCGTGGATCCTTTCCTGTGGGTCGTGGTGGCATCCACGGCCCTGTCTGGGTTTTTCGCGCTGATCAGCTATTCGCTGCAGGCTTTTCGGCGGATTCAACTCGAAGAAGCCTTCAAAGGTGACCGGGCCGAACAACGCCTGACCTGGCTTGAAGATAACCTCACCGCGCTGAGGCTGACGGCGGCTCTGTACCGCGCGCTGGCGAACCTGGTTCTGGTTGTGGCGCTGATCCGCCTGCTGGACGGCACGGCGATTGGCGCCGTCGTCGCCGCGGCGGTCATAGCAATCTTCGGCGTGGCCATACCCCACGCATGGGCTGCCTACGCGGGCGAGAAGGCCCTGGCCGCCGTCTACGTCATTCTGGTGGCATGCAGATACGTCCTGTATCCCGTCACGGCTGTCATGCAGGCCTTCGACCTGCCGATCCGCCGGCTTACCGGCCTCAGCGACCAGGAGGCGAATAACAGCGACGCGGCCAAGCAGGAGATTCTTCAAGCCGCCAGCGAAGGGCGTGCCGAGGGTACGGTAAACGCCGAAGAGGTCGATATGATCGAGTCGGTGATCGAGTTCGGCCAGACGCACGCCGGGCAGATCATGACTCCGCGGACGGATATATTCGCACTGCCCGTTGAGACGCCATGGGACCAAAGCTGCGCAAAAGTCGTGGAAGCGGGCCACACGCGCGTGCCGATATATCAGGACAGCCTGGATAACATCATCGGGGTCCTCTACGCAAAGGACCTCCTGGGGCACATCGGCGACGACCGCCCGCCAAACCTGCGAAGCACCATGCGAAAGCCTTACTTCGTTCCGGAGACGGTGGTGCTGAACGACCTGCTGCGTGAGTTCAAGGCCCGGAAGGTTCACATGGCCGTGGTGTTGGACGAATACGGCGGCACGTCGGGAGTCGTCACCATCGAAGACGTGCTGGAGGAGATCGTCGGCGAGATCGCGGATGAATACGACCGGCCGGAGCCGGCCCTTATGAAGCGCATCGATGGCAAGACGGCGGAGGTCGACGGCCGGCTGCACATCGACGACCTTAACGACACGTTCGGCCTGGACATACCGGAGGACAAGGACTACGACACAGTGGCTGGGTTCATCTTTTCGGAACTTGGATTCATTCCCGCGGCGGACGAGACTCTTGAGGCCGGCGGCGCGAGATTCACGGTGCTTGCCGCCGACGAGCGGAAAATCAGCAAGCTGCGCGTGGAGCTGATCGAAGATGTCCGCCGCAAGCCGGAGCAATAGTCTCACCGGCCGGAAAGGTCCCACGCAATGTCCTTCGAAGATGGGTGGGAGAAAAGGGGTCAGGCTACTTCTTCCAGCCTCCCCACAGCCCGCGACAGAGAATGCCCGCGAAAAAGTAGCCTGACCCCTTTTCTCCCCCGTCGAAAGCTGTCTTTACTACAACGAGGTCTACCAGGAATTGAGCAAGCGATAGGAGCCGCACCAGGACCATGAGCCAAGACAAGTCCGAGCTCGTAGTTGTCGCATCGGCTGCAACGCTTGAAGAAGCGCTGGTAGTTCGCTCTGTCCTGGCCGGAAACGACATATCAGCACATGTCCAGGGGGCTCTTGCTACCGGCACGATGCCCCACCTGGCCTTCGCGATTAACCCCGGAGGCGTCCGCGTTATGGTGCTGGCAAGCGATCTCGACAGGGCAAGACGGGTCCTGGCGACGGTTGAACCCCTGGAGTATGAGGAACAGGAGATCGAGCAGCGCGATGAAGCCACGTTTGAGACGTCGCCCGACAGATACGCGCAGAGCGCCTATCGCGCGAGCCTGCTATATCTGATGTTCCTGCCGATTCTTCTTCTGGTGCCGTATTACTTCTGTCGGGCGCTGCATGCCCGCCGGCGCCAACCGGTTCGAGACAAGAGGCGGTTCAGAAGGAATATGACCCTGTCGCTGATCGTGGGCATTGGGATTCCCTGGTTCTGCATCTTTGGGTTGCTCGGCTGGGCCGCCATCGCCTTGCTCGGGCCGTTCGATTACCACGGCACCGGCCCATAGGAGCCCATTGATTCTGGCGATTCCTGATGAGCGGGGGCGTCAGTCCCCCCACGGGGCCTGGTCCCCGGAACCGCCGCCCGAAACCTTGCACATCCTTGCACTTTTTTCGCAAATAAAGTGCAAGGTTTCGCCACGCAAAATCACCCCTTAAGCCTAGCGTTTCCAGGGCATTACGTCGGTTTTGCAACCTTGCACTTTCCGGCGGGCGGGTGCAAGGTTTCGTTAGTCCACCGGGCCGCCCAGTTCCTCCACAATCTTGGTCTTGGTCTGCTCGGACAGTTGGCAGTAGATATCCCATCCATTCAAGGTAAAGCCGCCGTCGTCGTCGTCCGGCTCGTGCATCTGGGGGCCGTCCAGGATGGGCTTCAGGAGGAACTCGCGGCACTTGCGGGCCGTCTCGCCGTCGGACTCTATTCCCACAGAGATGTGCTTCTTCAGCACGTTGGGCTGCCACGATGCCACCATGTGGCACGTCCGCCGGCGGAACTGCCTGATCCGCCGAGAGATCCGCCCGTGCAGGTCCTTGCGCGACTCGCCCCGCGCAATCTTGCCCACCATCGACTCGGTGATCCCCACGCGCTTGGCAATCTGCGCGTAGGTCTGCTCCCCCTTGGCCAGCAGCGTTACAACAAGCTCTTCATCATATTTTGCGTTAGGCATGTTCGCAGCTCCTTTGATAAGCAAAGCAAATGTCAGTTCATCGAGGGATCGTCCCCGAACGGACGGCCGTCTTCAGCCGAACCCCCGCGGCCTTCCGGCGCGTGGAACCGGCGCACCACGTCCGCCAGCGTGCGAATCCTCTCGGCGTCGAGGCCGGGCACGATCTGATCGCGCACGGCAAAGTGCAGGAACAGGACGAGCCGATCGCGGTCGTCCAGCGGAGACTGTTGCAGGACGGCCGAGAGATAGGCCCGCAGCTCGATCCCCTCGTCCGTGGTGGGATCCTGGTAACCTCCCTGGCCCACGGGCCCGTCCGGTTTTCGCTCCAGGCCGCGGCGCATGTCCAGAAGCTCCAGCAGGTCGTACATCGCGTTGTAGTCCAGATCGCTGACTATCTCGTTGATCTGCTCGATTGCTTCCACGTCCAGAAACGGTTGCAGCAGTGGTGGAATGTTCATGGTTCGTCTTCCTTTCCGATGGTTCGCGTTCAGAGAATCTGCAGGTGCCGGCCCCTGCCCCGCTGGACTCTTCGTATTTGAGAAAAGGTCTCGAGTACTCCGGGCCGCCAAAGGCCGCAAAAAAGGGTCAGGAGGGGCCGTTCAAAAGGTTTGTCGTGTTGTCTTCCGTCAAGCCCAAAGGGCTTGTATTCACCAGCCCCAGGCCTGCGGCCCCTGGGGAGGCAACGCCTGGGGTGGTGATGTCTGTGCATCTCGAAGCCCTGAAGGGGCGCCACAAGTCCTTCCTGTTCAATGTCTTGTAGCGCCCCTTCAGGGCTCCGCGTAGTCGGACCCAAGGACCCGGGGCGTTGCCCCGGGCTTTCGAATCTGAGCCCTTCGGGCTCCATAGATTCCCGCTCCGGACGTTTTCAACAGCCCCCTGCCCCCTTCTTCTTCGGACTGGCGCAGCCGCAGACTCCCAAGCGGCCTAACTTGTTTTCTCAAATGATCTTGCGGTCTGCATACCCCGGGCCCCATGGGCCCCGAGGGGGGGAGGTCTGGTTTCGGCCTTCGCGGCGAGCGCATGAAAAAGGCGGCCGCTTTCGGACCGCCTCGCTGTCCTCACGCATATTATACGCAGCCGATCCCCGCCGCCCACCGGGTTCGTAGCCGGTAGTCAGTAGTCAGTAGCCAGGCCAAGCCCAGGGAATGCTTTCCCTGGGCCGGCCGTTAAAGGACTGTCTCTGATCCTGAGCCGCCACGAACGACCGTCGCTGGGTTGCCCGCCTGCCACGCCGTCTTGTCTCGCCGAAGCCGCTCCGTCGCCATAGCTATGGAGCGTCGGCGACTCGGCGAAGGCGGGCCTGCCCGCCGTAGTCCCCGGGGGACGAAGGCGGGTTCCCCTGTCCGTTGCCGTTCAATTGAAAATTGGAAATTGCATATGGGCAATCGACGTTCACCCGTTCCGATTAAACCCCGGAAGAGGATTTCAAAAGGTGCTGGCAAAGCGGCGCGGAGCGTCTATTCTATGAGTTGAATTGAAGAGGGCTAACGCCAGTGCCTCGACACGACATGCAAGGAGATCATGCCATGAACCAAATTCTATCCCGACGGGGGTTCCTGCACAAGGCCGCCGGGGCGGGCGCGCTGCTGGCGCTGCCGACCATCATTCCCTCGTCGGCGCTCGGCAAGGACGGCGCGGTAGCGCCGAGCGACCGCGTCGTACTGGGCGCCATCGGCATCGGCAACCGGGGCAGCTACGTGCTCGGCTGCTTCCTGCAGGAGAAGGACGTTCAGTTCGTTGCGATCTGCGATGTGAAGAAGCGTCGGCGGCTGAGCGTGAAGGCGTCGACCGACCGCCGCTACGGCAACAAGAACTGCAAGATGTACCGCGACCTGCGCGAGTTGCTGGCGCTCCAGGATATCGATGCGGTGCTGATCGCGACCGGTCCCAACTGGCACGCGACCGCGTCGATCTTGGCTGCTCGGGCCGGCAAGGATGTCTATTGCGAGAAGCCCTGCACAAAGAACATCGCCCAGAGCCTGGCATTGGCCGAGACGTTCCGCCGTACGGCCCGCGTATTCCAAGTCGGTACGCAGCGGCGCAGCCTGCCGAATTTCGGGTTCGCGGTCGACCTCGCCCGCCTGGGCCGGCTCGGCAAGTTGCAATCCGTGCACGCCCATCCCGGTGGTATGGGCACGGGCATGAGCGGCTGGGGGAAGGAGGAGCAACTACCGGCGAAGGAAGAAGCCGATTGGGACCTGTACCTCGGGCCGGCGGCCTGGCGGCCTTTCAACAAGGGCACCCTGCGCAACGGATTCGGTTTCGAAAAAGGCGGCGGTCTGACCGGCGGCGGCTGCCTGGAATGGGGCTCGCACTGCGTGGATCTGTGCCAGTGGGCCAACGACGCCGATAAGACCGCACCCGTCGAATACGTGCCGCAGGGCGGCCAGTTGATCGCCCGCTATGCGAACGGCGTGAAACTGGTCATTCGCGGCGGAGGGTGGCTTGGCCTCGGCTCCTGCCCGGTGCGGTTCGAGGGCAGTACCGGCTGGGTGGAGACGGGCGACAGCGCCAACATGGTCGCGAGTTCGCCGGACCTGCTCATCGGCCGCGGCGCCAAGATCGGCGGCTACCCGGCGAACTTGCACGTGCGCGACTTCCTCGATGGGGTCAAGTCGCGCGGGCGCACGCGCGCCAACGCGGAAGCGGCCTGCTATGCCCATATCGCTTGTCACTGCGCCAATATCGCGCTGTTCCTCAAGCGAAAGGTCGTCTACGACCCCGTCAAACACGAGTTCCCCAACGATCCGGAAGCCAACCGGTTCCGGTCCGAGGCGCTGCGCTCACCCTGGAGAATATGATGACGATCACTACCTCAACCTGCAGACGATACCCCGCATTGCTGACGGCGGCACTGGTGGTCGGGCTCCTGCTTCCATCCGTTCATGCGCAGGAGACCGCAGCGGACAAGCAGCGCAAGGCGATCGAGGTCCTCAAGTCGGATCAGCATGCTTCCAAGAAGGCCATGGCCTGCAAGCACCTGGCTATCTGGGGGACGGCTGAAGCCGTGCCTCACCTGGCCAAGCTGCTTTCAGACGCCAAGCTGGCGTCCTGGTCCCGGATTGCCCTGGAGGCGATTCCGGATCCGGCGGCGGACGCCGCTTTGCGCGACGCCGTGGGCGGCTTGAAGGGCCGGCTGCTGATCGGTACGCTCAACTCAATCGGCGTGCGCCGTGACCTCAAGGCGGTGCCGGTACTGGTCGGCAAACTGACCGATGCCGACGCCGACGTCGTCTCGGCCGCGGCCGCGGCGCTGGGGCGAATCGGTAACGCCCCGGCCGCCGAAGCGTTGCAGCCGCTGCTGACCAAGGCGCCCCCCGGCGCACGCGAGGCGGTAGCCGAAGGCTGCATCCTGTGCGCGGAGAAGCGACTGAAGGAGAAGAGGTTCGCCGATGCCCTCGACCTCTACACGGCTGTGCGCAAGGCGAACATCTCGAAGCAGAAGACCCGGGAGGCCACGCGGGGAGCGATCCTGGCGATGCGCGAGAAGGGCATGCCGTTGTTGGCCGAACAGCTCGAATCGAAAGACAAGGACCTGTTCAATCTCGGCCTGCACGTGGCGCGCGAAGTGCCCGGTCCAGCCGTGACTAAGGTCCTGCTGGCGGCCCTGAAGAAAGCCGATCCACAGCGGCAGGGCTACCTGTTGCTGGCCATGGCGGAACGCGGCGACACCGAAGCGCTGCCGATGGCCATGAAAATGGCGGCCGGCGGCCCGCGCCCGTCGCGACTGATGGCGCTGCGGGTCCTGGACGAGCTGGGCGATGCGGCAGCGGTCAAGGTGTTGCTCAAGATCATCGGCGAAGCGGACAAGGAGCTCAGTGCCGCTGCGCGCAAGGCGCTGACACGGCTACCGGCCGGCCAGACCGATGCGGCTGTGCTGAAGATGCTGGACGATCCAGCAGCGGACACGCGACGCTTGGCGCTCGATCTGGTCCTTCAGCGCCAGATTGCCGGCGCCGTGCCCGCCCTGCTGAAAGCGACGAAGGACGCGGACGAAACGGTCCGCAAATCCGCCATGAAGGCGTTGAGGGGCCTCGCCGGCATGAAGCAGTTCCGGTTGCTGCTCGCCATGCTGCTCGAGGGGAAGTCCCCAGAGGACATCCGCGCGGCCGAGAGTGTGGTGACGGCCGTGGCCATGCGCAGCGCGCGTTTGGAGAAGAGCGACGTGGTCATCGTCAAAGCCGTGTACGGCAACCAGGCCAGCGGCAAGATACGGGACGTGACAAAGAAAGTCGCCGGCATGGTCAAGGCAGGCGTCCGCAAGATCGAGGCGACCAACACCAACTTCGGTGACCCGGCCGCCGGCACGGTCAAGGCCCTGAGCGTGACATACCGGTCGGGCGGCAAGGTCGTCACCAAGACGGTGAAGGAAGAGGAGACCTTGACGATTGCGGTCCGTACGGTGCCGCCGGCCTGCACGGGCGATGTGGTGGCCGCATTGCCGAAGGCGGGCGCCGGGCCAAAGCAGGCGCTGTTGCGTATCCTGCGCAGGTTCGGCGGGCCCAAGGCGCTCGAGGCAGTGCGCAAGGCAGCAAAGGATACCGACGCGGGCGTCAGGGAAACCGCCCTGCACGCCCTGTTCGAGTGGCAGAGCGACGATGCGTTGCCTGACCTGAAGGAGCTGGCCCGCACGGCGGCGACACCGACGTTCAAGATTCTCGCGTTGCACGGCTACATCCGGCTGATCAAGCAGCAGGATGCGCCGCCGGCGGAGAGGCTGGCTGCACTCAAAGACGCGGCGTCATTGGCCAAGCGCGACGACGACATGAAGCGGGTGCTGGGGGCACTGGGAACAATTGCAACGGTCGAGTCACTGGCGATGGTGACGCCGCATCTGGAGAACAAAGCGCTGAGGGAAGAAGCGGCCGCCGCCGTGGTGGCCATTGTCGCCCCGATGAAACCGCGCGGCGATGCGGCGACGAAAGCCTTGCAGAAGGTGGCCAAAGCGCCGGTCAGTAATCGGACCAAACGACTCGCGCAAGAGCTGTTGCGGAAGAAGTAGGCCCCGCAGAACCCCGGCGTTCCGGGGACACAATACTTATCTCCACGTCTGCCCGACCTAGTCCCCGGGGGACGAAGGCGGGCCTGCCACGGCGTAGTCCGAAGGCCCTATGGGGCCCCAGGGGGACGAAGCGGGGTTCAAGGTCGCTGGTGTACTGCACCATTCACCGCGAAATCTGCGGCGTGATGACGGTATCGGTCTTGCTGTCGGGGACGGGACTGGCGGTATTGGCTTCGTCGGTGTAGATGTCGTCACCGTAGCTGGTGATAGACTTATCAGGCTGCTGCAAGAACTCCGTGTTGCCGACCCTGTTTACGACTACGCACCAGCCGTCGGAGCCAGGGTGGTTGCTGTGAAATCTGGTGGTGCCGTTAACCGCCCCGCCCGGGTTGCGGTCGGCAAAGAGGACCATCTTCTCCCTGTACACGAGCCTCTGGGCGACGGTGGCCTCTCTGGCGTTCAGGCCAGCCGGATTCTTGGTTCCTGCCCCGTCGCTCGCGTACGGGTAATGAACCCCGTAGGAGAACTCTGTCAGTGCGCTCCAGCCATACTTATCGGTGCTTGTCCGACGTGTCCAGCCCTCATCGCCCGGACATTTGAATGCGGCGTGGGTCAGGTCGCCACGGTCGAGCATCACCCACACGGTCTGCATGCCGCACACGCCGATGGCGTCGAGCGTGTTACCCGTTTTGAGGCCCGTGGCCGAGGTGGTGTCATGCGCATCACCATCATCGATATGCCTGGGGAAGGGGTTGGCGTAGTTCTGGGCCTCATTGGCATAGTCGTTGTACTTCCTGCCGATGACATTCAGCTTGTTCTGGCAAACCGTGGTCTCGCTCACCCATAAACTGGACATTAGCACGGGCACCAGGATCGCCACCAACACCGCGAGGATGACGATCAGCAGAACCACCTCGGCAAGCGTAAGAGCTCGGTTTCTTCTCACGGTGACTCCCCTTTTTCTTGATTTATCCTTCACCCGGCAGTTTTTCACGAGAAAACGTTCAGCCGCTCCCGGCATTCAAGGTCGCTGGGGCACTACGGCCTTCCTGTTCGGTCTGCCGCTGTTTCCACTTTCGGTAGTGTTTCTCGTACGCTGGATGCAGCCTACCTTTGTGATCGCGCACCGAAAAGACCACCGTCAGCTTACGCTCCGAGGCGACCTCCCAAAGGGATGGAAATGAAAAAGGAGGCCATTCCCCTCCCCACCTTCCACCGCCCATTCTATCCTCAACATCCATCCAGTTTCTTGGATATACCATGACCCATGATTCCAGGGGCAAGGCTGCAAGTCGCTTGCGAATCTCCCACCATCCCCGTGGGCCTCTGGCCACTTCCTTCCCTTGCCATATCCAGCGTATAGGCCCAGATGACTTGGCAGCCGCTGGCGAGTCACCGTACATCCAGGTGAAGTAAACATCGTACGGAATCTCGGTCTCATCCGGATGCGGGTTGATGTACCAGGCCTCCTTCTGCTTCATCGGCCCTCGGTCTCTTATCTTTTCGAGCCTCCCCCTGGCCGCTTCGCGCCTCGCCAGCTTCGTATTCCGCGGGGCGCACCCGGCCTGGATGACCACAGGCATGCAAAGGACCAACAACGTGACAGCACATTTCCTGCGAAGCTTCATTGTTTGGCTCCCGGCTGCCAGAGGCGAACTGTCCCCATACCACCCATGTCTTGTATTCTACCCCTTCCCGGCGGGGGTTTCCCGTGTGTCTTCTTTCCCGGCCACGGGCTACCGGCCACTGGCTACTATTCTACGGCCTTTCGTGTCGCCGGCGCACGCGGCGCCGCCGTCTGGATTTTCTTCAGCGCGTCGGCGGCGGCATATCCGACGGCAGGAGCTTCGTCATTCAGTGCCTTTTTGAGCGCTGGGATTGCGGCCTTGGCCGCTGGACCGATGCTACCCAGAGCGTCGGCGGCCATGAATCGAACATGGGTATCCTGCTCCTGCAAACATTCAATTAACTGACCGACTGCGTCTGCGCCTATTCGGATCAACGCAATACTGGCAAGAAAGCGGTCACCGCGGTCTTCCCTTCTTAAGACTTCCACAAGGGCGGGCACCGCGTCCCTGGCTGGCGGGCCTATTTGGCCCAAAGCCCGGAAGGCTTTTGCTCGCACAGAGTCATCGCTATGTTTCAGCGCTTTGATCAGATCGGGAACACGAGCCTCCGGATCAATACTCGTTAGAGCCATTTCGGCAGCATTCCGGACATCTTCGTTCTGATCTTTCAATGCGCGGAGAAGTTCAGGGACAGCCTCCTTCGCCACCGGGCCGATGGCTCCCAGCGCCTCTGCCGCGGCAAGTCGGAGAGACTCATCTTTGTGCTTCAAGGTGCTGACCAAGGCGGGAACCGCGTCCTTGGCAGACGGGCCGATGCTCCGCAGGGCGATCGTTGCATACCAACGCACAGAAGTCTCCTCGTCTTTCAAAGCCAGGATGAGATCGTCGACGGCGCCCTTGGCTGGCGGCCCGATTCCTCCAAGCGCTCTCGCTGCCCGCTCTCGCACAAACCTATCCTCGTCCTTCAAGGCCAACGCCAAGGCAGGAACGGCCTGCCTTGCTGCCGGTCCCATCTGACCGAGGCACTCGGCGGCAGCCGCCCGTACCAGATTGTCGTGGTCTCTCAACGCCTCAACAATTCCGGGGACAGCGGGTTCCCCGAGGGCAACAACGTCCGCCAGAATTTCGTCCTCATATGGCGGCCATTGCTCAAGTCCCAGACGAATGCGGATGTACCGCAACATCCCGGGGCTGCGCAATCGCGCTAAGAGCCGGCGCGCCTTGGCTTCCGGGGTGTCCTCGGGCTCCAAGAAAGCTACAAGAATGACGCCGAGGACAATCACCAAAAGCCCCACTCCGGCGATAATCACCCGTCTTCTGCCAGGCTTCATTGTCTTCCCCCTTGGGGAACGCGAGTTAACCAGTTAACGCGTTAACTAGTCCACCAGCCCCATCACTTGTATTCTAGTGTTTCCGGGCGGGGGTTTCCACGCCGCGGCGCCGTCGGGCGAATCAGCCGGCGGATGCGATCAGCCCTTTCAGGGCGTCGAGCAGGAAGACGCGGCCGATGAGGAAGAACACGATCGCCAGCACCGCGGCGGCTGGAACAGTAATAAGCCACGACCCGAAGATGTTCCGCGTTACCCTGAGGTTGACGGCCCCCAGGCCGCGTGCCAGACCTATCCCGAGGATGGCGCCCACGAGAGTGTGAGTTGTTGAGACGGGCAGCTTCAGCCTGGTGCAGGCGAGCACGGTTGCCATGGCGGCGATGTCGGCGGCGACACCCCGGGTGGGGGTGATGTGGGTTATCTTGGTGCCGACGGTGCGCATCACGCGGTAGCCGTATGTGCTCAGGCCTAGCACGATCCCGATTCCACCCAGCATGAGTATCCAGAGCGGCACGGGGGTCTGCATGTCCACCATGCCCCCTTGCACGATATGCACGATTGCGGCCAGCGGGCCGATGGCATTGGCTACGTCGTTGGCTCCGTGAGCGAAGGCGACACAGCAGGAAGTGGCTACGACCATCGGCGCGAATATGCGTTCGACCAGTTCCAGCTGCTCGGGCAAGGGGCGCCCGTGCTTGCCCCTCAGGTAGCGACGAATGAAGATCCACGCGATCACGCCCGCGACTGCCCCGATCACCAGCGATAACAAAAGGGCTGCGTTTCCGGTCAGCCAGGGCGCCCTCTCTGCAATGATGTGCTTCAGGCCCTTGTATACCGTAGCCAGAGTGACCACCACGGCGGTGAAGCCAACAATGAAGGGCGCAATCCTGATGGCGGCAATGACCGGTTTTTCTCTGCCCAGTACGAACCGGCTGATGAGCCGGAAGATGATGAACGCCAGCACCCCGCCCGCGATCGGCGAAATGATCCAACTGGTCACAATCAGGCCCATCTTGCCCCACTCCACGCTTTGTGAGCCGACGGCGATCAGGCCGAAACCCGCCACCGCGCCGACGATCGAATGGGTCGTGGACACCGGCATTGACATCCACGTCGCGATGTGAAGCCACACCGCCGCCGCAAGCAGCGCGCAGGCCATACCAAGGACCAACATTTCCGGCTTGTCTGCGAACGCGTTAGGGGAAACTATGCCCTTGCGGACGGTGTCGGTTACGTGCGAGCCGACCAGGACTGCGCCGGCCAGTTCGCACAGCCCGGCCGCGACAATCGCCCATTTGATGCTGATGGCCTTGGACCCCACCGCGTCGGCCATGGAGTTGGCTACGTCGTTGGCGCCGATGTTCCAGGCCATGTACAGGCCAAGCAACACCGTGAATACTATTACTATGAGGGCCATTGCGGGCGCCTGAAAGCCATGTGCGAAGGTGCTGTTATCCGGCCAGGATCATCCTCCTGAGCAGGTCACCGGTGTTTTCAGCGGCATTGGCAATGGAGCTGAGGGCGCGAAGTATCTTCTCGTAGAAGAGGATCGTCACGGGGTCCAACTCGCTTTCGATGCGGTAGATGTGCTGGCTGAGTTTCCGCTGCATCCTGTCGGCCTTCCACTCATCCTTGCCCAGATTTTTTATCCGCTCCAGAACCGCCTCGGCCTCCGCGCCTCCGAAGGAGGTCTGCGCCAGGTTTTGCATCTCCCGGGCGGCGGCCATCAGGCTGTCGCTCGTCTGCAACACCTGATCCACGAAATCGTTTAGCTCCGCCACCAGGTCGGGATGCACCTTCGTGTCGCGAAGTGTAAGGATCACGGCAAGGTCTTCCACGCTGTCGGCTATGCTGTCCTGGGAGTGGAGGAACTGCTCCAGATCTTCCCTGGCGACCGGCAGAAAGAAGCGACGAGGCAGGTCCTCGCGAATCTGGTGCTTTATCAGGTCGGCCTCGTATTCCAGCTTGGATATCTTGTCCTGGAGGCGCCCCAGCTCGTCTCGGTCTTCCTTCAGGAGCGCCGCCACGAGGGGCTTTACCAATTCGACGCATTCGTGGACCTTCTTCGCATGCGCCACCAGGGGGCCAAAGGGGGTCTTCCCGAATAGCTGCTTTATCAGAGTCATGGTCCTGTCTCCCGCAATCACACCTGGCCGATCCGGCCGGAGTCTATCAGGTCCGCCCCGACGGGTCAACGTGCCGCCGGGCCTTCCCTGCCCAAGGGGCGCAATCCCTCCTTCTTCTCTATGCAGTAGAGCCTCTTTGGGGATCGGATAAACAGCGCTCCATCCGCCGCCGCTATGCTCGCCATCAGGTCTCTTTCCTTCATGGCAAATGTGGCCAGCTCCTTGAGCTTCCTGCCCGCCGCCAGAACGGTTACGTCGCCGCGCATGTTGATGCAGTATATCTTGTCGTCGGCGCCGGTCGGCGAGGCCCTGAAGGCTGTCCGGCCGCCGAGCTTCTTCCGCCATAGCAGCTCTTCCCCGGCCAGATCCAGGCACGTCAGCTCCTTCCTTTGGCCGTCCAGCACGTACAGCAGGCCCTTGTAATAGAGCGGCGTGCATACGTCCGGCCCCTTGTCCAACTGCAACGCGACCTTGGGCCGGCCGGACTTGTCCTTCTTCAGCGGATCGAGGCCGAACACGCCCTTACCTCGCGGCACGACGCCGCAGACAAGGCCGCCGGTCACCAGCGGGCTGGGCACCAGCCGGTACAGAATGTGCTTCCTGCTGACGTAACGGTGCCGCCAGATTTCCTTGCCGCTGTTTGCGTCGTGGCAGGTCATGTAGTCCGCGCCGCATACGAGGATGGCGTCCTTGCCGCCGATCGTGCACGGGATGGGCGAGCTGTACGACTCCTGTGACTCGGCGATCGCGCCGGTTGTTCGCGAGTGCTCCCAGAGCGTCTTGCCGGTGTCCGGATCGAGCGCCAGCAGAAATGAGCCCAGGCGGACACTCTTGCCGGATGACATGCGATAGTCCCTAGCCCCGCGGACCACGGCAATGTACAGCTTGCCCGCGCAGAGAAGCGGACTTCCGCTGTAGCCGTACTTCACCCCAAACCGACCGTAATCCTTCTCCAGGCTGCGAGACCACAGCAGCTTCCCCGAAAAGTCCAGCGCCGCAACGTCACCCGTCCCGTAAAGGAAGAACACCCTCTTGCCGTCCGTAACCGGCGAGGGAGAAGCCATGGTGTTGCTCATAACCCACCGGCCGCTCCCGAGCTGCTTCTGCCACAGGATCTTGCCGTCCTTGCGATCGATGCATATGCCCAGCAGGCCGCGCTTCGTCTTGGCCATCGAGCTGACGAACACACGCCCGCCGCTGATTATGGGTGTCGCGGCGCTCGGGCCGGGCAAGGGCGTAGCCCAGGAGATGTTCTCTGTTTTGCTCCATGAAGCCGGCAGGTGCTTTTCCTCGGATGAGCCGTTGTAGGCAGGCCCTCGCCAATGCGGCCAGTCTCCCGCAAAACAAGCGCTGGAGAATATCACAAGCACCGCAAGACCAGCACGCGACGTACGCATGCCGATAGCATAGCGAATGTGGAAACCCAAACAAGGGGCAGGCGGCCGTGCCAGCGGCCTTCATGTTAGCCACGGGCGCAAGCCCGTGGAAAAAGGTGCGCCAAAGCAACAGAGGCCCCCCCACGGGGCCTACGGCCTGGGGCCGATTGAAGGCCGGAGGCGTTGTGTCATTCCCACACGCGCGGCAGCCGATCGTTTCATCCAAATGTTGCCGCCCCCGCCGCCGAACGGGCGTGGCAACGTGGTTGCTCCGCTTCGCTCCGCAGCCCACTGCACCCCAGCGGTCACTTGCGCCGCTTCCGGGACCCCTTGCCCTTGCCGCCGCCGAGTTCCTTCAACCATGCCTGGTGACGCTTGGCGAGCTGGGCGACTTTCTCGGGCATCTTATCAGCCAGGTTGTTCAGCTCCGTCCGGTCGGCCTCCAGGTCGTACAGCTCCCACGGACCACCCTGCCACGAGATCTTCCACTTGCCCGCACGCAACGCCTTGTACCGGGCGAACTCGAAGAAGATCTCCTTGTGACCCTCGCGCTGCTTGCCCTGGAAGATCGGCAGGAGGCTCTTGCCGCGCAACGGCCGAAGCTTCTGCCCGTTGACGGACTCGGGGTACTTCGTGCCCGTAATGTCCAGCAGGGTCGCCATGATGTCCACCAGGTGACCCGCCTGATCGGTCATCGCCCCTGCCTTGATCACGCCGGGCCAGTGGGCGATCAGCGGGGTCGAGACGCCCCCCTCGTGCTGGTTCTGCTTGTACAGGCGGAAGGGCGTGTTGCTGACCTGTGCCCAGCCCTTGTGGTAGGTCCAGTACGAGTTGCCCGGGCCGGGCGGGATGTTCGGCGTCTTGGTCCGCTGGAACGGACAGCCGCCGTTGTCGCTGAGGAACAACAGCAGCGTGTTATCCGCCACCCCGAGGGCCTTGAGCTTGGCCAGCAGGCGGGCAATGTTCTGGTCCACGCGGTCGATCATCGCCGCGTAGACGGCCATCGTCAGGTCCTCGATTCTCTTCTGGGCGTCGGACAGGCTGTCCCACGCCTTGACGCTCGTGTCGCGCGGGGCGAGTTTCCACTTGGGCTTCAGCAGGCCCATCTTCAGTTGGCGGGCGTGACGCTGTTTGCGAAGTTCGTCCCAGCCGGCCATGAACTTGCCCTTGTACTTGGCGATGTCCTCGGGCCACGCTTGCAGCGGATAGTGCGGCGCGTTGAACGCGATGTAGAGGAAGAACGGTTTCTGTTCTTTCGACTTCGCCTCGCCGCCGCCCTTGCCGACGGCCTGGTCGAGGAACTTCATCGCGTAGTCGACGTTCGCGTCGGTGGTGTAGAAGCCCTTGTCGGGCACTTTGAACGGCTTGTCGTCGAGCCGAAACGTGCCGTCGCCCTTGAAGAAGTTCGTCGCCCCACTGAGATGGCCGAAGTACCGGTCGAACCCACGGGCGACCGGGTTGGACCCCAAATGCCATTTCCCCGTCATCAGCGTGGTGTACCCGGCGCTTCGCATCGCCTCGCCCAGCGTGATGCAGTTAGCCAGCTTCTTCTCGCCGACCTCGCGGTGATAACAGCCCGACAGCAGCGACGCCCGCGTGGGCGAGCACTTGGCCGTGTTGTAAAACTGCGTGAACCGCATCCCCCCGGCCGCCAGCTTGTCCAACGTCGGCGTGTTGATCTCCCCGCCGTAACACCCCAGGTCCGCAAACCCCATGTCGTCGACCATCATCAGCACAACATTGGGCCGCTTGCCCCCCGCCGCCGCGCCAACTGCATCCGCCGCCCCGGCCGCGGCCGCGCCCGACAACCCCACCGCCGCCGCGCCCAAGCCAATCGTCTTGAGAAAACCACGCCGCGTAAGGTCGTGCATATCTCTTTCCTCTACTCCTGATCCAAGGACAAACGTCTTGTGTGGAGTCTAACTCAGATTCACGCAAAACACACAAGAAAGCACCCTCCGCCCGGGTTTCCCAGTGACTGTCTTCGATCCTGAGCTGCGTCGAAGGACCGGATTCGTAGTCAGGCGCCCAAAAGCCCGGCCACCGCGGTGGCTGGGAAAAAGACAAGTAGCCAGTGGTCGGTGTTTAGCGGCGGCCCTACGGCCCGCGTGTGCCGTTCCCGCTCAATCCGCAATCCCTGCCTACCCGGCTAGCCCCAGCCAGGCACGCAGGCGAAATCAGAGATCCGCAATCGGGACCCTTATTTTATATTTTAAGGGCTGACCCCAAATCCCCAAATTCCCTTGTCGAATCTCGCCCTTGCCCGAGGCCAGATCGGGTATCATATTGCCTCTAACCGGCTGAGGGACGGTCTCTCGGCCTCAATGAACCCGCGAAACGAGCCAAACGGATGCGCCAAGTGGTGAACAGGGCTGAAGCGAAGTGCCAAGCGAGCGCCGAAAGCTTCCCCTTTCCCCAAACCCCTCACCCCCGGGCCACCGACGCACGGTCACGCGGAATCAAATCTCCTATCAGTTTTTCCTCAATCCGCGTTCATCCGCCTTCGCAGGGCCTTCGGCGGACAGATCCGCGTCCATCTGCGGTTCCATGCTCTTCTCTTCTCCGCACCTTCTGCTGCCTCTGCTGCCTCTGCTCCCTCTGCGTGAGATTCGGCTCTTCGCCTCTCTTCTCCCCATCCGTGCAATCCGTGGTCGATCCTCTTCGCTTAGGGCATTGACTGCTCCGGGCAGGAGAGCCTATGCTGTTGGCAGAACGCGGGCGACGCGAGCGAAGACGCGTGGCCGAGTCTGGTGTCGCGAAGTGGACAAGGAGAAACCGATATGGCTGACAAGGGGAAAAGGGACAAAGGCAAGAGAGAACAGCAGAAGAAGGCCAAGCTCAGTCCAAAGGAGAAGCGGAAAGCAAAGAAAGAAAAGAAGAGCAAGTCGGTGTGAATTGGGGTCAGCTCGTGACTGTCACGTTCTCGGGCGCGCGGGAGGGTCTTGCCATTGGCCGTTCTGGGCTGGCGACGAGCAAACCCCTCACCCCCGGGCCTCCGACGCACGGTCACGCGGAATCAGATCTCCTATCAGTGATTGACGGGAAGAGCCGCCGAGACTGCCTCCGGCCATGGCCGGCAAACGCCCTTGGCTGTGTTGCCCAGCCAGGCAAGGCAAGCCCAAAGGCCGTGAACGGTTACGAAAAAGCGAAATCCATAGGCGTAGAGACATGAAGACAACACTGTTCGTTCTTATTACAGTCTTTGGCTTCGCCTTGCCGGCCAATGCACTGGATCTGAAGGCGATCACCGCCAAGCCCACTGCGGACAATCCGCAGTTCGACAACAAGAAAGCATGGCCGATGCTGGTCGGGGACGAGTACTTCACCAGGCAGAAGTGGCCCAAGGGGCGGCTGCTGATCTGGGCAAGCGCGGGTAAGAGTTTTGCCAGGGGCACACCGAGGCCTGGTCCGATGGATCCGGCGAGTTGGATCGACGCGGCGACGGGCAAGCCGGCCGAGTCGCTTCCGGACATGGACACCGACGTCATTCTTCCTGACGCCGACAAGCCGTACAAGGTGGCGTTCAAGGGTCAGAAGAATCGCGCGTGCAGGCACCTGACCGTCGGGCGGAACGCCACGTTCGAGCCTGGTGGGGGGGGATCGCTGTCGGTCTTCGGCAACGTGTGGATCCGTCCGGGCGGGAGCCTGTACGTCTACAGGACGCTCAAGCTGGTCGGCGCCCGCAACACGTTCTTCCGAAACGATTGGCCGGCGGATGGCGAGTTGAAGAAACTCCACGATACCGGAGCCATTGTCACCTTTGACCCAGCCAATCCCAGAAAGCCCAATCCCTGGTCTTGGCGAACCAACCGGGCGCCAAGCGTGTGCCATTTCTTCCAGCACGACAAGCCGGGCAAGACAACCGAGTTCATGGGGTACAGCAGTACCAGGGACGAGGTCAGGATCATTGCCGGCACCCTCATCGTCGGCCGCGACAGTCGCTTCCTCTGCGGCGGGGCGGCGAACCTGGACGTCGCCAAGGGCGCCGCGATCGCGTTGATGGACGGCGCGATGACCGGAAAGACGATCAACCAGTTTGGGATTTGCTGTAGAATGCAAGGTGGTGTGATTAGCGCTGGCTTGCCGGACCGGCCGGTCAAACGTGATGCACGCCTGGGGCTGGGGTACAGCAACTGGATGAACCTGTCCTTCCCGGACCAGACCAGGGGTCGGCGCGGCAACTCGTATGACTACGGCAGGTTCAGCGGGGCTGTATCAGGGAAGTTGGTCGGCTACCCGGCGACGGGCACCGAGGCGCGGCTGGTGGTCGGATGGCAGCGCGTCAGCCTGGGCGGCGGCGGGCGGGGCGTTAAGGCGACCGACGACTTTAACCAGAGGTTCGCAAAGCTGGCGCCCAAGATCACGCTTTGGATCGGCGCCGAGACCGAGATCACCAATGTGCGCTTCGAAGACCTCCATCGCGGCGGGATAGTCCTGCCGGATGCAGCGGCCGCGGCGAAATGGAAGAACGTCACCTACGGCGACGGTTGCCTCAGCACCGATCCGAAGGAACTCATCCGCGAATACAAGGGCAAGACTCACCGAGGTCGTCCGACCGAACCGCTTAAGCCGGAAGAGAAGTATACCTCGAGGTAGTCGCCTATTGCACAGCGCCAAGAAAAGGGGGGACAGTCACCTATTTCTTCCTTTGCTTCTTGTCGTTCTTGCGGATGTCTTTCTAGCCTCTTTTGGGCGGCCCACCGGCAGCGGACGCAGACGCCGACCCAACGCACGCTCAAGCTTGGCTACAAACCTGTCCGACCCCAGCGGCCGTCCCCGATGCGTCCATGCCCGTCGCGAGCTTTTTCAGCAGTGAGCAGCCTGAACTGCCCTGGGACGTCTGAATCAGACGCTGCATGGCTGAATCTCGGCCTTGCCCGAGGCCAGATCGGGTATCATATTGCCTCCAACCAGCTCGGGGACGGTCTCTGGGCCTCAACGGATCCGCCAAACGGGCTGAACGAAGGTTTCAGGTGATGAGGATCACCGGCATAGAGGATCACGCGATCGCCGAACGCTCCGGCCTCTCCCCAAATCCCTCACCCCTCACCCTCGGGCCACCGGCGCACGCTCGCGCGGAATCAGATTTCCTATCAGTCAGGCAAGGTTTGCATCCATTATAGAAAGGGCAACCTATGGGTTTCGTACGGTTTGTAGCGGGATGGGCGGCTGTGCTGTCTTTTGCAACGGTTGTGTCGGCAACTCCTCCGATCCGCCCGGGGGAGATCAAGCCATGGGCTGCGACGATGCCGGCGATGCCGAAGGATATTGCCCGCAAGTTGGAGGCGTTTCGCCAGGTGGCGGCCAGCGACCAGGCTGTCAAGTCGGCATCTGGGGGCGCCTTCGTCGGCGCCGTATCCAGCGTGAAGAACAAAGAGGAACTCAGGCCGGTCTTTGCTGAGCTCGTGGCCGAAAGCAAGAAGGCTGCGAAAGCGAATCCACGAGAGCCATGGCGGCAACTGAACCTGGCGTACCTGACGATGATTGTGGGCCTGAAATGCGTGGGCCGGAACATTCCCGATTCTCTCGCCCGGACCGATGAGCAGTCAGTGAAGCAATACTTCACCGATCGGCAGGCGAAGATGAAGGTGGTGGAGCAGACGATGGCGGCGGTGATGACCGTCGTGGAGCAGGGCGCCGCGCTCGATCAGTCGCTGGCGGCGAAAATGGTGACCTCGGCGGCGCCGATGACGATCATGTTGCTTGGCGGCCTGGACGACCCGGGGCCCTTGTGTGATCGATTGGCCAAGGCGATACCGGCCGTGCGGCAGATGAAGTCCGGTCGACCGGAGGTGCGGAAGCGGATGGTGAAGTTCCTGGAGGACGGTCTGTCGGCGTCCAGGCAAAGGGGCCGACAGAAGAAGGCGATGCTGACGTTGCTCGGGCGGTTGGCGGAGGCCTGCCGCAAGAACGATCCGTCCGTTCTGGATAAAGGGACCAAGGAAGGCGGTGCGATTCTGGATAAGGCACGCCGGACCGGGCGAAAGATTGCGGACCTGCTGCCCGTGCGGGTGAATCCCTGGTCCAAGGATTCCGGTAAGATCGATCTGGTTGTCCGGTACGAGCCGGTGGCAGGTCGCAAGGATGACTATCGGCTCGGGTACGTAGTCATCTACAGGCAGGCCGAGCAGTGGGTGATCACGAAGAGTAATTCCTACTAAATTCCGAAATTCCGGGGACACCACCTATGAAGAGCGAGAAGTCAAGACAACCTTCCCATTGCGGAGCTTCTTCGCTTTGAAGGGCATCCCGCTAGGTCAATGTCCCCCGCCACGGTGGCGAAGGACCTTCGGTTCGTTCCTCGTCTGTCTGGTCCGTTGAACAATGACGGCACGGCCGCGGCGCTGGACGTCACAGTAAGGCCCGGACAGACCGTCATGCTCGACGTGGCCGGATCAACCGACCCGGACCGCGACCGCTCGACCACCTGGAGCCCGCATGGGGCCGTGGAAAGCCTATCGTCTAAACGGCCCCGGAGACCCGGTTGAACTCCATCGCCTTGATAAGGATGTTAGCGAAGAATACAATGTCGCGAAGCAGCATCCTGAGATTGCTAAAAAGATGGAAGAAATTATGCTGAAGGAACATTCGCCGTATCCTAGATGGGGTTTTAGCAATCGCAAAAAGAAGTAGATGGCCATCAGGAGATAACTCATGGGAAACAGGAGACAGATAAGCCGACGTGAAGCACTAACACTGCCGGTGGCTGCTGTGGTGGCGGCATCTGCTGCCAGAGCGGACCAGAAGTCGGCCGCAGCCAAACGGCCCAAAGAACAAGAGGACAAAGCAGAAGCCAACGGCATGCCCTGCGGAACCATAGGCGATCTGAAGATCAGCCGGCTGATTCTTGGATCGAACACGCCGGGTGCCCATGCCAGGGACCTTATATACGTTAGCCAGCTTGGGAGAGCGTATAACACAAAAGCTCGCATGCTTGCTACATATGCGTTAGCCGAGTCTCAGGGCATTAACACGCTGCTGCAGGGGAATCACCGTCTGATCAGAGAATACAACACCAAACAGGGCGGGCACTTGCGGACAATCCCGCCTGTACAGGTGAGAAAGAACGATGACAAAGCAAAGATCAAGAAGATACTGACTGCGGCTATGAAGAATGATGTGGCAGCCGCGTTTTACATAATGGGCGATCGGGGCGACTACCTGGCGCGTGCCAAGAGGATGGATGTGGTCGGTACGGCCATGGAGGTGGCCAAGGAGCTGGGCATAACGCTGGGGCTTGGCGGTCATTCCCTTCAGGTGCCCATTCAATGTGAGCAATTGGGGATCAAGCCGCATTTCTACGTGAAGAGCTTCCATCACGACAAGTACTGGTCAGCGACGCCGAAAGAAAACCGCCGGCCGTTCTGTTGGTACGACAGCAAGGGTGGAAACTCCTATACCGGCAAGACGGGCGATCACAATCGGTTCCACGACAATATCTGGTGTCTTGACGCGGACAAGACCATTGAGGTGATGAAGAAGGTCAAGGTGCCGTGGATTGCCTTCAAAGTGCTCGCGGGAGGGGCGATCAGTCCTACCAGTGGATTCAAGTTTGCATTTAATAACGGGGCCGATTTTGTGGCCGTGGGGATGTGCGATTTTCAAATCAAGCAAAACGTGCAGATTATCAAAGGCCAGTTTGCCAGAGGAATAAAGAGAGAGCGTCCCTGGGCGGGATAGCGCAAAGAGTCCCTTGCCAGACACCGCTGGGGCTTTGGGGCCGGTGGCTCGCTTGTCCTGAGTTCACCGAAGGGCTTGTCCAGCCATGCTTGAGATGCTATGATTTGTAAAGTTCGGTGCGCCAGGTGAAGCTCTGGGCATCTTGCCGATTGAAGGGTATCGGTCATGGTAATTGCTTGTTCGCCATGAAGGGGTCGAACGATGATCAATTACAAGTGTGCAAAGTGTGGGGCCACCCTGGAAAGCCCCGGTTCGATGGCGGGTCAGCAAGACAAATGCCCCATCTGCGGGCAGGTGTGCGTGGTCCCACAGCCAAGGAACCGGGTGCCGATCATTCTCGCAGCCTGCGGCGGTGGCGTTGCGGTAGTCGTTCTCGTCGTGGCTGCCGTCTGGTTATGGCCCCACCGGAACGAATCGGCGGGACAGCCTAGTGAACAACTTTCGCGAGCCCCTTTGGCCGCTCATCCAAAGCCGAAGATGGAGCCTAAGCCAAAGCCAAGCCCGAAGGTCCAGCCCAAGCCAAAGCCGGTGACGAAGCCCGCGACGCGGGCCAAGGTCACCGAGCCGCTGGCGACCAAGCCCTCGACCAAGGCCGCCAGGCCGCCCCCGACAAAGGTCGCAAGGAAAGAGGCCATCCGTCTTGTTAGGACTAGCCTGTCGAGGAAAGACTACAACAGCCAACCTCCGACCGGGGCAGTTCCGTATGCCGACCTGCGCCAAAGGGGATTCTGGAAAGTGAAACCGGTGGATGTTCTTCGCGGCACTCGTTGGAAATCTGCAATTCCACTCGGGCCTACGGGAGGCATAGTCCTGTTCCGCGATGTCCTCTATTTCGCATGCCGTGATCGAGTTCACGCAGTTGACGCGGCAGCGGGCACGAAGCTCTGGGCCTACAGGATCAAGTCTGGAAATCGCTACGTTGAGATCGAAAGCTGCCCAACTATCGTCGACAATACCGCATACTTTGGCGTTTCCATTGGCGGGAATTATTACTATGTATATGCTCTGGACCTTCGCAACCGCAGACTATGCTGGAAGTTCAAGACTTCAGGCCCGGTAACGGGCAGCCCCGTCATCGCTAACGGGATCGCATACTTCCGCTCTGACTGTCCTTCGCGGATACCCGCAGGTCGACACTTTAGAGAATTCGTGTGGCTGTACGCGACCGACGCTCTCACTGGACAATTACAATGGAAGTTCAACCTTGAATCGTTAGGATCATCGTCGCCGTCCGTTTATAAGGGCAGCGTCTACATTGCTGACGAAGAGAAAATCCGGGCCCTCGACGCGAAGACGGGGAAAAAGATGTGGTTTTGTGAGGGCAGCAGCCCCCTCGCAGCACCCGTTGCTTCGGGGGAGGTTGTCTACGCGTGTATAGGGGGGGATCTGGTCGCCCTCGACGCAAAGACGGGGGATGTGCAGTGGCGCGTGCAGAACGTGTCAGGACTGGCCTGCAGCGATAGCACGCTGTATTGCGTTCGGTCGCCCGCGGAGGTCTTCGGGGACTGGCAGATTCTCGCGGTACGTGAAGCTACCCGAGAGGAAATCTGGAAGGTGAGCCTCGATGTCTACAAGATCACCGATCTCGGTGTGGCGGGTAACATGTTGTTCTGTGTCGTCTGGAAAGGGGGAAGCAGCGACCAGCACTTGGTGGCTATAGACACTCGCAACGGGAAAGAGAAGTGGCGGTTCTCACAGGAGGACCTTAACGTATGCATGGACTACACTTTCGGGGATGGGGTTGTCTACATCGCAGTAAGTGGAAAAAACCAGTTGTATGCCCTGCAATCGCTCGGCGTCGGATCCAGCAAGAAGGCCGAAGCGCGCCCCCTGCCCAAGGGCAACAAGCCCACCGGCGGGGCGGCCAAACCGCCCGTGACCCCGCCCAAGCCCAAGCCGACGACCAAGCCGGCGACGCAGCCCAAGGCCGCCAAGCCGCCGACGCCCACGGTACGCGGGCTTGCCAAGTATCTGACGCTCGACGTGGCCAAGGGCGTGACGATGAAACTGGTCCTGATCCCGGCCGGAACGTTCACGATGGGCTCGCCCAAGACCGAGAAGGGCCATTCGGACGGTGAAGGCCCGCAGCGCAAGGTGACTATCACCAAACCGTTCTACATGGGCGTTTACGAGGTGACGCAGGAGCAGTACGAGGCGGTGGTGGGCAAGAATCCGGCTTATTTTAAGGGCGCGAAGAATCCGGTGGAGACCGTTTCCTGGGATGACGCAGTGGCCTTCTGCAAGGCATTGTCCAAGAAGACAGGCAAGGTGGTCCGCCTGCCGACCGAGGCGGAGTGGGAGTACGCCTGCCGCCCCGGAACCAAGACGGCGTTCTGTTTTGGCGACGACCAGAAGCAGTTGGGCGATTACGCCTGGTACACCGGCAACAGCGGGAGCAAGACCCATCCCGTGGCCCAGAAGAAACCCAACGCCTGGGGCCTGTATGACATGCACGGCAACGTCTGGGAGTGGTGCAGCGATTGGTACGCGGATTCTTACGCGAATGCGAAAGCCGTTGACCCGCAAGGCGCGGCCTCGGGTACCCTCCGTGTCCTGCGCGGCGGGTCGTGGTTCAGCATTCCGCGGGGCTGCCGCGCGGCGTACCGCAGCGGGAACAATCCCGATTACCGCCACATCGGCAGCGGCTTTCGGGTGGTGGTTCTGTCCGGCTCGGGCGTGGAGTAGGCTCTGTCTGAAGAATCACATTGGGGGTGAGCACTGCTGGACACCTGCCTGCCCTCCTGCCGGAGGCCAGGTAGGCAGGTGTCCAGCCATGAAGCTCCGGAAGAACACGGCCAGACAAGCTGGCCGTGCCACCCCACATATGGCGCATTTTGATTTTTCAGACAGACCCGAGCGTCTTTATCTTTATGTTGCGGTACCAGACGGGATGGCCGTGATACTTAGCGGGGCTTGGCCGCTTTCTCCTTCGGTGCCGGGGCAACCGCCCGTGTGGCCTTCAACGGGGGTGACAACCGGCCGGTGGGGCCCGCAGCGCCGGTGTCCTTGGCAGCCGAAGCGACTTTGGCGAGCTTGGCCGCCTGCTCGTTGAAGAAGGACACGCACTTGGCCAGGGTCGCATGGTCGAACTTGTGCTCGTACTCGATCGAGAACACGCCCTTGAAGCCCTGGCTGCGAATCTCGGCCAGCATTCCCGCGGCGTCACACCCGCCCGTGCCCCAGGGCACGTCGTGGCCGCCGCGCTCCTTCTTGTTCAGATCCTTGAAGTGGAAGCTGATGATGCGCCCCTTGAGCTTCTTGAGGCATTCGATCGGGTCCAGGCCGGAGCGAGCCCAGTGGCCGGTGTCGGCGCACGCGCCGATCCGCTTGGTCAGACCCTTGCAGGCGGCCAGCACCGTGTCCGGATTCCAGTACCGCGACGCCTTGGGGTGGTTGTGTATCGCAACGTTGATGCCGAACTCATCGCACAGCTTGCCGATCATCGGCAGGTCCTTGGGGTTCGGCTCGCTCACGATGGTCTCTATGCCCATCTTCTTGGCCCACTGGAAGATCTTGCGGCAGGCGTCCTCGTTGCCCGGCAGCCCCGTCACGCCGTAGCACACCAGCTTCACGCCCGCTGCCTTCAGCTTGGCCTGAACCTTGGCCGTTACCTCCGGCGACATCTTGTTGTTGGTCTTGGCGCTGATGTCCTTGCTGACCCGCTGGCCGGGGTACATCTCAACGTATTTCAGCCCCAGCGCGGCGATCTTGTCGACGGCCTCGAAAAAGGTAACGCGCCTGAAGGTGTATGCCTGCGCGCCGAGGCGCCATCCTATTGCTTCCGCGGCTGGCGCACCCTTTGGGGCGGGGGATTTCTTTTCGGCGGGATCTGCCGCCGTGCAGATCTGAGCGGCCAATGCGATGGCGACAACTACGGGCAACAATTTATTCATTGGTGATCTCCTTGCGGTTAAACTACGGGTGTCTGTTTGTGCGCCCCAAGGGGCGAGGAATTGTACCGGCCGCCTGACGGATGTGCAATTCTGAAATCCCGGGCGACCGGCGCAAGGAGGCCTTGGCGTATGAAGCGGTGTATCGACAGAGAAAGGGCTGACGTGAAAACATCTCGAACGTTTATTGGATTGGTGGTGTTTCCGGCAGCGGTGTTGTTGGTCTCGGCGGCGGGTGCCTCGGGTGCCCCTCGTGCCGCCAGCGGCTTTACCGTATGGGACACCTGGATGGGCGAACTGTTTCGCGACAAGCTCGCGAAGGCGGTGACCGACGGCCAGTACGACAAGCTTGCCGAGCAGACCCAGCAGGCGATCCTTGCCCGTCTGCGGTGCGGGCAGGTCGACAAGGCGGAAGGCCTGACCGAGTTGGTCTACGTGCTGAGGGGCACCAGGTATTTGAGTATAGCCGAGCGGGTAGCCGGCGGGACGGAGAAGAAGGGCGGCAAGGATTTGGCAAAGTGGCTCGTGGAGCATAGGGACGTTTCGCGGCTTCTATTCCGCGCGATGGCCGATGTACGCAACGAAGACGACGCACTGGCGAGGCTCGGCGAGCTGATCGCTGCCGAGGAAAAGCAGGTGCTGGCCTGTCCGCAGCTTGCGGTGGCTTTCGCGACCACGGTGCCGCGGAGCCGCACGCCCGAAAAGCTTCGGGCGACCACGGTGTCCAGCTTCCGCTACTACACGGGGAAGGTGCGATTCAAGTACAACGTCAAGGCGATGCCCTATGAGATATCGCGATATCTGGCCGATACCCGTCTGAGCATTGCGGAGCGCAAGTGGGCACTGGCGAACTATTACAGGCACCCCAGCCCGCCCAAGAGCTTCTTCGACGTGAAGTATGACTGGGACCATTATCGCAAAGGTACACCCAAGAGAATCAGCAGGCTGTCTTACTTGCTGCCCAATCTCCGAAAGGTAGGGGGCATCTGCGACGATCAGGCCTACTATGCCGCCGAGGTATGCAAGGCCCTCGGTGTGCCGGCCGCCTGGGTCGGTGGCGTAGGTGGCGGTGGGATGGGACATGCATGGGTGGCCTGCCTGAGATTCCCCGGGAAACGGGCGGTCTGGGATTCAAGCACGGGCCGGTATAAGGCGCATCTGTACTATGTGGGGCGCGTCCGCAACCCCGCTACGGGCGGGCGCATCAAGGACTCCGAACTTATGCTTACCGCGCTGGCAGCCCAACTGCCCCTTGAGCAGCGCGAGCAGGCCGACGCACTGACGGTAGCGGCCTACCTTGTTGGCAAGGCCCTCAGCGGCAGCGACAAGGGGGACGTCTCGATTATCAACAAGCTGGCTGAAACCTACGACGCCACGCTGGCCAAAGGCGCAAAGCCCAAAGCCAATATCAAGTGGGTGAAAGCGGTCCGGGAGATAGACGTCTCGCTGGTTGAAGATCTGCTGGAGGCTGTCTTTAAGAAAAACCTGATCCACACCACGGCCTGGCATCTGCTCGTGGAGATGTGCAAGTCCGGGAAGTTCTCGAAAAAACAGATGGTGCCGTTCATGAACGTTCTGGCACAGCGCACCGCCAAGACGCATCCCGATTACAGCTACGATCTGATCATGCGGATAGCCCCGACGGTTAAGGACCCTCCGGAGCGCAGGAAGCTTTACTCTCGGATAATGGCCGTCTACAGGCGCCGGCCCGACCTGCAGGGGCGGGTTCTGGTTGCCATTGGTGATGATTATCGCGACGAGGGCGACAAGAACAATGCGATAAAGTCGTATGACATGGCCGCGCGGCTGTGCAGGAACTTCGCTCCCATCATCATGCTGGCGGCCCGGCGTGCAGAAGACCTTTATGTCGATGCGGGCAAGACCGACTCGGCGATCAAGATGTACGCCACACTCCTGAGCCGGGCAGTGAGGGTTAAGACGGCTTTTCCATCGCGGACGGCTCGCTTCCAGCTTGGCATGCGCCTGGCGGAGTTGCTGGAAAAAAGCGGCAAGCCCGAGTCGGCACGGCGTGTCCGGGCGCAGATCGGCGCGACAACGACGCGCAGATCAAGGTAGAAATTTGCTCGCAAATGGAAGCAAGCACTGCTGGACAAGCCAGTCCGCCTAGGCGGACCATACGTGGCAGTGCCACACAAGTCTGGCAGTGCCGCACAAGCTGGGGTGGCATGGCTGGCTTGACCAGCCATGCTCAGAGACACTGCCCGTCGGTTATACCACCTCGATGGTTGACGGCGGCTTGCTGGTTATGTTGTACGTAACGCTGACGACGCCCGGCACTTCACTCGTGATCCTGGCGGCAAGCTTTGTCAGTGTGGCGAACGGCAGATCGGTGGGCGAGCCGATTACGGCATCGGTGCTGTCCCAGCAGCGGACCTCGATCTGTTGGCCGTAGTCCCTCTTGCCGTCGCGGACGCCCGTGACCTTGTCTTCGTGCAGGATGGCCAAGTACTGAAAGGCCCCGGTGTCGGCAAGCTCCTCCTCGACGATGCTCGTTGCCTTCCGCACGAGGGCGACCCGCTCGGGGGTTACTTCGCCGATGACCCGTGCCGCCAGGGCCGGACCCGGAAACGGCGGGCGGGCGTATAATTCCTCCGGCAGGCCCAGGGCCTTGCCGACCTTCCTGACGCCCGACTTGCGAAGGCGGATTATCGGCTCGACGACCTTGTACCCGAAGGCCTTCTGGGTGTCGATGCCGAGCTGTTCGAGGATGTTGTGCTGCCTCTTGACGCCGGCGAGGGTCTCTTCCACGTCGGTGTAGTTTGTCCCCTGGAGCAGGGACTCGGCGCCGCTGTCTTTCACGAGCCTGCCGAAGACGTCCTTATAGAACGTCTGAGTGATTGCCTCGCGCTTCTCCTCCGGGTCGGTCAGGCCGGCCAGCGCGGCGAAGAACTCATCCTTCGCGTCGATGATCTCAACCGGCACACCGAGCCCGGCGAAGAGTTCCGCGATGTATTGCCCCTCGCCTTCCCGCATCAGGCCGTTCTCGATAAAATACGTCTTCAGCCGCTCGCCCAGGGCCTTGTGACCCAGTATGGTCACCACCGACGAATCGACCCCGCCCGACAGTGCGTTGACGGCCAGACCCTCACCCGCCGCTGATGCGGTCTCCTTGATCTGTTCCTCAATGAATCCATCCGCGTCCAGTTCTTCCAGCTTGATTTCCTGAATGTCCATACTCATAACTCCTCAATACAATAGCGATGTTTCAACCGAGGTATCCCAACTCCAGGCCGACATAATGCCGTCATCGCTTGCAGGATGCAAATGCAAAGTCTCCAGCGGCGTTGACATGCAGGTGGTGGGGCGATAGGTTATTGGACTGGGAGTTTAGCCGGAGTACAGCACAGGGAGAAGCAGATGGACTATCGCAGGGTCATACCGTGCCTGGACGTGAAGGACGGGCGGTTGGTCAAGGGCGTGAATTTTGTGAACCTGAAGGACGTGGGCGACCCGGCCGAAAACGGCGCCGCATACAGCGAGGCCGGCGCGGACGAGCTCGTGTTCCTGGATATCACGGCCACGGTCGAGAAGCGAAAGACCATGGTCGACGTGGTGAAGCGGACGGCCGAGAGGATCTCGATCCCGCTGACGGTCGGCGGGGGCATTGGCTCGCTGGAAGACATCCAGGCGCTGATGGACGCCGGCGCGTCCAAGATATCCATCAACACGGCGGCGGTTCGCAATCCCGATTTTGTGCGGGAAGCGGCCGACCAGTTCGGCGGCGACAAGGTAACCGTTGCGATCGACACGCGAAAATCTGCGGATCTGCCGTCCGGCTTCGAGGTAATGGTCTGTGGCGGGCGCGAGGGAGCCGGCATCGATGCGGTCCAGTGGGCCCAAAAGGTCGAATCGCTCGGCGCGGGCGCGATCCTGCCGACGAGCATGGACGCCGACGGCACGCTGGCCGGCTACGATATCCCCATGACGCGGGCGATAGCCGACGCCGTATCCCTGCCGGTTATAGCCTCCGGCGGGGCCGGCACGCTTGAGCACCTCTACGAGGCAATCACCGAGGGCCACGCCGACGCCGTTCTGGTTGCCTCGATCGCGCACTTCGGCACGTTCACGATAAGGCAGATGAAGGAGCACCTGGCTGGGCGGGGAATTCCGGTGAACCTCTAGCACCATCGGAAAACCCGGAAAGGACAGAGACATGGCTAAGCTGCTGACCGATGACAAATACGCGGTGCGGGGACGGCTTGTCGCGGTTGACAACAGCGGGTTGATCGGGCCGCTGTTTACGATCCGCGTGCCCCCCAATACGGCCGACGTCCAGCGCCCGGGCAGCTACATGGACTTCGTGCTGCTGGACACAAACCGCAAGACTCTCCAGAAACGCATCCGCATAGATGATGAGCTTGACGTTATTATCCACGTGGCGACGGCGGGCGCTTCGTCCGGCACGGTCGGCGAGCTGACGTTCGAGAATCGCCCCCGCAGCAAGTGCCAGCGGATTACGCACTGCCGGCGGGTGTTCGCAGATGCCAGCCCCATCAACGGCAAGGTTATCGAGAACGACGGGCGCCACACCATCGTTGTGGATGCCGGCGTGCCGGTGGTCGTCTCGCTGCTGGACCACAAGGCCGTCCAGACCAAGAAGATCCGCATGAGTTCGTGGCTGACCTTCTGGCCCAGCCCGCCGACGCACGGAATTATCCTGGGGAAGGTATAGTCGTTACGGAAGGGCGCATCTTATGGCAGGCACCGGGCTGGTGATTTCGAACATGTGGGGTGTGACGATGGTGAACTTCCGCAGCACTTCGATCCTGGATGGTGCGGCCGTGGACGCCATCGGCAAGGAGTTGCAGGTTCTGGTGGACGAGCAGGCGTGCAGAAAGATCATCCTGGACGTAAGCGCCGTTCAGTTCCTCTCATCCAGCATGATCGGGGCGCTGATTATGCTGCACAAGAAGTCGCAGGCGATTAAGGGCCGGGTCGTCATCTGCGGGCTGAAACCAAAGCTGAAAGAGATCTTCAAGATCATGAAGCTCGAAAAGATTCTCAGCTTCGCCGACACCGAAACGGATGCGCTTCAGATGCTGGGCATTAAGGCGGGGCGATGAGGATGACCCCCACGGGGTTTCCGCTTCGCTTCAACTTGCTCGACGGTGCGGTATTCGCGTATTGAAGCGGTTTTCTACGCCTTGGTCACCGCCCCCGCAGGCGTATAGTAAACGGGTACGGTATGACCGGAAAGGAGAAGCAATTATGGCTGACCTGTGTAAGGAAATCCACGCAACGGTGGAGAACAAGGTGGGTCTGCTGGCCGACGCCACCGACAAGGTCAAGGACGCCGGGGTAAACATCACGGGCCTCTGCGCATGGGTTGAGGGCGACAAGGGCCATCTGAGAATGGTCACCGCGGACAGCGACAGGGTCTGCCAGGCCGTCTCGCCCCTGATGGAAACCTGCGAGATGGACGAGGTGGTAACCGTGAAAACGGCCAACACCCCAGGCGCGCTGAACGAAATCGCCCGAAAGCTCGCGGATGCAGGCATCAATATCGAATTGATCTACGCCACGGTCACCGATGAGCCTGAAGCAACCGTGATCCTCAAGACCTCCGATAACGCCAAGGCCGCGGAAATACTCTGACGGCGGCGGGCGTTCGACGCCGCTGCTACTTCTTTTCCGCTACGGCTACGCGGCTGATGGACTGGTGGTCGAGGATTATCTGCGGATCGCCGAAGGCGCTGGTCGCGGCGATGAGCTCCGTGACGGCGTTACGCTGATCGTGGCCGAATTCCAGGATGAGTCTTCCGCCGGGGCGAAGCACGTCAGGCGCATCGGCTGCGAGGCGGCGGATGAGGTCCAGTCCGTCTGCGCCGCCGTACAGCGCAGCGGCCGGCTCGTGCTGAACCGTCGCGCTGAGCTCTTCCCGATCAGGTACGTACGGCGGATTGGCCGTGATCGCGTCAAACTCCCGGCCCCCGTCCCAATCCGGCGGCAGCGACAGCAGGTCGCACTGGTGGCAGGCCACGCGCTGGGCCACGCCGTGCGCGGCGGCGTTTTCTTCGGCCACCAGCACTGCATCCTTGCTGATGTCCGTCGCCAGGACCCGCAGGTGCTCGACGTTGGCGGCGACCGCTACGGCCACACACCCGCAGCCCGTGCAGACATCCCACAGCAGACCGCTGCGGCCGAGGCCCTTGAAGTGTGCGACGGCACGGTCCACCAGGATCTCCGTCTCCGGGCGGGGAATCAGCACGTCGCCCGTTACCTTGAAGGCCAGTGAGTAGAACTCCTTCTTCCCCACGAGGTATGCGATTGGCTCGTGGTCCGCGGCGTGTCTTACCAGTTTGCGGTAATCGGCGAGCTCCTTTTCGTTCGGCCGGTACTCGAACCGGGCGTAGAGGTTGATTCGCTCGTACTGCAGGACGTGTGCCAGCAGGATCTCGGCGGCCAGACGGGGCGATTCCAGCTCCGCGCCGGCGAAGTGGTTCTTCGTCCAGTCCAGCAGCCGCAATACCGTCCATGGCTCTGATGGAGCACTAGGCATGGAAGTCGCTGATCTTTCTGGAGAATGTCAACTGCCGCGGTCTCTCTTCCGCCCGGACAGCAGGAGGATGTCTCTGAGGTGCTCGGCCTCCGGAGCGCTGAGCCATCGCTCCACGAACTGATCCTCCTGCACGATGTGCGCGATGGCCATCAGCGCGCGGAGGTGATAGTTGCGCTCATCCCGCGAGCCGACGAGGATGAAAGCGACCCGCACCGGTTCATCATGGCCGGGGAAGGTCACGCCCTCCTTGCAGCGGATTGGCAGGATGTCGAAGCGCTTGTGCCCCTCCACGATTATGTGAGGGATGGCCAGGCCCGGCTGGATCACCGTGCTGGACTCGGCTTCGCGCTGGGCGAACAGGTCCAGGAGTTTCTGCTGGTCGATGTCGAGCCTCGAGGCCAGCGCTTCGGCGGATCGGCGGAAGAGCTGTTCTGCCGGTATCGGGCCCTCGAGGTCCAGGATTTCGCAGTCCTTTATAAGCCGGTCGAATCGGTCGTGAGTGACTTCATCCCTCTCCAGGGCGATTTCCTTGAGCTCCTCCTCGAGCTGGCTGCGATAGATATCCTTCGAGACGATGTTCTTGACCATGTAGACGAAGGCGCTTTCGCCGGCGATCCTGGTCCGCACGTACAGGATGTACCAGAGCACGCTGGCAAGCACGAATATCAGTGTCGTCAGCAGCGGAACGGCGCCCATGTCCACGATGAGAAACAGGTACGCCCCGATGCCCGCTATCTGAAGCCACGGGAAGAACGGGGCCTTGTAAAGAGGGCGGTAGTTCTGAATCCCGCTGCTCCGCATGATGATGACCGACAGGCTCACCATGGCAAAGAGCATGAGCTTCATGGCGCTGGCCGCCTTCACGAGGTCTACAATCGGCAATAGGGCAATCGCGGCGATCATAAAGCCGCTGGTGACGATGATGCTGACGAAGGGGGTGGCGAATCGGACGGAGAGCTTCTTCAAGGCGGCCGGTAACAGGCCGTCGCGGCTCATGGCCATCGGGGTGCGGGAAGCCGCCATGATTCCGCCGTTGGCAGTGGTGATGAAGGCCAGCATGGCGCCGATCGACAAGAGGATCAGGCCCGGTCTGCCGAGGAACTGCTCCGCCGCCAGACTCAGCGGCGCGAGGCTGCCCTCGAGTGTTTCGGGTTTCAGGACGCCCACGGTGACAAAGACCGCCGCTACGTAGAACAGCGTAACAACCAGCACCGAGGCGAACATACCCGCGGGGATGTTGCGCCCCGGGTGGTGGACCTCCTCGGCGATGCTGGCCACCTTGGTCAGCCCGCCAAAGGACACAAACACGATTCCCGCCGTGGCCAGGACTTTCAACTCGCCCTTGCCCATGAAGTTCGCAAAATTCGCGTGTTGGGTTGCCGGCATGCCAAATGAGACGAATACCCCAAGGATTCCCAGGAGGATGGCGACCAGGACGATCTGAAGCCGCCCGACACCCTTGACGCTGAGGATGTTCAGGATGGTGAACACCACGCAGCAGGCGATCGCAATTGCCTTGATGACCCACTCATCCGTGCCGAGGCCGATCAACTGTGCGAGCGCGCCTATGCCGATCAGTGCGAATGCGCTCTTCAGCGCGATCGAGAACCAGCCGGCCAGACCCGCCAGCATGCCCGGAAGCGCACCCATGCTGCGGTGAATGAAGAAATACGTCCCCCCGCTTTTGGGCATCGCGGTGGCAAGCTCCGCCTTCGACAACAATGCCGGGATCACCAGCAGGCCCGCCAGCGCGTAGGACAGAACAACCGCAGGCCCCGCGTTTTTGAACGCCAAGCCGGGAAGCACAAACAGACCGGAACTTATCATCGCGCCCGAGGCGATACAGAAGACACCCCAGAACCCAAGTTTGCGCTTCAGCTTCACTGCCGGCACCTTATGAAAGGATAGGCGCCCCGTCCGCCCTGACGGGTGCCCAATCTACACGAATTGCGGCCAGTGCGACAGTGTGGCTTTGAATTCAGGCAATAGGCAACAAGGGGGGTGTTGAAAAAGTCCCGGTGCGCGGCATCTTCGGGCCCGAAGGACTGAGATTCACCTACCTCACCCCGCGCTAAAGGGCTCGGGGATGACGCCGTTGAGCCCGAAGGGCTCAGATTCGAAAGCCCGGGGCAGCGCCCCGGGTAGGGGATGCAATGTAACCCAAGCCCTGAAGGGGCGCCACACGAAATCGGGAAGGTCCGTGGCGCCCCTTCAGGGCTTGCCCAAAGGGGCGGATCCCACACCTAGGGCTTCGCCCTAGGCTATTGGATGTCAGCCTTTCAGGCTGAACGGCAACACGATTGATGTCTTCCGCAACGGCCGGCAAAAAACAACTTGCTGATCCGTTAGCCACTTTTTCAACAGCTCCTCGCTACGTGCGCTTTGACTGCACGTCCTGCTCGTAGGTTCTTACTTCGTCCAGCCAGGCCATGCCGGCCGGCACGTCGCGATTCAGGCAGTAGTAGTCCCAGACCGCCCCCAAAGGCATGGTCTTGAGCTCTTCCAGCAGCGCGAGGCGGGCGGTGAAGTCGCCGCCGGCTTCGTGGGCCCGCAGTGTCTCAATAGGCTCGAGCAGCGCGCCGAGCAGGGCCTTTATCATGCATCGCGTGCCGATTATCCATGCGGCTACGCGGTTGATGCTGGCGTCGAAGAAGTCCAGGCCGATGTGGACCCGCTCGAGATACTCCCCGCGGACGATTTGGTGGGCGATTGCCGTCAGCTCATCCGACAGGATCACCACGTGGTCGCTGTCCCATCGCACGCCGCGGCTCACGTGCAGCAGGATCTCATCGAGCCAGGTCAGCACGGCGGAGATCTTGTCGGAAACTACCTCTGTGGGGTGGAAGTGGCCCGTGTCGAGGCAGAGCAGGATGTTGTGCTTCGCGGCGTATCCGAGGTAGAACTCGTGCGACCCGGCGACGTAGCTCTCCGAGCCGATGCCGAACAGCTTGCTCTCGACCGAATCAAGGTTGCAGGCCGGATCGAGCTTCTCGGCGAAGATCGCGTCCAGGGATTCGGCCAGCCGCAGCCGCGGGCCCTTGCGGTCCACGGGCGTATCCTTGTAGCCGTCGGGGATCCAGACGTTTGTGACGCAGGGCGAGCCCAGCGCCTCGCCGACGGCCGCGCCGATCCTGCGGCAGGCGATGCCGTGCTCGATCCAGAAGCGGCGAATGCCCTCGTCGGTGTGGGTCAGTGTAAAGCCTTCGGCGGCCTTCGGGTGCGAGAAGAACGTGGGGTTGAAATCCACGCCGAGCCCGCCGGCCCTGGCCCAGTCAAGCCACCTCGCGAAGTGCTCGACCCGCAGTTCGTTGCGCTCGACGCGTTTGCCGTGAGTCTCAGCGTAGATCGCGTGGAGGTTCACGCGGTGCGTGCCGGGAATCAGGCTGAGGGCCTTATCCAGGTCCGCCCGAAGCTCATCCGCGTTGCGTGCCTTGCCGGCGTAGTTGCCCGTGGCTGCAAGGCCCCCTCCGAGTTGGGCGTCCGTGCTTTCGAAGCCGGCTACGTCGTCTCCCTGCCAGCAGTGCAGGGATATCGCCACGCCGGCCAGCCGCTCGATTGCCTTGTCGCTGTCCACGCCGAGTTCGGCGTATTGCTGCTTTGCGGCGGCGTAGGATTGCTCGACCTGCCCGGTGTCCGGCATTTGAGGCTCCCTGTTCGGCGATCAGTCGGACGCGCTGATCTTAAGCCGGTACTGCTCGACCTCCCAGTTCTCGATGAAGTCCCGCGCACGGTCGCTGAGTTGGCGGATGCCGCCGAACGCCTCGGCAAGTTGCACCACCCGCCCACCATCGAGGGCCAGCTCCAGCGCCAAGGCGGCAGCTTTCTCGCCGGCGCCGACGCCGAAGACGCCTTCGTCACACGCGATGACCTGGGGCGGGTAACCTCGTTGCTTGCGGAACTCGGCGACGGCGCGGTCGGTGACGGGGCCCATCAGCGGATAGGCCTTGGCATAGACCATGTGGTCGGGCGTGATCGGGCCGGTCGCTACCGCGAAGGGGCCCGAAGCGCACACGTGTGCGGCGGCCTCACCGAGAAACTCGCGGAGGCGATGCGTCATTTCTTCAATCGTTTCCGCCGCCGGCATGGGGCCGGGGGTCACCTGCGTTTGGATGCCGGCCTTTCGATACTCCGCGCCCAGGCGGTCCATGATGGAGGCGTATATTTCCCTGATGGCCTCGCTCGTCGGCCCTGTGACGAACACGCCGTGGCTGGCCAGGAAGACCGCGGTCGGCTCCTTCCCGCCGCGCTGCGCGGTGCAGGCTTCCACTTCCTCACGCACCCTCATGCAGACCGTGTAGCCCGGGTCGGTGTAATCGATCCACAGGGCGTTGGGGAAGAGCCTCCGGCAGACATCGGCCCCGTCGGCTGCACAGGTCATGCCGTTGACCATGGCCGGGTGTGTGTGGACTATAAAGGTGGCCTCGAACGCATTGTGCAGCGGCGCCTCCACGGAGGGCCTGCCCTGTGAGTCGGGGAGGACGGCAGCCAGCATCATCTCCTTGACCAGGGCCTCCCGCGCGTGCGGCTCCGGCGGGGTGCTTGTTTCGTAAAGTTGGGCGAGCTTCTTCCGGTCGGTTGCGACCAGCGACTCGGGCGTCAGGGTGGCCAGCGTCGTGCCGGATGCCTTCACCCAGAGGGTTTGGTCATCCTTGGCCGAGCAGTTTCCACCCCCGCCGTGGACGTACTCGCCCGTACCGAACTCGTGCGACAGTTCCGTTATGGTCTTCAGTAAATCCAGTGGATTTCCCTTTCAAAGACGCCCGCTTGCAACCGGGCCGCTCGCTGCAAGGTTATGGCGCGGCTCATCTTAGAGGCTGGCGATGGCGATGACAAGGGTTTCGATAACCTTGTTGATTTGCGCTTCTGCCGGCCCGAAGCCGGCGGGCTCAATCCTTTGCCTTGATGTCAAAGGCGTAGAGATAGTCGCCGTGCCTGATGTACAGGCGCCCCCCGCAGACAACGGGGTGTGCCCAGGAGGGGCCGCGCCCGCCCTTGGGGATGGTGAACTGGCTGGCGATCTCGAAGGCGCGCGGCTTCGCCGGTGCGATCGCCGCGATGCGATTGTGGTTCAGCAGATACAGCATGCCCTCGGCGTAAGTCAGCGACCCTACGTTGATGCCGCGCCGGGCGTACGTCTGCTTGCCCGTCTTGAAGTCGAGGCAGATCCACGGCCCATGGCCTGGGCTCATAGATGCTCCATAGAGGTAACCGTCCAGCAGCAGCACACCGCCGTGCTGGGGATCCAGGTTCTTGTTCTCCCACACCTTCTGGACGGAGACCTCGCCGGCGGTTACGTTCAGCTTGAGCAGCCTGGAGCCGGTGCTTCGACTGGTAAAGAAGACGCACCCATCATGAAAGATCGGGCTGTTGATGTTCTCGTCGAAAGGCGTGACGTGCTCGACCCGCCAGAGCAGCTTGCCGGTCTTGGCGTTCACGCCGATCACCGACTTGGCCATCATCGTCACGATCTGGCGGATCCCCTTGTACTCGAAGATGATCGGCGAGCAATACCCCCCCTTGCCTCCCGGGCCTTTGCAGGTCCAAACGGTCCGGCCGTTGCTCTTGTCCAGGGCCACCATGCCCACGTCCTCGCCCCCCGTCGTGCAGATGACGTTGTTGCCGTCGATGAGCAGCGATTCGGCCAGCGCCCAACGGATGTTGCGCCCGTTGAATTTCTTGAGAACGTTCAGCGACCAGATGCTCTTGCCGGTTCGCGCGTCGAGGCACACCACGTCGCCGTCGGCGTTCTTGTGGTAGAGGCGGTTGTTGTCGATGGTGGGCGTGCTCCGCGTGCCGGGCTTGGCGCGCTTGTACGCCGGGCCGTTCTTGACCTTCCACCGGACTTTCCCGCCAAGGTCAAGCGCCGTGATGACCGTGTCTTTTCCGATGTTGCCCGTCGTGTAGATCAGCCCGCCCGCGACGGCCACCGTAGAATACCCCTCGCCGATGCCTTTGTACGTCCACAGCAGCTTCGGGCCTTCCGCCGGCCACTTCTTCAGCAATCCGGTCTCGGTCGATATGTTGTCGCGATTGGGCCCGTGAAACTGCGGCCATTGGCCCTTGGCAGGGCCCGTCTGGACCGCCTGGCCCGCAGCCCAAAGCAGCAGGACCACACAGATCGCCATTCCGCCGGCTCGCAGCATACCTCACCTCTCTTCCAGCGGAGATTCTACATGACGACGCCCGCAATGAAAGCCGTTACCTGCGGACCGGGCTTTTCGACAATGCTGCTCGGGTGGGTTACTCGTCGAGCTTGGGCTTGGCGGGCTTGGGCTTCTTCGCGGTCAGGCCGAACTTCTTGAAGAAGAAGTTGAGCATCTCAACCCGCTTTTCGCGCGGCGTATCGCGGAGGACTATCACGGCGTCGATGCCGAGCTGGTCGCACCTCTTCTTGACGGCGATCGAGTGTCGCGGGTGGTGGATGATCGCGCCGCGGCTGGTGGGTTCGGTGTTGGGGCTGGCGTTTGTCAGATGCACGGCCGCGTCGCCGGCGTCCATGAAGCTCAGCATGTCCAGCTTCTTGCGGATAGCCCGGATATTGGGCGTGTCGACCAGCTTGCGGTCCTTGATGCCGTAGAAGGCTAGGTCGTCAGTGAAGCGGTACTTTTCGACCCACGATTCCGGCACGCCGACTATCTTGGCCCACTGCTGGCAGTCGTAGGTAGCCTGGCCGTTCCTCGCCCCGGCGGCCGTCAGGCGGGTGGACTCCCGCAGGATCGGATCGCTGCTCTTGGCGTCGGCCAGGTCGTCGTGGAACGCCAGCCACAGCGACGAGCCAGCCCCGGCCGAGCCGCCGTACGCCGCCACACGCTTCTTGTCCAGGTTCCACTTATCCGCCTTGTAGCGAAGAAACTGGATCGCCCGCGAGATGTCCTCGTGCAGGATCTGCACCAGCGGAATCGTCGTGCGGTAGCGATAGTTGATCGCCGCGAACGATACGCCGTTGGCCAGGCACTTCTCGATGGTCTCGCCCTGGACCGATCTCTTGTCGCCGCCGCGAAAGCCCCCGCCGTGAATGTAAACCACCAGCGGAGTGGGCTTGTCCGACTTGGCCTGCCAGAAGTCCAGGACGTTCCGGTCGTGCCGGCCGTACTGTACGTCCGCCTCGGTCGGCTCGGGCCGCCTGCGCCGCCGGCCCTGGTCCGGCCGCCGCATGCGCTCGATCCGAAAGGCCGTGTCCTCAGCCGGCGTGATCGCGCCGTCCTTGTTGGTGTCGACACGCTTGAATATCTCCCTGCCGCGCTCGGGGATTTCCTCCAGCGTGATCTTGCCGTCCTTGTTCTTGTCCATGCGGGCGAAGAACCGCTCGGACATCTGCTTGGCGCGTTTGAGATTTTGGAGTTCGGCCTCGCTTGGCCCGGTGGGCCCTTTTGCGCCGCGGACGGCCTTGGGCGGCGCGGGCTGATCCGGCGAGCAGGCCCGAACGACGGCTGCGGCTACTTCATCGGTGGCCTTGGCGGCCCCGCCGTTTCCCTGATTTGTCGCGACCAGGACGGCGAAGTTCTTTTTCGGCGCCAGCCATGCGACGGCGTAATTCATGGTGTTGCATCCGGCGTGTGTCAGGACGGTTCCGCCGCCCCACGATCGCTGCGCCGCAGCCCAGCCCATCGCGTAGCTGGATTTTTCCGGGCAGGTGTGGAGCGTCCGCAGCGTGGCGTCTTTCAGCAGTCGCTCGTCCTTGGGGGGGCCGGGCAGGTGCTGAACGATGAACTTCGCCCAGTCACTCAGGGAGCAGTGCACCTTGCCCCCGGGCCCGATCGCGTCCGGGTTGTCGCTGTGCGGGCCCGGTTCGTACGCCCGGTGCGTGCCGTCTTTCTTGATCTGGTGCTGAAGCGGCTGGTCGATCTTGCCACGCGCGCCCATCGCGCCGAAGCCCGCGGAAGTCATCCCCAGCGGCTCGAAGAGCATCTTCCGCATCAGCTTCTCGTAGGGTTGGTCTGTGACGGCCTCGACGACGGCCCCGACGATGCCGTAGCCGGCGTTGGAGTACAGGTACTTCCCGCCGGGCTTGTGGATGGGCGGGCGGCTCAGGTGCGCCCGGGCCAGTTGCTCGCGCTGCTGTCTGGCGGTCTTGGCCCCGCTCAGCATGGCGCGCCAGGTGAGGCCCTTGGGCAGGTTCGGATTCAGTCCGGCGCGGTGCTGGAGGAGCTGCCGGACGGTGACCTTCTTGAAGTCCTGGTGCATTTTGCCGGCCAGCTTGGGCAGGGCCGCCGCCAGCGTGGTGTCCCACCTGAGCTTTCCCTGCTCAACGAGCAGGCCGATCAGAGTCGCGGTCATCGCCTTCGTGCACGAGCCGAGATGGAACTGATCGCCCCTGGTGACCTTTACGTTGGTGCCCGCCTTGCGGACGCCGACCGCGTCGACGGCGGCCAGACGCCCGTTGAGAATCACCGCGGCGGCAAGGGCGGGAAGGTTGTGTTTCTTGCGCGTGGGCTCAAGCACCTCGGCCAGCACCGCCGCGGCACGGGTCTTGGCATCGGTCGTTGCGGGTGCGGCGGGTGTCTTTTCGGCCCCGCGGGCGGGCGGGCTCGGCGCGAAGGACGCCACAAACCAAACCGCCAACGATACCGAAAGCCAAGCCGCCAACGGCCTGCGGGCATCCGCAACATTGTTCCTCATGGACCTGCCCCTTCCTCATCCGTTCAGGGCCGGACCTCGTGACACATCCAGTTTATCGTAGAGGTCGCGATCCGCGCGGATGTTGCGCCGGAAGGAGAGATTGCTGACCAGCGAGATCAGCGGCGATCGCCTTCTCCACAGGTTGCACCACAGCCGTTGGAGAATTTGCCCCATGGAGTAGAACCGCCGGTTGCAGGCGTCCATTTCCTGGAGGATGTGGGTCCAGGAAAGATGCTTGTATCGGGCTACGGGCAAAGTGAGCGTGAAGTACTTCCAGTCTTCCGGGAAGGAGTCGGCGGCGATGCGGTCCTGCGCCTTCATCTTGTCCCACAGGCGCGTGCCGGGCAGCGGCGTCAGAAACAGCACGTCGAGCAGGTCCACGCCATAGTGGTTGGCCGTCTCGGCTATCTGTTTGCCGATGCCCGGTTCGTCCGTGTCCAGCCCCATGATGAAGGAACCGGCCACCGTAATATTGTGCCGCTGTATCCGACGAACAGAGGCCCTGAAGTCCCGGTTGTTCAGCATGTTGAATTTCTTGCCGACCTCCGCCAGCCCTTCCTTTGTCGTTGACTCAAAGCCGACGAACACGCCCTTGCAGCCTGCTTTGGACGCCAGGGCCAGCAACTCCTTGTCATCGGCCATGTTGATGGTAACCTGACAGATCCACTTCTTGCGCAGCTTCGCACGGATCATGGCCCGAAACAGATCCTTGGCCCGCCCGATGTGCTTGGCGCTCGTGCCGATGAGGTTATCGTCCACGATCAGGACCAGCTTCTCCTGGATCGTCCGGAATTCCTCCACAACGTCTGCAATGGGCCGCTGCCGGTAGCGACGCCCGTTGAAAGTCGGCACGCTGCAGAAGCCGCAGTCGAGCGGGCAGCCACGCGTAGTCTGAATCGAACCGAAGGCATAACCGTTCGGCAACAAGTCATGCCGGGCCGGTGGAACTTCCTCCATGCTCACGTGCTCGCCGGCATACACCGGCTGCAAGTTGCGTCGCTGGACGTCTTCCAGGACCTGCGCCCAGACACTCTCGGCCTCTCCGGTCACCACCGAGTCGACGCGTTCGCTCGCCTCTTCGAGGCACATGGTCGCATGGACGCCTCCCATTACGACGGGCACGCCGCGTTTGCGAAACTCGTCTGCCACTTCATATGCGCGGCTGGCCTGCGAGGTAAATGCGGTAATGCCCACCAGGTCCGGGCGGGGTATGGCCTGGTAGTCCGGCAGGTTGAGGTTCTCGTCGATGATCGTGACTTCCCAATCCGGCGGGGTCAGGCCTGCCACAATCAGGAGCCCCAAGGGCTTCCAGACACGGTACTTGCGCCAGCGGCTCTTCTTGGTGAGGCTCACCAGTAAATTGCGCGGATTAATGAGGCATAAACGCACAGATCATGCTCCTTTGCATCGATTCGACGGCGGGCTCCGTGAACCGGCCTTTGTCGCAATGCCAACCACCACTCCCCGTTTGGAGTGTACCCACATGGTCAAGGCATAGCAAGACAATGTCTGTTCCCAAGCCTCGATCTGATGATCGAGGCCGGTCGATATCTTTTCGTCTTGCCGCGAGCAGCCGGCGGGGTGGCCGTGGTGCGTCGGCGGAATATAGTGGCCATGAATCTCTTCATGCCTTGCCGTAGCCGGCCGAGGCGCGTACACTATGGAGGATGGCCCGGAACTGGTATAAAGCCAACCTGGGTCGGAAGTGCCGAATGAAGGGCGACGGTAGATGTACTCATCACTCACGCGGACGGAAGGAATCCAGGGCCGGAGGGCTCGCCTGCGGATAGTCTGTCCGGCGTATCCCGCGTTCAATGTCTATTCCCGCGTCGCGAAGTTCATGACCTCGCTGGGGCCCGTGTGCGTCGCCACGGCCGTCAACGACGTTGAGGGATGGGATGCCGAGGTCATCGACGAGAACAACTACCAGCGCGGGCCGAAGGACGCGACCGGCAAGCCGGACCACAAGGCCATTCAGGACATCAGGCCTGCCGAGGTCGTGGGACTGTACGGCGGTCTAACCAGCACGATCCCGCGGCTGTTCGAGATCGCGCGCCTCTACAAGGCACTGGGCGCACGCACGATCGCGGGCGGACAGCATTTCGTCGAGGACAACATAGAGCAGGCCTTGCATAACGGTGTCGATATCGTGGTCATCGGGGAGGGCGAGAAGACCATCGCAGAGCTGCTGGCGTGCTTCGACAAAGGCGGAGACCTTTCTGACGTCCAGGGCATCGCGTTTCTGAGGGACGGCAAGCTGGTGCTGACGCCCGAGCGGGAGCTGCTGACGGCCTTCGACGAGCTTCCCATCCCAGACTTCTCCGTCCTTCGCTACGCCCGGATGAGGTACTACTCGGTGTCGGGCACCCGAGGCTGCGGGATGAACTGCGAGTTCTGCACCGTCAAAGGCAAGCCGCGTTTCGCCTCCCCCGAGCGCATAATGGAACAGTTCAGGTTGATCTTCGAGAAGTGTGGCGGGAAGATCTTCTTCATCACTGACGACCTGTTCGCTCAGAACCGGTCCGAGACCCTCCGCCTATGCCGGATGCTGCGGGACTACCAGAGACAGGTCGGCGTCCGGTTCAGGATCACGGTCCAGATACGGCTGGACAACGCCCGGGACAGTGAACTGCTGCAGGCCATGCGCGAGGCAGGAGTCAACGCTCTTGCCATCGGCATCGAGTCGCCCATCGCCGAGGAGCTCAAGGCGATGAACAAACGCCTGAACCCGGATGAGATGGTCGACTTGGCAAGGCTTTACCGCCGGGAGGGCTTTCGGGTACACGGCATGTTCATCTTCGGCTACCCGGCCAAAGAGGGCCAGCCGTTCGAGATGAGTGTCGAGGACCGCGTGCGGCATTTCCGCCGGTTCATCAGGAAGGCACGCCTGGACACCGTGCAGATGGTGTTGCCACTGCCCCTTCCCGGAACCGAGCTCACCCACAGGCTACGGGCGGACAACAGGATCTACTCCACCGAATGCGTCGGCCTGGAGTACTACGATGGAAACTTCCCCGTCTTCCAGCCCGACGAGCCGCTGACCGCCGAGGGCATGCAGACGGCCATCCATAAAATTATGAGGCACTTCTATAGGCCGCACACCATGGTCTCCGTCGGGTTCCACATCCTCTCCTTCCCGGCCGTGGCCTTCTATTTCCACAAGATCAAGTCCGGCTGGCAGAGATGGGACCGGAGGTGGTGGCGGAACCTGTATCGCATCGGCGGCTGGCTGACCCTGAGAAGATGGACCGCCGCCTTCAAAAAGGACGGGTTCCTGAACAAGCTCGCGAAGGCGGAGAAGCTGCTTCGGGCCGACTGAAAGCAAGCCTTTGCATCAGGCCCCGCCCATTCTATTATGTATTGTCGTACTTCCCGTTCGGGCCAACTGGCAGTCAGGCCAATGAAGTTCCGGAGCGATCCTTACAACTCGGCGGTGGGGGGGGCATGCGCGGCTGTAGCGATCTCGCTTTTCGTTGTGGTCACCGCTGCGATTTCGGTGGCCTTCTCAGCGCCGGCCGCTGACGCACCAAAGACCAGGCCCGCCCCGCCGAAGAAGACGACTACGACTCCACCGAAGAAGAAGGCTACTCCCGCGGAGCCCGCACCGGGGCGCCGTTTCAGCACACTTGCGCCCTTCTACAAGAAGCACGTGACCGCCGACGGCATACTGATCGCGAGCTCCCCAAAGGTCTCCTCCTACGCTCTTAAGGAGGCGGCCTATCTCATCCGCAAGATGCTCGCCGGGCGAGACGACGTCCTGAAGGCCCTCGTTCGCAAGAAGGTCTACGTGGGCGTGATGGCCTACAACGAAATGACCAGGGACATCCCCGAGCACAGCAAATTGGACCCCTGGATGGACATGCGGGCCCGCGGGCTGGGCGGCAACCCGGTGACTTGCGGCGAGGAGAACCTGCTCAGCTTCAAGGGCGACCCCTACAGGGGCGAGAGCATTTTCATCCACGAGTTCGCACACACCGTGCAGGGCGGCCTGCAGGCCGTCGACAAGACCTTCAAGACCCGTCTGTTGGCCCTTCGCGCGAAGGCAAAGGAGGCGGGGACGTTCAGCGGCTACGGCATGGGCAGCTACGGGGAGTTCTGGGCGGAGGGCGTCCAGTCGTGGTTCAACTGCAATCGCGGCGGCGGCTTGGCCGTCCGGAAGCCCGGCGAAAATCGCCGAATTCAGATCAATACCCGAGACCAGCTCAAGACCCATATGCCGGAATTCGCCAAGTTCCTGGCGGAGGCCTTCCGGGGCAACAAGTGGACCTACGTGCCGGCCCTCAAGAGACTCAATCAGCCGCACCTGAAAGGCTACGGCCCGGCCAAGGCGCCGGTCTTCAAATGGCCCAAGAAGGTAATCGAGGATGCCAGAAAGTCCCGGGCCGAGAGGGCCAAGAAGAAAAAGAAGCCCACCGCCGAGCCGAAGAACAAAGGTACGTAGGCCGCCCAGTCCGCGGACAAATCCTGACCAGTATTAGCGCCCCCCCAGGCGGCTTGCTAGCCGCCCTTTGCCGCCACCGCCGCCAGCTTGGTGTCTTTTTCGGCGTCAGTGAGCTTGTCCCATTTCGCCGGGCAGTCCCCGCAGCAGAAGGCGACTTTCTTGCCCTTGTGCGTGCGGGTGAGCTTTTCGGTGACCTTGGCCGGATCGATCGCGTTTTTGGCCATGATCGGACAACTGGTGTTCGCGAACGTGGGCGCCGCTGCGGGGGTCGGAGTGGGACCAGGCTTCTTGGGCTCCTCCTCGCAGCCGACAGCAAGAACCATCAGAAGGCAAAGACAACAGACTACGGCTATTCCAGGAATCGCTGAGATAAGTTTGTGCCGGTTCATTTCGGTGTTCCTTTCAAAGTTCATGTTTCCTTGGCCCGCGGCCGCCCGCGGGGTTTTTCCCATTATAGGCACGTCCCGGCCCTGCAACAGAGCCCGGTAACTATTTCAGGCCGCTATGTGGCCTCCGTGTTATCGCTCCCCGCCTCGGCGCCGCTTGCCTGCAGAGTGACTCCCTTGATGGCGCAGTAAATCAGCATGGGGATGATTACCAGGAAAGCAGTGAAGAACATGAGCAGGCCCACCAGCCAGTCCGGCCAGCCCGTGTGCTGCATGAATTCCTTCACCAGGCAGTACAGAATCGGCACGACGAAGATGCTGACCAGGACAACCAGCATCCCGCCGAAGGAGGGTATCGCCATCGGCACCATGACGTCCGAGCCCCTGCCTGTGGAGGTCAGGATGGGTATCAGCGCCAGGATAGTCGTAGCCGAGGTCATAAGGCACGGCCGTACGCGCCGCTTGGCCGCTACCACGGTTGCATCGCGTATATCGGCCATGGTGGTGGGCTGGCGGTCGCGGAAAACCTGGTCCAGATATGTCGATTGAATGACACCGTTGTCGGTGGCGATGCCGAACAGCGCCAGAAAACCGACCCAGACGGCGACGGACAGGTTGATCTGGTGGACCTGGAACAGGTTGCGCATGTCGACGCCGAAGATCGAAAAATCCAGGAACCAGTCCTGGCCGTACAGCCATATCATGATAAAGCCACCGGACCAGGCCACAAATATCCCCAAGAACACCAGGAGCGTGGTGGGGATCGACTTGAACTGGAAGTAGATTATTATGAGGATCACGAACAGGGCGATCGGCAGAATGAGAGCCAGCTTTTTTTCCGCGCGGATTTGATTTTCGTAGCTGCCTGCGAACTCGTAACTGACGCCTCGCGGCATGACAAGCTCGCCGCTGGCTTCCTTTTGTTTCAGGTAACGATCGCAGGCCTCCACAACGTCCACTTCCGCGTAGCCCGGTTTCTTGTCGAAGACCACGTAGCCGACCAGGAACGTGTCTTCGCTCTTGATCACCTGTGGGCCTCGGATGTACCGGATATTGGCCAGTTGGATGATGGGAATCTGTGCTCCCCCGGACCCGGGGACCAGAATCTTTTCCATTTTCTCGATGTCATCTCTCAGTTCCCTCTGATACCTGACCCGCACCGGAAAGCGTTCCCGCCCCTCCACCGTGGTGGTGATCTTCTTGCCGCCAATGGCGATCTCGACCACGTCCTGGAACGCGCGGATAGGCACCCCGTATCTGGCCAGTGCCTTGCGATCCGGAACAATCTCAAGGTACGGCTTGCCGACAATGCGGTCGGCAATGACGGCCGACGGCTCGACGCTGGGAATCTCCTTGAGGAACCGCTCGATTTGCAGGCCCACCTTCTCGATCGTCTCCAGGTCCGGCCCCTTAACCTTGACGCCCATAGGCGCGCGCATGCCACTTTGAAGCATCACAATTCTCGCCGCGATGGGCTGAAGTTTCGGGGCCGAGGTTGAACCCGGGATCCTGGCCGCCTTGATAATCTCCTTCCATATCTCATCCGGCGAGGTGATTCCAGGCCAGGCCTTTCGGTGGGGGTTCAGCACCGGGTCAAGCGGCGGGCGCCACTGGCGGAAGGGAAAGCCGTCGGAATCGGGAATAAGCCGGCCTTGGGAATCCCGGACAAATCGTCCCCTCACATAGTATGGCTTGCCGTCCATCGCCGGCAGCGGCTTGCCGGATTCATCCTTGAACAGTTCCTTGCCGTTGCGATCGTACTTGTATTTCGTCCGCCGACCGTTCTTGTCGGTCTTGTATTCGGGTTTGTAGTTGATGACGGTCTCGATCATGGAGATCGGCGCCGGGTCAAGGGGCGTTTCAGCCCGGCCTATCTTGCCGACGACCGAATCGATCTCGGGGATGTTGCGAAAGGCCATGTCCTGCTTGGCCAGGATGTCCAGGGCCTCTCCGATCGAGGCGTGCACCATGGTCGTGGGCATAAACAGATACGAACCCTCATCCAGGGGTGGCATGAACTCCTTGCCGAACCCATCCCAACTCCTGGCGATGGTCCACAACACCTTAGCCGGGAACCATTCGTCCTTTATATTGTCGGGCTTGCCCCATTTCTTGTTTTTGAGTGCCATAAAGTTTTTGGTGCCGGACCATCGCTTGAGGACCTTATCAACGTGCGTGACCCCGGCCTTGCCCAGGGACGCCTTGATCTCATCCGGCCCCATGGCCAGAGCGCTGTTGGTCCACAACAGCAACTTTTCCTGTTTTTCCAGCACCCCCTGTTCGGTGAGCCTGTTGATTTCTCGCGCATCCGCGAAGGCGCGGGCGGGGACTTTGTTGGCGGGGCCGAAGAATGTGTCAAAGCCCAACCACGCCGTCATCCCCATCGCCACCACCAGTGTGGGCGCCAAGAGGAACAGTATCTTATGCCTCAAACACCAGCGAAGGATCGGAGCATAAGCGAACCAGAACAGCACGAAGAACCCCAACAGCGAGCCGATAAGGCCGCCGACGAAAAGGAAATTGTTCCCCATTCCGCGTTGAGGCCCCAGCGGCTCCCAATACTTCGTCAGAAGCACGCTCACCAGCAACACGATTATCCCGTTACCCACCCAAGGCGCCGCCCTGCGGGTCCATTGAGGGAGCCCTTCTCCCAGGATGGCGTTCAGGCAGAAGAACACCACCGCGATGCCCGAGCCCGTGATGAGAAAAGACCAACCCAGCAAGCCATGAGCTACCAGGGCCACGCCGCCGACGCCCAAGAAACCGAAGAGCACGGTGCGTAACTTTTTACCCGAAATCTTCCCACAGAAAAGGATGTGCGCGGCTGGCGGGATGATGGTCAGGGTGATGACGATCGAGGCAAGCAGCGCGAACGTTTTCGTCCAGGCCAGAGGCCTGAAGAGTTTGCCTTCGGCCCCGATCATCGTAAAGACGGGCAGGAAGCTGACGATGGTGGTCAGGACGGCGGTCAGGACCGCGCCGCCGACCTCACTTGCGGCCCGGTGGACAACCTGTAGGCGCGGAACGTCCGGTGGGGCCTCGTCGAGATGGCGCACAATGTTCTCGCACACTACGATCCCCATGTCCACGATGGTGCCGATGGCGATGGCGATCCCGCTGAGCGCAACGATGTTGGCATCGACGCGGAAGACCTTCATGCCGACAAAGCACAGCAGAACGGTCAGGGGCAGCATGCCGGTGATCAGAATACTGCTGCGCAGGTGCAGCACCATCACGATAACAACGATGGCCGTTATCAGGATTTCCTGTGCGAGGGCGTCGTTGAGCGTGCCGAGGGTCTCGTAGATCAGGCCGGTTCGATCGTAGAAGGGAACGACCGTGATCTTGCTGGTCGTCACCCATTTGGGCCATTCCTCACGCGGGACCGACAGCAAGTACTCCTTCCAGGCGTCCTGGTTGAGCAGCGGCCCGTTGAAGGCCTCGAAGTCGCGGGCCTCGGCGAACCTGGCGACATCTTCCTTGGTGACCTCCGAGTAGTCGATAACAGCCTTGTACTCCAGGGCGGCCTTGGTCTTTTCGATCTTCTCCTTGACGTTCTTGATTACCCGGAGGGGATTGTCCCCGTAGCGTGCGACGACCACTCCGCCGACGGCCTGGGCGCCGGCCTTGTCCAGCGCGCCGCGGCGTGTGGCCGGTCCCAGCGTCACCGTTGCCACGTGCTTTACAAGAATGGGGACGTTGTTATGGACCTTAACGACACTGATCTCGATGTCAGAGACGCTCTTGATGAACCCGATCCCTCGGATGAAATACTCCACGCGATTCAGTTCGAGGGTCTTGGCCCCGACGTCGATATTGGAGGCCTTTACGGCTCGGAACACGTCCGCCAATGTAACGCCGTAGGCGCGCATCGCGTCGGGGTCGACGTCAACCTGGTATTCCCGGACGTATCCGCCAATGGAAGCGACCTCGGCGACCCCGTCCGCCGAGAGCAACGAGTACCTGACATACCAGTCCTGGGCGGTTCGAAGCTCCTCCAGGTCCCACCCGCCTGCGGGTTTTCCGTCGGGGTCACGCCCCTCCAGCGTATACCAGTATATTTGCCCCAGGGCCGTGGCATCGGGACCCAGCGCGGGCTGGACATTGGGCGGAAGCGTACCGGCCGGAAGGCTGTTAAGCTTTTCCAGCACTCGGGTGCGGGACCAGTAAAACTCTACGTCTTCTTTGAAAATGATATAGATTGTCGAGAAGCCGAACATGGAGTAGCTTCGGATAGTCTTGATACCCGGCACGCCCAGCAGTGAGACGGTCAGCGGATAGCTGATCTGGTCCTCGACGTCCTGTGGGGACCGCCCCATCCATTGGGTGAAGACGATCTGCTGGTTTTCCCCGATGTCTGGGATTGCGTCGACAGGAACGGGGTACCTCGTTATTCCCCACAGTTCCCAGTCGAACGGCGCGGCCAGGAACCCGCCCGCGACCACGGCTATCATGAAGAGCACCACGACCAACTTGTTGGTCACGCAGAATCGTATCAGCCTGCCGATTGCCCCCCGCTGCTCGGGAGTCTGCTCGAAGGGCATCTGGTCATTCATGGGGATCTGCCTTCTTCTTCACGGCTTGCAGAACCTCCGTCACGTCACCGCATTCCAACATGGCCGCCCCGTAGTACGGATTGCGCGTCTTGTCGTCTGTCTGCAGCCATGTCCCGCCGCGACCGTCAAAGGCCATCGAGCACTTGAACCGGTACAGCGGGCCCGCTCGACCACCGAACCGCTTTGCCGCAACCGTCATTTCCTCCGAGAATAACGCGAACTCTTTACGGACTGCCTTAATATCCCCGCCTTGTGCGGCGCGGCTGAGGATCGGCTTCAGCTCCGCCGATATCTTCATCCATCGCATATGGTCATCGCCCTTGAGCAGCTTCATGTCCACTTTCGAGAGGGCGTCGAGGGCTTTGGTGGCGCCCGCCCTGGCCGGTTCAAGCTCATCTTTGGCCAAGGCCTCCTGCATACCAATATAGTTCTTGACCAGTTGGGCGAACTGTTGGGCGAACTCGGCGCTTATCGCAGGCGCCGTGGTCGGCTTTCCCTCGGGCATCAGGCCGAACCCGGACTTCATCGAAGCCAGGTGTTCTTTCATCCCTTTTGCCACCCGTTTGGCGGCGGTCATGGTCTTGACCTCTTTTCCTTCCACGCCGTCGTTAGACAGAAACATCGAATACTCTTTCCAGAGCATCTTCATATGGCCTTGCAGTTTTTCCTTGTTGACGTTCTGGACCTTCTTGCCCAGGGCCGCAAATGCGGAGCGGATCGCGGCGAGGTCGCCGGCCTCGACAGCCTTGGTGACGTCCCGGCCCGCGGCCGACACCGCACGCAGTTGCTCGCGCACCAAAACGGGCAATTTCATGCTCATGCCCTTGTCGGTCTGCTTTGCTCCGGCTGAGGGCCCGCCGTGCTGATGTGCGCCGCCACTGCCGCCGCCTTCGGGGGTCATCATGCTCGGCTTGGCCCTGATCTGGAGCTCCGCATCCAACTTGAAGTTGCCCTTCGTGACGACGCGCTCGCCTTCAGCCAGGCCGTGGCGGACCAGGTAATAATCACCCGCTCGCGGGCCCAGGACGATCTCGCGCCCCTCAAAAGTCGGTTTCTTCTTATCGGGCACTTCTATGTACACAATGGCCCTGGTGCCTGTCCTAAGAGCCGCCGATGCGGGGATGACCAGCGGTTTGACCGCCTTGGTCGGTTCGGCGGAGGCAAAGCCCAGAGATTCGCTGGTTTCCAGCGCCATCTCGCAGATGTCGCAGATGCCGGCTGAGTCTTTCACCACGCTGGGGTGCATCCGGCACATCCACTTGCCCGCAAGGGCGGCACCTACACCTATCACCTTTCCCCCCGCATCCATCTTGGCCTTGACAACGGCCCTGACGAACATCCCCGGTTTGAGTCTCATCTTCGGATTAGCCGCGTTTACCCGGACCTTCACGGTTCGGGTCATCTGAGTGAGGATGGGGTCAATAAAGACGATCGTGCCGACAAACACCTCTCCCGGATATGCCTCGGCCCTGAATTCGATTTTCTGTCCGTAGCGCAGCCATTTTAGATCCGCTTCGTATGCATCGAGCTTCACCCAGACCTGCGTCAGATCCGCTATCGTGTAGATCTTCGTGCCGGTCTTCACGTACATGCCCTCCTGGGCGTTCTTGTGGATCACGATCCCGCCGATCGGTGAATAGATCGTCATGTGGTCGGCCCCCTTGCCGCGCTTCTCAATCGCCTCGATCTGCTCGGGCGCCAGGCCCCAGAGACGCAGCTTCTCGCGGGCGGCCGTCACCGTGGCATCCGCAGTTTCCCGGATTATGCCGATGTCGCTGGCTTGGAGTTCCTTGACCGCCTCGATCGCCTGGAGCAATTCCTCCTGCGCGCTCAGCAGCTCGGGGCTGTACAGCTCCACCAGATGGTCGCCCTTCTTTACGGGAACGCCGGTGTAATCCACGTGCAGCTTGTCAAGCCGCCCGGGAATCCACGCGGTGATGTACTTGAGGCGGGTCTCGTCATAGTCGATCTTTCCCACCATCCGGACCTCGGCTTCGACGAAGGTCCGCTCGACCAGGGCCGTCTCGATCTCCATGAGCTTCTTGGCGTTCTCGCTGATCGTCAGTACACGGAGGCCGCCAGTGGCGACGTCATCCATTACAAGCGGAATCAACGCCATCGGGCAGAGGGGGCATTTTCCCGGTTTCGGCAGTTTGATCTGCGGGTGCATCGCGCAGGTCCACAGGATCTTCTTCGCGGGGGGGGAACCCTTGTCGGTGCCGGTGACCTGGCTTATCCGCGGGCCCGGGGCGGAACCGGCAAACACCGCCCACATGCCCCAGCTCACAAGGAAGGTGCCGGCAATGCAGACCACGCCGACCACCAGGAATAATGCCCTGTGCTCGCGTATGGCAAGAAGCCATTGGCTGATTCCCTGCTTCGAATCATTCATCGCTCAAACCTTTCGATGCTTTCGTGGGTGGCACCGTGCCGGCCGCGCCACTTCTCAATGTGCGTGCGCGATCAGCACAAGGATTGCGTGAATCGCCCCTGAAATCAGCGCACAGATGCCGCAAGTCTTATGAATCCTCAACAGCGGGCGGGGCTTCAGACGCCGCATCACGCCGAGGCATACCGTTAACGCCACAAGCGACAGAGTCACAATGCCCATCGGCACGATGAGCCCCACCGGTGAAAAGGCGTGCTCCTCATGTTCCGCTTTGGCCTCGTGCGGACCCTGGCCGAGGCTGAGGCCGGCGAACTGCGGCAAGCCGCCCAAATACTTCTCGGGATCCTTCAGAAAGGACGACTTGCAGCTATTGCGGCAAAAATAGACCTTCTTGCCCTCGTGCTCAGTGAAGATGGTCTTGTCGACCGGATTGGACCTCATGACCGGGCATTTCGTGTTGGTTGCTGGCGAAGCAGCCGCGCCGCAAAGGGTCGGGGCCAGAAGGACGGTGATAAGCATCGGCCCGGAGAATGCTCTGCCTGTCTTCATGTTCGTTTCCCCGGCAGGGGCGCTTCGTCTCCGGGGAGTTGTCTCGGAGACGAAGCGCCTCACGCATCATGCTAATTATGCTTCTTCGCCAGCACCGCCGTCAGTTTGGCGTGCTTCTCTTCATCCGTGAGCTTGTCCCATTTCGCCGGGCAGCCCGCGCAGCAGAAGGCAACTTTCTTGCCCTTGTACGTGCGGGTGAGTTTTGCGGTGACCTTGGCCGGATCGATCGCGTTCTTGGCCATGATCGGGCAGCTGACGTTCACGAACTTACCCGCGGCGTGCTTCTCGGCGTCCTTCAGCTTGCCTTGCAACTGCACCAGCATCATGCGCACCCTCGCCAGTTCCTTCAGGGCGACCTCCTTGTGTCCGTTCTTGACCGCCGCTTCGACGGCCGCCAGGTGCGTCAGGGCCATATGAATGTGCTGGCCCGCCGCCGTGTGCTGGGTCTTGTGGCCTTCGTGCGGCTTGGCGGGGGGATGGGGCTTCTTGGCCTTGGCGTCGTGCCCCTGGTGCGCCTTCTCAGCGCGGGCGCCGACAGCCAGTAGACCCGCCACAAGGACCAGCGCCCCCAGCCCGCAAACCAATGTTCGTTTCCTGCTCATGACCGTTCCTTTCCTGTAAGAGAGCCTCTTCTTAACGCCCCATCATTATAGCCGTGGTATTGCGCAACCGCGCAGACAGGAACAAATGACGGGGTCAGGACGGTGATAAGCATCTGTCCGGCGGATGCTCTGCCTGTGTTCATGTTCATTTCTCCCTGCGTGGCTTTTGGACCTCGGGGCCGTTTTCATCTTTCTTAACGTCCGGCGGGGCCTGTTCGTTCCATCCACGTCAGGGTTTTCCTCGGGGCAGGTCGCGCCCGATGAGCATTTCCAGCCTCCCGAGGCGCTGGCCGTGGTCGGTCAGCGCACGCTCGTAGGAGAGTTCGAACTCCAATATGATCCGCTCGGTGTCTACGAGATCGATGAAGGATCCCTTGGCCGTGCGGTATGCGGCCTCGGTTGCCTTCAGGGACTGAGTTGCCTTTGGAAGGAGTGTGTCGCGGTACAGATCAATCTTGCGCCGGGCATCGCGGAAGTGGTAGGCGGTCATCTTGACCTCGGCGTCGAGGGTGTTTGCCCTATCGGCCTTGGCGCGCTGGGCGGCCCGGTGTCGGGCCTTGGCCTCCCGCACGCCTGCGGCGTACTTTTCCCACCAGATCGGCACGTTGACCGAGGCCGTAATCGCCCACGCGTCCTTGCCGTCGTCGGCGGGGTGGCGCCCGGCGGTAGAGGCGTTGGTGTCGATGAACTTCGCGCCGACCGTCAGGTCCGGAAAGTAGTCCTTCTTCGCCAGCGCGATGAACCGTTTCTGCTTCTCGATCTCGAAGGCCAGGCTCTTCAACTCCGGATTCGCGACGGCCAGCCATTGGAGCAGTTGCTTATCCGTGAAGGAAACCTGCTCTTCGGTGCACTTGGCCGGCAGCGCCAGGGCCGCGCCGACAGGGCGGTTCAGCGCCTCGTTCAGTCTGGCGACCAGCGGCCCGCGAAGGTCCTGCAGAGACCTCAGCCGGTCGGCCAGCTTGCCCAGCTCAACCTGCGCGCGGATAACATCCGGATGTCCGGCGGCGGCAACCTTGTACCGCACCCGCGCCACGCCCTCGAGGCGCTTCATCAGCCTCAGGTTGCTGTCCGTGATGGCGATGGCCCTGCCGACATAATAGCACTCGTAATAGGCGTCCTTGACGCGGTAGAAGAGCCTGAGCTTTACGTTCTGGTATTTCTGGTACTGGGACTTGGCCGCCTGGGCGGCGGCGTCACCGCGAAGCTCAAGCTTGCCGAACCACGGAAACATCTGCGACAGCGTGAAGCTCTGGCGCTGCGCGCCGACACGGGTCTCGATCTCCTCGATGAAATACGTATAGCTGAACCGCGGATCCGGAAGGGCCTTGACCTGAGGCACTCTTTCGACGGCGGCTCTCCATCGCTCGAAGGCCGCCTCAACCCCCGGCGGGTGGTTCAGCGCTGCGTAGCGAAGATAGTCCGACAGCGGCGACTGCGCCGTGAGCTTCGGCAGCACCCTGGCCGCTGCGGCAGCCCCGGCGGCTGCGGCAGGCCCGGTGGTTGCGGCAGGCCCGGCGGCAGCCGGCACCCGCGCGGCCCCTATCTCTCGTCTGGGCCCCGCCCCGCGTCCCCACCGATGTGGCGCGCAGCCACCAAGCACAACGCAACATATCAGCAGCGTCAGGACCTTGCCCATGATGGATTTCACTTTGGCGGTCCTATGATGGTTCACGCAAGTTCGCATTATAGCAACATGGAGCAAGGCTGGCAACTTTCTTTAATTTCCCCCAGTGGCATCAGTTCAGTTAATCCCCAACAAGCCGGGTGAGCATGTCCATCAGCAGCTCCTGCTCCACCTCACCCACGGCGTAGTAGGTATAGCCGCCCAGGCGGACCGCGGCCAGGTTGCACTTCGCGTATCCGCCCGTCCAGAAGCTCCGCGACTGACGGGCAAACGCATGCTCCAGGCCCATGCTTTGCGGCGTGTCCGTCGTGACGATTACCGACAGCACCCCGCGCGGCGTATCGACCACGTAGCTGCCGACAATCGTGCCGCGAAAGTGCGCCACGCAGCAGCCCCGGATCGCCATGCCCTTGTCAAGCCGCGGAAAGGCCGGCGCAAAGCCCAGACGCTCTTTCAGGTACGCCGCCAGCTTCTGGGGATCGGCGCTGGTGTAGAACTTGCCCGGGCGGTGCTCATGCGGCTTCAGGTTGTGCCCGTGAATCGTCGCAAGCTCTGCCTGGGCGGCCATGGCGGGCGAAGGGCTCGCCATGTAGAGGTAGACGCCAAGGCCGGCCACCAGTATGGCAGCCGCCGCCAGGGCGGGCACCAGCGGCCACGGGCGAATCACCCTGCGGCGCATGGGCGCTGGCGCCGCGCGACCGCGCGATACCTCGCGCAGCTTTTCGCGGATTTGCTCGGGCAGCCCATCGCCGGTCTCTACGGACGCAAATGCCGATCGGAGCCTGTCGCGCACGGCCTGCATCTCTCGCAGCCGGCTGCTGCACGACTCGCAGACCGCCAGGTGATCCGACTCCTCGGCGGCCCCGAGCATGACATCCTGAAGTTGTTCATCCGTCAGGTGGGTCATTTCAACGTCCTGTAATTCCCAGGTCTTCGGCGTGGGCGGCCAGCGATTTCTTCAGGGCGGCCCGCGCGCGGCTGGTGCGGCTCTTCACTGTGCCCACGGCTACGTCCAGAACCTCGGCCACCTCCTGCTGGCTGAACCCTTCCACGTCGCCCAGCAGCAGACAGAGGCGCTGGTCCCCGGGCAGCTTCATCAGGGCCCCGATGACCTGCTCGTCGGAGAAGGCCTCGAGGATTTCGCGGGGATCGGACCAGACGCTCTGCTGGCTGGTGTCCGGCTCGGCGGGCAGGTTCTCCTCGGGCCACGCCGTTTCTCGCGCGAGCCTGTTGCGCCGTAACTGATCGATCCAGGTGTTGCGGAGGATTCTCATCAGCCAAGCCTTGCATTTGGTGCCGGGGGTGAACGTTCTGAACTTTTGAAAGGCCTTCAGGAAGGTGCTCTGGGCCAGATCGTCCGCTTGGGCCCGGTTGCCGCACAGGGCAAGGGCCACCCTGACGACGGCGTCCAGGTGCGGCATCGCGACCTTCTCGAAGTCCTTTATCTCGGCCATTCAAGCCGTGGCAGCATCCTGCCACCCATAAGAACGATTTACCCAGCGGTTTCGTTCCCGGGATTCTACATGATTCCGCGCGGAGATGCAGGCGCAGACCTCCCCGGCCGGGCGGGCCTGAAGTTTACCCCTTGCCTGCCGTAGCCGGTTGCGGGTCTCATATGGGGCAGGTGCCAGATGAGCTCCAGTCGAGACGGTTGCCTGGGGGTGCTGCTCGCCTTCCTGGCGATGGGCCTTTGTTTTGCGAGCTTTGCCGTCGGGGGCCGGCCGGCGTCGCTGATCTGCGCCGGTCTCGCCCAGGCCGTGAGTTGGACGATGATCATATTCTGCCGGCGTCATGCGTTCACGCCCATCGCGTATATTGCGGTCTTTGCTTCCGGCGTTGCTATTGCTGCAATCGCCTTCGATTTTTTCTCTGCCTGAATGCCGCCGGAAAAGCCCCGTAGCGCGGGCGTGGAAGGGACCAGGAACCCATGAGCTGGATGCAAACGTGGCACTGGGTTGGGGCGGTCATCGCGGCGATCGTTTGCGGCCTCGCCGCGAGCGTCCTGTTCAACAAGATCATGCGCCCGGGGAAAAAGGCTACCGGCGTGACTTGGTTTGCCACGATACGCGCCTTCCCGCCCGGCTGCGTGGTTGGCGCGCTGGTGTTTCTGTCGATCGTGCAGCCCGGCGAGCCCCAGATCGACGGCTTCACGGCCACGCCCCAGCGAGTCAGGCAGGGGCAGGAGATCGTGTTGTGCGCGGAAGCGGGGGACAATTTCGATCAGCCGAACGCCAGGGTGGAGTTCCTCTACCTGCCGCGCAGCAAGGAGGAGGAATCGTGGCGTAACGTGATCGGCGAGGACAGGGACGGGAGCGACGGTTGGCAGGTGCGGTTCAAGACGGGCCGCCTGGCGCCCGGCGAGTATACGGTATTCGCGCGGGCCCGGACGGAGTACGGGGGCAGCGACGAGGTGACCGTCCGGATCACAGTGGATCCCGCGCCGGCAGGCGGCGGCGAATAATCCCGAAGCCCGCCGTCCCTCCAGGCGCGTGCACAACTCTATTTCTTATCCTCGACCGGGACGAGCTGGATGCCGTCGACGATGACGTAGCCGTCTGTGCCGGCGTTGCTGATGGTGACCGTGGTCTTGGCGCCGGCGTCCAGCTTGAAGCGGCCGAGCGGAAGCAGCATCCCGTCGATCGGCGCCTTCTTGCGCTGGTTGACGCGGATGGTCTTGCTTCCTTGCGGCGTGGTGATGGTCACCGGCGTGTTGGACGCCCGATTGGCCAGGGCTGAGTATGCGAACCGGATTTCGTACGTACCGGCCTTTGGCACTGTCGGGGTGAACGTGACGGACTTTGCGCCCTTTTCCGTGTTGTCGTCGGTGACGTAGCCTGCCCCTATGAACGGGCCGGTGTGGGTCGAGGGCGACCACCGCCCGGTCAGCTTCGCGTCGGTGTGCTGCAGCACGATGCCGGGCAGCTTTTTCGGATCGACGCTGACGGCTTTTCGCGGGGCGCTGCGGCTGGGCGGGCGCTTGCCGGGCGGATCGGGGTTGAACGGCAGGCGCGGGCCGGCGTCGGGCAGGAGCATATTCTTCGCTGCCCGGCGGGCGATCTCGACCACGCGCTGCGGCTCGTCGTACACGCGGACCTCGCAGATTCCCGTCGCCCGTTGCAGCACGATGCGGAGCTTCGCCGTCGCAAGCCGCTCCAGGCCTGTCACGCGCCTGCGGTGTTGGTTGCCCGTTATCTCGGCGACGGACTTCCACGCCCCGTCCCGCCAGGCCTCCAGGGCGAACTTCGCCGGCGCCAGCGACTTAACCTGGAACGTCACGTGCACCACGTTGAACGTCTGCGGCTTGGCCCATTCCAGTTGCAGCCACTGCGGCAGCTTGTCGTTCGCGGGCGTCCAGGCGTTGGTGTTCTTGCCGACGGCGCGGGCATAGCCGTTTATCACGTTAGCGGCGGGGGACTTCTCGCTGGAGGCGGTGGCCTTGGCCTTTCGCGCCAGGTCGAGCGGGTCGGCGCCGCGAAGGTCGATGAGGTGCGCGCCTTCCTTAAGCAGCCGCTGCTGGAGGGCCTTGATGTAGTTGGTGTAGATGCCGCGCGGGGTGGTGTCCTTTTCGATGGACATTCCGGCGGCCGTGCCCGTGGCGTGGCCGACCACCGCGCACGTCAGCATCACGCGCACCGTCCCCAGCGCCACGTGGCTGACCGAGATGTCGCGCCCGGCCATCATCAGGTTGTTGATGTTCTTCGAGTAGAGGCTGCGGTAGGGCACGGAGTGGACGCGGCCTTTTTCGGGATGGCCGGAGGGCGGGCCCTTGTGGAAGAAGCCCTCGGAGTGGTGGTCGTCGAGGCCCCACGAGCCGTATGCGATCCGGTCCTCGAAGAGCTTCTGTCCGACCACGTCCTGCTGGATCATCACGTAGTCGCCGATCAGTCGGGCGCTTTCGCGTTTGCCGGCGATGTGCCCGACCCACGTGAGCTCCAGGCCGGCCGCCCGTGCCTTGAGCCGCGGGCAGTGGTTCCTGGCGTGGTCCCACATGCCGTAGATAACGCGGAGCAGGTCGTCGCGGATTTCCTCGGCGTTGCGGTAGGTGTCTCGCATGCCGCCCAGCTCGATGACCCACTGGCGGTCGAGTGAGTTGTCGATCGCCGGGTGTCGCCCGCGCCCAAAATCGCTGCACTTCGGGAACGAGTGCGCCCACTTCCGCGTGGTCGCCGGCTTGGGCGAAGCCGCCGCCTTGACCGCGTACTTCAGCGAGTTGCCCATCGTGGTCTTGTTGGCGGTCTCGGGCGCCAGCGACTCTTTGTACATTGAGCGGGGCTCTTTGCCGTGGCGGTGCTCGGCCCCGGCGGCCAGGCCGATCACGCCGTCGCCGGTGCAGTCGACGAAGATCCGCCCGGGAAATCGCATTCGCTGTCCCGTGCCCGTCTTCACGGCCAGCACCGACGCGATGGCGGATTTGGAATCGCCCTTCATCTCCACGCCGGTGGCATGCGTGGAAAGGTGCAGGTCGAGGTTGGGCTCGAGCTTGACCAGGCGCAGCAGGCGCCCGGAATAAACCCACGTCTCGCGGTATCGCTGGTTGCCGGCGGTGCGGACCTCCTCGATCAGCCCGGTCTCGCGCGGGTCCAGCGCTCGCTGCCCTCTGTGCGGCCAGACGCCGACCGGCGGAACCAGGATCTCCACGCTGGCATTGCCGCCCAGCACCGGGCGGTTCTGCACCAGGGCGGTCTTGGCGCCGTTTCGAGCGGCCGACACCGCGGCCATGCAGCCGGCCAGCCCGCCGCCCACCACCACCACGTCGTACGGGCCCTGGTCCTTGACCTTGCTGCTGACGCCGCCGAATCGCTCCCGCAGCTTGGAGATCTCAGCGAGGCCCGCCGGTGGGGTCCACTTCAGGTCCGCCGCCAGCACCACCACGTCGCACCGCCCGTAGTAGCCCGTCAGGTCCTGCAGGCGCACCTCGACCTCGCCCGAGAGCTCATGCACGCCGCCGTCTTCCCAGCCCCAGGCGGCCTTGCCGCTCCGGCCGAACGTCAGCTTGCACGCCTTGCCGCTGACCGCGATCCGGAACCGACCCGGATGTTCCTTCGGCATCCAGTCTTTCGTGCGGGCCCACAGGCGGTACTTGCCCGACTTGACCTCCACCGTTGTCACCGCATCCTTAACCGGCGTGCCCAGCCCCACCGCCAGAAGGTACGGCGAGCCCATCTGGTCGATGAACTGCGGATCGTTCTTCCATCCCCCGACGTCCTTGAACCGTTCGGCCTCCAGCCAGATGACCGTCTCGGCCGCCCCAGCCGCTGAGGCCAGCGCCAGCACCGCCGGCAGGCAGATCGCCAGTTTCATGTTCGTTCCTCGATTGGACCGCGCCACCGGCTGTATTCTATCGCTTCCCCGCCGGCCTACCGGATTCTCTTTCACCCCGCTGGGGCTCACATCATTGAGCACTCGTCGACCGTGGGCTTACGCCCCACGGCTAGGATCTCCCGGCCCTTCGGGCCTGCGGAGGCGGACTCGGGACAAGCTACCGGCCACCGGCTACGGGCTACCAACCGGCAGGGGGGTGTTGGGCTTGGCCGCATCCTTGGGGCGCGGGTTGTCCGGGCCGTACACCAACAGGTCCTTGCGGTCCTCAGCCGTGACAAACGATTCGTCGACCTTGCCGTCCTTGCCCTGCACGCGCTTGATGTCCAGCTTCAGATGCTTTGCCAGGAACGGATAGGCCGCCATGCGCTTGCTCGTACCGTAGTCATGCCCTTCGGCCGGGAAGTGGGCGTTGGCGACCTTGTCGGCCGCCCCGTGGAGGCTGTAGACGTGTTTGACGTACGGGAATTCCGTCTTGGGCGTGTGCTTGGTCCAGTCCTTGCCGTTGGAGATCAGCAGCAGCGGGCGCGGGGCGGCCATCGCCGCGATCTCGGCGTTGTTGGTCTTGTGGTTGGGGCCCCAGTGGATGGGCATGCCGCTTTCGCACACGCAGCCGCCGAAGAAGTGGGCCGACACCTGGCAGACCGGCACTGAAACGGCCACGCGATCGTCGATCGCCGTCAGCAGGAACGTCTGGGTCCCGCCGCCGCTGCACCCGGTCATGCCGATCCGCTTGGCATCCACGCCCGGCAGGGTCAGCAGGAAGTCCAGGGCCCGGATGCTGTTCCACGTCTGCAGTCTCAGCACCTGCGGGGTCTTCCTGTGCGACCAGCCGGCCTCCTTCCAGTCCCCGTAGCCGACCATGTCGTAAAGCAGGACGACCGCTCCCATTCGGGCCAGCACGGCGCACCGCGTTTGCCTTGCGGCATTGAACCGCCCCCCGTGCCCGTGCGGGCAGAGGATTCCCGCGTACGGGCCCTTAACGTCGCTGGGGCGATAGAGCGTGCCGGTTACGTAGAACCCCGGCGAGCTCTGGAAGGCGACGTTCTCGACGACGTATCCTTTATATACTCGTTTCTTGACGAACCGGGGCTTCAGCGGCGTCTTCTTCGGCAGCGTGGACAGCTTCGCCCCCTTCAGTATGCCGTCGCGGATCCTTTTCTTGCGCTCCTTCCATCCGGCCAGGTCCGAATACGACTTCTTAAACTGCTCCAGCTCCTTCTTCGCAGCCTCGGGCGTCTGCGCGCCGCCCATGCGGAGCTTGGGCTTGTCCGGTCCCGCGTCAGCCGCCGTGCAAACCGCGCCGAGAAAAACGATGGACAAGAGAATTCGCATGGCTTCACTTGCTTCCGCTGAGTTCCTTGAGCCTGGCTGCGGCCGTCTTGGCGGCAGCGGTATCCGGGAAATCGGCCACGATCGTCTTGAGGATGGCCACGGCTTTGTCGTTCTTGGGGATTCTGAGATATGCTTCGGCAAGCTGGAGCTTTCCGGCAACCCTCTTCTCGAGGTCGGCGCCCGTGGGTTTGGCCGTCGGATCCGCTGCCACCACCGGTGTGGCGGGCGCGGGGTCCGTTATCACTGCAACCACCTTCGTCGGATCCTTCACATCGAAGCAGTAGAGATTGTCGTCGTATCTCAGGTAGAGCCTTCCGCCGGTGACCACCGGGTGTGCCCAGCTCGGCCCCTTCCCCTTGACTGAGAACGTGCCCGAAAGCTTGAAGCCCGTCGACGACAGCTCCGCCAGGCCCGCCTTGCCGCCCTTCTCGCCGAACACGTACAGCATACCGTCGGCGTAGCAGAGCGATCCCTTCCCCACGCCCTTTTCGTACCATTGCTTGCGGCCGGTCTTGAGATCCAGGCACGCCCACCCGCCGCTGTGATTGCCGTAAATGTAGCCGTCCAGGATCACGAATCCGCCGTGATGGCAGACCATGTCCTTGGTGCGCCAGGCCTCGGTGGCGGTCACGTCTTGGCCGCTTACTTCGAGCTTCACGCAGATCCCGCCCTTGCCGTACCCGACCGACCAGAACACGTAGCCGTCGGAGAAGGCCGGCGTGGGGACGTTGGCGGTGTTGCCCGTGGCGAATTTCTTCGACCACAGGATCTTGCCGGTCTTGGCGTGGACCCCGACCAGGCCGTCGCGGGCGCCGTTGATGAGCATCGGAACGTTCTTGTACACCACGTGGATCGGCGAGCAGTAGTGGGCCGAACCCCATGCCTCCGACTCCCACACCGTCTTGCCGGTAGCCTTGTTCAACGCCACCATGAAGCTCTTGCCGCCGGGTGAGACCACCGCAAGGTCGCCGACGATCAGCACCGACTCGGAAAACGCCCATCCCGGCATGCGCCCGCCGAACTCGCTGAACTTGCGGGTCCACTTTTCCTGGCCGGTCTTTGCGTCGTAGCAGCCCACCACGCCCGTGCCCGCCTCCAGGTACAGGTTGCCGTTGTCGTACGTGGGCGTGGCCCGCGACCCCGCCGGACCCTTGCTCGTGGCGGCCGTCACGCCCTTGCTCCACTTGACCTTGCCGTTCATGTCGATCGCCGTCACGTACAGCTGCCGATTCTTGTGGCCGGAGGTGTAGATCAATCCGCCGCCGACCGAGACGCTGGAAAAGCCCACGCCGATGCTGGACAGCTCCCACAGGCGCTTGGGTCCGCCTTCCGGCCAGGTTTTCAGAAGGCCCTTGTCGGGCGACTGGCCGTCGCGGTTGGGCCCCCGCCATGCGGGCCAGCCGTCCGCTGCTGAAGCGGCGGTCGGATCGGCGCCGCGGCGTGCCATCAGCGGGCCGGCCGCCAGAACGGCGAACATCACAAGCAGGCGTGTTTTGGTGATCATGTCGGTTCTCCTGTTTGGGCGGCGATTGAAGCGGGATTACGCTTCCGCCGCGTGCGGATTATTGTACGGTCTTTCGGCCGGTGATGCCCCCTGGTTTTTCCTCATCGTTGGGGGGCGCTAATCTACAATCTGCGAGTGCATGCATTGCAAGGGCAGCGCGAAAGCGGCTATTGCGGCGAGGCTTGCGCACAGAAGTATGGCCAGGCCGTAGCCGAATAGCCGCTTGAGGTTGCTGCGATTGTGAGCGGCTTCTTGCCTTCGCAAACGGAACGCCAAGGCGGAAAACGCGGCGGCGCCAACGAGACAAGTCAATCCGCGCCACTGCAACGTGCTTGCAAGGAGACGCGTGATTGTGGGCAGCTCTTTCCCCATCGGGGCGATCGTCGCGTCGAAGGCCATGCGGCCGCCCAGTACCAGGCCGCACCACACCAGAGACAGCGCAGCCCACACGAGGACCCATGATATCAGTGGTTTGCGCACCGCATCACCCGTCCCGCGCCCGGGGCCATGCCCCAGCCCTGCCTGCGCGCATCATGACAAGGCGGCGAGCCTGATCAAGCCAAGGAGCCCGGTGGAGTAGCCGACAAGAAGAACAAGAAACACCACCAAACAAAGCCCTGCCTTCGGACAAATCTTCTTCCGTTTCAGCGCCAGCGTCACAGCTCCACGAAGAGAACCTGGTGCGAACGCGATCCACGCAGCCAGGAGTACGTGGCACATGGCCCAAACCAACACAGCACGCCGAAGGTGATCTGCCGGGTGCGTCGCGACGATCATACTAATGACTGTAATTGGCAGCGCCAGACCAACGGACACAAAGGCAACAATCCGAATTGTGCGCGATTTAGCAATCATGGCCTAATGCCCCTCAATAGATGGCATCCCATAAGTTACCGGTTACCGCCGTAATGTATTCTACGCGCCAGGGGTAGGGCGTTTCCGCATTTTCTCCACCGCTGGCCGGGGATTTTCGCGTGGCGGGGCGGAATCCAGATCGGGACGAACCCGCCTGCTGGATTTTTCTCACCGCCGGGCGGCGGGCGTTACAGCCTTCCTACGGCAGATTCGGGAGGATATCGTAGACGCCGCAGAGGTTGGCGAACTCCAGGGAGTCGGTAAAGCCCTTGAGCACATCCACGCGGCTTGTGCCGCCCGCCAGGGCGGCCACCCAGTTGGCCTTGCCCCCGGCGTCGGGCTCACGCCCGAAGAAGGCACGGTAGGAGTCGTCCACAAACTCCGAGTCCGTTCTGTTCCTCAGGAGGTACTCGGGGCTGAACATGAAGCCGAAGGCTACCTCGACCCCAGCGCGGACCTGGGCCAGCAGATCTGCCGTCCAGTCGGCCAGGCCGTCGGGGTCCGGCTGCCGGTCGAGGCACTCGACGTAGAACCGGGTGACAAACTGCCGCACCCGGTAGACCCGCAGGCCGTCCTGCGAGTAGCCGTCGATGCTGTACTGGGCGGCCAGGTTGGTGAACTCCCCGGAGTAGACGAACCCGTAGAGCACGTCCTCGCGGGGCGCGCCCTCGCCCAGAATCCCCAGCCAGTGCGCCTTACCCGGTACGTCCGGCTCACGGTTGAAAAAGGCCTGGTAGGACGTATCGACGAACTGCTCGTCGGAGTTGCCCTGGTTGGTGTACTCTTGGCTGAACATGAACCCAACGGCCAGGTCGGCGCCGGTCCGGGTACCATCCGCCAGGTCGTCCGCCCAGTTGTACAGGCCGTCGGGTTCCGGCTCGCGACCGAGGCACTCGACATAGAACCGTGTGACGAAATCCGTCAGAGCCAGTCCATCCAAAGCGCGATGGCCGGCATTGCTCACGCACGCGTCGAGATCGCTGGTCCAGCTTTCGTTCTTGGCCTTGACCCAGTACCAGTAGGTCGTGGCTTGCGCGCCGGAGGCGTCGTCGTAGGTGAGCAGATTCGTCTCACCAATCTTAGTTGCAGAGAGACCGTCACTGGCTATGTCCCGCCAGACTTCGTAACTCGTGGCCGTATCCACAGCATCCCACGCGACACGCACCTTATCAGAATAGTAGCCATCTGACGCTGATACGCCCATCGCCCGATACCCCGCATCGCTGTTACTGAAGTCGCTGGTGCCCCCGGGCCCCTTGGCTTTTACCCAATACCAGTACACCTGCAACGTTGAAGCCGTCGCGTCGTCGAGGGTTGTCCCGGTCCAGTTGTCTTGCAGTCTGACGGCCGACCCACTGTCGCTGCTGACGCCGCGCCAGACCTCGTAGCTTGTGGCCCCGTCAACCGGGTCCCAGGTTACCTGAACCTTGTCGGGGTAGTCGCCCAGTGAGGCAGATACGTTCGTTGGACGGCCAGGAATGGTCACCGTAAGGTTCTCATACCAGGCGATCTTGGCGTCATTCCACGAGGCCGACAGCACATCCTTGTCCCCATCGCCATCCAGATCCGCGGCATAGACTGACCGGGGCCCATCGGCCTGCGTGCTGATCACCTGCTGGGGGCCGAAACTCCCGCCCAGGTTCTCGTACCACGCGATCCTGGGGTCAGCCATTTCCTCCTCTTCGATGTAACCGTGGGAGGCCGACAGAACGTCCTGGTCCCCATCTTGGTCCAGGTCCGCGGCGTAGACTGAGACCGCCCACCCCGCCTGCGTGGTGATCACCTGCTGCGGGCCGAAGGTCCCGCCCAGGTTCTCGTACCAGGCGATCTTGTTGTCGTAGAAGGAGGCGGACAGGACGTCCTGGTCCCCATCGCCGTCCAGGTCCGCGGTGTGGACTGACATAGCCCCATCCGCCTGCGTGGTGATCACCTGCTGTGGGCCGAAACTCCCGCCCAGGTTCTCGTACCAGGCGATCTTGTCGTCCGAAGATGAGGCCGACAGGACGTCCTGGTCCCCATCTCCGTCCAGGTCCGCGGCGTGGATTGACACAGGCGTATCCGCCTGCGTGGTGATCACCTGCTGTGGGCCGAAACTCCCGCCCAGGTTCTCGTACCAGGCGATCTTGTCGTCCCAGCTGGAGGACGACAGCACGTCCTTGTCCCCATCTCCGTCCAGGTCCACGGCGTAGACTGAGTAAGGCCCAAGCGCCTGGGTGGTTATCACCTGTTGGGGGCCGAAGGCCCCGTTCCCATCGTTCTCGTACCAGGCGATCTTGTCGTCGAAGTACGAGGCCGACAGCACGTCCTGGTCCCCATCTCCGTCCAGATCGGCGGCGTAGACTGAGTTCGCCCCATCGGCCTGCGTGGTGATCACGTGCTCGGGGCCGAAGCTCCCGCCCAGGTTCTCGTACCAGGCGATCTTGTCGTACAACGACGAGGCCGACAGGACGTCCTGGTCCCCATCTCCGTCGAGGTCTGCGGTGTAGACTGAGCGAGCACTATCCGCCTGCGTGGTGATCACCTGCTGGGGCCCGAAACCGGCGTCAAGCAGCAGCCGCGGCTCAAGCTGCTCGAGGAGGGGGGACGGGGTCTGCGAACGGAGTTCCCCTGAGGTTTTCTTGCGACCCATCCACCTGCCCCAAATGCTCATTATGCCGCCCTCTATAGCTGCCTGGAGCTAACCGCCTGCGCAAAGATACACCAAGCCGTGCAGAACTAACCGATGCGTACGGCGCGGGAGCGCTCTACCCGAACACAACAAACACTACCCCGCCCCACACAAATGGTACTCAGCACCAGATGAAAGTCAAGAAGCAATCTAGGAATTCTAGGAATCTCTGCCCCCCAGAGCTCGAACATTTCGTGAGGCCTGTCTCTCTTATCCTTTGTATTCTGCCCGCCTTCGTCTTCAGTTTCCTGCTTCGTTCTGCGGAACTACGCAGGACAAGCCGGCGTGGCGAGCGGCCAACCCAGCGATTGGAATCGCTGGGCGTGCCCCCCTAGGGGCCCCAGGGGCCTGGCTACCGGCTACGGGCTACGAACGGGCCTTGGCCCGTAGGTGGGCAGGGGTTGGCCGGCCTCATACGCGCCCATGTCCGGGGCCTTGCCGCGGAAACCGTCGTTCACGTTCGGCAGACGCACGCCCTTGTCGATCACGGCTGAGCCTTTCACCGGCCGGAGGTCCGGCGGCTTGTAGCCGGGGACCGGCTTATCGGGAAAGGCCACGTTGTTGAAGACCGTCATATCGACTTTGACGGCGTGCCGTTCGTGCGGCCCGCGGCGGAGCTCATCGAGGGTGGAGAAACGCTGGGAGCCCAGGACGCCCCGCAGCGGCATCTTGTGCGAGCCGAGTGCGTCGTAGTCGAAGGAGCAACGCGGCCCGGCGGCCCGCATGGAAGCGGCGTTTCCTGAGCCGCAGCCGTATCCGCCCCATTGCTTCCGGCCGGGTGCCCCGCCGATGCAGAGATTGTTCCGGAAGAACGCGTGGTCGAACGGCTGCGAGGTGAAGCAGCTCATGCCGTCGCCGACCTTCACGACGGTGTTGTGCAGGGCTACGTCGCCCTGGCTGAAGCGGTGGAGCTTGAATGGGACATAGGTGACGTTGTACATGACATTTCTGATGAAGTATGTGGGCCCGCCGAGGCCGGGCTGGGAGCTGAGCCCCGCGAAGCAGTTGGTGAGGCGATTGCGGATGATGCGGCAATTGTGCATGCAGAAGTCTGCTTCGATGCCGTCGTCGGCGCCGATGTAGATGTCGTTGTTGTAGATATCGATGCAGACCTGCTCGGCCGTGCCGGAGTCTTCCATGGTGGAGATGCAGTCGCGAAAGCCGGTGACGCGGTTGTAGCAGATGACGTTGCCGGGCCCGGTGATCTGGATTCCCTCTCCCATGTTTTTTCCGCGTGCGCCCATGGCCTCGTTCTTCCAGGGCGTGGGGCCGGTGACGACGTTGTCGGCGATGTAGCAGTTGGTGGCCCCGGGCTTGCGCGTGGCGCCGATGCCGAATTGTCTGCCGGTGGTGGTGACCTTGCATCGCTGAACGACGCAGCTTTCCGCGCCGAGCAGGTCCACGCTGCCGCGGACGTCGAGGCCCTCGACGAAGACGTGCTTCCTGCCGCGCAGGACCACGCGCGTGAAGCGGGCTTTGCCGCCGCCGCGCAGGACCAGCGGCTGGCCGGGCCGGCCGTCTTTCGTGATGGTGACTTCCCCGTAGTCGCCCGCGGCCAGGGCGAGGACGTCGCCGGGTTTGGCGGCCGCCATCGCTGCGGCGAGCGTGGCCGGGGTGACCTTCTTAACGGGGGCGCCGGCCGCCGCGCTCGGGACGGGCCGGGTTTTGGCGCAGACGGTACGCTCGGCCGAGCCGCCGTCGGGATCGTGGAGCTTCAGGGCGATCTCGTATTCGGTGTTGGGGGCCAGGTCGAACAGGCTGCCGGAGTGCTTGTTCTTCCAGTGGAAGATGGGGCGGGTTCCCTTGCTTTGCCCGGCGGGCACGCGGCGGAGGGGCAGGCCCTGTTGCCATTTGGCCCGGCCGACGGGGCGGTAGCGGACCGTGACCACGCCGTTGAGGTTGGCGTCGCCGGCGATGTGCCACTCGACGGCGAGGTGGATGAGCGTGGGGTACGGGGTGGTTACCTTGCCGGGGGTCGTGGCGTTCTGGGCGAGGGCGGACGCGACGGCAACGGCTGGAACGAAGGCTGCAAGCATGTAACGTGAGATTCTCATGGCTGAGTTACCTCCCGCAAAACCCGTCAACCAGCACGCGGGGTCATGCTTGGTATTCTACCTCTTGCCGGCGGGGCGTGCCATGGGACCGGAGGGCCCCGCAGTCGTAAGTTCTATTATTACAAGCCCTTAGGCGAGCTTTTCTGTTGCTCGCTCGGCCGGCAGGACATCGATCGGCGCGGACTTCATGTCGGCCAGGATTCCGGTCGCGCCTTTGGCGCGGTCGACAACGGAGAGGGCGGGATTCGAACCCGCGGAACCCTAAGGTTCACTGGTTTTCGAAACCAGCCCGATCAGCCGCTCTGGCACCTCTCCGAGTTTGTTGCATCATGGAAACGATTGTACGCGGAATGCGGAGGCGTGGCAAGACGAAGGGCCAGGTTGGCCGATAGTGATGGAGGCGTCAATTCCGCTTGCAAGAAAGCGGATAACGGCTTAAACTCAGGGCGCTTGAGAAAATGGTTTTTTTGCCGTCACTAAGCCGCGGCAAATACGTTAATCTTAATAGTGACGTTCAGGCGTAGTGCATGGTGTGCGCATTGGGAATAAGGCTGTGGCTGAGAAAGTGAATATCTTCGAGACGACGGTGGAGCATTTCCTTAAGCCCATCGCTGCTTATCTGCACGATGAGGCTGTATCGGAAATCATGATCAACGCTCCTGACGAGATATACATCGAGCGCGGCGGCAAGATAGAGAAGACCGACGCGCGGTTCGAAGATGAGGATGCGCTGCTCGCGGCGGTCAACAACGTTCTTCAGTACACGGGCAAGCGTCTGACGAGTGAGCATCCGCTGGTAGATTCGCGGCTTCCGGACGGCAGCCGCGTCCACGTGATCCTGGCACCGCTGTCGCGGAAGGGCACGTGCATGACGATCCGTAAGTTCGCCAAGGTGATGTTCAACGCGGAGCACCTGGTGGAGCTGGGCACGTGGAACGATCCGGTCAAGGAGTACTTGCAGACGTGCGTGCTGGCTGAGAAGAATATCCTGGTCGGCGGTGGCACCTCCAGCGGCAAGACCTGCCTGCTTAACGTGCTGAGCACGTTCGTACCGCCGCTCCAGCGGATAGTGGTCATCGAGGACTCTGCGGAGCTTGATCTCCAGCAGGACCACGTGCTGTCTCTGGAGGGCCGCCCGCCCGACCGGTGGGGCAGGGGCGAGGTGAACATTACGGACCTGTTCAGGTCTTCGCTGCGTCTTCGTCCCGACCGTGTGATCATCGGCGAGGTTCGTGGCGGCGAGGCCCTTGACATGATCCAGGCGATGACCTCCGGGCATGCGGGCAGCATGTCCACTCTGCATGCGAACATGCCGATGGACGCGCTGAACCGCCTGGAGACGCTGGCGATGATGAGCAAGGTGGATCTGCCGGTGGAGGCCCTGCGGGCGCAGATTTCGTCGGCCATCGACGTTATAATTCAAATGACGCGTTTTACCGACGGTCGGCGCATGATAACGCAAACGGCTGAGGTCCTGCCCCTGAGCGACAACGGGAAATACCGCCTTCAGGATATCTTTGCCTTCGGGCGTGACGAGCAGGGCCGGCCGGTGGAAGAGCTTTCCTGGACCGGGCATAAGTCGGTGTTCAGCCCCGAGCCGCGGATCAGGGCGCTGTCGGATATGTGGAAGCACACGCGCGAAATATTCCAGGAGTAAAGCGATGAACTCTGTTTTATCATGGCGGCTGCTTGGGATTGATCAGAGGGGCCAGACGACTATTGAATGGGCGCTGTTGCTAGTGGGGTTCGTTTTGCCGATGATATTTGTGTTCAGGACGCTTTTGGCTGTTCTGGGCGAGCACTATAAGCTGGTGACGTTCCTCGAGACGCTTCCGTTCCCGTAGGTGGTCAGCGCGGGAAGGTAGCACGGGTTTATTGGCTGACCTGAAAGGTGAAGGGACTATGGTGAAGAGTATACTGAGCAAGATGAAAGCCCTGCATAATGATGAGCAAGGCGCGACGATGATCGAGTACGCTTTGGTGTTTGCGGCGGTGGCGCTGCCGCTTCTGGCGGTGCTGATATTCTTCTGGAAGGATATCTCGAAGTGGGCCGGCGAACTCTGGGAGAACGCCAAAGGCAACGAGGGTACTGATCCGACTACGCTGTAGCTGGGTTTGCCGGTCCTGACGGGCCGGGCGCGAGCTGACCAAGGAGCGTGCATGCCGCCGCTGACCATGCTGTGGGCTTATTGTGTCCTCGTCGTGGTGCTGGTTGCCGCAGCGATCACGGATGTACGTAGCGGCAAGATTCTGAACATAGTGACGTATCCGGCCATTGTGGTTGGGCTTGTGGGCCACACGCTGGCCGGCGGGATCTTCGGTGATGGGAAGGCCATAGGCCTGACCGGCTCGCTGCTCGGCTTTGCGGCGGGCTTTTTGCCTCTTTTGGTGGCGTGGATGGCCGGCGGGATCGGCGGTGGGGACGCGAAGCTGATGGGTGCAGTCGGGGCGCTTACGGGCTGGAGCTTTACGCTGTCGGCGATGGTATACGGTCTGGCGGTCGTGGCGCTGATGGCGATTTTCGTGATGATCCGCGGGCGGATAGCGATGGCGACGCTCGGGCGTATCTGGCGGTTCCTGTACTTAAGCTTCACGCCGGGCAAGGGGGCGGGACCCTCCGGGCCGGAAAGTCCGACCGTGCCTTTCGGGCTGGCCCTGTGTATAGGAGCGATTGCCGCGATGGTTGAACTGTTTCTCTGCAAGGGCAAGCTGCTGCTTGATATCGGGTGATGATATGTCGAACGATCGAGAACAACGCGACTCAGTGGGAGCGTCGCCGAGGCGGGCGGCGCTGGGCACGGCTGTCTGCCTGCTGCCCTGTGTGGCGCTGGTGCCCGCAGGGGTCTTTCTCAGTGGCATGGCCCTGGCGGTGGCGGTAGCCGTCATCTCGGCGGTCGGCCTTGCGGCAATCGGCTGTGTGCTCTGGCGGGCCGGGCAAAGAAACCGGCGCACCGTGGACCCCGAGGGCGGGGTGGCGATGCTCGAATTCGCAATGGTGTTTCCGATCGGCCTGATGCTGTCGTTGTTGATGGTTCAGTCGTCGCTGTTGATGGTTGGGAATCACTGCGTGAACTATGCGGCCTACTGCGCCGCTCGCAGCGCGATAGTGATGGTTCCCCTGGACCTGAGCAACAATGAGCCGCACAACGTGGTGGCCTTTGGCGGCGCATCGGGCAAGACGGAGCGGATAAGGCAGGCGGCGGTCTGGGCGGTGATGCCGGTCTCGTGCAGTGCTCCGGAGATTACACCGCTGGCTGTGACCGACCTGGAGAACGGCCTGGACGATCTGTTTGACTCTTATGGCGTGGCAACGCCGTTGTGGGTCAGGAGCCAACTTCGCTACAGGCTGGGCTATGCCGACGAGCATACGTCTATCGAGCTGGATCCGCCGGCCAACGGCGATATTTTCGGAGACAACGAGGACCTGAGGGTGACGGTCGTACATACGTTCTATATGGCGGTGCCGTATGCGTCGTCGCTTTTCGCGGCAATGGATTCGCAGAACGCGGTCGAGCTGGGTTTTGGCGCCGGCGAGTACGGGCTGATCATTCGGTCCGCGGAGGTCTTGGTCAACCATGGCGTACCCGACTTCATAGAGCCTGAGATATTCCCTCGATGAGGAGCAAACATTCTTGCGGGCGTGCCCTGGACTGGGCCGCTGACGGCAGGGACGTAACCGGATGGTGGATGAAAGCGTAAAACAGGACGGTGTGGGCTTGCCTGTCGGCACGAAGGTGGGCAAGTACGAAATCGGCCAGAGGATGAAGATAGGCGGGCAGTCCATCATCTATAAAGCCCACGACTCCCTGCTGGGCCGGGACGTCGCAATCAAACAGATATCGACGCACCTGGCGGAGGATCCAGCATTTCTGGAGCGGTTCCGCAAGGAGGCGCAGATTCTTGCGAGGTTGGGGCAGGAGCAGCCGGCCATCGTCATCATTCACGAGCTGATCGAGGATGAGCAAGGGCTGTTCATCGTCATGGAGTTTGTCGCCGGGGATAACCTGGAGACGGTCCTGGAGAAGACTGGCGGGCCAATCGAGGTGAAGGCTGCGCTGCAGGTGATTTTCCGCCTGGCGGGCGCGCTGCACTCGGTGCATGCGGCCGGCATCATCCACCGCGACATCAAGCCGGCCAACATCATGATCGGCGAGGGGCTGAGGGTGAAGATTGCGGACTTCGGCGTTGCCGCCAGCATCAGCGGTCAGACGTCGATGGTTCTTGGGACGACGAAATACATGGCCCCTGAGCTGTTCACGGGTGAAGGCACGATAGACGGGCGTGTGGACATGTACTCCCTGGGCTTTATTGCCTATGAGATGCTGGCCGGGCGGGAAAAGTTCAAGGAGGTGTTCTCGGATGTGGTGCGTGATCCGCACACCGAGTCGCTTCGGTGGATGAAGTGGCACAGCGACACGCACGTGCAGGCGCCGGCGCTGAACGAGGTGAACCCCGCCGTGCCGGAGTCCCTTGCGCAGATCGTCGCGAAGATGATGGCGAAGGACCCGAACGAGCGGTATGAGTCAATGGAGGCCCTGGGGCGGGATATTAAGGGCAGCTTCTCACCCCGCACGCAGCCGGCCGCGGCTGCGGCAGTACCGGCCGGAGTTGCTGTTGCGACCACTGCCGCCACGGCCTCCGGGGCTGCGGCGCCGCCGGTTGCGCAGCCCGTCGAGGATGAGGCGCATCCCCTGCCGGGCGGGAAGACGGCATCCGGGCAGCCAGCGGCCGAGGGGGAGGATCCCTCGGCTGGGGGACCTGCCACCGCGGCGCTGCCGAAGCGTGTGATACCCCTGAAGAAAAAGCTGATGATCGCCGGGGGCGCCTTTGTGGTGGTATTGGGCACTGTGCTGGGTGTGTTGATCCACCGCAGCATGAAGGACGCGGAGGAGATCAATGCGGCCAAGTTGCTTTTTACGAAGGGGTGGGCCGCCTTCGACGATGAGGGCGACTACGAGGGGGCACAGAAGATATTCGCCGAGCTGACGGCCCGCTTTCCGGGGACTCCGGACGTGGCAAAGGCGTCGGTAATCATGTGCCTCTGCAAGGCGCATAAGGCCGTGGCCAACTACGATTGGTCCGGGGCACAGGAGCATGAGAAGGCGGCCAGGGACCGGCTGAACGAAGTGCAGGCCAGCTCCGCCCAGAACTCCCCCCTCTACAAGTGGACCCAGGACTTCAAGGATTATATTGATAGGTTCAAGGACGATCGGCTCGCGGCGTGGGAATTCCGCGACAAGCTCAGCCGTGCGGAGGACCTGCTGAGAGAAGAGAATACCAAGGACGCGCTGGAGGAGCTTCGCAGATTCGATCGTCCTGGGGCGATGCTGCCGGACGGCTTTCGGAAGGAACTGAGAGCCTTCAAGGCGAAGGTTGCACTGGTAATATTCCGCACCGAGTACAGCGGTGAGATTTCCAGGGGTACGGGCTTGGTGGCCAAGGGCGAGCTGGCTGAGGCCAAGGTTGCCTATCAGAATGCCAAGGACCTGCTGGAAGGCAAGGACGGGCGCGTGCTGCCGAAGGAGGAGCGCGAGAAGTTGCTGAAGGGACTGGCGATCAAGCTGGCCTCCGTGGAGATCCGCGGGCGGTATGAGGACGCGATAGCCGCGGCCGATGAAGCCCGCAAGGATGGCGACAAGGTTGGTGAGATGGCGGCGCTTCAGCGGGCCCAGAAGATCAAGCCCTCTGCCGCGGTGGAAGCTCGCATCAAGTCTTTGAGGTCGCAGGTGGATATGGCCCGTGCGCGGGCCCTGTTGGACAAGGGCAGCAACTCTGCGGCGATAAAGGTACTGAAACAGCTTCTGGAGTACGACCCGAACAACTCCGACGCCAAGGCGCTGGTTAGCGGCCTGGAGCGGCGTGCCAAATGGCTGGGAGTGCTGAGCGAGGCCCACAGGCTGTACCGCAAGGGAAGCTACGCCCCAGCCCTGGCCAAATACAGCGATGCCGCCGCCCTCCTGCCGCCCGACGCGACCGTCAAGACGAGGATGATTGACTGCCGGTACAGGCTTAAGGTCGCTGTGGCCGAGCAGCTTCGGACCGCGGGCAAGTGGGCCGAGGCGATAACGGCCTACGAGGAGGCCCTGAGGATCAGGCCGGACAGGGCCGCCTGGATATCGGCCCGCCAGGAGATCTGCCGCCGGGAGTTGAAATACGGGGTGCACCTGGAGGCGGGCGATGCGGCACAGACCAACAAGGACTGGAAGGGCGCCCTGTTCGAGTACAAGCAGGCGCAGCGGATCAAGGACAACACGGAGATCAAGGCTCGGATTTCGAGCACGAAGTACGGTCAGTTCAAGGCCTTGGGCGAGGACGCCCTGGACGACGGCGACCCCAAGAGCGCCAGGGCCTACTTCAACCGGGCCAAGGCAATCATGGATACCGACGAGATCAGGAAGCTGATCGCCCAAGCCGACAAGCTGCTTGGGATGTAGGATTGATCGGAAGCGGCGGCGGATTGAGAGGTGCGACATGGCAATCGCCCGAGAATGTCGAAGGCCCGCACGTAGAGGTCAGGTGCTTGTTCTGACGTTGTTGGCGATGACGCTCCTGGTTGCGCTGATCTTCTACGTCTACAACGTGGGCGACCAGGTGAACCGGCGCACGACGCTTCAGAATGTCGCCGACGCAACGGCCATCAGCGGGGCCGGATGGATCGCTCGCAGCATGAACGTCATAGCCATGAACAACTGCGAGCAGTCGCGCCTGGCGACGCTGGTGCTGATCATGGACGCCCTGCCTCTGGCGAGCGAGATGTCCGGGGATGAGCTGACCGAGTGGGAGAAGTCCCTTGCCGACCAGCTCGACAGGGGTATCCCACAGACCAAGGGCGACCACCTGAGTACGGGGATCGAATCGCTTCGCGCCCGGATGGCCGTGCAGCGAGACATTCTGGTAGCCACGGACGGGACGCTGAACGACGGCTCGTTCGACATGGAGATGACCACGCACTGGAGCGTCCGCGGGGCAAGCGGACCGGCCCCCCACGGAGACTTCTGGGAGGCGATGGTGGCGCTGGATGAGTTTTCGCAGGCGACTGTCGAGTCGGCCGGAATCCTGGCCCAGAGCAACGCCGTGCGGTTCGGGGAGGACAATCGTGCGCGGGCGGCCTTCCTCATGCCGCTGGTGCCGGGCATACCGGCCAGACGAGGCGAGTTCAGGGATTTTCAGCCCGTGCTGGAAGGCAGGACGGGCGTCAGGGACGACGTAGCATTCTTCAGCCGCACGGGCGGAGCCGGCGGGGCCATTCCCGACTTCGCGGGCCCGGACAGCCAGCACCGCATGGGGCCGTGGGCAAGGCTCTTCAAGTGGCGGCATGCCGCTTACCGGCAAGAAGGCGGAACCTGGGTAGCCGGCACCGGGCCGACCATCAAGGTCAAGGGCACGGGCGGCGGCAATGCTAATCCGGCCGGGCGCAAGGTCGGCTCATCCGTTATCCAGAGGGGCCGAAGCCCGGGCGGGCACTGGGTGGGCGGCAGGCGGGTTCTGATCGGCTACACGGCCTACGGTCCTTATCACTGGGCCATGGACGACCACATCGACTGGTACTCCAACGACCGCCATTACAACTATCAGACGCGCGCGCCGGCGCATAAAGGCAAGTTGTCCGACAGCTTCTTCACCAGCTACCTTGGGACGATCGCCAGAACCAAGCTGAAGTACATGTTCACGGACAAGACGCCCAAGACGATCCACGTTCCGGTGTGGAAGATCGACTATCAGGAGTGCCGCCAGATAGCAGCCGACCCGACCAGCAAGATCTCGCAGACGATGTTCTACCAGGTGGAAGTCATCTCCTCGGTGCCCGAGGGCTCGCCCCAGTGGATGACGCCGGGAACCTTCCGCTCCAACGGCCAGTATCCGATCTCAAACCGGACCAAAGGCTGGGTCGACCCGGAGGCATGGGGCGTGCCCAAGATCGCCCCTCATATCTGGAAGGATACCTGGGAGTACGAGACCACCGAGGACCGCAGCATCGGCCTGCCTCCGAAGGTGGTGGACCCGAACGACCCGAACGCCGACCCCTATCAGACCGTGTACGTGGTCCAGTGGTACATGTTCGGCGGGATCGACGTGGGCGGCGAGACCGAGATTTCCGACCCGTCCAACTGGAGCGAGTACGACCAGGCGCCGGCCCCGATAATCCTGGACCCGGTCGAGGGTGACTACGATCCCCAGGAGGCGGACCCGGACGAGGGTTACCGGCGCAAGTGGTTCATGTACATGGGCCTGGCGCGGGGTGGTATTCACAGCGGCGTCTGGGGCGAGCAGTTCAGCAATCCGAACCCGACCGGCTCGATGCTGACCGTTGCCCAGGCGAAGGTTTTCAACAACACGAGCTGGGACCTGTGGACGCAGGACTGGCGGGTACGTTTGGCCCCGGTGACGAAGTGGGACCTGTGGATGCAGGACCTGAGCGACGCCGTGGCTGACGGGGGTATGGACAGCATGGTTCCGCAAGATGAGCTGATCAGCGCGCACAACTATCTGTCGTCCCTCGGTACGCAGGCGGCTGAGTCGCACGTGGGACATTGAGGTTCGTGGTATGACAAGGTGCTGGAAATCCCGTGGACCCACACGCAGCGGGCAGGTGATCGTACTGACGCTGCTGGCTATGACCCTGCTGGTCGCGCTGATCTTCTACGTCTACAACGTGGGCGACCAGGTGAACCGGCGCACGACGCTTCAGAATGTCGCCGACGCAACGGCCATCAGCGGGGCCGGCTGGATCGCCCGCAGCATGAACGTCATAGCCATGAACAACTGCGAGCAGTCGCGCCTGGCGACGCTGGTGCCGATCATGGACGCGCTGCCTCTGGCGACCGAGATGTCCGGGGATGAGATGGACCAGTGGGAGAAGTCTCTGGCCGCCCAGCTTGCCAGAGGCGTCCCCCAGGGCAAGAGTGGGGATAACCTGCGCGCGGGGATCGAATCGCTGCGCTCGCGAATAGGCGCCCAGCGTGACATTCTGGTTGCGGCCAGAGACACGCTGAGCGGCGGATCGTTCGAAATGGAGGAAACCACGCACTGGAAGGTGCGCGGGGTAAGCGGGCCGGCCCCACACGGAGACTTCTGGAAGGCAATGGCGGGCCTCGATGAGCTTTCCCAGGCGACGGTCGAGTCTGCCGGGGTCCTGGCCCAGAGCAACGCCGTGCGGTTCGGGGAGGACAATCGTGCGCGGGCGGCCTTCCTCATGCCGCTGGTGCCGGGCATACCGGCCAGACGCGGCGAGTTCAGGGACTTTCAGCCGGTGCTGCAAGGCAAGACGGGCGTCAAAGACGACTTGGCGTTCTACAGCCGCAGCGGCGGCATGGGCGGGGCCATTCCCGACTTCGCGGGTACCTACAGCCAGCATCGCATGGGCCCGTGGGCAAGGCTGTTCAAGTGGCGATACGGAACCTACCGGCTTGAGGGCGGTACGCAGGTATGGGTGCCCCCGAGGCGGATCCCGGCCCAGCCCGGCAGGGTGCCTGTCGTGGTCAGGGGCAGGGGAGGCAAAGTAAACCTGGGTGGCCGAAGGGTGGGCTCTTCCGTTATTCAAAGAGGCCAGGGCGGCAGGCAAGCCAGCGGCCCCAGCTGGACGAATGGGCACTGGAGGACGGTGGGTCAGAGACGCGTGGCAACGGGCTACACCGCCTACGGGCCTTACCATTGGGCAATGAAATACAATATCGAGCGGTATGTGTACGACAGCGGCTACAACCGTCAGACGCGAGGGCCCGCGTTCAGAGGGAGCCTGCCCGACACCTTCTTCGCGCAGTACCACAAGAAGATCGCAAACACCAAGATGACGTACATGTTCGGCTCGAAGACGCCCAAGATGATCCACTTTCCCGTATGGAAGATCGATTATCCCCAGTGCGCCCAGATAGCAGCCGACCCGACCAACAAGATCGTGGAGACGATGATCTACGAGGTGGAGATCATCTCAGCCGTGCCCGAGGACTCGCCCCAATGGTTGTCGCCGGGCACCTTCCGCACCAACGGCGACTATCCGATCTCGGTCCGCACCAGGGGGTGGGTGGACCCGGGCGGGTGGGGAATAGATAAAGTTGCCGATCACATCTGGAAGGATGCCTGGGAGTACGAGACCACGGAGGACCGCAGTATCGGTCTGCTTCCCAAAGCGGTCGACCCGTACAGCCCGACCGATAGTGAATTTCATACCGTGTACGTGGTCCAGTGGTACATGTTCGGCGGGATCGACGTGGGCGGCGAGACCGAGATTTCCGACCCGTGCAACTGGGACGAGGACGAGTACGACCAGGTGCCGTCCCCGATGATCCTGGACCCGGCCGAGGGTGACTACGATCCCCAGGATGCGGACCCGGACGAGGGTTACCGGCGCAAGTGGTTCATGTACATGGGCGTGGCGCGGGGTGGTATTCACAGCGGCGTGTGGGGTGAGCAGTTCAGCAATCCGAACCCGACCGGCTCGATGCTGACCGTTGCTCAGGCGAAGGTTTTCAACAACACGAGCTGGGACCTGTGGACGCAGGACTGGCGGGTACGTTTGGCGCCGGTGACGAAGTGGAACCTGTGGATGCAGGACCTGAGCGACGGGGTGGCTGACGGGGGCATGGGCAGCACGGTTCCGCAGGATGAGCTGATCAACGCGTATAATTATCTGTCGGCCTTCGGTGGGGGGGCGGCTGAATCGCACGTGGGACACTGAAAGGCGGTGTGAAAATGAGATGCAACACGCGACATTCTCTCCGGCCAAGGCCATCGGAGCCGAGCCGCCGGCACGGTACTGCGATGATAGAAGCTGTTATGTGCGTTCCTCTGATCGCGCTGGTTCTAGGTCTGACGTTTTTCTTCGGCTGGGCCATGCGCAATCAGCAGCGGGTGATAATCTCGAACCGCTATGCGGTGTGGCGTCGCGTGCTTGCCGGGGATGCTGTCGGGGGCGGGCGGCTCAACAACACTTTTTTCGCCGGTAAGGCGGCGGGCGTGTCGGTGGATTACGGCGGCGGGTCAATCGAGACGCTTGAAAAATACGTGGAAGCAGCGGGCGATCGTGGCGCGGCCGTCGAGTCGTTGGCCGAAAGGCTTGTCCTCGAACGCTTCCCCCGCAGTCAGTCCGCGGAGGTCAGCGCCTGGTTCGACAGCGACGTGGGTATCTGGCAGCAGTTCACTGGTGCGATCGAGCGCCGCCACGTCCGGGAGGGCGTGGAGTGGCGGAATAGGGAGGCGGCCCTGGAACCCCAAGTGCGAGACGAGTTCTTCATACCGCTCGACCAGGCACTTCTGACCATTCCGGCTCCCGGTGACAGCCTCGGGCAGGCATTTCGAAGGCTTTATCTTAACAGGTGGAATGCTCGCTAGTGAGCGATGGTTGAGACGACCGACAATTCCCGCGTCGATCGCTGGCAGAAGGTTAAGAAGCTTGCATGTTTCTTTCTCCTGGTCGCGGCGATCATCCTCGCCTGGCAGGTCCACGAGTTCTTCCAGGGCCGATCCCAGCCGCCGCGGCTGGACATCGAGAGCTACAACATAGGCATGACCGCCACCACCGGTCCGATGTGGCCGTCGAGCGGCCCGGGCGCCGTGATCGGGCGCGGGATGGCGGTGGCCGGTCTGGTGGAGCTGGCCGGCGATCCGGGGAAGATACCTCCGCCGCCGGGGGCCAGTCGGATCCGGGCGTTCGAGCGTGAGGCGCTGGGATTCATCGAGCAGCAGGGGCGTTATGAGTATCGCGGCACGTCCTCGTCCGCGGAGGAACATTACAAGAGCATCCTCGCGGCCAGGGGCTTTACGCTGCTCGGCGCCGGCGGCAAGAGCAAGCAGCGCCGGACGCTGGTATTTGTAAAGGCCTCGTTACGGGTGATCGTTTCCTTGCCAACGGACTCGGAAAGGGGGAAAATGGTATTCATAAGTCTAACCGTAATTTTCCCCGCGGACCCGGTGCAGAGCCGGTAAGGAACTGATCGCATGGCCCAGGAATCGGGGCGCTCACCCGGTGGTAGACGACCGATTATGGCTTGGGTAATGGTGTGCGCCCTTGCTGTAAGCCTGCCCATAGTTGCCGTGGTGAGTTATGCCGTCGGCGTGCGGAGCGGGATGCGCGCTCGCCAAGGGTGGATGTTCGAGGTGCTGGTCTTTCGGCGGGACATGGACGCAGGCGAGGTAGTCACGAGGAAAGACATCAACGTTGTGGAAGTCGATCGCCCATACGCCGAGGATCTGCACTCCAAGAATCTGCGCAGTTTAATGATGGGGGAGGACTTGGACCTGCTGGTCGGCAGCGTGCTGGATCAGTCGGTCGAGAAGAACGGCTTCGTGTATTACCGGCACCTTAGGTGCGAGAGCGAGAGCAGGCTTAACGCTGGAATGGTCGCCCTGGCCATAAGCGTGCCTTCGCACCTCGTGTCAGGTGATGTGCCTCGCATCTTCGACCGGGTCGACATCCTTGCCAGGCTGTCGGTCGACAGGGGCCCGCTCAGAACATACCGCGTGATAGAGGGCGTGAGGGTTATGGCTATAGGGGGGCGGCAAGCCGCCCGGGACCTCCCGGGCCCCAAGGGCATCGCCGGCACCGAACGGGCCAGCCCTCGAAGCTATCGTACGGTTGCAATAGAGGTGCCCAGCGAGGTATCATTGGATCTGGCGAACGTCCTGTCCCATCGTGTAGGCGATTTGCAGGTTGAGATCTGCAGCGGCCAGATGGTGGCTGGGGCGAGGCCGGCTCAGGTCAATCCGGAGCTTGGCAGCCTTGCTATCACACCCCGGCAAGAGGCGGCCCCTGCGGGTCAGCCGGAGCCCTGAGGAATAACCGCGGACATACCAGCACCGAACTCATAGGGAGACATAATCATGGCAGAGCAGGCACCGGCAATACAAAGCAAGCGGCTGTTGGTGGTGGCAGTGATCTTGGCCGCTGTCGTGGTGGTGATATACAACGTGCACGTGAGCGCGGTCCGCACGGCCGGCAGGGGCAAGATGATCGACCTGCTGCAGTTCAGCCGGGACATGGACCCCGACGAGACGGTCACGAAGAAAGACGTCCACGTTGTGCCAGTCGATAAGCTGCACTACGGGGCTCTGGGCAACGTGGTGACCAGGAAGGACTTCGACCTGGTGGTCGGCAGCGTGCTGAATCAGGCAGGCAAGAAGAACGAGTTCGTGAAGTATGGGCACGTGACGGCTGAGCAGGGAAGTGGGGCTTCCGGGAGGCTCGAGAAGGGCATGGTAGCCGTGCCGATTGAGCTCGACCCGCGGAACGCGCTGGGTGATATACTTCAAATCCATGACCGGGTGAATATCCTTGCCATACTCTCGCCTGACAAGAGGAAGCTAAAGACCTACCGGGTGATCGAGGGTGTCAGGATTATAGCTGTCGGGGGCCGGGGACAGGCCGGACGGACCACGGCAAGAGGCAAAGTCGCGTCGAGTCGAGTACCCCGAACTTACAGGTCGGTCACCGTGCAAGTCCCCAAGGGAATATCGCTGGGTTTGCAGAATGTCCTGTCGCACAGGGCCGGCAGCACTACTCTGGAGCTGTGCAGCTCCTCGCTGGTGGTCAATGACGAGACCCTGAAGATCAACAAGGACTTGGCAGAGCTGGCGGAGACCGCCTCGGTACACGTCGAGGGCCCCCGTTGAGCGGCAGGTGTGGGATGGGCTGACATGGAAATCTGGGTATCCAACCAGTTTACGGATCATCGCGAGGTCTTGAAGGTCGCGGACGATAAGGTCACGATCGGGCGCGACGACGATAACGACGTGACTCTGCGCAGTCCGTTCGTCTCGCGCCAGCACGCCCAGATAGTCATGGACTCCGGCAGCTACTTTATCGAGTCGCTGGGGATCAACGGCACGGTAGTGGCCAATAAAATGGTGGCCAAGAACGAGCGGAGGAAGATCGAGTACGGCGACGAGGTCAGGATCGGCGAGTTCAGCATCTACATGATGGAGCCGTCGATCAAGCGGATCAAGGCGGGCGAGCAGGTTGTCTCGCCGCGAAGGCGCGTCATCGAGCTCGAACACGAAATGCACGTGGAACTGCTGGACAGGCTTAACCTCCGCGTCACGGGCCAACTGATGTCGGCGGACCAGCAGCACGTGGCCCTGATAAAGCGTCACCTGGACGAGATCATTGTCAGCCGCTTCGAGAAGATTGACAAGGAGATGGCCGAGCACCTTGTGCATGAGTTTCTCTGGCGGCTGGTTGTGTCAGAGCTGTCCCGCCGCGCCACCGGCAAGCTCCTGTACAGCTACGGCTTCGAGGATTCTGACGCCCAGGTGGACAAGCACGAGGAGAAGCTGTCGCGGATGATCGGCGACGTGGTGAGCAGCTTTCCCCTGCGCCTCGGCACGCACACGCTGAAGGAGGACGTCAGCATGGTCGAGGCGGACTGGCCCACGCAGATGGAGAAGCTCTCGAAGCAGATCACCCCGGAGCTGCGCGACTACCTGTTGAAGCGAATGCTGACGAAAGACATCGAGGATGTTGTCCTGGGCTACGGGCCGCTGCAGGACCTGCTGGAGATGCCCAACGTCAACGAGATAATGGTCGTGGGGAAGGACAGGATCTACATCGAGAAGGACGGCGCGATTCACAATTCGGGGCGGAGCTTCTTTTCAGACGAGATCGTCCAGAGCATCATCGAGCGCATTATCACGCCGGTCGGCAGGCGGATCGACCGGTCAACGCCGCTGGTGGACGCGCGCCTGCCCGACGGCTCGCGAGTCAACGCCATCATAAACCCGCTGAGCCTTTCCGGCCCGACGCTGACCATTCGAAAGTTCGCCAGCATCCCCTTCACCATCGACGACCTGGTCGAGCGGGGGACCCTGACCGAAGGCACCGCAAACTTCCTCAAGGCGTGCGTGCTCGGCAGGAAGAACATCATGATCTCCGGCGGAACGGCAAGCGGCAAGACCACGACACTCAACGTCCTGGGCAACTTCATCTCGTCCGATGAGCGAGTCATCACAATCGAGGACTCCGCCGAGCTCCAACTCGCCCAGGAACACCTGGTACGCCTGGAAAGCCGACCGCCAAATATCGAGGGAAAAGGGGCCTACACCATCCGCGATCTGGTGAAGAACGCCCTGCGGATGAGGCCGGACCGGCTTATCGTCGGTGAGTGCCGCGGGCCGGAGGCGCTGGACATGCTACAGGCTATGAACACCGGGCATGACGGGTCCCTGACGACCATCCACGCCAACACCCCGGTTGACACGATGTTGCGTGTGGAGACAATGGTGCTGATGGCCGTCGATATGCCGGTGCGGGCCATACGAGAGCAGATAACGGCCGCCCTGGACCTGGTCGTCCAGATGAGCCGCCTGCAGGATGGAAGCAGACGCGTGACGCATATCAGCGAGATTACGGGTATTGATCCTGATACCGAGCAGATTATTGTTGAGGATATCTTTGTATTGCGGGAAAGAAAGGGTGAGGAGGGAGACCAGGTCGAACTCAAGCACACCGGGTATATCCCCATGTTCACGGAAGAGCTCGTCCGGAAGGGATACCTGGGAGTGGAGGTCTTCACGTGATCCAGGCCCAAGTAGATCAGGTGCCGGTCGACTGGACGTGGTTAATCATCACCAGCGTGGTGATATTTGTGGGTGTAGCCACGGCTATGTGGTATGGCTGGCAGCCCCTAAAGGCGGTGATTTTCCAGCAGGAGGTCCGGTATGAAAGGGTACTCCGCCAGCGGCTTCTGATGGACGTCAAGCCGCGGACGATGACTGTGCTTAACATCGCGGTGATCTCGCTGCTTGGCCTTATTGGGTACGCCCTGACCGGCCATATTATTGGTGTGATATTGTGCGGGGGCGTGGGGATACTCCTGCCGGCCATATGGATGAAGGTGCTCGCCAAGCGACGCCTGAAAAAACTGGAAAACCAACTGGTCGGAGGCATCCAGACGCTCTGCTCCGGTGTGCGTGCCGGGCTGAACATGGTGCAGGCCATGGAGCTCGTTGCCACGGATGGGCCGATCCCCCTCAAGCAGGAATTTGCACATATGATTCGCGAGTATGAGTTCGGCGTTCCGCTCGAGGAAGCAATGGACAACTCCGCCGCGCGGATCGGGTCGGGCGACTTTCGATTGCTCTTTGCCGCGCTTCAGACCCACCGCGAGCGGGGCGGCGACCTTGGGGAAACCCTGGATCGCATAGCAGAAAGCATCCGTGAAATCCAACGACTGGAGAATCAGGTCCAAACGCTGACTGCAGAAGGCCGCGCCACCGCCAGGTGGCTCGGCGCCATGCCGATTGTTGTGCTGCTCATCCTCTACTTCATCGTAAGCCCCGAAGGCGTCAAGAGCCTGTTCACAGACGACTTCGGAAACTTTCTGCTGCTGATAATGATAATACTTAATGTATCCGGATTCCTCTGGATCAGGAAGATAATGTCGATTGATATTTAGGAAGCAGGAGCCCCAGGCCGTTTCCAGGGCTTCGGCCAGGACAGGCCTTACCGGCTACTGACTCCCCCTAGGGGCCCGAGGGGCCTGGCTACTGGGTACCAAAATGCTGGCATTGACCGAAGAAGCCGTACAGATGATATACCAGTTGGGCTTGTCCATAGGGATACTGGTTGCCGTTACCCTGCTGATCGTGGCCGTGTTCGGCCAGACGGGGCAGATCGAGATATCTCCCCAGAGACAGGCGGCCTTGGCGACCGGGCATACCGACCGCCGGACGGTTTTCGAGCAGCCTCTGCTTCGGCCTGTGATCTGGCTGCTTCTTGGCATGAGCCATCGCCTGGCGATGCCCAAGTTCAAGGAATGGCTTCGCCGGAAGCTTGTCGCCGCGGGCAGCCCGGAGTACTACACGGCGGAGGAATACCTGGCCCTTTCGCTGCTTACGGGCGTGGCGCTGGCAGGCGTGATCGAACTGGTGTATGTGCTGGTTCCGCCGCACCAGTTGAGTTTTATGGCCATTGTATCCGGGCTGGTCCTGGGTACAGGGTTGAACGTATACCAGCTATATGCCCGGGCCGACAACCGGATTCGGCAGATCTCCAAGCGTGTGCCCTACGCCATAGACCTGATATCCCTGGCCATGGGAGCGGGGGCTACCTTTACCGAGGCGGTCAGCGCGGTTGTCCGGAAGGCCCGCGACGAAGAAGATGACCCCTTCCACGTGGAACTGCGGGCCATGCTGGCCGAGATTGAGCTGGGCACCACGCGCAGGCAGGCCCTGCGGAACCTCGCCGACCGAATACCCCTGGATCTGCTCAGAAGCATCGTCGCCAGCGTGATACAGGCTGAGGAACTCGGTACGCCGCTGGCCGAAGTGCTTCATTCCGAGGCAACCCTTCTCAGGATGCAGCGGTCCCTGCGGGCTGAAAACGCCGCCGCCGTCGCGTCCGTAAGAATACTCGTCCCGAGCCTCCTTATCCTGATGAGCGTGGTGCTGGCCGTCTTCGCCCCCGCGATAGTCAGAGTATTCCGAAGGGGGCTGTTCTGATGGCGCCGGGGCGTCCGGAACTGGTCTTTGTTGCAGGTTGTCAGGCGGGACAGCGTTCGGTCCTGATGTCGAACATCACCGTGGCTGGCCGATCGCAGACCGCCGACGTCCAACTCCGCGAAGAATACGTCTCCCGGGAGCAGTTTCGGCTGACATATACCACCGACGGGTGGATTGTGGAGAACCTGTCCGCTACTCCCATCCGGATCAACGGCAAGAAATACAAGCGAGGCTTGAGGGTCATCGTGGAGACGGGGGACGTGGTGGGTGTGGGGATGAAAACCGAGATACTCTTCGTTGCCCAGGGCGACGACGCCGAAGAGGCCTACGCTGCTTACCGCACTGATCATGCCCTCGGGCCTGCGGCCCAGGCTCCGCCACCCGTCGAGGAAAAGGACCAGCAGGGCCAGATACCGCCCGATGCAGGTGAGGTCGGCGAAGAACCCGAGGAGGAGGAGACCGAGGAGGAACCTGAAGCCGACCAGGGCGAGATGGATGCCGACGAAGAAGCCATCCAGCGCAAGGCGAAGGTGAAAAAATACGGCATCATGTTCGGCGTCTACATGGGCTTGCTTATCGCCGGGGGAATTGTGATGAGCTTTGTATTCGGGGACAAGACCGAGGAGGCCTCTTCCATACGGGACCTCAACCAGCGAGATATCGAGCACGCCCTGACGACCGAGCCAAAACGCAAGGGGCGGGACCCGAGGGCTGCGGCCGAGGCGCTGAAAGACGCCAAGGCGATGCTCCAGGATGCGACCGTCAGGGATGGCAATCTGTACAAGAGCATCAAGTACTTCAGGCTGCACCTGACTTACAAGCGGGGCCCGTTCGATAGAGTCGAGGATGAGAGGCTGTACCAGGAGGCCGTGGATAAACTGGTGGAACTGGTCCAGAAGAAGTACCGCAGCGCCCTGATCTTCGAGAGGAACAAGCAATGGGGCCAGGCAATGCTGCTGTTCGAGGAGATGCTGAGGATAGTCCCGGCCAAGTCCGAGCCCGAGCCGGAAGCACGCAATCTCCTGTTCGACAACGTCAAGGACCACCTGGTCTTCGTCCGCCAGAAGATCCGAGAGGCCAATGCAAAGCCCGCTTCACCGTTCTAGCGACTCTGGGTCTTGATCCCATGGGCTTTCCCCGTTTCTGTCTTCAGTGAGCGCATCACAAGCGCGAGGGTAGCGGTCCGCCCCGCCACGCGTTTGCGTCCGCCGTGGCGGAGTGGACGCAGACGCATGGCCGCGGCGATTTATCTTTCAAAGCAATCGCGTGGCCGGGAAAATGCCCGTAATGAAGACGTTTGCCGGCCAGAGTGCCAGAACCATGAGCCGCCCCGCCGTGTTGCGGTTTTACACAGCGCGCGATGTGATAATAATCGTCCTGCTGACGGCGGGCGTCATCGCCATCGGCGCCCACGCCCCGAGCAACAACTACGCATACGCCCAGAGATGGCAGGCGGGCGCGAATATCGGCGTGGCCGAAGGGGGCAACTGGCTTCTGCCTCGCAACCAGGCGGGTGGCGTGGCCCGCAAGGGCCCGCTCTATGCCTGGCTCGGCGCGCCGGCGCTCATGCTCACGGGCATCTACGACGACTTCATCTTCCGCGTGCCGACGGTGGCCGCCGCGCTTGCCACCGCACTGTGCGTGTACGTCCTGGGCAGATGGTGGTACGGGCGGCGCGTGGCGCTGCTTGCCGCCTGCCTGTGGGCCACCGCCCACCACATGGGAAAGCTGACATATCTTGGCACAACCGACATGCTGCTGACGCTCTGGATAACCTGCTCGATCATGTGCATAGACCGGTTGGTCTTCCATCCGGTGGCGCGTCACAAGCGCAAGTGGTGGGCATGCGGCCTGTGGGTCACCATGATACTTGGGGCCCTCACCAAGGGCTGGGGTGTGGTCAACCTGCCACTGGTGGCGGCCATGACGGCGCTTGCGGCGGCGCTGGGGCCAGGTTTCGATCCCCGCCCAGCCGGCAGGCGTCCCGCTGGGGACGTCCCTGGGGGGCGTCCCGCTGGGGACGTCCCTGGGGGGCGGCTGGGGGGTGCTATCCTGCGGATCATCCGTCTGGTAGGGCGGCGATGGTGGAATGCGATAAAGGCCGTTGGCTTGTGGTGGGGTCTTGGGGTGTTTGTGGCGGTGATGGGGCTGATGGTGTGGGGGATGTTCGTCGTGGGAGGCGAGGATTTCAGGAGGCTGGTTAACTTTGAGCTTGTCCAGAGGGTGACGGGCGAGGGTGCGGATCCGCCGGCCGCGGCGTCTGTACCGCCCATACTGTATCTACTGTACTACCTGCTGCCGGTGTCCATATTCGCGATGGGCTCATTGCTGCTGGTCCGCCTGTCGCGCTGGTTCACGCAAAAGGGACCTATCTACCTGTGCCTGTGCTGGGTTATTGCCGTGGTCGTGCTATTCTCACTGCCCCATGGCTTCGGGCCGCATTATCTCCTGCCCTGTTACGCACCCATGGCGCTGATGGCGGCGTGGGCGATTCACACCGTCACCATAAGACGCAAGCGCGGGGGGAAACTCCTGCACGTTCTGAGGCACGCATTCGCGGGGGTCCCTGTGGTCATTGGCGTGGGGCTGGTCGTTGTCGCCTTGGCATACCTCCTGCACGGATACCTGCCGCAGTCCCTGGCCAAGCTCCTGCCGCTTCCGGCCGAGGTCAGGCCCGAGAGTTGGTGGCTACTGGGGGCAGTGATACCTTTTGGTGTGGCCGTTGCAGCCTGGGGCATCAGATCGAGCCTTCGGTGGCAGTTACGCCGGGTGGCGTTTACGGCCTGCGTGGGCATGCTGGGTGTGATGTTCGTGTACGGGCACTTCGCCAGCCGTCACGCCCAGACGGGCGACGGCGAGAAGATGCGCAGATTTGCACAACGGGCCCGCGAGATTGTCGGGGATGACAGAGTTGTCACCTTCTGGACCTCGAACCTGTGCGTGCGGATGTATCTTGGGCGGCTTGGCCCGCTGCTGGTCAGGCCGGGTGCGGAGAAGGCCCGGGCCGTCGAAGTGCCTATGGAGAAACTGGCCTCCAACGGCATTCACTGGATGATAACGTGCGACCGCGGCCTGGTCGAAATGGGCCAGTTCCGCGAGGTCGCCGACGGCACCTACAAGGTTAAGGTCAGCGGCGGGGTCCGGACCTTCCGGACGCTGCCGGAGCTGCTGAGCGACGGGCCGATCGAACATTCTTCAGAAACCATAGAGGCGGGGCAGTGGGGAAGGCTTTACTTGATAAGGCTGAAACTCGGCGCCCGTCCATACGCCAAGCCGGAGAGTCTCGGGTACGCTCCGCGTCCCGCCAGGTGAGCGAGGGGTCATGCTGCCCGAGCGGCCTTGCGGTGGATGCAGAGGTTGCGCACGTAGATGACGATGTTCAGGCTGTAGGCGAGCATAAAAACGGGCCTTCCCACGTGAACCGAATATGTCAGCACGATGACCGTTCCCAGCAGGCTCAGGTACCAGAATGCCTCCGGTATGACGGTCTTCTTCTCCCGTTCGCTGGCGATCCACTGGATAACGAACCGGGAAAAGAAAAAGAAATGTCCGACCAGACCGACAATTTCCCAGGCGATTTCCTTTGGGGTTGCGATCTCGGGGGAAATCAGTGACTTGAACCATTCGCCTGCGATCTCTAAGAACGCCATGAGCCTTGATCCTTTCTGCTGCGCGCCGTTGTCATACGGGTGTTACCGCCCGCGTCAGCGCATTATAATCATCCGCACGTGAAGGCACCTGCTCAAAAGCGTGTTATCGTGAACGCGGATGACTTCGGCTTTTCGGCCGGAATCTCCGCCGGCATCATCCGCGCGCACAAAGAAGGCATCGTGACTTCCACGACCGTTACCGCCAACATGCCCGCGGCTGAGGATGCGATACCGCTGCTGGCCGATACGCCCGAGATGGGCGTGGGCGTGCACCTGAATGCGTGCCAGGGTCCGCCGCTGAGCCGTGAGGGTTCGGCCCTGGCCGACGACGACGGCCAGATGCGACGCCGCGGCGCACAGCTTGTTCTTGCCTGCATACGTCGCCCGCGCCTTCTCGGCGTGGTAGCGGCGGAGTTCGAAGCCCAGATCCGCTGGCTGCTCGACCACGGCATCAAGCCGACTCATCTGGACACCCACCGTCACGTTCACGCCTGGGGGCCCATTTTCTCGCGTGTGGCCGAGCTTGCCTCGCGGTATGATATACGTTTCGTGCGGCGCCTGATTGAAAAGCTGCCGCGAGCGGATTGGCCTCCGTCGCCGGCGAAGCAGCGGCGGACGCGATGGATCCTGAACCGATTGGCCCTGGTGGCCCCCGCGGCATCGCGCCGGCTGGTGGCCACACGAGGTACGTGGGGCATCGCCCACACGGGACTGATTACCACGGCGTACCTGATGTGTGTCGCGTCAGCGGCGGCGCCGGGCGTTACGGAAATAATGACCCATCCGGGTCAGGGCGACGACGTTGCCGAGGGCATGACGCGGCTGATTGAGGCCCGCCGGACGGAACTGGCGGCCCTGTGCGACGCTGAAGTGAGGCAGGCCTTCGAAGGCAGCGGAATCGAGCTGACACACTATGGACGTCTATAGCACGCCGTCGTTTCCCGCCGAGCCTGAGCCTGCGGACCAGCCGCAGGCACCTGGGGGCAAGCCGCCGCCTGCTGCGGTCAGATACAGCATCGTTGTGCCCTTTTACAACGAGGGCGAAATCGTTCAGAAGTTCTACGCGCGGACCGCCCGCGTGATGAAGCGGGTTGGGAGCACGTGGGAGATGATTCTGGTCAACGACGGCAGCACGGATGCAACGGGCCAGATACTGGAGCGGATCGCCATGTCGGACCCACGGGTGGTCTTCGTGGATCTTCGCCGTAATTTCGGCCAGACCACGGCCCTTCAGGCGGGCTTCGATCAGGCCAGGGGCGACGTCATTATCGCCATGGACGGCGATCTCCAGCACGATCCTTACGAAATACCGTTCTTCATCAGGAAGATCAACGACGGTTACGACATCGCCAGCGGCTGGCGCGTGCGCCGCGGGGATAGTCTGCTGATGCGCCGAATCCCATCCCGCGTCGCCAACTGGCTGCTCGCCAAGGTCTCCGGGGTGGCGCTGCACGATTTCGGGACAACGTTCAAGGCCTACCGCCGCAACGTGCTCGAGGATGTCCGCCTGTACGGCGACATGCATCGCTTCATTCCCGCCGTCTGCGCACGCCTGGGGGCCAGGATCTGCGAGGTGCCCATTAAAAACGTCCGACGGCGATCGGGAAAGAGCAATTACGGCATATCCAGGACCTTCCGCGTTGCCCTGGACATCATGACCCTGAAGTTCATCAGCGGTTACCTCACACGCCCACTGCACTTCTTCGGCAAGTGGGGGCTGGGCCTCGGAGTTACGGGCATGGGGATTCTGGCCTATGGGCTCGTGCGAAAGATCTACAGCATCTACAGCGGCCGGGAGTTTCACCTGTTTGTCGAACACGGCCCGCTGATGGCGCTTGCCTTCATGCTGGTGGTGGCCGGCATGCTGATGCTGGCGACCGGGCTGATAGGCGAGCTGTTGATGCGGATCTACTTTGAGTCGACGGGCGCCCGGACCTACGCCGTCCGCCGCGTGGTAAAAGGGGAAGATGCCTCTAAATAGGGGACGCTCCCCTATTTCGCTTATCGCGCGACTCGTCACTACCAAGCATCTGCGTAGGAAATAGGGTAGCGTCCCCTATTTAAGAAGGAGATCAAAATGAAGAATCTAATCCCAATCGCACTAGTGGCACTGCTGGCCCAGGGGCTTTGGGCAAAGGAATATCATGTTGCGCCGCAAGGACGTGATACGAATAGCGGCTCTGCATCAGAGCCGCTGAAGACTATCTCGGCGGCGGCGAAAATTGCGCAACCCGGCGATGTGATTACCGTCCATGAGGGGACCTATCGTGAACGGATCAATCCGCCTCGCGGGGGAACGTCCGATACGAAGCGAATCACATATCGGGCAGCGAAGGGCCAGAAGGTTGTTATCAAAGGTTCTGAGGTCGTTTCCGGCTGGAAAAAGACAGAGAAAGGGGTGTGGAAGGTAACACTGCCCAACACGTTTTTCGGAGAGTACAACCCGTACAAAGATGTCATTAAAGGCGATTGGTTCAATGCCCGGGGAAGAATCCATCATACCGGAGAGGTCTATCTCAACGGCAACGCACTTTTTGAAGAGGTGTCTCTCGACAAGATGACTGGAAAGAAGATGAGTTGGTATTGCAAGAGTGATGATAAGAATACCGACATCTGGGCGAATTTCGATGCTTCGGATCCCAACAGGGGGCTGGTCGAAATCAATGCACGACCCACGTGTTTCTATCCGGACAAACCCGGTCGGAACTTCATAACAGTGAGCGGCTTTATCATCCGGCACGCCGCAACGCAATGGGCCGCACCTACAGCGGAGCAGATCGCGCTGATTGGCACACATTGGAGCAAAGGCTGGATTATTGAGAACAACGTAATCAGTGATTCCAAATGCGTCGGTATCACTTTGGGAAAGGACAGGGCCTCCGGACACAATAGGGCCCAAAGTGCCGGCGGCTACAACATAGTCGTTAAGCGAGCGTTGAAGGGCGGCTGGTCAAAAGCGAAGATTGGCTCTCATATTATCAGAGACAATACGATCTACAATTGCGGGGCGGCCGGCATTTGCGGCAGCATGGGGGCGGCTTTCAGCCGGATAACTGGAAACCACATCTACAACATTCACATCGACAAGCCGTTCACCGGCGCGGAGATGGGCGGCATCAAATTGCATGCCCCCATTGACACGCTGATCGCGAATAACCGGATCCATGACACGGTCAGGGCCATCTGGATGGATTGGATGACGCAGGGCACTCGTATCAGCGCCAACCTGTGCTACAACAGTCGCAGCGAGGACCTCTTCGTTGAGGTGAATCACGGGCCCTACGTTGTGGATAACAATGTGTTTCTATCCAGAAATGCCCTGTCGGACTGGTCCCAGGGAGGTGCGTTCTCGCATAATTTGATTACCGGGAATATCTCGCTCCGTCCACAGGGCCGCCGGACCCCATACCATAAGGAACATTCGACTGAGATCGCGGGCTTGAGCAATATCCCCGGAGGGGACGACCGGTTCCACAATAATATCTTCGCCGGTGGCAGGGGGCTGAACGTCTACAACAACGCTAAACTTCCCATGCGGGTCGATGGCAATGTATACCTCAAGGGCGCAGCGCCATATCGAGGGGAAAAGAATCCGGTCAAGCTGCCGGATTTTGATCCGAAGATCAAGCTCGTTGAAAAAGATGGTGCAGTTCATCTGAACTTAACCTTGCCGCAGGCCAACGCCGATCGGAAGAATAAGCTCGTAACAACCGAATTGCTCGGCAAGGCCAAAATACCGAACCTGCCCTATGTAAACCCCGATGGTACATCATTGAAGATCGACTCCGATTATTTCGGTAAGAAGAGAGACACGGGGAATCCTTCCGCCGGCCCGTTTGAGAACCCCGGCAAGGGAAACCTCAATCTCAAAATTTGGCCAAAAAAACGCCAGGACTGAGCAGCGCGGAAGTCCCGAGCTGACTTCGGGATGCATCGCTTTGTTCTGCTCACACATCCTTCATTGATCTGGGTCGTGGTCTGCTGCCCTCAGCAACCGAATGCACGATTGCACGAACATTGAGAGTGACTTGATCCTCTGGGTCCAGTTGCAGAGAACAGGCCACGGCCTTGATCGCGTCGGCATCGCGATTCAGAAACATCAGGGCGAGCGCTTTGTTGCAGTGAAGGCCGGCGTCATCCGGCCTGAGTGCTATCGCCTTGTCGGTGAAGTCGAGTGCTTTTGAAAACTCAGCGCAATCCATGGCGGCCAAGCCGGCCTCCCGACAAACCTCCGCATTTCCGTTTTCAAGGGCCCATGCCTCTTCAAACCATTTGAGCGAGCATCGGTGGTCGCCGAGAACTTGATGGATCTTGCCGAGAGCCCATTTGGATGAGTAGTTGTCCGGGGCGATGCGCAGTGCATCATGAAAAAGGGCAATGGCCTTGTTCAGACGACGTTTTGCGAAGAAGCCGATCCTGACCTGATCACGCTCCAGCATGAGGATGTAATCGTTCAGAATAGCCCATCCCCTTTCGGTGAGGGCATCGTGCTGATCCGATTCGGCCTGTGTGTATTCTCTGTTCATTCTTGAGCAGAACGTCGCAAATCAACGGCGCGACTTTTTCGCGCCCGCTGGAGCGTATTCAAATAGGGGACGCTACCCTATTTACCCTTCTGGATTCTCCCCTTCATAAGAAGCGCAATGCTGCCCACGGCTGCGACGAGGAACAATGCCGGGCAAACAAAAACAGCCAGGATGAAAAAGACAGGCTCGTCCCCACCGCCGACATATCTCTCCCAGAAGCCCTCCCCAAACCAGGCAATGAATAGACCATGCACGAGATTGTGCAGTATAGCGCAGATCGGGATACCTGCCGCAGAAACGCCCGCCAAGATAAAGAATGTTTTTTGTATTCTGCGCTCTCTGAGTCTGGCCGTGAGCACTACCAGCGCCAGCCCCAACACACCAAAGGCAATTGCCAGAGAAACAATCACCGAGAAATGCAGCCTTATGAGGCGGCTGAGTGCAATGGAGAGTATGGCAAAGATCAGAACCAGCATGCAGAGAATGACGTTCCTTATTTGCAGAGATGTATCTTTCATAGCTTCCTCTTGGCCCTAACGTCAAAGCTCAGCGGTCCCGATGCACATCGAGGTCCGCCGGGGCGCTTGGTTGGGTGCTCGCGTTGCCAGGGGCGAGAATCTCGGGCGTCTTTGCGCGGAAGTATTCCAGCCAGCGTTTCTTGATCGCACCAGCCATTCCGTCGGCCTCAGTGTACTCGTTGATGCCCTTGCCCCAGTAGAAGCTAATCCAGCCTTCGGCAATCTTCCGAGAACCGTCAATGAATGCGGCTAACTCCTCCACACTACATTTCAATGGGAACATCTCCTCCACGACGAGCGGCTTACCGATGTCGTAGGCCGCAAGCGCCGCCAGCGCCTTGTCGACTTCGCCTTTCTTGGGATAGAAGTGAACGCTGACGAAATCCAGATTCTCGGCTACCTCCTTTGAGTAGAAGAGAGGTTTGGCTTTTGGCCACGTGTGGACCCAGGGAATCACCCCTACCGTTATCAGGTGACGGTCGTCGTGCTTGCGGATCGCGGCCACGAGCTTGTCGACCCAGGCCTTGGCGACCTGCTTTCTCGTGCGCCCTGCAAGGTCAAGGGAGATTCGCTGCACGAAGTACTTGCCCGCAAACTCGCCCGCCAGCCAGTCGGTTTCCCGTTTCTTCGCGCCGGGCAGGATAGGCTCGTTCATGAGGTCGTAGCAGAAGACCGCATGGCTTTGGCTGCAAGTCTTCGCGATTGCCTCCCAGAACAGGGCCTGAACGTCCCATCGCTTGCCCTCGCCCATCGCGTCGTACCATTTGGGCACGTCCCGTTTGTGGTAGCAGGCCAAGCCTGTAATATCGAGGTAGAGTCCGGTTTCCTCGGCCAAGGCCACGAGACGCGCAAGCTGCTTGAGGGCCGCTTTGTTGGGTTTATCCGGCGCCTTCATGAATTTCGCGATTTGCAGGTGAATCCGAACAACGTTGGCGCCGAGAGCTTTCATCTCTTTGAAATCTTCCACAACAGTCGGCCATTTTTCCTCCCAGTAGTCCTCGAGGAGGCGGCCGGACTCGTCGTGGTCGTAGTTGCATCCCCAGGCGACGAACTCAGCGCCCGATTGAGCGCGGACGAAGCGGGCGCCGTCCTCGCTGATGCGGATCGGCTCAAGGGCGGCCTTAGCCGCTGGAGCGCGTGGCTGCGTGCTGCTGCTATTCGTCGTACAGTGAAAGTGGGGCAAGACTACCAGCATTATCAGAAAGACCATCGGGAATGTGACGTGATGCAATTTCGCCTCTGTGATCATACTTCTCATCTCAGCACCCAACGTGGCGCATCACCTGCTGCGGAGTGACGGACGCGAAGCCGCCGGCAATACGCAGGCGGTGTGCATGCGCGTGTTAGCGCTTCTAATTGCATAGCATTATTATGACCATGATGCCGGCAGTTGTGATTGCCGACAACACCAGGCCTATGATTGCGACCGTTCGCCATCCTGTGCGGCGCTTCAAGGTGCATAGCATACCTATGCCGGCAAATACCAGCCCGAAGAAGGGAAAAATGGCCAAGACGAGCCCCATGATAATACAGCACTTTGCTATGAAATTGACTTGCGCTGCCACGTTGCGAGCCACGTCCTCTGGGCTGGCATCGCTCAACTGCTCCAGCGAGAGGCTTGTTCTGAACGCCTTGCCACACTGCCCGCACACGATGCGACGGACGCGAGAGGTGAAGAACGGCATGGACGGCATGATCCACAAAAGGGAATTCTCCTCCATCATTTCTGATGTCTTCCCGACAACACCTTCTTTCCCGCATGCCGGGCAGTTAAATATGATCTCCGGTCCCGCTGTTTCCGTTCTCTTGCTGGCGATTGGAATAAACATGTCTTCCCTGCTGCATTGACCGCGCTAACAATGTTTGGACAGACTGTATAAGGCGGATCAGAGCCCGTCAATCTGAGTTTCCGGTGACATCCATGAGCAAGTCCGTTTTCCACAGGGTGGCCGCTTGCGGCTTAGCACCTGCCGCAGAGCCGCTGAGGTCGCGGAGACGATTTCGACACAGACCTGCCCCCAGGGGGCCACAAAGCAACAGAGAATAGGCCTTCGCCTCTGACTCTCTGCGTCTCAGTGTCGCATCTCAGTTTTGGATTTGCTCCCGGCAGGGGCGTACAATACAAGAGAAGACCCGCCTTCGTCCCGATGTACATCGGGACTACGCAGGTCAAGAGGCCGAGAGATAAGTATTGTGTACCGGAACTCAGAGGCCAGATAGCATGATTGGATACATTGTTTGGCCGGCACTAGCCGTCGGATGCTTCGCCCTGGCCGTCAAGGGATTCTCCAAGAAGGGGATGCCGCTGACCAGGAAGAAGAGGATAACGGGCGTCCGGGCTGCGGTGATCGGCGTATTCTGCCTGCTCTTGGGCCTTGCATGCTCAGGGATGGCGCTCTTCCTGGTCCTGGACGCAGCGGGTTCTGATCCACTGGGTGTTGACCGGGGTCTTTCTGAAGCCGTGGATAAGTCTCGAACCGTGGTCATTCTCTCTGACATCAGCTGCGAAATCGTCGAGGTTCAGCTCGAGACCTACACGGATCCCCCGTCCGAGATGGCTGCCTTGGTCGGATGGCTGGGCAGTCGTAGACCCGGGTTCCTTGACAAGCCCTTCGTGGGCAAGGACGCAGGCACACTCCGGGATGCGTGGGGCAGGGAGTTCCGGCTCATTCTAGGCGAGGGGAGCGTGGCTCTCGCAAGCTGTGGGCCCAATGGCACATGGGAGCAGGGCGGCGGCGACGACATCGTCGGGTCCGCAGTCAAGTTCATCAGCCATGAGAAACCATGAAGAAGATACAGCCAAATCCGAGCTATTGGCTTGGTAGCATCCTTTGCCTGGGGTGCCGGGCGGCTGGGGCCGCCTTGGAGAACGGCCAAGAACGAACCGCGTCCGTCTTTTCCTCTTTTCGGATAACTTGATTCCCCTGGGAAAAGTCGTTATCATTCGCAACTACGGGGAACGGGTGTGAGTTCAGCCTTGGCTGCTCTGCGAAGTAGCTGGCTACGAAGCATGAGCGGGCCGCGGCTCCCTGAAATGCGCGATGTGCCAACAAACTTGTATGGCGTCGCCGGATAAGCTGCTGTTCCATAATACACACGCGATGGCAGGGACGGGCCCGTGCGCGAATCGGGACTCGTGGGCTGGCGGCAAGGGGTCCAAGATGCCAACTGCTCATAGTGACGTCCGTTCATGCTCCTGCGGGCGCGCGGTGAGCAAAGACCAGGCGGGCGCCCACAACGCCCTGCAGGCCATGTGGCTTGTAGTTGGCCTGTTGTTATGTATCTGTGCCGCCGGCTGTGCGCGAAAGACGGATTTAGGCAATCCACTGTTCTGTCCTTCCTCGTCGATCCTCGCCTACGTTGCCCAGACGCATGACGTCTTATCCTCCGGAGAGGCTTCCGGCGCGCAGACGGCGCACGTGTGCTGGTTCAACGTCAATGATCCGAAGCGCGTGAACTCGCTGCGGATAGCCAGCGTCAACGCGTCCTGGGATGACGTGTCTTTGTCCAGACGCATACACCTTGCATTCTCCCCGGACAGCCGCCATCTGGCTGTGATCAGCCCGAGCGGGCTGGACCTGATCGCTCTGGACACCGCCAAACGCCGAACGCTCTCGCGCTGGGGCGAGACCGTGACCAGCATGGTCTGGCTGTCAGCCAAGAAGATCGCCTACGTTGCCCACACCCATCAACGCGGGAAACGCCGCGAGACCTCAGATCGCACATTCTGGCAGCACAAGGTCGGCGGGCCGGGCGGGGCGCGAGCCGTCATCCACCGGGAAAAGAGGGCCGTCACGGGGGTCGGGTGTCGCCCGGCCTGGCCACTGGAGCACTGGTCGCCGGATGGCCGGTTCGTCATCTTCGCCGACCGCTATTTCGACGGCCAGTTCAAGCTGCTGAACGTACAGACGAACAAGACCAGGCTCGTCGGCAAGTGCAACAAGCTGGCGGCACTGGTCGCCTGGAAGCCGGACAGTTCCGCAGCCGCGTGTATCGGAGGCGCCTGGCCCCTCCAGGCGGTCGTCGTGGAGGCCGGCACCGGCAAGACCTTGGAAATCAGCAGCCGGTTCATGCAGGCCTTTGGGGCGTATCCGCCGCGGGCAATCCCCGGCTGGACGGCGGATGGGAAGTTCCTGATCGTCAACGACATCAGCCGAAGGGGCTGTCTGGTACAGGCTGAGCCCTGGAAGGTCCTGCGGATCGGAATGCGATTCTTTGATCGGGGCAAGCGCCAGTGGTACTCGCGGGCCGGGTTCATCTACGCGGCGCCGATATCGGGGCGCCTGTTCGTCAATGGTGGGAAGTTCGGCTGGTGCCTGGCCGATTACGCCGGGCGCCTGGGGGTTCTCCCCGAAAGCGACACGTATATGGGTTTCCCCCCGGCTGTGTCGCCGGATGGCACGTGGGTGGCGACGAAGCAGGAGCATGGGCAGCCCCTGGAGGCCGCCATCGCAGAAGGGTGCCGGGCCCGTCGGTTCAACAAGCAGGTGCCCCTGGCAGATGAACTACCCAGGGAACCGCCCGCGACCGGCCCCGCCCAACAGCCGTAACCCAGGGAGCGCAACGATGTTCAGGCAGTGTGGGACGAGAGTTCTGGCTATGATGGCCGTGGCGTGGGTGGTGTGTGCCAGCTGCGGGTGCATACAGTTACATCACGAAAGGTGGCGTCTTCCGCCCTATGCCCTGCGGTTTATCGATGAAAAGACCGGCGAGGAGATTCCCCGGGTCCTTGTCATTCCCGTGCATACGAGGTGCAGCGGGGCGCTCGTGCCCGGCAAGGGTACGCACGGTCTCGTCGGCGACCCCGATCGATACGACCTGGTTAAGCCGCGTGTCTACGAGACGGGCGATCATCTCGCGCCAATAGACGTGGACATGCGCGCGGTGATGGTGGCGTTGTTGCCGATACCGATTGCCGTTATATCTGGCGAACATTTCGGCGGCTTTCTGTTTGTGGCGCCCGGCTATGCTCTGACGCTGGGCGACCCATTCGAACGCGTTGGAAGCCCGGGCACAAGGACAACCGTCGAGACCGTAGTGAGCCTAGCGCCTGCCGATGAGCCTTTGGCGGCTATGAACTTCGCCGCCAAAATGTTCCAGAAGAACCAGCTGAGCCCGGAAGACCTGGGGGCCTGGGAGGGCCGGGGGTTGCTCGGGCACGATCCTGACGCGGCTGGCTCCGCGAATGTTCGCTTCACATCCCGTGAGCGGGCGCTCGTGCGGTCCTTCCTCCAGCAGGGGATCGAACGGCTCAAAAAGGGCGAACAGGGAAAACGGGGACGTTAAGCGTCTTGTAGCCGGACGTACCCGCTCAACTGCATGCGCTGGTGGATGGGCAGCCGGGGCCAGCACGCGACGGACCTCCGCCATGGGCACCTTGCCAAGGTCCGCGCTGACCAGCAGGCTCACCACGCTGTCGATATAGGGCAGGCGCTGCCCGTCGAACGTGTCGACCGACACTACGCCGTACAGCCCCAGCTTGCCGATCTGCTCGCGGGCCTTGCCCACCGTTGCCGCGTCGACCGCCAGGCCGTGGACAAGGAAACTGTCTCCCGCCCGCAAGGCGGCTGTGAGTCGGCCGTCGCCGCAGCCCACGTGGACGACCAGCCCGCCTTTGACCCCCGTGGCCGACAGGATTTCCGCGGCCTGGGCAGGCCCACTGAGACTGGCAGGGGCTGCATGACACAGACCGGGCAGGGCTATGGATAAGAACAAGACGCATCGCATTGTCAGTTTATCAAGTGTCATAGTCGCTCCTGGGGAAGGGGCTATTTCTTCTTCGCGGGCTTGGCGCCGCCGGTCCGCACATCGATCTCGACTTCTTTGGTGTACACCTTCTTGCTGCCGTCCTTCATGGTGACTTCAACGGTCGCTTTCATGGTAAACTTCGGCAGCGCGTCCGGTAGTTTGGGCACTTCGACCCGCAGAGCGGAGCTCGTCGCGTCGGCCAGGACGGTCGCCTTCCACACGTCCAACCGGTTGGGGCAGGGGGGTCTGCTCGTAAACCGCCTCCCGGCGGCTACGACAAAACAAAGAAGCTTCACGGGCTCGCCGACGGAAATAAGCTCCTTGACGTTGGCGTCGCTCCCGTTCATATCGATGATCTCTTGCGACCGTTCGCCGATAAGACGTTCGATGGTGATACGCCGGCAGCTCCCGTTCAAGTCCACGACCTCGCCCGTCTTGCCGCCGGGCTCTTTGGCCAGGTTGACGATCGTCCCGAGTTTACAATCTTCGCATCCTTCCATTGCCAGCACCGCGCCAAGTCCCGAATCCACACCCAGAAAGGGAACATGAACCCCTCGGGAATCGACGAGCCAGCAAGAATCGTTGGCCGAGCCGGCTAACACCAGCACTCCGCCTTGAAGTCCCAACGTGCGCTTCTCGTTTCTGCCGTCGAACATGACCGGAAAGGTCCCACCCATCGCCGTGCCGAAGCACATCACGCGAACGTTATTTCGGCCCTTGACGTATATCACCGCTGTGGTCGGATATCGTTTGCCGTTCCTCCCGCGAAACCCGGGTGTTATCGGTGTATGTTTGGTCTTCGGATTCAGTAAAATCTCGGCGCCCCGGTCAATGATGAGCGTGACACCGTCGCGCGGGATGTCGATGACGTCGGACACCACATACTTGCCGGCCAGCACCACCGTGGTGCGCGCATTGGCCATCGCCCATTCAATGGCGAGCTGCGGATCGGCGTTCTTGAAAAGGACCTTCTTTCCCTTGAACGCCTGGACGACGGTCTGGTCTCCTTGCGGAGAGATCAACACCGTATCGTCCTTCCACGACTTTTCCGCGGCGCTCAGGCCCGGCGCGTTCACCAGGGCGATGACCATTGCGGCCAATAAGATACATTTCGGTTTGGCGTTTGCGCTGTTCACGTTCATACTCCTTTCAACTCTTCAACCGGAACGCCCAAAGTCATTTCTTCCAGAGTGATTCGATCGCCGTCTTGATGGCAGCTTCAGTGCCGGCGCCAAGCGCGAAACGCATGTCGGACCTGGAATCACCGAAGCGCTTTGCCGCACAGTCCCGACAGCCGCCGGCCGCGGAGGGATTCCTTGCCAGCAAGGCATAACCCCGGTCCGTGCCGATGTACCCAAGATATGCGTTGGTTAAGCCGCAGGCCATCGTGTGGCGGAACGGTGCGTTCTTATCCAGCCACAGCTCATAGTCGGCGAACACCTCGCCCGCCATGGCTACCAGAAGCCATTGCGAACCGAGTATGACCACGTTGATCTCGAACGGCTGCGCCGGTGGCTCCTTGGCATCGACCAACCGCTTCAAGGCTTCCAGCTCCTTTGGGAGCGGCCTGCCGGGGTTGTCTTTGCTGAATTGGGCGACTCTCTCCCTCACCTCTTGCCTTGAAGGCGCCCGCAAGGGAAGCATGACGGTTTTAGACCGCAGCGTGAGCTTGTCCACCGTTATCGGCTTGCTGTCACGAATCGCCTTCAGCACGGCGTCACCGACCTTGTTGCCGGATCTTTTGGCGTTCTTGTGCTGTCCACTTTTGACAGTAAACCCCACGGGATTGGCATTGATGTTTCCGCCACAGCCCTGAAGGAAGATGGGTATTGCTTCAGCGCCGAGCTCCTTCTTGATGCGCTTGACGGCGTGGCCGGGGTAGTCGGCACTGAGTCCCCCGCCGTTGATGGTCAGCACTGGATGGGCGGCGTGCTCGAAGAGCAGCACCAGCGTCTTGCCTTCTTTCGTCCGCGCCTGCAGCACGTTGACCCACGGCACGACCGCCGTGGTAAACCCACGGCCATATCGATTGCCCCCGATTTTCACCGATGCGCGGCCGGCGTGCAGCGACACCGGGACCGTGCAGTTTTCATCCGCTTCTTTCACCACCTCGAAAAGCAGCTGCTCACAACGTTCAAACCACTTCCCTTTCCTCGCCCCTCTCCCGTCCGAATGCGTGTGTGAAGCGTTTATCAACACGTGCTTGATGCCCAACTCTTTGCGGATCCTTCCGCGAAACGGCTCGATTCTCGATGCGTAGGCCCACCCGGCCCCGGGAAGACACGTCTCCATGCCTACGATGGCCACCTTGTTCTTGCCGTCGCTCAGCACCAGCGCCCTGGCAAAGAGCGGGTCATGTACACGTGGTGTTTTCCGGAAAAATTCTGTGCCGGCCAATGTGATATCTTTCACACTGGCTCCAGCCTTTATCCCGGCTATGGCATTGGTGAGCGGGAGCATCGTGAAACAAACGAAAACCACGAGTGAGCCAATCTTCGATGGCGCTTTGAGTTCCGGGGACACAATACTTATCTCTTGCCCTTCCGTTGGGGCGGGAGCTTTTCCAGCCTCCTTGCCTTCTATTCTACCCGCCTTCGTCCCGATGTACATCGGGATACATCGGGACTACGGCGAGGCAAGCGGCCAACCTTTTGGCCGGGGGTTCCATGGGACGGTCCGCACCGCCACGGCGGACGCAGGCGGATGGAATCATGTATTATGTTCCCGGAACTTGTGCGGACACGCCCGCGGGGGTAGCCTGTATGACAGTCACTGGTATCCTTACATTGGAGAGATCGAATGAGAACACTTAACCGTCGTAATTTCCTGAAAATGCTATCGCTGGGGGCCGCCTGGTCGGGTGCGGGCCGCGGCGCGATGGCCCTGGCCGCCGAGCCGGCTGCCGCACGGGCCGGCAAGAACGCCGCCAGACCGAATATCATGGTGATCCTGACAGACGACATGGGGTTCTCGGACCTCGGCTGCTACGGCGGGGAGATCGAGACGCCCAACCTCGACGCCCTGGCCGCCAACGGCGTTCGGTTCACGGAGTTCTACTGCACGGCCCGCTGCTGGCCGACGCGGGCGACGCTGCTGAGCGGCAGGTACAGCAACGCGCTGGGCAACAAGCAGGTCTCCGTCGCCCAGGTCCTCAAGAAGGCCGGCTACCAGACGGCGATGGTGGGCAAGTGGCACCTGTCGCGAAGCGGCACGAAGAACGGCCCCATGCAGCGCGGCTTCGACGACTTCTACGGCACGCTGACCGGGGCAGGGTCGTTCTGGAATCCCATAACGCTCACCCGCGGGACCAAGAGCGTCGAGCCCGACGGGGACTTCTACTACACCGAGAAGATAGGCAGCGAGGCCGTCAGGCAGATCGAGAACTTCGCCAAGTCGGACAAGCCGTTCTTCCACTACGTGGCGTTTACCGCGGCGCACTGGCCACTGCATGCACGCGAGAAGGTGATCCAGAAGTACCTCAAGCGCTACGAGACGGGCTGGGAGAAGATGCGCCAGGCCCGCTACGAGCGCATGATCAAGATGGGCGTGATCGACCGGAAGCGATGGCCCCTGCCGCCCCCGGAATCGCGCGTCAAGCCGTGGGATCCGATCGATCACAAGCCGTGGCGTATTCGGAATATGGCCGTCTATGCCGCGATGGTCGATCACATGGACCAGGCGGTGGGGCGGATCGTCGCTGCTCTGAAGCGCACCGGCAAGCTGGACAATACGCTGATCATCTACACGAATGACAACGGCGCGTGTCCGGAGCATCTGGGCGGCAACGGTTATAACACGGCCAACAACGTGATCGCATGGGCCAAGGCCCAGGGCAAGAAGATCAGCGTGGGGGACAACATGGACGTGCCCACCGGCGGGCCCTACACGTATCACAGCGTCGGGCACAACTGGGCCAATGCCCAGAACACGCCGCTTCGCCGCTACAAGATGAACGTGCACGAAGGCGGCGCCTGCGTGCCCTGCATAATGCACTGGCCCAAGGGCCTCGGCTGCAAGACCGGCTCCTTTACCTCCCAGCGCGGGCACGTGGTCGACATCATGGCCACCTGCATTGATCTTGCCGGGACGAAGTATCCCGCAGAGTTTGACGGCAAGGCCATCGACCCGAACGAGGGCACCAGCCTGGTCCCCGCGATCAAGGGTGGCAAACAGGACTACGAGCGGGCCTACTACTTCAATCACGCCGGCACCCGCGCCGTGATCAAGGGCGACTGGAAGGTCGTCGCCGAAGGCAGGGGCAAGTGGCAGCTGCACAACCTGGCCAAAGAAAAGACCGAGATAACGAACCTGGCCGACAAGATGCCGGAGAAAGTCAAGCAGTTGACCGCCCTGTGGGACGCCCGGTACGCCCCAAAGAAGAGGAAGTAGGCCGGACGGGGGCTGTTGAAAGAGTCGTTTGTGTCCCGTCTTGTGCGGACACGTCCACGGCCGTAGCCTGTATGACAGTCACTGGTATCCTTACATTGGAGAGGTCGAATGAGAACACTTAACCGTCGTAATTTCATGAAAGTGGCGTCTCTGGGCGCTGCGGCGCTGGCGGCCCCGCGAGGTGTGCTTGCCGCGCCAGCCAAGCCCAGCCGCAAACCCAACATCATCTACATCATGGCCGACGACCTGGGCTACGGCGACCTGTCGTGCTTCGGGCAGGAGAAGTTCAAGACGCCGCATCTCGACCGGATGGCGGCCGAGGGCGTAAAGTTCACCGACTACTACTCCGGCTCGACGGTCTGCGCCCCGACGCGGTGCGTGCTGATGACCGGGGTGCACACCGGGCACGCGTACGTGCGGGGCAATCGCGAGGTCAAGCCGGAAGGCCAGGCGCCCATGCCGGCCGACATCTTCACCCTCCCGCTCATGCTCAAGAAGGCCGGCTACGTCACGGGCATGTTCGGCAAGTGGGGCCTCGGCGCCCCGGGCTCGGCGAGCGACCCGGCAAAGCACTTCGACGAGTTCTACGGCTACAACTGCCAGCGTCAGGCCCACACGTACTATCCCAAGCACCTGTGGCACAACGACAAGAAGGTCCCGCTTGACGGCAAGACGTACTCAGCCGACCTGATCGCGGCCAAGGCCCTGGAGTTCATCCGGGCCAACAAGGACAAGCCATTCTTCTGTTACATCCCGACGACCGTTCCCCACGCGTCGATGCACGTGCCGGAAGACTCACACGCCCCCTTCCGCAAGAAGTTCCCGCAGTTCGAGAAGAAGATCGGGCGCTACTCCGGCCCGACCGTCACCAACCCCATCGCCGCATTCGCGGGCATGGTCACGCGGATGGACGCGGAAATCGGCAAGCTCTTTGCCCTGCTGAAGAAACTCGGCATCGACGAGCACACGCTTGTCTCATTTACCAGCGACAACGGCCCGCACCTCGAGGGCGGGCACAACCCGAAGTTCTTCAACTCCAACGGGCCCCTCAAGGGACACAAACGCGACCTGTACGAGGGCGGCATCCGCGTGCCGTTCATCGCCCGCTGGCCCGGAAAGATCAAGCCGGGCACGAAGTGTGACCTCCCGACGGCAATGTGGGACGTCATGCCCACGTGCGCGGAACTGGCGGGGGTCGACGCCCCGGCCGGCATCGACGGTATCAGCTACCTGCCGGCCCTGCTCGGCCAAATGGACAAGCAGAAGAAACACGAGTATCTCTACTGGGGGTTCTACTCGTACGGGGGCACACAGGCCGTCCGGATGGGCAAGTGGAAAGGCCTGCGAAGAAACGTCAGCAAGAACCCCAACGGGTTGCCGGAGCTGTACGACCTCGACAAGGATATCGGCGAGACGAAGAACATTTGCGCCAGTCACCCCCAGATCGTCAAGAAGCTCGCCGGCTTCATGAAGGCGGCCTGCACCGACTCGCCGCTCTGGTCGTTCAAGCGCAAGCGGTAGGCCCGCGCCTTGGCTCCGACGTTGGAACTGGGGTTTAATCACCGCGGTGGGGTTGTTGAAAAAGTCCGGGGCGCGAAGCCATGGAGCCCAAAGGGCTCAGATTCGAAAGCCCGGGCCCTGAGGCCCCCGGGGGGGCAACGCCCCGGGTGAAGGGTGCAACGAAACCCCAAGCCCTGTAGGGGCGCCACACGAAATCGGGAAGACTTGTAACGTCCCCTGGGGACTTCGATGTGGACGAACATCGGTACCCCAGGCGTTGCCTGGGGCTGGTGAATACAAGCCCTTCAGGCTTGACGAAAGACAAGAACCCGACTTTTTCAACAGCTCCGCGGTTACCATTTTTGCAGGGTTTGCTCTCTCGTGATCTGCCGCGTTTGCGGGCACAGATCTCCCTACCTACTCCCCCAGGGACTGGGCAGGCAGGCGCAAACCCCCGGTTGAATAAGCGGGGAAAATCGAACATGCCCAAGCCGTCAGGGCCCCAGGGGTGTACACTGTCTATTAGTTGTCCTGTGTAAGAGAATGAATCCCTGATGATCTCAGTTGCTTGGCATGTGATAAACGGCATAGTCTTTGTTGCGTGGGTGGTGTGCATCGTGTCGTGGGTGCGGCGGGGCTGCCCCATTCCAAAATGGTTACATGTGTTGGCAGGAACTCTTCTGCTCGTGGGAATTATGGCTGTGGTCATACTCGGAATCACGGGTATGCTTTCTTTGAAGCGTGCGGTGTCATGCATCATTATTCTCCCCGCTGGTCTATACATTGGCTGGTTGTGGATGTTTGGCCCAGGTCTAGTAGAAGATAGGAAATGAAGAGATCACAGAACAAGGAGTTGAAGGCGCCGCGGCAGACGCCGCGGGTGAGCCGTAGCGTTAGAACTATGAGAAGGTCGTCATACTCAAAACTGTTCGGTCATCTGCTGCTGGCCTCCGCCGCCATCGTGAGCTCCGCTGCCGGAGCCGCCGAAGCACCAGAGCAGCAGGACGGTGCGGCAGAAACAAAGTCCTCGATCCGTCACGTGGTTATTGAGGCTGCGACTGCCGAGACACCGCGCAGCGATACGGCCTCGATCGCCGAGCTTTCGGATGGCCGACTGATGGTGGTCTATCACAAGTACGAACGTGGGAAACACAGCGGGCACGACCAGGGAATGTGCAGGATCTGGTCGAAGGTCAGCAAAGACGGCGGCAGGACCTGGCGGCAACCCAGAATGCTCGTTGATGTAGCGGAGGGCGACATGAACGTCCAGGCGCCGGCTCTGTTGCGCGTCAAATCGGGCCGGCTGCTGTTGATATGCCTGCGGGCACACAAGAGCGGCGGCAGCAGCACGATGTGTGTGTTTTCCTCGAACGATGAGGGGAAGAGTTTTTCCCCGTTGGACCCGGTCTGGAAGCGATCCAAAGGCCAACTGCTGCAGGGCGGGGCGAGCAGTCTCGTGGAGCTCAAATCCGGGCGCCTGCTCTTGCCGTTTCACGGCGGCAGCGGGAACCAGTGGAAGCAGAGGAACTCGGCATGGTGTTTCCTCAGTGACGATCAGGGCAAGACCTGGCGGCGTTCGACAGCCGTCGATCTGCCCAAGCGCGGTGCAATGGAGGCCTCGGTGGCCCAGCTGGCCGATGGTACGCTTCTGATGTCCTTGCGCACTCAACTTGGCGGGCCGTATTTGTCTCGATCGACCGATGGAGGCAAGACGTGGAGCAAAGCGGTCTTCAGCGGCTTGGCCGGCGGCGAATCGTGCACATGCCTGCGGAGGATCCCCGGGACGAAGGATGTTGTCCTGTTCTGGAATAACAGCAAGTTCAACAAGAAGCATCACCATTTCGGCGAGCGGACGCCATTGACCGCCGCGGTTTCGGCCGACAACGGGCGGTCCTGGCGGATAATCGGCAATATTGCTGATGACCCGAAGGCTGAGTACACCAATCTCGACTGCTTCTTCACATCAAAGGGCGACGCGGTTCTCACCTACATGTATGCCAAGCCGGCGTGGAACAGGAAGCAAATCCATCTCAAAGCCGCCCTCATTCCGCGAACGTGGTTCAACAAGCCAGAACGTTCCAACAAGCCGGATGCAGGCGCCGCCCAGACGATCGTGACTGCCAGGCCCGTGACGGCCGCTGCTTACAGTGATTCCCGCGCGACAACAGATGCGCAAAAGGGCGCCGGGTGGAGATGCTACTTCTTCGGCAGCAGTTCCAGCATGGCCTGGCCGAACGCCTTGCCGATGCGGTTGTACCAGATCGCGCTGCCGAGGTAGTGGTAAGGGCGGTCCGAGCCGGTCTTCTTCCACTGCTCGAGGTTCTTGCTCCACGTGGGGTACAACGCCCAGGCCGCCTTGTCCGCCAGCACGTCCGTGCGGAACGCCTTGACGTTGCCCTTGAACTCCGGCACGTCGTTCATCGCCATTTGTGCCGTCCGCACCTTCAGGCAGTTGCCCTTGGCCTCATTCACCCCGTTGGTGCCGATTGCCGCGATCGTGAAGGGCAGCTTCGGGGCCTTCAGATCCTTGCGGACGTCCTTGATGAAGTGCTTCATGTTAGACTCGTACTCGCCAGGTGCATGTTCGCCGAACTGGTCGTTGAATCCCTGGAACCAGCAGAAGCCCGCCAACTCGAGCTTCTTGCCCTTCAGCGCCGGGAACATCGTCTCGTAGTTGTCGAACACGTCTTTGACCTCGGCCATCATGTTGCGGTAGGACGATCCGTACGGCTTCTTGACGTCGGCCATCGTCGGCAGGGGGTCGCTGCGTTTGCGCTTCTCGTTGTTCTGCTTGACGCGCTTTTGCGCCTTGGCCAGTTCGTCCTGGAGGGTCTCGTCGCTCGGCATGCCGGCCGAGGGCGAGCGGAACAGCTTGTAGAGCGAATGGCCGCCCCAGGCTGCCTTGATCAGCACGACCGGCTCGTCGAAGTGCTTGCCCATGGCATGGCCGAACTCGAGTTCCACGCCCGTTCGGCCCGGCGAGCCGTAGCCGATCGTCAGCGGGCCCTTGCGCTTGAGGAACTTGATGAACACGTCGTCGCGGACAATCCACTTATCGTCCTTGCGCAGGTGCGTGAAGAGGTCTTTGGTCTTGGCGTCGGTGGCCTGGTGGTCCAGCAGATCGTTGTTCGCCTTGCCCTCCATGTTGGACTGGCCGGCCAGGATGAACACCTTGACCGTGCCCGTCGCGCCGAACAGCGGCGCGCTGAGAACACACAGCACCAGGCCCGTCACGATCATCATCGTTCGTATCGATTTCATTGTCGGTTCTCCGTTATCCGAGGGACCATTCCCGTCGGGCGGGCATTGTCCGGCCTGCGGAGGCCCTAGTCAAAGGGGTTTTCGTCAGGAGGAGCCGCGGGACGCACGTCTGTCGAACGCCAAAGCTCAGGGGCGCGGCTTGTCGGCGCTAGCTGGAGCGTTTGGTTGGCCCTTCTTCTTGCCGGGCTTCTTCCAGTGCTTGTCCGCGAAATCCATGAAGCAGTTCCAATCGTATTCGACGAGGTTATGCTTTCCGGCTCGAATGTGGTACCCGATATAGCCGTCGTTCAACGGCTGATTGGGCTTCGGCATTTTTGCGGAACCCAGGCCCCGCAACCCGAAGAGCCGATAGACCCCCCCGGCGTGAACGCACGACAGGAATTCCCCTTGGGGATCAGCCCAACTGTCTTCGCTGGCACTGGCGACATACACCAGCCGCGGCGCCATCAACGCAATGAGCTGGTGCTGGTCAACAGGCAACTTGTCCTCCTTGTCGTTGTAGCGTTTGTAGTTGGCGCAGAACCAGTGGGGGAACCCTCTGTTTATTGCCCTGATGCTCTCGCCCTTCTTGCGCCGGGCCAAAGCCGCGCCCGTGCAGCCGGAGTCATTGCTGATGACCAGTGCGAAACGCTCATCCTCAGCGCCGCACCAGAGCGAGGTCTTGCCGCCGCGCGAATGCCCGACGACCGCCATCCGCGTCGCGTCGATATCACCGTCCGTCTCGAAGTAATCCATGACCCTGCTGGCACCCCAGGCCCATGCGGCGATGGTTCCCCACGCATCACCGGAGCGCGGGGCATCCTTGGGGTCAAAGATCCCATGAACGCCGTTCTTGAAACCATCGTGTTTGTCCGGGTCGAGATCTGAATTGTGAAAGGCGGCTGCCACGTAGCCGCGCTCGACAATACGCTCCACCGGCCAGAATGGACTCTTCGTCTTCCGTGTAGGGTCGATGTTCGTGCGAGATCTGTTGCAGATCAACACGAAACCGGGCACCGGCTTCGGTACGTCGTTCGGGATGAAGACTGCCAGGTGGATCACGCCCTTCCCGCCCGGGCCCGAGAAGTGGATGTCCACCAGCTTGCGGGTTGCCTTGCCGGACAATGCCTTCTTTGTCGTTTCTTTTGTCTCAAACCGCAACTTGTCGGGCCGGCCAACAGGTGCGCGGCCGTAGACATTGGTGCGGAAAAGCTCCAGTATTTCCCCTCGCCGCGTGTTCCGCCATTCCTTCGGTGAGGTTATCTTCTTCCCTTTAATAGTCTTCAGGGGATCGGGAAGTGACAAGTCATCCGCGGCGTTTGCAGTCACAGCCATGAGAATCACTCCACAAATCACGGCGAGTTTCATAGTTGCTCCTTCACGGCCAGGGTCGGCTTTCGGTTCCTGGCGAACCACTTGAGCAAGAGCTTCTGGCGCTCCGTGGGCTTCTTGGCCGGCCGCGTGTCGGCCCGGTCCGTCGTGTGCTCAACACTCCAGCCGGACCATTCGCGAAACGCGTGGTACGTCCAGTCCCATCCGTGTTTCTCGAAGATCTCGATGCAGTCGCGGATGTAGCGATGCGCGCTGCCGTCGGGCGCCCAGCGGATGGCGCTGAACTCGCCCAGGAAGATGTGCACGCCGTACTTCTTCTGGAAGTCGATGACGGGTTTCAGTGCCGCCTCCAGTGCGGCCTTGTCCCACTTCCTGCCGCCGATCACGCCCGGATACCGCAGTGGCTTGGCCGTCCTGCTGTGGACGCCCTGGTGGGTGAACTCATGCGGCTTGTACATATGGACGCTGTAGACCACATTCGCGACGTCCAGGGGCTGGAGTTGATCGAGGCCTTCGGGGCTGCCCCACGGGGCCGGTTCAACGATAATCGCCCGCTCGGGATCGATCTTGCGGATCGCCTTCGCTGCCCGCCGGGCCAGCTCCTGCCAGTCCGCCAGGTGCTCGGACACCGAGTTCTCCAGCGGCTCGTTCAGCAGGTCGTAGCCCCAGACGCACTTGGTGTCCTTGTATCGCCGGGCGATGTGCTCCCAGATCTCCACGAACCGCTTCTGGCACGCGGCATTGGCGAACAGCCCCCGCTCGCCCTGGGCCCAGTGGCCCGGGCCCGTGTGCAGGTCCACCACGACCATCAGGCCGGCTTGCTCGCATACCGGCAGCGCCGCGTCGAGCTTCTTCAGCTCGTCGGTCAGCCGCGCGTTGTACAGCTTCAGATCGCCCGTGTCGAAACGCGGCTTGAAACCGAACAGCTGCCAACGAACGAGGTTGGCCTTCCAGTCCCGCCCGAAGGTGCGCAGGTCGTCGGGCGTGGCCCCCGTGCTGACCATCGCGCCGCGCAGACGCGGCAGGCTGTGGCCTTTGTAGACGGGCCCTGCCGCCTTGGCGGCCTTCGGCGAGGGCGGCGGGCGGCGAACGGCCACCTTGATGTTGTCGAACCAGACCTTGCCCGTGACCCGCTCCAGGCCCAGGCGCAGCACCATCCGCTCGGCATCCTTCGGCACGTACGCGTGCCAGGCCACCCGCCGCCAGCCGAACGTTCCAACCCCGATCTGCGCCTGAGGCCACCATTTGCCCCCCGAGGCGCCGACGATGGGGGCCATGAACTTGATGCCGTTGTACGACGCGGGCTTTCGCGAGACGTCGCTCGCCCGAACGTCGCCGGAGACGATCAGCTTGCATCCTCGCAGGCGTTTGGCCGGCAGGGACACCTCCACGTGCGCCCCGCGCTGGGCGTCGGTGCTCTCGATGAGCACGGCCCGGGTGCTCTTGAATCCGGCATCCAGGCGGGCCGCGCCTTGCGAATCGGACCAGGCCTTCAGCGTGTCAGCCGCCTCAAAGTCGGTCGCAAACACGATTGTCCCGGTCTTCGGCGGCACGTCGGCCGGCTCGGCGCAGCAGGCAGGGGGGGCACCGAGCCAGACGCCTGCGACGATCAGAACAAGCCCATAGCACCTGCTGCGTTGTTCCCTTGCGGTACGAGCCATGCCCGCAGGCTATCAGGCACCCGCGGCAATGGCAAGGTGGGACTGGGAAAGGGAGCTTCACCAATCCGCCGGTTGAATAGGCCGGGAAAATCGAAGCTGCCCAAGCCGTCAGGGCCCCAGGGGTGTACACTGTCTAATAGTTGTTGGGCAGTGACACTATTCAAGAGAATGGGCAACCTACCAATAGAAAGAAAACGGGGTCAGGAGCCGTTTTTCTCGTTTTTCTTGACCCCGTTTTTCTTGCGGCTGGGGCATCACGTTATGTGCCTTCTAAGCCCAGGACGAAAGGAGAAAGAAAGATGACAGTCTGGGAAAATCTATTCGGAAAGAGCAGAGCAGAAGATAAGCCATCTCAACCACCTGCGCCATCCACAGACGCGCAACGCGACGCAAGCCCGGACGAGCGTATCAACCGACTATGGAAGGACGCCAGAGAATTGGGCTGGTCGAATGCAGAACAGGAGAAGGCGGTAGGGATTTACACCGAACTGCTCACCTTGATCGATGAGCAGTCAACTGAATTCAACATTTGTGCAATCCTCCGCAACAGAGCCATTGGTTACAGGAGTCTCAAAAACTTCGATGCGGCTCTTAACGACCTCGCCCGGGAACTGGAAATCGCTCAAAGGCGTGGCGACCAAATGCGCGTTATGGCGTGCCGCAAAATCACGGAGGAGACTCAGGAATGGGAACGGAAAGAGCACATTCAAGCTGGGGGCGGGGAAAAGGCTGCAAAACTACACGCGATGGAAGAGCAGGGACATAAGCTCTGGGGCAGCGGGTCTGACTTCGACACAGCTTTCGGCAGCCTCTTCGCGGACTTGGAGAACGATGATCCAGATGTTCGTGCAGAAGCATCAAGACTTTTGGCTGGGGCCGTAAATGCTCTTCAGAGGGTGGTTTCTATCTATCAGGAATGCCTTGATTCTGACCCGCGTCGTGCAAGTCTTGCAGGCCGTGTACTTGGCCGCAAGGTATCGAAGGGTTCCGATGACATGATCCATGCCCAAATCGCACAAATGATGTACGGCATTTCCGCTTCCTTTATTCCATGCTCATGCGTTCATTGCGGTCATCCAAACAGAGGAATTGCCACACCCCCAGGGGGCCCAATGGTACCATACTATCACCAGAGCGATGACAAGGGAGCCTATGCTGTTCCTGTACTGTGTGATAAGTGCGGCAAGGAGTTCTTTGTGGTGTGGGACATGGATCCCAGATAGCGCCAGGAGAAAACGGGGTCAGGAGCCGTTTTTTGTTTTCAGGGACAGATACCTGAATAGGTATGGGAGCAAGACGCTGCACGAACCCCGGCCGCCCACAGGCCCCCCCCACGGGGCCTAGGGCATGGGGCCCCTAGGGGGGCAGGCAAACGAAAGGCCAAGAGACAAGTATCGTGTCCCAGGGATTCCTTGACGGCAAGAGTGATTTGTATGACTGATTCAGGGCGTGACTTAAGGGCGGTTTTCGGACCCCAATCGAGCAGGGACGCAGCCCCCCATTCGAGTCTAGAACGTTTTGAGCGGCAAGTGCGGAGAATGAGGGTAGCGATCCTGGGGCTTCTGGTCGTGTGCGCTGTCCCGCAAAGGGTGTGGGGCATGTGGGGTTTCGTGCCTTTGGAAAAACTGGTCGGCGGCAGCGACTTCGTCGTTGTAGGGACGCTCACCGACGTAGTCGAATTCTCAGTCTTAATGAACGACTACGGCAGGGGGGTTATCACGGTGGACGAGGTGCTGTGGGGCAGAATGGCGCCCGGCCAGAAACTGGTACTGGCTTGGCGCAATGATTCGAGCGTTCTCTGCCCACGAATAGAGCACGGGTATTGCCAGAACACGCGCGGCATCTGGCTGCTTACCTTTACTGACACCGGACATGTCCGCGCGGATTACCCAGGCCGATTTGTCGACCTGTCCAGGAAGGAGGAGGTCCTGGCGCTGCTGGCGGGACGATCGGGAGAAGAGGCAAAGGAATACGTCCAGATCGCCCCGGTCCAGGAACTCCTCGCGGCGGATAGGCCATACGTGCACCAGGTTGTCGCGGGAGTGATCGGTGCGGTTTTCCTTGGCGCAATCCTCTGGTGGCTCGCCCGCACGGTGAGGAAGCGCAAAGGCACGCATGCAGCGGCGGGTGAACTTGAGGGGATGCCGAGATGCCCGTATTGCCAATCTCCTTTCGAATTGACGTGGCGAAGATTTCTGCTGTCCGGCCTTAGGCGGTACAGGTGCCCTGATTGCGGCAAACGAATGAAACTTCGCTGCCGATGGCGGGACCAATGGCGGCAACAAGTGCTGATGTTATTGGGCACCGTGACGGGGGTGATTGCATTGCCGTATGCCTTCGCGATTTGGTTTGGGCTGAAATGGGCGGTGCTGGGTCTTGTGGGCGCGTGGATGTTGATCCCCTCGGCGATGAACAAGTATGCCTATGCCCATTGGTCACAGGCGGTGCCTCTCGATGATCCCTAGGGGGGACAAGTCTGATCCGGGTACGGCTCGAATGCCATTCGGGACACAATACCTAACTCTTGACGGGTTAGGCGGCGGTGGTGTAGTGGTCCATCGACTTTGAACCCGCCTTCGTCCCCTGGTGACTACGGCGGGTAGACGTGGAGATGGAGATACGTATGGGGTCACGGGAACTCCGCGTCCATGTTTCCCATGTTTCCCCCATCATCGTGCTCGTGGTGGTCGTGCCGCTTGCGGCTTAGCACGTAGGCGCACCATTATCCTCTATGGCATCCACGACTCTCCGTGTGAAACCGCGCGCACCCGTGCATTCGACACCCATCTCTCGTAGATGCGCCCTGTGCCTCGCCCTGCTAAGCCGCAAGCGGCCCCCGAACTCCATCGCTTCCTTCGGCAGTGTCACTTGCCAACCGGGCAGATGGCCTGCGACCGACGCCTTGGCCGCGAGGGTCGGCGGGGACTGCTCACCGGCGCTTGACGGTGTAGGCGGCCTGGTCCTTCTTGACCGTTGCCTGCCATTGTTTCAGCCAGTCGGTCAGCCGCTTGTGCACTTCAGGCTTCTTGTCGGTAATGTTGACGTCCTTGAGCTTGTCCTCATCGAAGCGGAATAGCTTCTTATTCGTCAGTATGTACTCGTTGTCGATGAGCCGTACTTGTTGGCGGCCGGCGACGAGCGGAATCGGCTTCGGCCGGCGGTCCATCTTGCCATCGATCAGATCCAGCAGGCTTATGCCGTCGATCGGCTCGATCTGATCGGGCATCTTGACGCCCAGCAGGTCGAGGGCAGTCGGGTAGAAATCCATTGTGCAGGCGGGCACACTGGTGGCGAAGGGCTTGGGGACCCGCGCGGGCCATTCGAGGATGCCCGGCACGCGCGTGCCGCCCTCGGTCAGCCACTTCTTGCCGCCGGGCAGTCCGCCCGTCGAGCCGGGGAACGCCCCGCCGTTGTCCGAGCAGAACCACAGCATCGTGTCGTCGGCAATCTTCATCTCCCGCAGCGCCTTGCGCAGGCGCCCCATGTTGCGGTCCACCGCCGCCAGCTCGCCGTAGTAGTCAGCCTTCTTCTTGCCGTACTTGGCGTAGGGAGCGGCGTCTTCGGGCGCAGCCTTGTGCGGGCCGTGCGGCGAGGGAAACCAGATGGCCGCCAGGAACGGCTTCTTGTTCGCCGCCTGCCGGCCGATCCACTTCAGCGCGACGTCCATGAGGACGTCCGCCGTGTCGCCTTTCCGCGGAGGCGCCTGCTTGCCGTTGTGGTAGATGTACTCGTGGCCGATGTCGTACCAGTTGCCGGCGGAGAACCACTCGTCGAAGCCCTGATTGCCGGGGTGCCGCGGCTTGGGGCAGAAACTTTCGGGCAGGCCGCGCCCGGTGCCGCCGGCGGCATGGGGGATGCCGCCGAGGTGCCACTTGCCGAAATGGCCCGTGGCGTACCCGGCTGTCCGGACGGCCTCGGCGATGGTCACCTCGCGCAGCGGCAGGTCGTGCCCCCAGGAGAAGCAGCAGTAGCGCAGCGGACTTCGACCTGTGAGACAGCTCGCACGCGTCGGCGAGCAGAGGGGGTTAGCCGCGTAGAAGCGGTCAAAGCGGATGCCCGCCGCCGCCATCGCATCCAGGTTCGGGGTCTTCAGTTCCGGGTGGCCGTTGTAGCTCGTGTCGCCCCAGCCCTGGTCATCCGTCATGCAGAGGATGATGTTGGGCTTGGGCGCCGACTGCGGAGCGGCAGCGGCCATTGCCCGGGGGATCGCCGCGCCAATCGCGCCGCCGGCCAGCAGTCCTAAGAACCTTCGTCTCGATAGCGGCATTTCACTACGGTTCATTCTGACCTTCCTTCTTTAATAGGGGACGCTCCCCTATTTTGAGGCATGTTGTTGGTCCTGCGTTGTCTCAGTAGGGACTTTTGGTATTTTTCTTGGGCGGCCGACTTTCTTGGTGCGTAGGACGCGCCCGAGGAGGACTTCCAGGCGGGTGATGAAGCCTGCTCCCCCGGCCGGGCGGCCGGTCTGCGTGCATCGGCGCAGTTGCGTGGCGATCTGCTGCTCGTCGTCCCACGGCTGGCGCAGCCATTGCGACCACTGTTGCGGCCCCAGGTGGGCGGTCAACTCGCACGGGTCGCTCAGCACGCCATCGGCCCGCAGGGCGCAGTGGGGCGCGGCGCTCGACCAGCGATAGTCCTCGGCCCACTCGACCACGCCCGCCCGTACGGGGTTCCGCTCGACATACCGCACCGCCGCCCAGAGATGCTCATCGTCCAGCGGACACGAGAAGAACCGCCCCTGCCACAGCCGCCCGCTGACGCCGCGCGTCCAGTTGATATGCTGGGTGTAGCGTGTGTGCAGCGGCTTCATTGCCGTCGCCAGCGACGCTTCGGCCCGCGGAACGGCCACCAGGTGCACGTGGTTCGTCATCAGGCAGTATGCCTGGACGGCCACCCCGTGCTTCTCGGCATATTCGGCCAACAGCTCCAGATACCGCATGCGGTCGGCCTCGGTGAAGAAGACATCCTCGCGGCGGTTCCCTCGCTGCGTGAGATGATGCGGACAACCCGGGATGACGATGCGAGCCATGCGAGGCATGACGAAAGACTACCACCCCCGCGCACCGGGGCCAACCCAAAATAGGGGAGCGTCCCCTATTTGTGGCCTCGGCGTCAGATCGCAGGTCGATGCGGACGATGCGCTGGTTGAGCACGTCGGCTACGTAAAGGTGCCCGGCGCGGTTGATGCTGCAACTCATGGGCCAGCCCAGGGGTATCGGCGGCTGGGGCAAGAGACTATCCGGCCCGGCGGAGTCGGCGTTGCCGTAGTGCCCGAACCGGGCGATCAGGTTGCCGGCGTTGTCGTAGACGCGAATGCAGAACTCCAGCACGTCGGGCACGTACAGGCGCCCGAAAGCGTCCAGGTCGAACCGTGCCTCCTTGCAGACGCACCCGCGATCCGCACGGGGGCTCAAACCCGGATAGACCGTTGTTGCCCCCTCGAAGAAGTAGTCGTCGAACTGGAGGCCCTCCCGCTCGCCTTTGGCGGCTACGATGCCCCCGCCCAGGGGTGAGACCTTCACGATGCAGCCGGTGCGTTTATCCCCTTTCGGCGCGCCCTTGGGCCGGCCACGCGTGCCGAGATAGAGGTTGCCCTCACGGTCAATCTTGATCCCGCCGCTGCCGCCGTCCAGCGGCCCGACAATGCCGCCGGCGACGCGGTCGTGCTTCTCGGCCGTGCCGTCAGGCTTGAAGACCGCCACGAAGTACTTGCACCAGTCGTACATGCTGCGGACGTAGATGTGCCCGTCGCGGGAGACGGCTATTCCCTTGTTGGACCAGCCCATGCCGTATCGCCCGTAGACCTCTCGCCCGGCCGACGACTTGGTGGTGGTGGGTTTGCCGGTGGCGGAGAACGGCACGGGCTTGAAGTTTCGGTCGCAGCGATAGATCGGTTCGTTCCACCCCTTTCTGCCGTAGAGATACAGGTTGCCGTCGGGCCCGATGGCCATGTCGATGGCCTTGATGGCGATGGGTCCGCCGCGCCCGGTCAGGCCATCGTACTTGCTCAGGGCATTCCAGCCGTTGTTGACGTAGACGTCGTTCGTCTGGGGGTCGGCCCAGACCTTCACGATGGCCTCGGCGGGCGGCAGGTCCTCGTTCAACGCCCCGGTTACCACCAACTGCTTGCCGCGGTCCTCGATGCGGACCAGGCGCTCGCCCGCCTTGCCGACGTTGCTCAGCCAGATCACCGGCGGATCGCTCGTGGCGTCCACGGCCATCGCCGGGGCATTGTTGCCCTGCAACGTTGTCTCGGCCAGCACCTTGCCGTCGACGGCCCCCGACAGCTTGACCACGCGGAACTCGTTGACGGCCTTGTAGCCGTCGATAACCTTGCGCGTGGTGACGTAGACGCATCCGTCCTTGCCGCCCAGCGAGACCAGGTCGGGCCAGTCGATCTTCGTCTGCCCGAGCAGCTTGCCCGCGGGATCGTACACCGCCAGTCGCTGGTTCACCCGGTCGCACACGATCAGCCGCCCGCGCGAGTCCACCGCCATCCCGTGCAGGGCAGCGCAGCCGTTCTTGCGGCCCCAGTTCTTGAAGTGGTACCAGCCGTTGGTCTCCGTCAACCAGAAGCTGTCCTTCGGTACGTCGATCCGGACGAACTGGCGGGCCTTGCCGGTGGCCGGGTCCACCTTGTAGATGATGCCGTCGCGCGGATCGACCTTTCCCTTGCTGCGGGTGGCGCGCTCGTCCCACCAGCCGGTAAGATACAACGCCTTGCCGTCAGCGCTGACGGCCCACTTCATGGGCCCGCCCGCCGGTCGCATTGTCTTGGGCGCGGACTTCCACTGGATCGCCGACCCGTCCGTGCGGATGCGGCAGATGCGGCCTTCGGTGTTGACCAGCCACAACACGCCCCGGCGGACCGTGTTGCCGAGAAACGCCGTAATGCCGCCCTGGTGGACGTACGGCACCAGCGGATGATGGTTGCCGGGGACAGCTCGGCCGTCCACCTCCCGCGCGCCGCCATACTCGGCCAGGGCGTCGAGCTTCAACTTCGCCGGCATGGGCAGAACGCTCCGCACGTATTTGCCTTTGCGATCGAACACCTTGATCGAATAGACCGGCGCCGACGAGTACACGCAGCCGCTGGCGACATACAATTGGCCCCGGGCGTCAGTGGCCAGGCCGTAGATCTTCCCCATGAGGCGGCCGGGATTGCCGATTACACGCCCCAGCACCGGACGCAACCCCGCACGCACACGGACCCGCAGGGGCCCGGCGGCCGGCGGCTTGCCGGCGTCGTCCCGCCCGTCCCAGACCAGCCGTTGGGCCAGGCCGCCCTTCAGTGGCGCAGCAGCCGGCGCCCGACCACCGACTACGCCGGCGGCCAGATGGCGGACAACCTTGCCGCGTTGATCCAGGACGGCCACTTCGACATCCGTCGGCCGCGACACCGTAAAAGTGATCACCACCTTCTGCCCGTCGCGGACAGCCCTTGGCGCGGGCGCCAGCTTGACCGGGGCGTCGTCCTTGGCCGGGGCCGCAAGTGTGGCTGTGGGTCCCGCCGCGAGCAGCACGCCGCCGACCAGGAAGCACAGTGCATGCCGCCAACCAGTCCCACGTCCTTCGCTCATCATGATTGCAGCTCCTACTTGCCGCCCCTACACATGATACCAACTGCCCCTTGTTCCACAATCCGGAGTTGGTCGACATTCTTTGCCAACCCGCTTCGCCGGACAAGACGCAGGACGAGCCGGCGTGGCCGGCTGAGTGGTTGACGGCCTGGCGCGGCAACATTTGGCTGAAACGATTGGTTGCCGATTTGGGGCTGGAAAGAAGTGGAGGCCATAAACGCTGTAGCTATAAGGCTTTCGGTGTAGCCTTAGCATCACGGCCGGTCGGGAGGGTGTTGCCACTGGTTGCGTTAGTGTTGCCACCTGATTTGGGGCTACTTGGTCGCGATGGGCCTGTACTTGCGGCGGGGAACTTGCGATAATAGACCAATTGCCGGGCGGGGCTTGGCGGTAACGTTACATCCCTCGAGCTGTTTGGAGTCAGGATTGTGGCAGATGAGGAAGTTGTAAGTTCGGACGCGGAAGGTCAGGATGAGGTGGAAGTGCCGGCCGGCGCCGCCAAGCCCATGACGTTCCCCAACGAGCACATCGAGGACCGAGCCATCGAGGAGGAGATGCGCGAAAGCTATCTCACCTATGCGATGAGCACGATCGTCGACCGCGCCCTTCCGGATGCGCGCGACGGCCTGAAGCCCTCCCAGCGCCGCGTGCTGGTGGCTATGAACGACCTTAACCTTGGGCCTCGCAGCAAGCACCGCAAGTGCGCGAAGATCGCCGGCGACACATCCGGAAACTACCATCCTCATGGTGAGGGAGTTGTCTATCCCACGCTCGTACGCATGGGCCAGGACTGGAACCTGCGGTGCCCGCTGGTGGACCCGCAGGGCAACTTCGGCTCGATCGACGGTGACCCGCCGGCCCAGATGCGGTACACCGAGGCCCGCATGACGGCCGCGGCTACCGAGATGCTCGATGACCTCGAGCTGGACACCGTCGACATGCAGCGCAACTACGACGACACGCTGGACGAGCCGACGGTGCTGCCGGGCAAGTTTCCGAACCTGCTGGTCAACGGCGCACAGGGCATCGCGGTTGGCATGGCCACGAGTATCCCGCCGCACAACCTGAACGAGATCTGCGACGCCCTGGTGTGTCTGCTGGACAATCCGGATGCGACCGACCAGGACATGATGAAGATCGTCAAGGGGCCGGATTTCCCCACCGGTGGGCTCATCTGCGGGCGTAAGGGAATCGTCGCCGGCTACACCACCGGGCGAGGACGCATCATTGTGCGTTCCCGTATGCACACCGAGCAATCCCGAGGCGGGAAGACCCAGATTATCATCACGGAGATTCCGTACCAGGTGCTCAAGAGCACGATCATCGAGCGGATCGCCGACGTTGTCAAAGCCAGCAAGATACCCGAGATCCAGGACGTCAACGACCACTCCGACCGCACCGGAATGCGGATAGTGGTCGATATCAAGAAGTCGGCCGAGCCGCAGGTGGTGGTCAACCAGCTCTACCGCTACACGCCTCTGCAATCCACCTTCAGCATCATCAATATCGCGCTTGTCAACCGCCTCCAGCACAGAACGCTCACGCTGAGGGAGATGCTCCAGGAGTTTCTCGATCACCGCAAGGTGGTCATCCGCAGAAGAACCAGCTTCCTGCTGAGGCGGGCCAGCCAGAGGGCACACGTGCTGGAGGGGCTGATCCTGGCGGTAGCCGACATCGACGCTGTCATCGAGATCATCAAGACCTCGCCCGACGTGCCCACCGCCAAAGAGCGGCTGATGACCCACAAGCTGCGGCTGACGGAGCAGGTTGCCGTTCGCAAGCTGCTGCCGAAGAAGTTCGTGGACAGCGCAGCCGCCGAGGACCGGTACCTGACGGGCGTGCAGGCGAATGCGATATTGGCGATGCAGTTGCAGCGTCTGACGGGCCTGGAGATGGAGAGACTGGCCAAGAGCTACAGCGAGATGGTCGACCAGATCGAGGGGTACGAGGCGATCCTGGGCAAAGAGGCATTGCTGCTGGACGTGATCCGGGAGGACATCTACGAGATCAAGGCCAAGTACGGCGACGAGCGACGCACGGAGATTGTCGGCGACGTGGAGGAGTTCGACGTCGAGGATCTGATTGCGGAAGAGGACGTGGTGGTGACGGTCAGCCACGAGGGCTACATCAAGCGCATGCCGCTGACGACGTATCGGCGCCAGGGACGGGGCGGCCGGGGGGTGATCGGCTCGGACGCGAAGGAAGGCGACTTTGCCGAGCAACTCTTCATTGCCTCCACGCACGACTACATGCTGGTGCTGCTGAACAACGGGAGGATGCACTGGCTGAAGGTTTACGACGTACCGTCGATGGCCAGGCAGTCCAAAGGCCGCGCCATCGTAAACCTGCTCCGGATGAGATCCCACGAGAACATCTGCGCGGTGGTTGCCGTCCGCGAGTTCGACGAGGAGAAGTACCTGCTGACCGCCACCCGCAACGGGCAGATCAAGAAGACCTCCCTGAAGGCCTATGCCAATCCCCGCAGGGGCGGAATCCAGGCCGTCGGGCTGGCCGAGGGCGACACCGTCATCGGCGCCGCTATCACGTGCGGAAGCGATCAGATCGTCCTGGGCACCGCCGTGGGCCAGGCTATCCGGTTCAACGAAACCGACGTCCGCGGCATGGGACGCACCGCCACCGGCGTCAGGGGAATCAAGCTCCGCAAGGGTGACCAGGTTGTCGGGATGGCAATTGTGGACTTGGCGGCTACCCTGCTCAGCTTATGCGAGAAGGGCTACGGCAAGCGGACGAGCTTCGAGGAGTATCGCCTTCAGTCGCGGGGCGGCAGCGGCATAATCAACATAAAGACCAGCCGGCGCAACGGGCAGGTGGTGGCCATGATGAGCATCCGCGACTCCGACGAGCTGATGCTGATAACTTCCCGCGGCATGATCGTCCGGACCGCTGCCAGCGAGGTTCGGACGATAGGCCGGTCCACCCAGGGCGTGCGCGTCATTGCGCTGAAAGCGGCCGACAAGCTAGTGGCCGTTGCACGCGTGGCCAGCGAGAACAACCACCGGGGCGAACTGCCGGTCGGCGACAGCGACGAGCCGGCTGCCCCCTCGGAGGCCTCGCCCGAGGGTGAGCCTCCCTCGGAGCCGCAGGAGCAGACCGCGGAGTCTCAAGAGCAAGCCACGGATGGCAAGTGAAAGCTCCGGGATTCTAATCCCTGGGCGTCACGGGTCTATAAAGATGAGCTGCTCGGGGTCCAGTTCTCCACCCCTCTGGCGAATGCTGCTTGATAGACCGGGAAATCTGGTCGATAACACATCTAATACATGAGGGAGTTTGGAGGGTCGAAGCATGGATCACGAGGATATCTCGGACTGCCCGTTCAAGGACCACTGTGCAGCGTTCAGCGACTCTCTGATAGCTGATAATCGCAAGGGACCAAGCGGGCTGGGGTGTCGGGGCCAGAACGATATCTACAGGGGTAAGCACTGCCGCAAGTTCGCCTGCGCCTACCTTTCCATGGTCGTCTCGGATGGGCCGAAGCACCCGAGGGCTGTGTCGGAACCGCCAAAGGTCTGATACTGATTTGCGGGGGACCTGCCTCAGCGGCTGCGCCCCGGCCGCCCGCCCGCCAGATGCACCACCACGCAGAATATGCCCAGCAGTAGCGCGGGACCCAGCAGTCCGGCGGCGATTCCCACCGCCGCATGGGGGTGAACGACGCTGTCCACCATGTCGCAGCCCTTCTGACGCACCGGCTCGAAATGGACCGACAGTGCGGCAATCATAGGATTCGCATCGGGATGTTCCCGCAGGTACTGGTCAATGTTCGGATGCGTGCCGATGAATACCATCATCAGGCGAGGGTCCATACTCCCGAACTGCTCTGCCAGCTCGTCTGAGATGTTTCGCAGGGCAAGTTGCACCAGCCATCTTTCAAGTGGGCTCCCCGCCGCGTCGGTCGTAAGCTCTTCCCTGGCTATCGCCCAGTCGGCCATCGCCAGTTCCCCGATGGCTTCGGAATCGGCCAGGACCTGCTCAAGTTTCTCCGCCGACTCCTGCCCGGTAGTCTGATAGCTGGCCTTATCCAGAACGATCGCGAAGTACACCTGTCCGACGATCTTGTCGAGCATGCGCTTCTCGCGGATATAGCTCTTGATGTTTCTGCCCAGGCCGATCCACGCTCCGCTGTAAGTGAATCCCGCCGCGGCGCCTAAAATGAAAACGACCGGCCAAAGCCAGCGAACGAAACGATACCAAGGCCAGGTGGCATCGAACAATCTGAACCGGCGCAGGATGAAATAACTTGCCAGGCCCGCCAAAATGCCCGCCAGAAGCATTCCTATTGCCCACAGCACGGCGTTCAGCACCGTTGTCGCCGCGAAAGCGGCAAGACTCTTCCAGTTCCCCTTCATCATGTTGGCGAAATTGGTCAGGATTCGTGATGTGTCTCCGCCGGGGGCCTGCCGGGTGGTGGCGGGGGCTGAAGCGGGGGAGCTTGCGGTCGTCGGCTGAGACGCTGCGGGCGATTCGGCCTCGGCCGCCAATAGTCGGCCATGGGCGATCCACGTGCCGATGACCAGCATCATCACAAGGATGACAGCCGTCCGGTTCGAAGGTGATTTTGACATGTTGCCTGCACCGCCTCTGGATCAGTTCACTGCGTCGCGGTCTTCGACTTCGACGAGGATACGCAAGCCTACATCGTCCGCCTTGTGTTCAGGCAAGGCGGCGTCGCGCGCGGCTGAGCGGCATTTGGCGGGTTTGGCCTGCCACGATCCTCCCCGAAGGACGCGATGTGTACCTGCCGCCGAGCCTGCGGGGTCCTTGGTCTGCTTCTGGGGGTCGCCATTGGCGAAGCGGTACGGGCCGGACCAGTCCCGGCACCATTCAGCAACGTTGCCGTGTGTGTCGTAAAGGCCCCACGCGTTCGGCTTGAAGCTTCGAACGACCATCAGCTTAATCGGCCAGGGCGTGGTCTCCTGGAGGGTCAGGTCGCCCAGCCCGTAGATGTACTTGCCGTTGTAGTTGGCACTCTTCCTGTCGAGCTTGTCGCCGGTATTGAATACCGTGCTGGTTCCGGCGCGGCAGGCATATTCCCACTGAGCCTCGGTCGGCAGGCGGACCATCCTGCCGGTCAGCTTTGACAGCGTCTTGCAGAAGGCGACCGAGTCGTGCCAGGAAACACCCGTGACGGGCATCTCAGGGTCTTTCAGCTTCGCAGGCGACTTGGCGTCCATCGCGGCCTTGTGCTGCTCTTTCGTCACTTCGTTCTCTGCCAGGTAGAAATGGCGACCGATCGTCACCCAGTGGCGAGGCTCGTCGTTCTTCCTTTCGAGCTGATCATCGGGGGAACCCATGACGAACCTTCCAGCCCGGATGAGGTACAGCTTCAGCATCGCGCCCTTGCCCAGCTTCAGGGTGAGCGTCTTTGCATATTCCTTGTCCGGGAGGGGAGGCAGGACGGGCAAGGTGGCTAGTTTCGTTGTGGGCTTTGTTGCAGGGACGGTGGCGGGTCTGGTTACCGGCTGCGTCCGTGTGGCAGGCGCAGTTTCTGTGGTGGGCCTGGTGGTGGGCTTGGTGGTAGGTACGGTCTCGGGCTTGGTGGTGGGTATGGTGGCAGGAAGCGTCGGCTTGGTAGTAGTGACCGGCCTCGTCTCGATGATTATGGGCGGCTTGACAACAGGTCTGGTCTGAACATGCTGCTGCTGGCGCAGATCGGCTTCTCTCTTGATGACCCTCTTGATGATGACCACTGAAGCGATGATGCCCACAATCGCCGCTATTGCCAGCACGCCGAGGCGCAGGTTCTTGAGCTTCATCACTTTGCTCAGGGCCGTCGCCAGGGGTGACGGCTTCGGCGGGTCCGGCACTATGTACGCTTGCCCGCAGGCAGGGCATTTGTCTTTTCTGCCGGCGTAGATCTCGGGGCTTTCAAGCCTTGATCCACAACTTGGGCACTTATGCGGTATCATCTGGTCTATGTTCTATCGTGGGAACGCACAGCCCACTTCAGGTAATTACCGGTGGCATTCTACCATAAACCCGTGGGGACGGCCAAGGAGGCGGTAATAGCCGACAATTTTCCGGAGCTATCGGCTATGGACAACGGTGTCAGTGGAATCCGCAGGCGCCTCGACGGCCTGCATAACGGACAGGGCGATCGTAAACGTAGTTCCTTCCCCGAGTTGTGATTTGACATTGATCTGTCCGTGGTGTTCGCTCACGATCTTCTCGGCGACGGCCAGGCCCAGGCCTGTGCCCCTCTGGCCCTTGTCCGAGTAGAAAGGATTGAAAATTTGAGTGATACGATCCTCGCTTATACCGCTGCCGTTGTCGGCCACGGAAAGAACGAGGTTACGATTCATTGTGTCGTTGCGGCTGCTGACGGTAACGATGCCGGTGTCGTTGGGCACGGCGTCCAGCGCGTTGTTCAGCAGGTTCAGGACCGCTTGGCGCAGGCCGCCGGCATCTGCGGGAATCTTGGGCATCTCCTCGAGGTCGCTCATTATCGCCACGCCGCGTTCGTCCGCCAGCGAGGTCACCAGCTCTATGCAGTCGTTGAGGATCTCGTTGACGTCGATGCTTTCCAGCAGAGGCTCGCGATCCTTGGAGAACGCAAGCATGTTGAGGATTGTGTCGTTGATCCGCGTGAGGTTCCGCTCGACCAACGGCCAGGAGTCCTTGGCCTTGGGCAGGTCGCTGGCGTCGATGCTCATCTTGACCAGGTCGATTCCGGCGACGAGGGCCTGAAGGATGTTCTTGATGTGGTGGCTCAGCGAGGCCACCGTTTCGCCCACGGCGGCCAGTCGCTCGGACTGAACAGCCGACATGTGAAGGCGGACACTGTCGACCGCCAACCCGGTCTGGTAGCCGATGGCGGTAAGAAGCCTGAGCTGCTCGGTCGAGTAGGTGTGATCGGAGATGCTGCAGTCGAGGTGTATTATGCCGAGGATTCCTTCCCGGCCCTTGATCGGCACGCAGATGGCGGACCTTATGCCATACTTGTGGACGCTTTTGCCGGAGGCAAACCGCTTGTCGCTCATGGCGTTGGTGCTGAGCACGCCGACCTCTTTTGACAGGACCTCGTTGATGATAGTCCGTGAGACTGGAGGGTCGTGCTCAACTCCGTTGGAGGCGTATCGGGAGGCCTTCAACTGCAGTTCGCCGTTTTCGCCGATGAGCATGGTGTAGCCCCGATCGGCCGGCAGAATATCGAAGACCTTGGCCAGCATTCGCCCCAGCAACTGGTCGATGTCAAAGATGCTGCCGAGTTCGGCGATCAGATCGTAGATGAACCTGAGGTTGTCGATGGCCTGTGCGCCGGCCTCCGGCGTTGGAATGATGACAGAATCTTCGTCGCTGGGTACGGTCGCAACGATGGCGGCATCCTCCAGCCTGCCCTCTTCGTCAATGTCGACACTGCCCTGCGGTATCGCAGCGGAGGGCTCACCGCCGGTGAAGACCAGCAGGGTGCCCCCGCATCGGATCTGGTCACCGCGGTTGAGGGTGGTGTTCTTGGTAAGCTTCACGCCGTTGAGATATGTTCCATTGGCCGATCCCAGGTCGGACAGCACCCAGTCTTCGCCCTGGCAGGACACCATCACGTGGCGGCGTGATACGGTACCATCGCTCAGCTCGACACTACCTTCCTGCCGGCCTACAATGTTATCGCCGTCTCCGAGTTGAAACACTTTGCCCTTTTCCGGGCCCTGTATGATCTTTATAGATGCCACAGTTAGGTTCCTGTCACGAGATGCCCATGTTGCACGTATAGACCTTGAGCGAACTGGCGCAAACGGTTTTCGCTTGGCGACTGCCACGGGGCTATACTAGCAGGGCGGCCATTTGGCGATAGGATCGTAGAAGGTATATATAAGTGCTGGAGCCTATTATCCGCCTGATGCGCTCGCAGCCAAGCTGACCTATACATGTATAATTACCCGAATGCCTGCATATTGTCAATCCAAAAACTTGACGCTTCTTTCGTTTTTTTCAGCCGCTCTTCCGGGGCTGCCGCGATTGGCCCGGGCGGCTCTTATCAGCTGCCCACGAACGGGTTCGTTCGGCGTTCCCGGCCTATTGTCGTCGCCGGCCCGTGCCCCGGCAGCACTGTCGTCCGGTCAGGGAGCCGCAGCAACTGCTCTCGGATATTCTTCAGCAGCAGGTCCTCTTGGGCTGCGGGAATATCCGTCCGTCCGATTCCGCCACAGAACAGTGCATCTCCTGTCAATACGATTCCAGCATCGCTGCAGTAATAACTGATTCCGCCCGGGCTGTGCCCGCAGGTGTCCAGAACCTGCCATCCCGAGCCACCTATGGATACTACGCTGCCCGGGGACAAAAGTTCATCCGGTTTTGGACCAATCAGCCTCATGCCGAAGCAGGCGGACATGTTCAGTATGGGGTCGCCGAGCATGTCGGCGTCACCGGCGGGGCAGCAAAGCCTGGCCTGGTCGTAGGCTGCCTTGATCTGGTCGGCACCGGCAAAGTGGTCGCCGTGGCCGTGCGTCAGCAGTATCAGCTCCACCTGGGCGTCCTTGCCGGCAAGGTACTCCAGCAGCGGGCCCGGTGACATGCCTGGATCGACCACGGCGCAGGCCTCGTCGCAGTGAATTACGTAGCTGTTTGTCTCCAGCGGACCAACTACTATCGTCGCGATCTCGACAGGCACCGGCTGGTTACCCCTGCTCGGCCAGGTAGTTTCGTATGATTTCGGCCACGTCGCACGTGTCCCGTTCCGTTTCCATCAGGCCGATAATCTGCCGCTCCCGGAGCGAGTTTTCGGCCGAATCCGACGCGTGGGCGCCGTTTCTCATGAGGTCGCGCCCGAAGTCGCTTCTGACAGTGCCCGGCTCGGCCTTGTCGGGGTCGGTCGAGCCCAGTACCCGCCGGACCTTGTCGATGGCGTCCGGCCCTTCGTAGAGCAGGGCCAGGCATTTGGCCTCGCTGGCGGTGGCCTTATCCGCGGGGTCGATCTTGGTGGGGTTGATGCCGGTCATGTACTCGATGATCTTGTTGAACTCGCAGGTGGCGTTTCGCTCAGCCAGGTGGTTCGCAAGGATTTGTCCGTCCTGCTCGCTGAAGGAGAAGTCGAAGGCATTGCCCAGGCGGTCCATCACCAGTTTCGTCACCTGGAACTTGAGCCTGTCGACGAAGATCTCCTTCAACGGCTGGTAGAACTGCTCGCCCTGGGCGACCGTCATGTTGAACAGCTTTGCCGCGACGATCCTCAGTCCGGTAAGGCTGAAAGTGTCGATGATGTTGCCCGGCCTGCGGGAGCGGCGATAGAAATTATCGGGCTTGAGCATTACCAGCGAGACCTGTGGTGTGCCGGGGTCGTACTTGATTTGCCCGGCGAGGACACCGCCGTCGCTCATCGCACAGTCGGCAAAGAGCTTGAGGTGCTGGTTGTTGAGCTTGGGGTTGGGGCAGGTGATGACGGCCGGCTCGAAGTAGTGAATCCTGCCGTTGGCGTCGCGGATCAGATCGCCGAAGGTTCCGCGGATCGTATCGCCCGTCGGCTGTTCGGTGAATCCGCCGATAACGTCCTCCTTCAGATGGCGCACGGCCTGTTTGCCGCGGAACAGAAGGAGCATGCAACGAGGCAGGTAGCCCCACTGGTTGGGCTGGCGAAGTGACTCGTCGATGTAGTTGCGCCAGGCATCGAGGATTATCGGCTCCGTGCCGGCGGGACACACAACCTTCTTGTATGAATCCAGGAAGGAGTCCGAAAATACGTACATCCTCGTCGCCATCAACTCCAACCTGGCATGGGCCAGCAGGCGGCTGATGATCCCGCCCGTACGGCTCTTAAAAAGGCTGTAAGGCGTTATCAGGGCGTAGGCAAGTTGCTCGCTCACATCTATATCTCCGGTAGCATTGCGTTGCCCGCGTGCCGGTCCCGGCAAGCCAAAGATAGCAAATGGCGGCCGCCACGGCAAGCCAAATGACTTGCCAACGATCTTGGTCTGGCCGCTGAAGATGCAAGAGCTCCTTCGGCGGCAGCGGGGGGCCTGGGTATGCCTGCCCTATCACCGGGCGTGCCGCCGATAGGGGAGAACACCTATCATGTGAAGGTGGAATCCCTCAAAAGTGGCCCCCAAGCCGTTGGTGGAGACGGCTTGGCCGGGGCCTAAAAAAACCCTTGCAACTCCGGATGGTTGCGGCGACAATTTTAAGACCGTACGGTTTGGGGCTTAGCCTGGCCGGATGTGGTTTAGCTGCAGGTGGGCTTGTGTGCTCGTCTGGCAGCAATTTTTGTATTGTTGCGGCACGGGTTTAAGCCCGGGATGTTGATAGTGCCGACGAGGAAAGCGGCGGCCGGGGGTGGGCCTCGCCGTTGGCAACGCACGAGAATATGATGGGAAGTCATCGTGGCTGCAATACATTGCGGCAAAGGGTGGGGTTTGTGTGCGCGCTGCTGGTCTGCGCCGCGTGTTTGGCCGCTGTCCATGATGAGGATTACATCCACGACGACGCGCGGATCGAGGGCAAGGAGGTCCGGTGCTTCACGGATGGCGGGGAGCAAATTTCGGTCATCGAGGGCGATTTCAAGCTGACGCTGGGCGAGCGTGTTGTAAGCGGGAATGAGGCGGTGATATGGGTCAGGCAGGAGAAGTTCGGCGGGGCCCCTGGGCACACCATCACCATCTACATCGAGGGCAATGCCAAGGTCGTCGAGCCGCCGAGCGATCCTAACAGCAAGAAGCTGCCCACTACCACCACAGACAAGCTCATGCTGGTGGTGATTCGCCACCAGGGGCGATTGTCCGTGCCGCAAGTGGCGCCCAATTCCAAACTCAAGGATTCTGCTCTTTACAAGCGTGGCCTGGTCGAGCGACGCCGCTCCGAGGAAAGGGACAAGCAACTGGCCAAGGACGCGGCCGATAAGACTATCAAGCGGGCCCCGCCGGAGTTCATCAAGGCAAGGCGTAAACAGGCCGCCAGCGCTCCGGCAGGCAAGCCGGTAACCTCCCCCGCAAGCGGCCCGGCAACCGCGGCCGCAAGCGGGCCGACAACCGCGGTCGCTGGAGCCCCCATCAGCCTGCCTGCTCTGCCGGTTTACTTCCACGCCGATCATTTCCACGCCTTCCGGCCGGAGAATGGGCGGAGGATGACGATCGCGAGGGGCAAGGTCTATCTCTCGCAGGGCAATCCCGACAGCGACTTGTTCCTGGAACTTCGCTGCGAGCGTGCCGTTATCATCAGCAAGAAGTACAGCGAAGACAACCCCCCGCCGAAGAAGGACAGCCGCAGCCCCTTCACTACAGGCCAGGCGTCCAAGTCTGGGGAGGGCATTGTGGGGGCATACCTGGAAGGCGATGTGGTCATCTCTCGCGGTGAGAGGTTCATGAGGGGCCCGAGGGCGTTTTACGACTTCACTGCAGACCGGGCCATCATGCCCAATGCGGTGTTCCGCAGCGTTCAGCCAGGGCGCGACGTTCCGCTTATCATTCGCTCTGAGGAAGCCCGGTCACTGTCGTCCCGGGAGATGGTCTTCCGGAACGCCAAGATCTCCACCAGCGACTTCTACAACCCAACGTACCACATCGGCGCGAAGCACACCTACATGATGGACACCGCTCCGTACGACGAAAAGGGCGTGCGGCTCAGCCCACAGCAGTGGTTGACAAAGATGGAGCACACCACCTTTAACGTTCGCGGCGTGCCCGTCTTTTATTCACCTTACACCAAGAGCCAAATGGAGCAGGGACATACCGCGCTGCGAAGGGCGCGGATTGGCTATGAATCCAGAGGGGGCTTTGGCGGTATGACCCAGTGGCATCTGTTCCGCCTGCTGGGGATCGTCCGCCCGAAAGACGTCCGCGCATACCTGACCCTTGACTGGCACCAGGATTCCTATTCAGTCGGTATCGACTACAACTACGAGCGACAGACCTACACTGGCTACGGCAGGGTCTACGGGCTGGTCGACCAGGAGGAAGAAGATGAGTTCGGCGAGATACGGGAGGTACAGGCGCCGGAGAACCGCAGTCGTGTGCTGGCCCGCCACAAGCAGTTCCTCCGCGACGATTGGCAGATGCAGTTCGAACTCAGCTATTTGAGTGACAGGAACTTCCTCGAAAGCTACTTCCCCAGTGAGTTTCATACCGGGAAGGAACAGGAAACGCTCATCTACGCAAAGAAGCAGCGCGATAACTGGGCCCTTACCAGCCTCCTCCAGGCAAGGCTCAACCGCTTCGATTCCCAGGCAGAGTCCTTCCCGGATATGGGATTCTATCTCATAGGCGAGCCCCTGATGGGAGATACCTTGAGCCTCTTCAGCGAGTCACACGCCGGGGTGAAGCGATGGCGACCGGCAAATTACATCAAGGGTGACGAAGGAAATGACAGCAGCGTATTAGTGCGGGCCGACACACGCAACGAAATCGACATGCCACTCAAGTTCGGCCCGTACAACTTCGTACCCTTTGTCATGGGTAGGGGCTCCTACTGGAGCGACAAACCCACAGGAGGCAAGAACTTCAGGCCGTATCTTCAGACCGGCGTGAGGGTCAATACGCACTTCTGGCGGGTTTACGACAACGTCCGCAGCAGGTTCTGGGACGTGAACCGGCTGAAGCACATCGTTACTCCTGAGGCGACGGGCTTCTTGGGGTGGGCGGGAGACATTCAGCCGCGAGAAGAACTCTTCCAGATGGACCCGAACATCGAGACGCACATCGGTGGGCTCAGTGGGGTGACTTTCGGTGTTCACCAGCGGTTGCAGACCAAGCGCGGGGCAGACCCCCGTGCACAGACGAAGGTGGATTGGATGCGTCTGGACGTTGTGGTGGGCCTCTATGATTCCAGGTTCGAGCAGCCCCGCTCCGATGGGCAGTTCTTTGGCTATCGCCCCGAGAACAGCATAGGGCGCAACCACGTCAACGTCGATTATACGTGGAACATATCCGACTCGACGGCGTTGCTGGCCGACATGAACTACGACATAGATCGGTCCATCATCGGGCGCAGCGGCTTGACCCTGGCCGTCTCACGCGACCCCAGGCTGGGGTACTTCATTGGGCTCAGGACCATAGAGGACATGGACAGTACCGTCGGCACGTTCGGCATTCGGTATAAGCTCAACGAGAAGTACTCCGTCAGCTTTGCCGAGCAGTACGACTTCGATTACAGGGGCGGCACCAACAGCTTCACCTCCATGACCATCACCCGAAAGCTGCCTCGCTGGTATGCAGGCTTCACCGTCACCTTCGATCAGCGCTACAACGAGCTGACGGCGATGCTCATGTTCTGGCCGGAAGGGATACCCGAGGTCGAGGTCACCACCGGCCGCATGAACCTCCTGGATCGCAGCGATGAGAACTAGCAGCCTGCCGTCAAACCCCCACGTCTACTTCTTGATTGTTACCGTGGACCACTTCTCGTAGAGCAGCGAGAAGACCAGCTCCATGTCGTTATCTCTGAGCCGGATGCACCCCAGCGATACCTGCTTGCCGATGGAGGACGGCTCGTCCGTGCTGTGCAGGCCGTAGCCTTTCAGCGGCCGAGTCTTCTCGTCCGTGCCCTCCAGGCCGATCCATAGGCCCTTCTTCCCGAACGCGTAGCCCGGCTGGCCGTAAAGGATCGTACCTCTTCTGCCGCTGTTCACCGGGGCGTTCCAGGCCGGCTTGACCATTTTCTTGCCCACCTGCACGCGCCAGGACCCCATCGGGGTGAAGCCCTTCTTGCCCACTCCAACGGGCAGGCGTTTGATGAAGATGTATGGCAGGCCCTTGCGGTGCAGGTAGATGTCCATGGTGAAGTTGCTGAGGGATATCACTGCGTGGAACGGGCCCTTTATCACCTTGAGCGTGTGGCCCGCGCGAATCATGTTCGGGTTATCGATGCGGTTTATCTTGCAGATGATCTGTGTCGGAACGTGAAGCTCCATCTGACGCTCCACCCGAGACAGCTTGTCGCCCACCTTGACCGTGTAACGAGATAAGTAGGGGTCGTCGCGGTTGAACGCCGTCGAAAACAGTGTGTTTTCGGCCAGGCTCGTCAGAAGCTTCCTGGTGCTCGCGGCCTTGGCGGGCGGAAGCTTGTTGGTGAACAGTGCCTCCGACAGGACCGTTCTGGCCTCGACCAGCTTGCCGGTGTCGGCCAGCTTCTGCCCTTGCTGATACAGCTTCAGGGCGGCCGTGGCGTCGGGCCCGCCCGTGGCCTGCGTCTTCGGCGGCCGCGTGCGATCGCCCGTCCCGCCGGTCCCCGGGTTGACACCGTTCAGCAGGTCTTCGGTTGAGAGTATCGGCGGCGGGTTGCCTGGTGGCTGAGGTTGCTGATCGCCCTCGCCGGGCTTGATCTGCTGGGCCTTGCCCTCGGGCCACACCCAGCAAATCACGATCACCGCGGCGATCGCCGCGACCACGACCAGCAGCAGTTTTTTTGCCCTGTCAGTCATGGTGTTTCTCCTCAGGATTGACGCAAGCCGTTGACGTCGTTTGGGAACCGCAGTACTTCCTTATCGGTCACAATTATGTCAACCGGCCAGTCATTGGCCGTTGTGGGGACCTCTTCTGCCACCTGCTCCGCAAAGGCCAATCCGCATGTTACCGCGCGCATGCCCTGCTGGGCCAGGAAATGATCGTAGAAGCCGCCCCCGCGTCCCAAGCGGTTGCCCTTGCGGTCGTATCCGAGGGCGGGTACCACGATAAGGTCTATGTTCTCCACCGGCCAGGGCTCGGACCGCGCCGGCTCGCGGATGCCGTAGCTGCCGGTCACCATCTCATCGTCCGTGGAATCGCACCGGACGGCCATCATCTGCCCTTGTTCAAGACCCACCTTGGGCACGAGAACCGTCTTGGCCTGCTGCCATGCCGCCAGGATCGCCGGCATGCAGTCGATCTCCCCAGGGATCGGCATGTACAGCATTATGGCCCCGGCGCTGCGGAACTCATCCAGGTCGACGAGCATCTGGCAGGCCCGGCGGCTCTTGGCGCCCGCGGCGCCCGCGGGCATGGCCGACAGCGCTTTCTTCATCTCTGTTCTCAAATGGGGCTTCGTGAGCACGGGGGCTTCTCCTGCAAAAGCGTGCCCGTCATTATACAGCGTGTGGGTTTCGTCCTGCAAAGAAAGCCTTTTGCAGCTTTTGTGGCCCGGGCGGAGCCCGGAAACATCCAATCTGCCGCATATCGGCCGGAAAGCTTCCAGGTGAAGGAGATTCCCAAACGGCGGGTGAATTCCCGTGCCAAATCGGTTATAAACATCCATATTGCCAATCGAGGTTTTTTGGGAGTAACATTATGATCCGCTTCAACTGCAGTAGTTGCGGCAAGTTGGTTCAGGTCTCCGATGAGTATGCGGGCAAGGAGGGACAATGCCCGCACTGTCAGACGCTGATGGAAGTACCTCAGGCGTCGGCAGTTGACGCGGCAGCGCCATCTGCATCGTCACCGCCGGCTCCAGCCGTCGAGCCAGAGCCTTGGTATTACGCCGTCGGCGGGCAGCGGCAGGGGCCTGTAAGCGCGCCGGCCCTGGCGGCGCAGATACAGGCCGGGCAGTTGCCTGCGACCGTTCAGATCTGGCGCGGCGGAATGGACAATTGGGTGCCTGCAAACACCGTTGCCGAGTTTCGGCAGGTAGCTGCGCCGTCGGCTCCGGGAGCCGTGCCTCTAGCAGGCCAGGTGGTCCAGGCGGGGACTCCGGCTGTGCAGTGGCAAGGTGAGCCACGGAATTGTGGGCAGGCGATTGCTGCTCTCGTGCTGGGGCTCATTCCATGTACGTGCGTGCCATCGCTTCTGGCCATAATCTTTGGCCATATAGCCTTGTCTAAAATTGACCAATCAGGAGGGGAATTGAAAGGCCGAGGTATGGCCATCGCCGGTCTGGTGCTGGGGTACCTCTTCACAGCAGCCAACATAATCTATGGCATCGTGACGGCAGCTTCGCAATGACGATCCGTAGGGGTGAAGGCAGGATCGGCCAGGAATCGGATCGAGGTGACGAGTTGCAGCGCGCAGAACGCGCTGCAACTGCCCCTTCTTAGTCTGCTGCGGCTAAGTGTCTATTTGTCCTTCGACTTCTCGCGGAGCTTCTTGGCCCACTCAAGGTAGGCCCTGATGTGCTTCTCATAGCCCCGATCCGTCGGCTTGTAGTACGTGCGGTCCACGCCGAGATAATCCTGGTCCGGGCTTATGCCGCCTTCGTAATTGTGGCTGTATTGGTAGCCAACAGAGTGGCCGAACTGCTCGGCCATGCCCGGGTGAGGCGCGTTGCGCAGATGCATGGGCACCTCCACGGTGCGCTTGCTTTTGACGTCCTTGTCGGCAGCCGCAATCGCCATGTACGACGCGTTCGACTTCGGCGCACAGGCCATGTAAATCGTTGCCTGGGCGAGCGTTATGCGGCATTCCGGCATGCCGACTCGGTCGGTTATCTCACAGGCAGCCGCCGCCACGGATATCGCCCGTGGATCCGCGTTGCCGATGTCCTCGCTGGCGAGGATGGCGATCCGCCGGGCGACGAAACGCGGGTCCTCGCCGGCGGCCAGCATCTTCGCAAGCCAGTAGACCGCGGCGTCCGGGTCGCTGCCGCGCATCGACTTGATCAGTGCGCTGGCCGCGTCGTAGTGCATGTCGCCGTGGGAGTCGTACTGGATGGCCTTGGCCTGAATTGATTCCTGCGCGACGTTGAGGTCGAAGAGGATCTTCTTGCCGGCGGCGCTGTGGGCCTGGCTGATCACGCCGACCTCCAGGGCGGTCAGGCCCCTGCGGGCGTCGCCGTCACTGATCTTCGCCAGGTGCGCCAGCGCATCATCGGTTATCTGGACGTTGTACTTGCCCAGGCCGCGATCGCAGTCCTCCAGGGCGCGGCGAAGCAGTGTGACGATGTCCTGCTCGCTCAGCGGCGAGAATCGGAAGATCGTCGATCGCGACAGGAGAGGTGAGTTGATCGTGAAGAACGGGTTCTCCGTCGTCGCGCCGATGAGGATCACCGTGCCGTTCTCAACGTCATTCAACAGCACATCCTGCTGGGCGCGGTTGAAGCGATGCAGCTCGTCGATGAACAGCACCGTCCGTCTGGACGACCCAACCAGCAGGGCCTTGGCCCGATCGATGATCTCGCGAACGTCCTTTACGGTGGCCGAGCCCCCGTTCAGTACGTAAAACTCAGCGGAGCAGTGGGCCGCTATCACGTGTGCCAGCGTGGTCTTGCCCGTGCCCGGTGGGCCGTGGAATACAAGGCTCGAAAGGCTGTCGGCCTCCAGCATCCGCCGCAGCATCCTGTCCTTGCCCAGGAATTCATCCTGGCCGACGATCTGGTCGATATGCCGCGGCCTGATCCGCACCGCAAGCGGGGCGTTGGCGGCAAGAGCCGCCTCCTCGGATTCCCCGAACAGGTCCATGGGCGCTGATGATACACCCCAGAGGTGGGAGTCGCATGGAATAACCGGCGCAGTTCCGGCCCTAGGAGGTCTCTTCGGCCTGTTCTTCCAGGAGGCCGCAGGCCAGATCCCGAACCCGCTCGAGGTCGAACGGCTTATAAACCACCGGCATGCTCTGTCCGCTCAGACGGTTGCGAGTCTCGCTGTTCCAGCGGTCGCCCGTGATGAAGATCGTATGCTGGGCCAGGGCGGGGCTCGTCCTGGTGATCAGGTGATGAATCTCCCAGCCGTTCATATCGGGCATGACCATGTCCAGGACGAGCAGGTCGAAGGTCTCGCTTTCGACCAGGCGCACGGCTTCACCTCCGGTCCTGGCCATCGAGACACGGGCGCCGCAGGCTGAGAACATATCCGCCAGTAGACGGGTGATTTCCTCGCAGTCATCGACGACAAGCAGCTTTCGGCCTGTCAGGCTTAGGGGGCGAATCATGATGTGGTCTCCATTAGGGTTTCGGGATTTGTGTGGGAACCGGCTTTGTGGGCCAGTTTGCGAAGTCTCATGATCAGCGCGTTGTGTCGCAGGCAAACGGTAGACTCGCTGACGCCCATGGCCTTGCCGATCTCGCGGAAGGTCATGTCGTCGGAATAGCGAAGCATGAGGATCTGCCGGTCGCGGGAGTTGAGTTGACTGAGGACCGTAGAGCACCAGTCCCGTGCCTCCAGCCGGCTCCGCGATTTTCGGGCCCTCTGGTTGCAGAGACGCTGCCAGTCCTTCTGGTCCCCAACAAACAGCCTGTCCAGAGAAACTGTATCCGGCCTGGGATTGAGCCCAACGCGCGAGAGGATATGGTCCTTTCGCATCTCGTCGATGGCGGCATACAGAGCCTTCTTGGCGGCATACGCTGGGAAGGGGACGCTGCGGTCTGGATCATAGGTCGTGGCGGCCCGGACCAGCCCGAAAAGGGCGTAGCTGTAAAGGTCGTCGGCCGGAATCCATTGATACTTGCGTCTGAGGCGAGTGGCGACGCCGCGGGCGATTCCGAGGTATTGCGTTCCCTGGAGCAGCTGGGGTTGCATTTGGCCGCCTTCCAGTCGCCCGGTCCCTTTTCCGCAATTGTTATGACAGAGTCTCATGTTATCTCCTCTTCCAATAACTTGAATCCCTTCTACGATATTATCGCCTCGCGGGCAAACAGAATCCGCAATCAGCACTCTGAATAACCTGATTGAGAGATGCCTATCTACCTTCGGCCAGACTGTAGGACAGTTGGGTGGCGAGACAGAATAGGCACGATCTGGGGGATTCCTATATATAGTAGGGGTTGTGGAGAAGCATACTATATATGGGGCCATCGGAGGAGGTCTGATGATATTGGAGGATGGCGGGCCGTGATCCGTCTGCGTGACGTGGCTCCTTTTCCCCATCTAGGAAGCAGAAAAGTCTGAGATATTGGAAATCTCTGTAACTTTTCGCAGTTGGACACTTACCAAGGCGCGCTGCGCGGGCGGATTGCTCAGCCGGAATGCGGCTTGATTGCCGCAGCCACCTTCAGGGCCTGCACCGTCGGATCGACGTCGTGTACGCGGAAAATTGTGGCTCCGAGCGCCTGGGCGGCTAAGACCGCCGCCACGCTGCCGCCGAGCCGTTGGGAGGGCGAATCCCGGCGGGTCAGCTCGCCAATGAACCGCTTGCGGGATGCCCCGATAAGCATGGGGCGGGCGAGTTCCAGCAGGTCGGGTAGGCCCCGCAGCAGGGCCAGGTTATGCTCGAGCAGCTTACCGAAGCCGATGCCGGGGTCGATGATGATGCGATCGCGCGGAACACCCGCGGCTACTGCCTCATCGATGCGAGAGGCCAGGAAGTCGCGCACCTGCGCCACGACGTCGTCGTATTGGGGATTGTCCTGCATGCTCTTGGGCTGACCGAGCATGTGCATGAGGATGAGTGGGGCTTTTCGCTGGGCCGCAAGGGCAAATATGCAAGGGTCCTGCCTGCCGGCGGAGACGTCGTTTATAATCGTGGCGCCTTCGTCGAGGGCGAAGGCGGCTACTTCGCTGCTGGTGGTGTCGATGCTGACCAGCGCGTGGCTTTGGGCGGCTGTGGAAACGAGGTCGCCCAGGCGTGCGATCTGCTGGCTGGGCGTTACCCGGTCGGAGCCCGGCCTGGTGGATTCAGCCCCGATGTCGATGATATCGGCGCCTTGTTCGACCATTGTGTTGATATGGCGGGTAGCGGCAGCCTGATCGGCGAAGTCGCCTCCGTCGGAAAAGCTGTCCGGCGTGACGTTCAATATCCCCATGACAACGGCGCGGCGCGTCTGATGGGAGTTGAGGATTTCGTCGATTGTGATGGCCATGATGGCATGATAGCCGGTTGGAAAGCGTTTGGGCAAGGGCTTGCAATTGCGCGGCGTTGCCGACTCCGATGTGGGATGGAAGCGTCCAAGGTGCTGCCGGTCGCAGCGGTTCCGTGGGCTGTTGGCTTATCCCGGTTCGGGGATGGATCCGCCGCTCGGGTCGGGCAGCGGCTGCTCGGGCAGCGGGTGGAGCTCCGTCATGGGTGCCTTGGCCTGCTCTTCTTCCAGGAGGTCGCCGACGGTGGGCTTATCGAGCTTCTTGCCATCGACAATCTGCTGGACCTCATCGGCGCTGAGGGTTTCGTACTTTACGAGTGCATGGGCGATATTCTGTAGCTGCTCGCGATGTTCCTCCATGAGGGCTTTGGTTGTCTGGTATGCCTCGTCGACGAGTTTCTTGATCTCGGCGTCGACTATCTCGGCGGTATGCTCGGAGTAATTCTTGCCGGGTGCTTCCATGGGCATGAAGTACCTGTCCTCGTTGGCGTAGTTGATCGTGCCCAGTCGGTCGCTCATGCCCCAGTCCAGGACCATTTTCTTGGCCAGTTCCGTAGCCATCGCAATGTCGTTTTGCGCGCCACTGGTCACGTCGTTGCAGAGGATTTCCTCGGCCAGCCGCCCGGCCATGAATATGCCCAACTGCGCCTTGCAGTACTTGCGCCCGTAGAGGTAGCGGTCCTTTTCCGGCAGCGCGAAGGTCGCGCCGCCCATCTGGCCCCGCGGGATTATGGACACTTTGTGCAACGGGTCGGCCTCGGGCATCAACAGTTGGACCAGGGCGTGGCCGGCCTCGTGGCAGGCGGTCAGTTCCTTGTCTTTTTCGTCGATTACGCGATTCTTCCTGGCCCGGCCCCATCGTACCTTGTCGCGTGCCTCTTCGAGGTCACTCTGGTCTACAGCCTCCTTGTCGGCCATGGTAGCTGCGATGGTGGCCTCGTTTACGAGGGTCTCCAGGTCGGCCCCGCTGAACATGGGCGTGCCGCGGGCCAGGCGGTGGAGGTCCACATCGGCCCCCAACTTGACCTTTTCGGCGTAGATTTTGAGGATCTCGCATCGCCCCTGCAGGTCGGGCAGGTGGACGCTGATCTGCCGGTCGAACCTTCCGGGCCGCGTCAGGGCGGGATCGAGAACGTCCATACGGTTTGTGGCGGCAATTACGATTACCTGGTCGGAGGTGTTGAACCCGTCCATTTCGACGAGGATGGCGTTGAGAGTCTGCTCTCTTTCGTCATGGCCTCCTGTGGTGAAGCCCTGGCCTCGCCGTCGCCCGACGGCGTCGATCTCGTCAAGGAATATGATGCACGGGGCGCTATCCTTTGCCTGCTTAAAGAGGTCTCTGACTCGTGAGGCCCCGACGCCGACGAACATTTCGACGAAGTCGCTTCCGGATATAGAGAAGAAGGGCACCTCGGCTTCGCCGGCGATTGCCTTTGCCAGCAGGGTTTTCCCGCATCCCGGCTCGCCGATCAGCAGCACGCCTCGGGGAATCCGCCCGCCGAGGCGCTGGAACTTTTTGGGGTTCTTGAGGAACTCGATGATCTCGGCGACTTCTTCCTTGGCCTCGTCGATGCCCGCGACATCCGTGAAGGTCACCTTCGACTGTTCCTTGGTGGTCACCTTGTGGCGCGATCGCCCGAAGCTGCCGAGGAAGCCCCCGCCGCCCCCGGCGGCGCCAAGCCGCCGAAACACCAAGAACCACACAGCGATGAACAGCACCGCCAACAGCAGAACTTGAAGCAGCGGGCCCTCCCACCAACTGGCAAAATGGTACTCGTACTTTGTAGACTTTCCGGCAAGGGCCTTCTGAAGCCGCTCGTCGAAGTTGCTCTCGGCTGGGAAGGCATACTGCACGAAGAACTTCTCCGGGTCGCCCTTCTTCAGCAGCGGCGCGCCGCGAACCAGCGTGCCCTCGATTTCCTTTTCGCTGATGATTATTGTCCCGACAATCTGCCCGTTGGCTGCGTAATTCCAGAAGTCCGATGGGGAGATCTTCTTACGCGGCTTGTTGTTCATGTACGCAATCAACAGCAGCGCCAGGCCGATGATCAGCATCCATCCTATCAGCGACCGGCCGAACCGCATCGGCATCTGGGGGCCCTGCGGCTTGTCAGGCTTGTCAGGCTTGTCAGGCTTGTTGGGTGATGGATCGGTCATATCAGCCTTCTGTCGGTATTGGCCAACGGTGTTGCTGCTTGCGTGCTGCAATCCGCGCGCACACCCATACGTGCGGCCCTACCACGGTTTCTCCATTTTTTCTACGACTCGCTTGGCTGCTTTGTTTACGACCGCCTCGCTGCCCTGGAAGAAGTCTTGATTCAGGGGTGCATGCGGCCGGTATGTGGCGGCCACTCGCATGCGGGTCCACTTAACGATAGCCTTGCCAGTGCGCAGGTCCGTCCATGTGAACGATATGGATATTACTATCTCCTTTTCGCGAGGCCGGCCCGTGTCGGTGTCATAGCTGAGCACCTGTTGCGTTATCCGGTCTATCCTGCCGACAATCTGCGTGTCGGCCGTGGTCTTGGTGACGACCTTATAAGGCGTGTCCAGTTCGATCCGTTTCTGCAGCGCCTCGGTCATCTGCATCTCCAAGCCGCGGCGATAGACATCCTTTCCGCGGGTCCAGATGGGGACGGCCACGGTCTTGATGCCCTTGCGATACATGCTCTGCTGGGAATAGCCGCCGACCTTGCCGCCCGAGCAACCACAGCAGGCAACAGCCACGGCGGCACATACCGCCAGTCGGATTGGGTTTCGCAACGTTGTCATCTCTTCATCCTGCTGCTCTTGGAGGCCGCTGCCGCCGACCCTGACGGCGATGACCTGCCGGTGGAGCCGGCCTGGGTCCCGCTCGGACGGATCGTTGGCCGTACGGGGCTTAGCACGAACTTCCCGTTCGGCCTGACCGGCCTGATGTCGCCCAACATCGCTAGTGATTCCCGGGCCCGCCGGGCCCACAACGTGTGCTCGTATTGGTCCACGACCTGCTTGTAGTAAAACACCGCGGCCGATGGCTTGCGCACGCGTACGTAATACTCCCCGCAGGCAAACAGCTTCTCTGCCAGAGTATCGGCGATTTGGCTGAGGATTTTCGAGATGTTTTCCCTTTTTGCGGCCTCTGGGAACCTCTCAGAATAGACCTTGAACCGTTGCTCGGCCTCGATGAGCGGCGTCTCGTCGTAGGCGATGCCTCTGAACAGGGCTTGCGTTGCGCGGGCGGCCTGCAACATGGCGTGGGCGGCGTTGGGTGATTTCTTGAACGTTGCCAGATAGTCGTCGTAAGCGGTAACGGCTTCGGCATACTGCTGGACGCCGTAGTGATAATCCGCTATCCGCATTATCGCCTTGGCGGCTATTGCGGACTTGGGGGCGTGCTCGGCTATGCGCGACAGCATGTCCAGGCCCTCATCTTTTGCCGACAGTCGGATGAAGCCCCAGACAATGCGCTTCTTCCCGCTGAGGAAGGCCTCCGCCGCCTTGAATTCCCGGTCCAGTGCCCGCTGGAAGTACTTGCCCGATGGGTACCTGGCCAGTTGCTTCTCGAACCACCCGAAAGCCTGGTAGTACCTGCCGCGGGCCAGCTCGCCCTCGCCGGCCAGCATCATCACCTCCTCGCAGGCGGCGTCTTGAGGGTACTTCTTGAGGAATGCCTTTGCCGCCTTCACCGCCTTGGAGTTGTGCCCATCGTCGATCAATTGCCGGATCGCGGCCAGATCGCCGGCTGGGTCGCCTTTCTTCGCAGACGTGCGGACCCACCTGCCCTTCCGCCATTCAAAGCCGCCTTCGGCGACCGAAAAGCACGATGAAACGAGCAGTAGCATCGCGCATCCCGCAGCTGCCCTGTTGGCCCTTTTACTCATAAGTTTCCGTCTTCCACGCACTTCGGCACCGCATAGCCACAACCCAACCCTCCCCGCGGAGCCTTTCGCGCATAACGCATTATAGCAATATTCGCCGGGCAAGCAAGGTTGGGAAGCTGCCAAACTGCTGAAGGCCGCCCGGCCAAAGGCAGCCCGCTCGATGGTCGCTTCAGGCCCATCGCGGCAACCTGTCTCGGCAACCTGTCCCGACGGCTTGTCCGCCCAGCGGCGAGGTTGGTAGGGGCAGGCAGGCCGGGCCTGCGCGCGGCGCTGCCGATAAAATCGAGCGGAAGTCCGGAAAACATCTGCCGAGAACCTTGCACATCCTTGCACTTTTTTGCCAAATAAAGTGCAAGGTTTCGAGACGCAAAATCACCGTTTAAATCCATCGCCTCCAAGGCGTTATGTCAATTCCACAACCTTGCACTTTTTGGCGGGCAGGTGCAAGGTTTCGCCCCTCCTTCAAGAAATCTGTAGATGCGGCTCCTGTCCCCGCTGGACTCTGCGTATGTGAGAAAAGGTCTCGAGTACTCCGCGCCACCAAAGGCCTGCCGGCAGCTGCCCCGCGGCTGAACCGCCTCCCTAGGGCGGATCGGGCGGAGAACCCACAAGGCTTTGTCTTTCAATGGCTTGCCGCCATACCCCGGCCTTTGGCTCTCCCAGCTCGCATTGCCGTAGCGAGAAACGCCCCAGAGCCGCAACTTGTCTCCGCAAGTGATCTTGCGGTCCGCATCCCCGGGGGGAGATCCGGTTTCAGCCGTCGGCCCAGGCGCATGAAAAAGGCGGCCGCTTTCAGACCGCCTCCCTGTACTCACGTATATTATACGCACTCGTCCCGCGTTCCGCCGCGACGAGAGGACGGAGGCGGGTTCAATCGAAAATCGGGAATCGGCAATCCCTGCCCCTAGCCCCTAACCCCTGACGCCCACGTGCTCGGGGCCGAAGACCTCATTCGCGATGCGGCAATCCCGACCACTCGCCCCGGCCGAGCACGCCGCGCTAACTCGCCGCCGTTTGTCAACCGTCCCCGCATCCGCATTACTTCGGAAACTGTTAAAGCAGCCTCTTGCATGTGTCGATGCGGATATAGCTTGGGGCTAGAGTCAACTAACGATCCTGGTATGTTTTCGGTGAAGAGATCATGGACAGGGAAGATGTGATCAGCCCCTCGCAGTCCACCTCCGTGCGGGTCGTGACAATCGATCGAGAAGCCACCATGGCCGCCGCGGCCGAGAGAATGCGGGAGCATGGAATCGGCTGCCTGATCGTCACCGATGCCGCAGGTAAGCTCGTGGGGATCTTCAGTGAGCGGGACATTGTCTATAGTGTCGTCGCCGTCTGCGCCGATCCGGCAGAGGTGCTCGTCAAGGATATCATGATCACGGACGTGGCCTCCTGCTGTGTGGGCACACCCGTGTGCAAGATCCAGGAGATCATGACGAAGCGCCAAGTGCGTCACCTTCCCCTCGTTGAGGATGGCATGCCCGTGGGGATGATCTCCAGCCGGGAGGTGATGGCCTATCGCCACGCGAACGAACAGGCCACGCGGGACCTGACGATCTTTGCCCTGGCAAAGCTGGCCGACACAAGAGACCCGGAAACCGGCATGCACCTGGAACGCGTCCGCGGATACGCACGCGCGCTGACCGAGGCCCTGGCGGAGCACCGTGACTTTCCGGCCCAGATCGACGCCAGTTTCATCACGATGATCTACGTGTCCAGCCCGCTGCACGATGTCGGCAAGGTGGGCATTCCGGACTGCGTTCTGCTCAAGCCCGGGCGCCTGGATGACCAGGAGTTCAAGGTCATGAAGACGCACAGCAGGCGCGGTGCCGAGACGCTGGATTTGGCCCTGAAGCAATACCCGGAGGCGGAATTCCTTCACATGGCCAGGGATATCGCCGCTTACCATCACGAGCGGTATGACGGGCAGGGCTATCCGGATGGGCTTGCGGGGCAGGATATCCCGCTGTGTGCCCGCATCTTCGCCATTGCCGACGTGTACGACGCCCTTGTCTCCAAGCGAGTCTACAAGGACGCCACGACGCACGATATCGCCCGGAGTATCATCATTGACGGGAAAGGGACGCAGTTTGACCCTGTTGCGATCGAGGCCTTCATCCGGTGTGAGAAGGTATTCGAGGTGATCAGGAAAGGAATGCGACAGCGCGAGGACGGCCGCCTGAGGCAGCCGGCGGCCGATGACGCCCCGCGGCGCCGGGAGGACGTCCGACCGCCCGGTCGCGAACCCGGCGAGGCGGTGGGCGGGGCCGAATTGCCGATATTTGAGGACGCCGATTATGATGAAGGATGACCTGGTTGGTGACGTTGCGAATGGCTCTTCACGGATCATAACCGTTGACCAGGACGCCCCCGCCCTCGCCGCGGCGCATCTGATGGCCCGCAACGGGATCGGCTCACTCGTTGTCACCGGTCGAGGCGGCACGCTGGTCGGGATCATCTCCGAACGCGATATCATCACTCACGTCATCGACCCGGGCGCCGACTTGTCCCAGAAGCAAGTCAGCGATATCATGGCAAGGAACGTGGTCTCGTGCACGCTGGACACCCCGTTCAGCGAGGTCCAGATGGTCATGACCGAGCGCCGGATCCGGCACGTTCCGATCGTGGCCGGCGGCGTGGCCATAGGAATGATATCCAGCCGCGAGGTCATGGGACACCAGCACGCCAAAGACCAGGCCATGAAAGCCGCCGCCGAGCAGGTGGCCAGACTGTCCACGTCCCTGAAGGCCCTCGACCTCGACGAAGTTACCGAGATGATCGCCCGCGAGGTGCCGAAGCTGTTCCAGGCCGGCCGGAGCGTCCTGTGCTTCGACCAGGAAGACAACGCCGGAAAGGCGGAACTGCGGTCCAGCCGCTCGAACTGCCCGTGTCCAGACACGGACCTTCGGGCCAGAGACGAGGCCTGGGTCGCCCACGAGCAGTCGCGCCCCATATTCTCCAGCCTGCCCGAGCCCTGCGCGAAACTCGGCGCCGAGGGAACCAGCGTCGTCATCCCGCTGACCGTTTCGGACCACTCGGGCGACAACACCCCTGACGATGAACACACGCCGGGACATCTGTGCATGTGCGACTTCGAGCCGGACGAGCAAACTACCCGGGAACTCGCCACCTACAAGATCTCGCTGCTTCAGAACATCCTCAGCGCCAACCTGGCCAGTGCGAAGCTGTACCGCCAGTACCAGAAGGCCAGAGAGACCGCCCTGACCGACCCGCTGACCGACGTGGGCACCCGAAGGCTCTTCGAGGACAAGCTCAAGGAGGAATGCGCCCGCGCGCGCCGTTACAAACGACCGTTGTGTGTGGCCATCTGGGACATCGACCGCTTCAAGATCATCAACGACACGCTGGGACATACCGGCGGCGACCAGGCGCTCCTGGAGTTCAGCAAGTGCCTCAGCCGGGAAAAACGCACCACCGACATCCTTGCCCGATACGGCGGCGACGAGTTCGTCCTGCTCATGCCGGAAACGGAGATGGACGGGGCGATCGTGATGCTGGAGAGGGTTCGCGCCCGGGTTGCGGGGATTCGGCTTCCTCGCGATCTGAGCATGACGGTCAGCTGCGGCGTTGTGGGACAGGACGCCGGGTTTGACGTGTCTTCCAAAGAGATCATCCGCCGCGCGGATATCGCCCTCTATCAGGCGAAGGACGCCGGGCGGAATAGCATCGCACGATGGTCGCAGGACCTCAAGTACGGGACCCACGTGGAAACCGAGGAAGTGGCGGCGCTGAAGAGCCGCGTCAGCGCCCTGATGGCCCAGTCCGAGAATATCTTCCTCCAGGGCATCTGGGGCCTCGTCCAGGCCCTCGACGCCAGAGACACCTACACCAAGAACCACTCGGAAAACGTCATGCGCTACGCGGTGGGCATCGCCGAGACGATGGGCATGAACCGCGCCGACGTCGAGGTCATCAGACGGGCGGCCATGATACACGACATCGGCAAGATGGGCCTGCCCGATGCGATCCTCCGCAAGCTGGGAAAGCTGAACAGCGAAGAACAACGCGCCCTCCAGCAGCACCCGCTGATCGCCGTGCGGATACTCAAGCAGATGAGATCCCTCGAGCGGGAGATCCCCATCGTCCGTCATCACCACGAACGATGGGACGGGCGGGGATATCCCGACCGCATCGGTGCCGGCGACATCGAGCCGGGCGCCAGAATTCTCGCCGTCGCCGATGCATTCGACGCGATTACCTGCACACGCCTGTACCACCAGGGCAGGGGCCTCGGCCAGGCCATGAAGATCCTCGACGAAAACGCCGGGGCGCAGTTCGACCCTGAGGTCGTCGATGCAATGAAATGCTGGGTGCGGGAAATCTCCAGCCGGCTCGGCGACGACGTGGACGTTACCCCCCAGGAGCTGCTGGACTCTCAGAAGATCAGCCTTTCCGCGGCCTGACAGCGGCGACACACCTCCTGCCGGCCCCTCACGCATTCCGGTGGGATGCGGATCCCGACGCGCGCCGGAGTTCGAGCGACACCATACTTATCTCAAGGGGAAACGGACAGGCTACTTCTCTCCCCAGCCCCGACGTTTTGTCTCGGCGAAGTCCCGCACCGACTTGCCCGGGCAAAGGAATCCAAAGCAAAAGCAAGCATACGATCCAAGTCGGTGCGGGACGAAGCCGGAACTCGTCCCGCGTTCCGCCGCGACGAGAGGACGGAGGCGGGTTCAATCGAAAATCGAAAATTGGCAATCGGCAATCGGGACGGTATCATCAGTTGGCACAGTTACGCAATTAGGAGCAAAACCATGGGCAGCATTATCGCATCCGACGGCCGGGCCACGCAGACCAGACGCACGTTCCTCAAGACCACTGCCGCGGCGGGTCTAATCGCCGGGCCGCTGGCCCGGATCAGCCGGGCTGCCGCAACGCCCGCCCAAAAGGTCCGCCACGCCTCGATCGGCGTCGGGGGCATGGGCTGGGGCGACGTCAACCAGATCGCCTCCCACCCGAAGGCCGAAATCGTGGCCATCTGCGACATCGACACCCGCCGCATGGCCGGCGCCGCCAAAAAGTTCCCCAACGCCCGAAAATACCAGGACTGGCGCGAGCTGCTCGAAAAGGAAGCCGACAAGATCGACTCCGTAAACGTCACCACGCCGGACCACATGCACGCGCCGATCACCATGGCCGCCCTGGCCATCGGAAAGCACGTCTACTGCCAGAAACCCCTGACGCACGACGTTTTCGAGGCCCGCCAGATCGCCGCAGCCGCCAAGAAGGCCGGCGTCGTCACGCAGATGGGCATCCAGCTCAGCTCCACCATCGCCGCCCGCATGTCCGTCAAGATGCTCCGCGCGGGGGCGATCGGCAAGGTCAGGGAGGTCTTCCTCTGGTCGAACAAGGACCCGTCGAAGTACAGGCCCGTCGGGCCGCGCCCCAAGAACACCGACCCCGTGCCGTCCGAACTGAACTGGGACGCGTGGTGCGGCACGGCACCGGTGCGGCCGTACGTTCGCGGCGTCTATCATCCGACGTGGTGGCGAGGCTGGCTGGACTTCGGCTGCGGCTGGCTCGGCGACATGGGCTGCCACATCATGGACATGCCATACCGCGCGCTCGGCCTCGGCATGCCCATCGCGGTCAAGGCACAGGTCGAACCCAAATGGCGGGACGACCCCGCACGACGGGTGGAAACGTTCCCCACCTGGCAGATCGTACGCTACACCTTCGGCGGGACCGACCTGACAGCCGGCAAGACTATCGACGTGACCTGGTCCGACGGCTTCAAGTACCCACCCGCCGAGCTGCAGAAGACGCTGCTGGAGGGCCGCAAGTACCCCACACAGGGCGCCATGGTGATCGGCGAGCGAGGCGTCCTCATGATGCCTCACGGCTCCGGCCCCCGGCTGTACCCCAGCGAAAAGCTCAAAGCTGTGCCCAAACCAAAGCTCAAGCCGTGGAATCACTACCACCAGTTTATCGACGCGATCCTCGGCAAGAACGACGGCAAGACACAAGCCTCTTTCGACTACGCCGGGCCGCTCAGCGAAATGGTCCTGCTGGGGACCGTGGCCCTGCGGTTCTCCGACCAGTCGCTCAAGTGGGACGCGCCGAACATGAAGGTGACCAACGTGCCCGACGCCAACCGCTATGTCCGCCGCACCTACCGCGATGGCTGGCAGGCCAAGGGGCTTTGACCGGAAGTTGCCAGCCGGAGCCGGAAGCTACTTGAAGATGGATGCTCTGGGCAAGGCCTTCCTCAAGGAGTCGGCCCCCGCGTCGGTGATCTCCGTCCAGCCCAGGTTAAGCGTCCGCAGCCTCGTCAGGCCCTTCAGGTGCACCAGACCCGCATCCGTGATTTTCGTCACGGCCAGGTTAAGCTCCCGCAGCCCCGTCAGGCCCTTCAGGTGCGCCAGACCCGCATTGGTGATCTTCATGCCCCG
>SDBT01000035.1_pt1 | contig 150342 bp, 125 predicted proteins | sample 2277101 | NCBI WGS metagenome assembly SDBT01 (sample SAMN10404973, study PRJNA504765) | marine sediment metagenome | isolation source: marine sediment core GS10_PC15, 103 cmbsf | place: Arctic Ocean: Southern Knipovich Ridge | collected 2010
GCAGGGAGAAACAAGCCCAGTAGGATCCCGACAGCTTCAGGATATCGCCGGCATGTTGCATGGGCGGGGGCACGGGTAACCTCCTGGCAAGTGCCCGGACAGGGTCGCACGCCAGCGAGGTCGCGACAAGTCGTATGGTCGGGACCGATCAGGTCTTCCCTGGCTCAGGGCGATGGGCAGCATGCCGAACACCATGGCCGCGGTGGTCATCAGGATGGGGATGTCGTCTCCGGCCTCCCGGTACTTGGAGATCTCCACCCCGCCCACCAGGGCGTTGACCGTCTGGCCCACCATGGCGGTGACCACCCCGAAGCTGGCCGCAGACATGAACATCGCCACCCAGGTGGTCGATTTCCTCCGACAAGAGGGTATCGACGTGGTGTCCGCGCGCGAGGAAGGATGGAACACCTGGTCCGACTCCAAGATACTCGAAGAAGCAACCCACCAGAAACGTTACGTCCTCACACACGATCGCGACTTCGGAATGCTGGCGGTGCACAGGGGACAGCCCCATGTGTGTCCAGTTAAGCCGCAACCATGCGATCTTGCAGGAGATTGATACTTGAAAAAGAGGGGTAGTCGGTTAGCTCCTGGGGCCGCGCCAGGTCGGCGTTCTGTACCGCGTGCGCTGGGAAATCGAGTCCGACAACAAGCTCGACCGCGTTCTTCGGAAAGATGAGCAACGGGCACCGCTGCACCGGCTGTCTCTGGCGTATGCCCTGCGCATCCGGCATGCCCTGCTGCTCATCGTTCTACTCGATCCCCAAACTCCACCCGAGCGTTGGAACCACCTCGCCGAGCTGATTGCCGACGAGGGGCGAGACCCGAACTGGCGGAGCCGTCCCAGCGTACTCGATCGACTGCTCAGACTGACTGCTCCCCGCGGTCGCCCGCGCCGCAAGAAACTTCGAGACTGCCCCCCGTCTGCAGCGCCGTATCGGACAACCGAGCGGCAGGCGGCTACGCTCTGAACCGAGGCGACCACGTTCAGGAATTTGCCAGCGAGGATCAAATCGTAGACAATCAGAGGGAAAGCGAAGTGGTAACGATGGGCGCGGTGTGCCCGGCGTGTTGTAACTCCTTGTAATTATTGCTTAAATGATCACACATGGGAGCGCAGGCTCGGCCCGCCGAAGCTGAACCTGGTCTCCAGGAGCCGGCCGCCCCGGATGCGCGACACCAGCAGGGTGGCATCCCCGTCGGCCCTCATGAAACGCACGTCCTCGAAGCGAAGTCTTACGCTCCCGTCCTCGTCTTTGTGCATGCTGCAGGCCGGCGCCCGCGACCAATCCAGAAACGCCTCGCGCAGTCCGTCCGGTGGCCAGTCAGGCCCGTCCGGTGGCTGCGGCCGCATGCCGAGATCCTCCATGCGCCCTCCGACCAAACGATATACCTTCTGCTCGTTCCCGCGGCCAGCCAGCGCCACCCAGCTGTCCCACCTGAACATGGCCGCGAGCGTGCCCTTGTATGGAAACACCCTCACGGTCTGTCCGAGGCGGGCAAGCCTCGCCGTAGCGCGCCGTCTCAGAAGCGCGCACGCGGTCAGGTGGACCAGAAGCAAGAAAGCGCAACCGAGCGCGATCCACCGTCGCCAGCCGGGACGGGCCAGGATGCCGACCAGCCCGGCGATCAGCGGCAGGCTGATGAACGGATCGACGATGACGTTCAGGTCGAGGGCATACCGTCTCCTCGACAGCGGCCACAGCAACTGCGTGCCGTAGGAGTTGATCCAGTCCAGCAGCAGGTGCAGCCATACCCCCGCAAGCGATGCCAGGAATAGGGGCCCGAGGCGCATGCCGGCTCCCGCATGGCCCAGCAGGTCGAGGCGGCCCAGAACGAAGAGGCCCGCCGCCGGAATGAGCGCCACGACCGGCGAGGTCACGAGGGAGTGGGTCATCCCGCGATGCACCCTCAGGTAGTGCTCCGGCCAGAGCGGCAGGCCGTCCGCATCCGGCAGCACGGATCCGGCCACCATGCAGACGGCCGCGCCGGTGTGCCAGTCGAGCGGCACGAGCTGGGACAGCACGGCTGCGCTCAATGCGTGAGTAATGCCCTCCATCGAACGGCTATATTACTGAATCCGAAGAAGAAGAGAAACCTATCCGGCCATGAGGTGCGCCTTATGCCGCGAAGGTTGCGGCGCTATGAAATGATCTCGCTCAAGCCTTCGATGACCTGGCCCAATTCCTCCGGTGACGCCCTGCCGAGCTTCTTGCCGATCCGTTCTTTGGCGAGCGTTCTGATCTGACTGATCTTTACCCAGGACTTCTTTGGCAGCTTCCCGGATTGAAGCTCGAGTGTCAGCGGAAATCCCGCCCGCTGGGGCCGACTGGTGATGGCCATCGCGATGACCGTGCCGGAGCGTTCGTTGAACACGTCATGACTGAGCACCAGGACCGGCCTCAGGCCCGCTTGCTCGCGCCCTCGAGTGGGTTTCAGGTCGGCCCAGCGGATTTCTCCCCTCAGTATTCCGGCCATTCGTTCAGCTCCTCGGACAGGCCTTCCTCCGCAAGGGATCTTTCGAAGTCGGCGTCCAGCTTGGCGCACTCCCTGGCGAGGCGGTCTCTCTCCAGGCGCTTTAATTTCTCTTCCACCGCCTCCTGAATCGCGCGGCTCCGGCTCGGGAAAACCCGCTTGCGCACGAGTCTATCCAGGTGCTTGAGGGTGTTCCGATCCATGGTGATGGCCACCTTGGTCGTGCTCATTATGCACCTCCTGGTATTACAATATATCATACCGAGCAAGTGGTCAAGGATCGACGCCGCCAGCCCCGTCGAGTGAGTCACTCGCCTGCGCCGAACTCCATCTCGAGCACCTTGAACAGGAAGGCGTAGATGTCGGCCTTCTCCTCGAGCTTCTTCGAGGTGGGCTTGCCGCGGCCGTGGCCGGCGCGGGTCTCGACGCGCAGCAGGATGGGGTTTTTGCCGGCGTCCTTTTCCTGCAGGGTGGCCGCGAACTTCTTGCCGTGGGCCGGCACCACGCGGTCGTCGGTGTCCGCGGTGGTGATAAGGGTGGGAGGGTGGGCGACGCCGTGTTTTACGTTGTGCAGGGGGGAGTAGGCGTACAGGAAACGAAAATGCTCCTTGGTCTCCTCTGCGTTGCCGTAGTCGGAGACCCAGAACTTTCCCACGGTGAATGTGTGGTAGCGGAGCATGTCGATCACCGGCACGGCCGAGACGACCGCGCCGAACAGGTCTGGGCGCTGCAGCATGCAGGCCGCGGTCAGCAGGCCGCCGTTGGAACCGCCCATGACGGCCAGTTTTTTCGTGCTGGTGTAGCCCCGGGCGATCAGGTACTCGGCCGCGGCGATGAAGTCGTCGAATGCGTTCTGCTTGCGGTCCAGCACCCCGGCCTGGTGCCACTGCTCGCCGTACTCGCCGCCGCCGCGTAGGTTGGCCACGGCGTAGATCCCGCCCTGCTCCACCCACATCAGGCGGGCGAAGGAGAAGTAGGGCGTCAGGCTTATGTTGAAGCCGCCGTAACCATACAGGAGCGTGGGGTTGTGGCCGTGGCGCTCGATGCCCTTCCTGTGGGTTATGAACATGGGCACCCGTGTGCCGTCGGCCGACTCGAAAAACACCTGGCGGGTTACGAAGGCGTCCGGGTCGAACTTCAGTTCGGGCTTGCGGAACATGGTCGTGCTGCCGGTCTCGAAGTCGTAGCGAAAGATCGTCGGCGGGGTCAGGTACGAGGTATACAGGAAATAGAAACAAAAATCCTCGCGCTTGCCCGAGACCCCGAAGACCGAGCCGATCCCGGGCAGCGGCACCTGCTCGACCAGCTCGCCGTTCAGGTCCACGATCTGCAGCACATGCTGGACGTCGCGCATGCGGCCTAATACGAAGCGGTTGTTGACCATGGTGACGAAGTCGATCACGTCGCCCGAGTCGTCTGAATGGGCCACCACCTCGCGCCAGCTCTCGCGGCCGGGCTTGTCGATATCTATCGCGACGATGCGTTTTCGCGGGGCGTCGAGGTCGGTCAGGAAGTAGAAGGTCGTCCCGATGTTCTCGATCAAGGAGTACGAGGCGTCGGCCGAGTCCAGCAGCCGGACGAAGTCGCCGCTGGAGTCGAGCGGGCGGTAGTAGACCCTGTTCTTGGGATCGGTGCCCTTGTGCACCAGAAGCACCAGGTACCTGCCGTCCTCGGTGACATAGGGATAGAAGGAGAGCAGCTTGGCGTCCGGGCGCTCGTACACGAGTTGGTCGGCGCCCTGGGGAGTGCCCAGCGCGTGCCAGTACACCCGGTTGAAGGAGTTGCGGTCCTGCTCGGCCACGGTCTTCGGATCCGGGTAGCGGTTGTAGAAGAACCCGCTGTTGTCCGGGTGCCAGGCGATCGACGAGAACTTGCACCAGCGAAGCGCCTCGGGAAGGTCCTGGCCCGCGTCCACGTCGCGCACCCGAATCTCCTGCTGGTCCGAACCGCCGGCCGAGCGCGCGTAGGCCAGTTTCCTGCCGTCCCGGCTGGGCTCCCAACTCGCCAGGGCCACCGTGCCGTCCGCGCTCCAGGTGTTGGGATCCAGCACAACCCGCGGCTCGGAGCCGGCAGAGTCCTGCACGTAGAGCACCGGCTGGTTCTGCAGCCCGTCGTTCTTCGAATAGAACGTCCGTCCTCCCTCGGTGTACGGCATGGAGTACCTGGGGAAGTCGTACAGTTCGGTCAGGCGTCGCAGGATCTTCGGCCGGTCCGGGGTCTGGACGAACCGGCGTGTTATCCGGTTCTGGATCTCCACCCAGGCCACGGTGTCGTCGGCGTCGGGGTCCTCGAGCCAGCGATAAGGATCGGCTACCGGTGTGCCGTGATAGTCGTCCACGACGTCGCCCTTGGGCGCCACCGGGTATCCCCAGGGCCCCTTGCGCGCGAAGGTCTGACAGCCCGAGACCAGGGCGGTGCCCAGGACCACCGACCACAAGGCGAGCAGCGGCTTGCATGTGCGTCTTGTCACGGGATTCCTCCTATCCGTAGATCTCGTCAGATTGTATATCCGGACCCGAGCCCCGAGGCAACGCGGATCGTTTGCAGGGATCCGAGTTCGTGGTACATTCGGGCCCAAGGAGCCGAACCCGTGTCCGAGACACCCGACAAGGCGGCCGTCGAGGCCCTATTCCGCCGCTACTGGTTTCCGCTCAGGGAGCGCTGCCGCCGATTGCTGCCCACAGCCTCGGCGGCCGACGAGGTGGCCCGCCTGAGCCTGGCGCGTCTCGTCAAGCTCGAAGGCGTGCCGGCGCAGGATGCCGAGTGGATGGAATGGCTGTACCGTCAATCCACCGATCTCTGCCTCGAGCGGCTCACCGGCCGGAAGCGGCGTGACGACGAGTGGCACAAGACCCTCGATCTCCAGAAGACCGGGCAACCCGCCCGGAATGAACGGGACGAACGGATCCCGGACCTGCGCGATCGCCTGGCGGACCTGCTCGGGCGCATCGCTCGCGACGCCCGCCCGGCGGTCGTCTACCGCTACCTGGACGAGCTCTCGCCGGATGCGATCGCCCGCCTGACAGGCGCCGAACGCGACATGGTCGTAAAGAACCTGGCCCGGTTCCACGCCCGGGCCAACGAGTTCCTGGCCGAACGCGGCGAGCCGGCGATCGAGGAGCCCGCCGCGAGGGAGTGCCCGGACAGGCTTCAGATGGACCGCCTGCTGGCCTCCGAGAAGACCGGACTGGAACAGGCCGCGGCACACCTGGCCGGGCACGCCTCCTGCTCCGAGGCGCACCAGGCCCGGAAGGAACAGCAGTCCAGGGCCCTGACCGCCGAGGCTGTCGAGACCGGCTGCGAGGGCTTATTGCTGGCCCTCGAACGGGTCGCAGGAAAGCCCGCCGAGCCGCTGCTCAAGCGGCTGGTAGGAGCCAGGGTGCTCGTGCCGGCCGGCGCCGTCGCCGTCGTGGTGGGGTTGATCCTGCTCGCGGGACTGCCGTCGCCGCCCGATCTGAACAAAGATCCGATCGTCCAGCAAAAGGGCTACAGCCTCGAGCTGCTGGTCCAGGGCGAAGGGAGTCTGCGAGTGGTCCAGCCGGGCGAGGCGCTTCCCGCCGGCGCCAGCCTGAAGTTCCGGCTGGGCGCCCACCGGCCGGTCATGGCCGCACTGGCCAGCCTGCGAGAAACCGGAAAGTCAATCTTCATCGGTCCGGAGAGACTCAAGACCTGGCCGGTGCCGACCGGCGGCGCCACCGAGCCGCCCTTCAAGCACCGGCTCGGCTCGAGCCCCGGCCACGAACGCCTGTTCGCCCTGTTCTGCCCCGTGCCAGCACCCCTGCAGTACCTGCCGGAGATGCTGGAGTACGCCTACCGTCCCGGTCCCGACGGCCGCCGCGATCTTACGCGCGATTTCATCGGCGCGCCCGAGCACTGCTATCTGCGATCGGTGCTGGTTGAGCGCCGGGCTGGGCCTGGGATGCGAGAAGACGGAGAAGGTTTTTAACCGCAGAGATCGCAGAGAGCGCAGAGAGGGATTGGGAGTCGATTCTTCCTCTGCGATCTCTGCGACCTCTGCGGTTAATTCCGACTCAGATCGGCCGCCTTGCTCCTTCCTGATACTCAGCGTCGATGTTGATCCGCCAGACGTCGTAGCGCTCGCCCCGGGGCGACGTAAGGTTGCGGGCGGCCAGCATGCCGCTGTAGAGCGAGTGGTCCATGTTGTTGTACTTGTACAGCCCGCCCCGGCCGGCCGGGTGCACGTTGGCGAGCGAATCCACGGCCTTCTTCACGCGCTCGTACGGCGCCTCGTAGCCCAGGTAGTAGGTCGGATAGGAGTCGGTCTCGCGCACCACCCAGCCCTGCTGGGCCGAGCCCTTGGGGATCAGACCCATGCGCTCGATCTCGTCCCTGGCCAGATCGACGAGATCCGCGTCTTCCATCTTCCACAGCTCATCCGTACGAAAGACGAAATACTCGGCGCTGACCGGAGTGGTGCCCGGCAGGCCCGCCATCCGGTCCGAAAAATTGTTGTAGTTGACCAGCCGGGCCATCTGAACGTCCGGCGCGTGCACGTAGATCCACTGGTCGTCGAACAGCTCGTCACGGTCGATCACCAGGTTGACGGTGATGTGATCCCGATAGTAGAGCGCCTCGCAGGCCTCGAGCACCTCGGGCCCAGGTGCCGGCCGGAGCATGGTCAGGAAACGTGTCAGCGGCAGCGTGCTGATAAACTCTCTTGATTCGATGCGCACCTGCCCATCAGGGCCTTCGACCAGAACAGCCCGGACCCGATCGCCTCTTCGCTCGAGGGCGCGCACTTCCACGTCGAACAGAAAATCCACGCCGGACTCGGCCGCCCGCTCGGCCATGCGTTCGTACATCATGCCCGCGCCCATGGACGGATAATCGAACTCGTCGGCCAGTGTCTTGGGCCTGTTGCCAAGGGCCAGACCGAAGGCGTTCTTGATCACCTCGGTAAGGTCCAGCCCCTTGATGCGCTGCGAGGCCCAGTCCGCGCCGATCTCGGAGCACGGAATGCCCCACACCTTCTCGGTGTAGGTCTTGAAGAAGCTCTCGTACAGCTTGGTCCCGAACTTCGCGCTGACCCATTCGGCGAAGGTCCCGGCCTTGCCGGCGTCCCGGGCCACCGCAGCGTACAGGTAGGACAGTAGCGCGTGGGCCGCCTGGACCGCTCCCAGCTTGGGCAGCGCGTCGAGCGCCGAGACCGGATACAGGAAGAACTCGTCCCGGTAGAAAATCCGCGTCAACCTCCGCACCGGCCGGAAGTCGCCGCCCAGCACCTCGCGCCACAGGGCGTCCACCTCGCGGTTCGGGGTGAAGAACCGGTGCGGCCCCACGTCGAATCGGTGCCCGTTGAAAACGTCCGTCCGCGCAAGCCCGCCCGCCCGCGTATTACGATCCACCACCACCACGTCCGAAACCCCGGCCCGAGAAAGCTCGAGTGCCGCCCCCACCCCCGCCGGCCCGGCACCCAGCACACAAATCTCCGCCCTGATCGTCCTGACCGTCTCTGTCACACACTCCTCCACACAGCCCGCCATTCGAACCACGGCCAGGAGCTATCCTAATGCACCAACTCTTCGAAGATAAAACACGAAAGGTTCTCGACCTGCTCAAAATGTCTGTCGAAGGCAATCAGAGTGGCACTGGCGACCATCGTGTTCGCGGCAATCCAGATGTCATTTGTTGGGATCGGGGTTCCCTGCAACTTGAGCTGCGCAAAGATACTTCCGTATTGCTGACTGACCTCCTGCGTCACCTGCACGATGGTGACGAACGGCTCCTGCAGAAACTCGCCCAGAGAAAGCAGGTTTTCCTTCTCTCGTGAACCGAGCCGGAACCCGGCCTCCAACTCGCCCAGGACGATCGCCGGCATCAGCACCGCGGCTGCCGATGCCACCGCCTCCAGGGTGTCCTGGTGTCCGACCCGAAGGTGTGAATATGCCGAGGTGTCGAGCACGATCCGTGGGCTACTCCCAAATGGAGTCATCGATCGACCTCTGGACGCGCAGGGCTGCGTCGAATTCTTCCCGGTCGGCCTGAGACCAAGTCGCATATCGCGCCAACCGCTTGCGACGCTCATTTACATCGAGGGCCTGCCGGAGAATGTGCAGGATCGTGGAGTTGACGCTCTCGCCGCGACTTTCGCTCAACTCCTTGAGTCGTCGACTCAACTCGGCTGAGACATTCCGGACTGTGATCTGTTTTGCCTGCATGACATCGTGATTATGACATCACGCGGGCTTGCTGTCAACCTCCCCCTTCGCCTTGCAGCCGCACGTCTTTCCCCTCCCCCCCAGCCCCCTCCCGCCAGGGGAGGGGGTGAAAATAGCGCGACGAAAAAAATCGCAAAAGATCAAGTCGGAAGAATTGATGCGTGATTTCAAGCGGTTATAAGTGTCAAGAAATACGTGCGTCGATTGGGGGACGGTTTCGCGGCGGGAAGAGACACCTTGGAGGAAAAGGTCTTTTGTATTTCCTATCCGTCACGGAAGTGGTATTCTTCAAAATCGACCATGTGCAAGAGTCGTGGTTCAGGAGGTGACATATGTCCGCTTTATTGGAAAAGTTGGAGCATGAGGCCCTTGCACTGCCTCGAGAGGAGCGGGCGTTTTTAGCCGACCGGCTATTGAGTTCCCTCGATGTAGAGGTTCTGAGCGATGTAGATGCGGCATGGGTAGAGGAGGCCGAGCGTCGGTATAGCGAGTACAGAGAGGGAAAACGTCGTGGTAGTTCTGCTCAAGAGGTATTAGCCGAGGCTGATCGGATACTGGAGTGACTTCGGCGATTTTCGATCCCGATGCTCGGGCGGAGTTTCTCGAGGCTGTACGGTACTATGAAGATGCCCAGCCCGGCCTGGGTCGACGGTTTCGCCTTGTCGTGGAATCGGCAATCGAGAGTATCACGGAGACACCATTTCGGTATCGTGTACTCGGCGACTGGATCCCCTTCTGCTGGGCCACGGGATTGTGAGCCAGCAGGAAAGCCGCCAGGTCGGGCAGGTCGACGATGCGCTCGCGCAGCGGCACCAGGCGCACGGGGAATACCGCCAGGCGGTAGTAGAGGTCCTTGCGAAAGCGCCCGCGCCGCACCTCGTCGCGCAGATCGCGATTGGTGGCCGACACGATGCGCACGTCCACCGGCCGGCCCGTGGATGAGCCCACCGGCCGCACCTGGCGATCTTCCAGGAAGCGCAACAGGCTCACCTGGCCTCGCGCGGAGAGCTCGCCCACCTCGTCCAACAAGACCGTCCCGCCATGGGCCATCTCGAACACGCCCACCCGGCGGGCGTCGGCACCGGTGAACGCGCCCCGCTCATGGCCGAACAACTCGGATTCGATCAAACCCTCCGGGAAAGCTCCGCAGTTGACGGCCAGGAAAGCGCCGTCGGCCCGCCGCCGAGGGCTCGTCAACCAGCTCCATGACCGTTCGCTCGTCGATCTCTCCCAACCTCTCCAGCGCCGTGCCGGCCAGCCTGGGACGGCCCGCCTTGACCGCCTCCCGGTAGGTCCTCGGCTCGAAGCGCCCTGGCGAGCCGGGCGTGGCTTCCGCCCGCTTCCTCGAGGCGCCCGAGCAGCTGTTGAAGTCGATCGTGCTGGAACAGATACAGCCGCGCCTGGGCCTCGGCGGCGACGTCGTCCAGGCGCTGCTTTTGCGGCCTGCGCCTTCGCAGGTCGCGCAGGAGCTGGAGCGCGAACGCCTCCGCGCCGAGGCCGCCAGGGAGCGGGCCGAGATCGAGGCGCAAACCGAGCGGGCGCTCAACGACGAGCATGTCCGCGCCCTGCGCGAACGTCTCTCGGCCGAGAACAGCGCCGGCCCGGCCAGCATGGAGCGCCTGTTCGTTGAGCAGGCCCTGCCTTCCATCGCCTCGTCCATGGCCGAGTCCATGCGCGACATGCGCTTTTCCGTGTTCCAGACCACGGGCGAGGACGGCAAGGGGATAACTCCGTTCCACTTCGCCCTGCAGCAGGTCGTCGAGCTGCTTCACAGCAGGGTCGGCAAGGCTGGAACTCACGGGCTAGACTGAGGTTGCGATCCGTCCGGGCCGAATCCCCAAGATCAAATCTTGATTTGCTTCCACTTGCCCTCGTAGAACTTCCAGGCCATGACTGACGACAGGAGCAGGGCATACAGCGCCGCGGAAAGCCAAGTGCCGAGCATTCCGAGTTCCAGCACCACGCCCAGCAGGTAGGAAAGCGGGATCAGGCAGCCCATGTGCAGGATCATCTCGGCTATCATGACGAACTTGGTGTTGCCGGCCCCGAAGAGCGCCTGTACGAGGATCATGCCAGCGCTGATAAGTGCGCAGACAGCGCCCATCAGGCGCATGGACGGGACGGCCACGGCTATCACCTCGTTCTTGTCGGTGAAGATGCCCAGAAAAATATCCGGCCAAATGATCACCGCAATCCCCACCACGCTCATCACGTAGATACCGATCTTCACCGACTCCCAACCATAGCGCTCGGCCAGGGCCGGATTGCGCGCGCCGAGGCTCTGGCTCACCAGGGTTGCGGTAGCCGTGCCGAAGGCCATCGAGGTCATGAAGACCAGCATCAAGAACGAAATAATCACCCAGGATGCGCTGGTCGCCAGATCGGGCTGCAGCACCTCGATCCCGGCCGCCACCGGCCCCACCAAGGGAGTGAATTCCAGCGCCCCCAGGTAGCCCGGTCCAGGGTCGAGGTTGCCCATGACCCACAAGAAGAACTGGAATCCGCTCATGACGAAGATCGTCGCCACCCCCGAGGGCACCGAGAGGCGTATGATCTCCCAGGAAACTCTCGAGTTCAGGTTGCGCAGTCGGTAGTAGCGATACTTGCGCAGGTAGTTCGGCTTGATGGTCCAGAAGATCATGACGGCCAGGCCTACATATGTAGAGATCAGCGAGGCGATGGCCGCGCCCTCCACCTCGAGACGAGGGAAGCCCAGCAGTCCAAATATCAGGACAACATTCAGTCCGGCGTTGAGGACGTTCATCACGATGGATACCACCATGTGCACATGGGTCTTTCCGATCCCATCGAAGAACGACTTGTATGACATGGTCGTCACCATGGAGAACACGCCGAGCATGCGGATCGAGCAATAGGTCGAGCCCAGCCGGACCACGTTGGGATTCGGCGAGAACAGGCCGAAGACGTCGGGGATGAAGAGGAAGCCACATATCGCCACCGGGACGGAGCACACGCAGGCGATGGTGAGCGAATTCGTAAGAGCCCGACCGGCCAGGAGAGGTTCATCCTCGCCCGCGCGCCGTGCCGTGATGGCCTGAGTGCCGATGGCTATAGCCGCCAGGAAGCCGCCCACCGCCCAGAACAGCGGCAGGCTCAGGCCGATGCCCGCCACTCCGTCGATCCCGGTCGAGCCGGGAAGCCGTCCCACCATGGCGGTGTCCAGAAGGTTGATGGCTGTCTGGGCCAGCATCGCCAGGATCACCGGCCCGGCAAGGGCGGTGATTCGTTTGGACAAAGTAATATCGAGTGCAAATCGCATGGAGGCGTCAACGCTAGACCCTGGCCAGGTCCACCAGCACCTCGTCCCCGGCCAGCTTGATCTCCTTGGCCGGCCCCCTGGCAAGGGACGCGTCCTCGTCGAACCGGACGGCCAGGGTCTCGTCTTTGATGTAGTCGGCCCACTCCTCGACCGCCCGGCGGACGTCGGCGCCGGCCTTGTAGCGCAGGAGAATGCGGTCCTCGATGTTCAGCTCGCGCTCCTTGCGCAGGTTCTGCACGTGGCGAACGAAGTCGCGGGCCAGACCCTCGCGGGCCAGTTCGGGGGTTATGGCGGTGTCCAGGCCGACGAAGGTGTCGTCCTGAAGGACCACCTCGAGCCCCTCGAGCCCCTGGTGGGAGAAGAACACATCGCCGGGCTCGAGGGACACCGCCGTTCCGTCGACGAATAGCAGGTAGTTCTCCCCGGCGTCGAACGCCGAGCGCAGGGAGGACGCCTCCAGGCCGGGGATCGCGTCGGTCGCGGCCCTCATCAGCTTGCCCAGCCTGGGGCCCAGGGCCTTGCGGTTTGGCTTCAGAAGGGTGGTGATCGGCAGATCGCCCTCGACGAACTCGAGCTTCTTTACGTTGAGCTCCTCGAGCAGCACGGCCTGCAGGTCGGGCTTTTCGAGCACCGCGCGCTCGGTGTCGTTCCCGGGCCTGACCACCAGCCGGCTCAGGGGCTGGCGCACCTTGATGTTGGCCTTGTTGCGCAGCGACAGGCCCAGGTTCTTGTAGCGTATGACCGTGCCGATGGAGGTCTCCAGGTCCACGTCCATCCGCTCCTGGTCGGCCCCTGGGAAGTCCAGCAGGTGCACGCTCACCGGCGCCGTCTCGTCGGCCGAGCGCACCAGGTTCTGGTAGACCTCCTCCATCAGAAAAGGCAGCACCGGCGCCATCAGCCTGGTGCAGGTGTGCAGCACCTCGTACAGGGTGGCGTAGGCCGCGCGCTTGTCCAGGTCCGACCCGCTCTTCCAGAAGCGCCGCCGGGAGCGGCGCAGGTACCAGTTTGACAGGTCCTCCTCCACGAAGTGCTCCCAGCGGCCTATGAGCGAGTGGAGCTGGTAGTTCGTGTAGCTGTGGTGCGCGTGCTGCACCAGGTGCTGGAGCCTCGAAAGGATCCAGCGGTCGAGCTGGGTGCGCTCCTCGTACCGAACGTCGTACTCGCCCGGCCGGACCCCGTCCACCTCGGCGTACTGGATATAAAAAGAATAACAGTTCCAGAAGGTCAGCAGCTTGCGCCGGATCTCCTCGTCCAGGTGCCGCTTGCCCTTCTGCTTCTTGCGGTGGTGGATGTCCGGGAAGTTCAGGTTGTTGACAGTGTTCTGGGCGGCAAACAGGTAGCGCATGATCTCGGCGCCGATCGTCTCCGCGGCCTCGTTGAACTCGATAGCGTTGCCGAGGCTCTTGTGCATCTCATGGCCGTACTCGTCTCGCACCAGGGCGTGGCCCAGCAGCGTCTTGAACGGGGCCCGGTTCTCCATCATTGTGCTCATGGCCAGCATCGCGTAGAACCAGTTGCGGAACTGTCCCTGGAAGCACTCCAGCACCAGGTCGGCCGGAAACCACTTGCCCCAGTACTCCCGATCTGTGTTGTAGCCCATGGTGGAGTATGGCACGATGCCGGCATCCAGCCAGGGGTTGCCCACGTCCGGGATGCGGCGCGCGGTCTTGCCGCACTTGTCGCACTCGATCTCCACCTCGTCCAACCAGGGCCGGTGCGGCGAGTGGCCCTCGAACTTCTCCCAGCCGGCGATGGCGCGCCCTTTCAACTCCTCGCGGCCGCCGATCACGTCGAAGTGCCCGCAGTCGGGGTCTTCGCAGACCCAGATGGGCAGGGCCAGGCCCCAGTAGCGCTTCTTGGAGATCATCCAGTCGCGCATGTTGCGCAGCCAGTCCAGCTCCCGATCGAGGCCGAAGTCCGGAATCCAACGGATGTCACGGACCACACGGGCGATCTCGTCCCGCCAGTCCATGTTGATGAACCACTCGTCCACCAGCCTGAACAGCACCGGGGTCTTACAGCGCCAGCAATGCGGGTAGGCGTGCGGGTAGTCCTCGCGGGCCACCAGCAGGTTTTTTTGGTCCAGGTTCGCAATGATGTCCTCGGCCACCCCGGAAGCCTCCCGGCCCGTCAGCCAGTCGAAGCCCTCGATGTACCTGCCGTGCTCGTCCAGGGGCGCGACGGCGACCAGGCCCAGTTTTCCGCACAGCTCGTAGTCCTCCTTGCCGCAGCCCGGGGCGATGTGGACGATGCCCGTGCCCTCCGAGCCGGTGACCATGTCCCACTCGATCACACGGTGGCAGGTCTTGCCGCTGCGGTCAGCAAGCTCCTCCGAGGGAGCAGGGTGCCCGCCCATGACGGCCTGGGCGGGCAGCTCGTCGAACGGACCGTCGTATTCCAGGCCCACGAGCTCCGCGCCCGGCACCGAGCCCAGCACCTCGAAGGGCCCCTTCCTGCGCACTAGGTCCGGCAGATTCACAAGACCTGTCCTGTTGCCGTCCGAGTCGCGGGTGCGGTCGTTCTCCCAGTTCTGGGCGCCCGCGTAGTAGATCCAGTCCCCCTGCTTGACCCTGAAGTAGTACATCTCGGGATTCACCGCGGCGCCCACGTTGGAGGTCAGGGTCCAGGGGGTGGTGGTCCAGACCAGCAGCGCTTCCTTCTCCCGGCCGCGCAGCGGCAAGCGCACCACGACCGACGGGTCCTTCACCTCCAGGTAGCCCTCGTGCATCTCCATCTGGCTCAGGCCCACCGCACAGCGGGGGCACCAGGGCATCACGTCGAACCCCTTGTAGATAAAATCCCGCTGGTGGCACTTCTTGAGGAACGACCAGATCGTGTAGTTGTTCTCGTCGCTCATGGTGTAGTAGGAGTCCGACCAGTCCATCCAGTACCCCAGACGGATGGACTGCTCGGTCTGGACGCCCGAGTACTTGCGAACCCGCTCCTTGCACCTCTCCACGAACCTGTCGATCCCGTAGGACAGGATGTCGTCCTTGGACTTGAAGCCCAACTCCTTCTCCACCTCCACCTCGACCCAAAGACCCTGGCAGTCGAAGCCGTTCTGGTAGCGCTGCTCCTTCCCGCACATGGCGTTGTAGCGCTGGAACATGTCCTTGAGGCTGCGGCCCCAGGCGTGGTGGACGCCCATGGGGTTGTTGGCTGTAATCGGCCCGTCCAGAAACGACCACCTGGGCTTGCCGGCGTTCTTCTGTCGCAGCTTGTCGAAAACGCCCACCTCGTCCCACAAGGCGAGCAGGCGCCTCTCCATGGCTGGAAAATCCGGGATGCGTTCGACTTTCTTGTACATTGGACGACCTCGAATCAACGTAGCTAAACAGGGACGCCGCACCCGCCAGGGCTCCCGGCTATCCCTTCCTGCGCCCGTGGGTTACCACAGAGCGCGGCCCTGGTCTAGATTCTTGTTGCGAAAGAGGCTTCCACTTGCGGTCAACCTCTCTCGAGAATCCTCGTGCCGACGCGCCGGATGAGCTTGAAGTGGTCGTCGTAGGTGACCACGGTGGCGCCCTCGCGGACTGCCAGGGCGGCGATCCAGATGTCGTTGGTGGGAACCGGGGTGCCGGCCCGGCGCAGGTCGATGACCAGATCCGCGTATTGGTGAGCGGCGTCGTCGTCCACCTCGAGCACGCGGGCCACAGGATCGGCCAGGAACTCCTGCAGCTCCTGCTCGTTCTGGTCGGCCCGACGGCCCTGGCGGAAGCCGGTCCGCAGCTCTCCGAGGACGATTGCCGGCACGCACACCACGCGCGCCCTGGCTATCGCCTCGGCCGCCTCGGGTTCGCCGCGCTTGAAATGGCTGTACGCGGAGGTATCCAGGCAGATCCTGGTCACCTCCACAGTTCCTCGTCGACCTGCTCGAACAGGACCGTGTTCCGCTCGAACTCGGCCAGTTCCTCGTCGCTCCAGGTGCCGGCGAGCCGCGCGAGGCCGTTGTCGTAACGCCCGTGCGGCCCCAGACCCAGGGCCTGGTGGAGCAGGTCGAGGACGGCTTGGTTGAGCGATTGGCGCCTGCGCCGTCTCTCCTCGTCAAGAGCCTTTGCGAGCTCCGGGGCGACATTCCTTACAGTGAGCTGCTTCACCGAACATCCTCCATGAATCGTTCATCTGCTTTCATTGAATGTATTCTATGAAGAAATCGCCGTGATGTCAAGCGGCGAGACGCCGTCACCACAATCTCTAGGCAGTTCCAAGTTCCCAGTTCCCAGTTAGAACCTAGAACTAGGAACTGGGAACTGGGAACTAGGAACTAGGTTTTCCACACGGTTATGGTACCTTGCCCTGCGGAGGTGCCTTATGAGCAAGCCCAACAAGATGAGCCGGACCGTGTCCAAGTTAAATATCCTGCCCGGCCCGCTGCGGCGTCAGGCCCTGAGCGCGGTGCTGGGTCGGATCGTGCCGTTCGTGGGAACCGCCGGGGTGAAGATCGAACAGATGACCGGGCACCGGGTGGTGGCCTCCCTGCGCAACCGGCGCAGGGTGCAGAATCACATCCGCACCCTGCACGCCGCTGCGGGCGCCCTGCTGGCCGAGACCGCCTCGGGATTCGTCGTGGGCATGAACCTGCCGGACGACAAACTGCCGCTGATGAAGTCCCTGAAAGTGGATTTCAAGAAGCGCAACAAGGGCGGGCTCCGCGTCACGGCAAGCCTTTCGGACGAGCAGAAGAAGAAAATGATCGACCAGCCCAAGGGCGAGGTCTCGGTGACGGTCGAGGCCGTGGACGACGCGGGCCAGCGAACCATCGAATGCGAGATGATCTGGGCCTGGGTGCCGAAGAAGCGGCAGTGAAGTCGTCCTTTCGGCGACGACATCGTGCCTGAACAGTTCCACAAGGGCCCTGGAAAGCACGAGATCCTGGCATCTCAGATCCAGCGCTCGCCGTCGACCAGCTCCTTGTACCGGGCGATGATCTCCTTGATGGCGTCCGGGTCGGTGAGGGTGGTGATGTCGCCCAGATTGTCATACCGACTCATACCGATCTCGCGCAGCAGCCTCCGCATGATCTTGCCCGAGCGAGTCTTGGGCAAACCGGCGACCACCTGGATGCGGTCCGGCGTGGCGATGGGGCCGATGACCTGTCGCACCTGCTGTTTCAGGGCGCCGATTAGGTCCCGCCGCGCCATTTCGACAAAGCCTTCGTTCAACGCCACAAAGGCGTGGATGCCCGTGCCCTTGATCTCGTGCGGGTACCCCACTACCGCGGATTCGGTCACCCCTTCGTGCGAGTTCAACGCCGCCTCGATCTCGGCCGTGCCGAGCCGATGTCCGGACACGTTCACCACGTCGTCCACCCGCCCGGTGATCCAGTAATAGCCGTGTTCATCCCGCCGGCAGCCGTCGCCGGTGAAATAAACGTTAGGGAAGCGGCTGAAGTAGGTGTCGGAGAACCGGCTGTGATCGCCCCAAATGGTGCGCGCCTGGCCGGGCCACGGACGGTCGAAGCACAGGTTGCCATTCACGTCGTTGCCCTCCAGGAGCTTGCCATTGTCGTCCAGAATCAGCGGATGGATCCCCAGAAATGGCAGGGTGGCGGAGCCGGGCTGTACTGGCGTTGCGCCGGGCAGCGGCGAGATCACGATACCCCCGGTCTCGGTCTGCCAGTAAGTGTCCACCACGGCGCAGCGACCGGAGCCCACCACATCGTGGAACCAGCGCCAGGCGTCCGGGCTGATGGGCTCCCCCACGGTACCGAGGATTCGCAGAGAGTCACGTTTATACCGCTCGACGTGCTCGTTGCCCTCCCGGGCGAGGGTCCGGATAGCCGTCGGCGCCGTGTAAAGCACGGTGACGCCCAAGTCGTCTACTATCTGCCAGAATCGTCCCGGATCCGGATAGGTCGGTACGGACTCGAACAGCACGGTGGTAGTGCCGTTGGCCAACGGGCCGTAGACGAGGTAGGTATGCCCGGTGATCCACCCCACGTCGGCGGTGCAGAAGAACACGTCGTCGGGCTGGATATCAAAGACGTAGCGGTGGGTGGTGGCTGCGTAGACCAGGTAGCCGCCGGTGGTATGCAGCACACCCTTGGGTTTTCCTGTGGAGCCGGAGGTGTAGAGGATGAACAGCGGCGACTCCGAATCCATCCACTCCACCGGACACGTGGAGCGCTGCCGTTGCATCTCCTCGTCCAACCAGTGGTCGCGGCCCTGGCGCATGTCCACCTCGGCGTCGGTCCGCCGTGCCACAAGCACGGTGTGTACCATTTCGATGCCTTCGATAGCCCGATCTGCGATGGCTTTCAGCCCGATGCGGCGGCCGCCGCGCAGCCCTTGGTTGGCGGTCACCAGCACCCTGGCTTTGGCGTCCAGGATGCGGTCCCGCAGCGACTCGGCGCTGAACCCGCCAAACACCACCGTGTGGATGGCCCCGATGCGGGCGCAGGCCAGCATCGTGTAGACAGTCTCCGGGATCATCGGCATGTAGATGCACACCGTGTCGCCCCGGCGCACCCCGTGGGACAGCAACACGTTAGCCACCCGCGCAACCTGATGCTTCAGTTTTCGGAATGTAATATGCTGGTACTGCCCCGGCTCGTCGGCCACCCAGATCAGCGCGGTCTTGTCTCCGGACCGATCGATGTGACGATCCACGCAATTGAAGCAGGCGTTGAGCCGCCCACCGGTGAACCAGGCGAAGTCGATCTCATCCATGTCGATTTCGCACACTCCATGGAAAGGATGGAACCAGTCCAGCCTATCGGCCTGCTGGTGCCAGAACGTTTCGGGCTGTTCCAAGGATTCCCGGTACAGCCGCTGGTACTCCTCGATGCTGGATATGGATGCCCCAGTTGCAATGTGTTTTTTTACCGGTATCATCCCGCTCTCCTCAATCCGGACCGGATCGTCCGATCGTGAAAAAGTCCGCGTTTCTTTCCTCTGATATCTTCAAGCCGATGGATACCACGCAAGAGGTGGAAGTGGAAGTGTGAGATCACCGCAACCCGGGCCGCCGGCGGAGGTGGAGAACGGCCCGCAGGCCGCGGGCGTCGCCCTCGCCGTCGAAGGACAGGCTCATGTCGAGCTTGTCCTTCGAGCGGATCACCCTGGTAACGGCCGCGTCGGGCACGGGCAGGTCGGGGTAGATCGGGCGGGTTACCGAGCCGTAGATCGTGTGCTCGATGCACCCGACGCCTTGCCGCGCTACTTCTCCCGCTTGGCGGCGCGTTCCTTAGCCTTCTTTTCCTTCTTCTCCTTCTTCTCCTTGGGGGAGAGCTTCGGCTTGTTCGTCTTCTCTTGCCTCTTCTTCTGTTTCTGGCCCTTTTTCGCCATGGGATCGCCTCCGTCGTTGTCCTTCATCCGGGTCACGGCCCGATCCAGTCATTGCCGAGGTCCACCATCTTACACCAATGGACGATGAACAGATTCTGTCCATTTATTGAGGGATCCCCACAGAGGGCGGCACCTCAGACGGACCGCACTTTTTCGGCCCTGGGGCCTTTCGGGCCTTGGCCTTCCTCGTACTCCACCGTCTGGCCTTCCCGAAGCTCATCGAAGCCCACGCCCTCGACGGCGGAGCGATGGAAGAAGATCTCACCCCGCTCTCCCGCGATGAATCCAAAGCCTTTCTCCGAGATCAGTTTCTTGATTGTTCCCTGCGCCATTTTGCGTGTTCCTTTCTGAAACGGAAAAGATTGGACTTCGAGACTTGGGGAACTTCCGTCATTCGCCACGCCTCGTCGGAACCGAGTCGTCCCATGTGTTCCGACAGCACCATCGAGTTCCAATTTGGAAACAGACCACGGTTCACATTCTGAGTCAAGCCCATCGCGAAAATTTCAGGCACGATGACGTGAAAAGACGTGGTGAGATCACCGCAGCCCAGGCAGCCGGCTGAGGTGGAGGACGGCCCGCAGGCCGCGCGCGTCGCCCTTGCTGTCCGGCATCTTGCCCGCCGGCCGGGCCAGGTCCCACTGGCCGCTGTGATCCAGCACTCCGAACATCACCCAGTCACCCAGCCAGCCCAGCACGGCCTCCTGGCCGGGCAGGAAGATCCGCCCCAGCCGATCCAACTCTTTACGCAGTCTGGATTTTTCTCCAATCGCGAAGGCCCACTGCAGCGCCCCGCGGAGCCCGGGCGGGCCGATGGTCTTGATGGGGATCTTTCGCGCGGCCTTGCCGGGCGTCCTGCTCTGTCCCCCGGCCGGGAGCCGCGGCCACCCGCCAGGAGTCGGGCGCTTCCTAGAGAAACCCCGTGGAGTGTCGGCACTTTCTAGGCACTTTCTGGGGATCTTGACAACCACAGGATGTATGTATAAAATATGCATATGCGGGTTGTCTGGGATCCAAACAAGGCAAAAACCAACATCGAGAAGCATGGTGTGCGGTTCTCAGATGCCGAGCTTGTTCTTTGGGATCCACAAGGCATCACAATCGAGGACACAGCCTCAGAAGGTGAGCAGAGACACATTACGATTGGCCGTGATGCGATTGGACGTATCTTGGTGGTTGTGTGCACCCACAGAGGTGACGACATTCGGTTGATATCGGCACGCAGGGCGACCAGGAAAGAAAGGCGAATCCATGAAGAAGGAATATGATTTCTCAAAAGGCAAGCGGGGAGCCGTGATCTCCTCCAGAGGAAAGACTCGAATCACAATCTACCTGGACGATGACATTTTGGAGGAATTCCGGAAGCTGGCTGACGAGGCGGGAACAGGGTACCAAACCATGATCAATCAGGCTCTCCGCACGTTCATCGTCAAGGAAAGGCATCCCGTTGACGAAGCCACACTGAGACGCGTCCTGCGCGAAGAACTCGAGAAGACCATCTAGCCGATCCAACTCCTTGCGCAGACCGGCTTTTTCTCCAATCGCGAAGGCCCACTGCAGCGCCCCGCGGAGCCCGGGCGGGATGGCGTTGGGGCGTCCCCAGGCCGAGGAGGCCCCTTGCTCAGGGTCGAAGGCGATCGGACGACCGTCGGCGTCCTCGAGGTCGGTGGGCGCGAGCACCCCGTGCTCGCGCAGGGCGGCCGTTTCCGCCGGCCGCGCGCCCTCCAACCAGCCATAGAGAAGGGCGGCGTAGTTGACCGCCAGAAGATCCGCCCGAGCGGCCATGCGGCGAGCGGCCAGGATCTTGGCGCGTGGCCCGACGGCCTTGGCGATGAATGCGTCGGGCAGGAAGACGAACCCCTCCTCTTTTTCTCCCATGGCCGAGGTTCATTCTTCCGACTCCGGTGTCTCGTGAATCCCAAAACCGAGAACGGCTCGTCGTAGTTGATCTCGATCTTGAGTCGCAGCGTTGTGGGAGCCGCGGCTGTGGATGAAAAGCGGAACACGACTCTCGCCAGGAACCGCCCTCGCTTCGTTCTGGGCTTTCCCAGCCACGGCCCCAGTGATTCGCGGATTGCATCCATCACGGGCCCGATGGGACCATTGGAGACCTGGACGATATCGATGTCCTCCGAGTACCGCTCAGGAGGAGACATGAAGAGCTTGTTGATGGCCGTCCCTCCCCTGAACGCCATCCTTTCGGCGATGACATCGGTATCACAGGTCCATCTCGATTTCCTCGTTCTTCACGATTCGCCAGCGTTGATCCAGCTTGCCGGACTTGCGCGGCCCATCCGGTCGCAACAGTACTGCGCGGCCGGGCCTCCCGGCCAGCCATCTGGCCAGAGGATGCGCGATCTCGCCTGCGCCGACATGGTCGAGCAGGTACCCGAGTCTCTGGACCTCCGGGAGTCGGTAGTTATCGGCTATCGCAGCGAGCTTCTTTCCTTCCATATCCTCCGCCAGCTCGGTCAGCACGGTCGCCACATTGCCGAGGTGCGCCGAGGCCCGGTAGAACCGCACCAGGTCGAAGGCGGTTGCCTCGGTTGTGGATACGGAAAAATACCCGGTCTGGGTTTGCAACCGCTGGATCGGCGTGGATCGGGCATTCCGGCTTACATGGAACTCAATCCTGTTGCGTCCGACCACGGAACCTCTGGTCGGTCTGTCCGTGATCACCTGGAAGACCATGGGCTGCTGATGGGATGCTCCGTGGAACGCCGCTGCTGTGAGGAGGGCCACATAGTAGGGTCGCCCCAGGTAGTCCATCAGGTCGTGGATGAACCAGGTTGCCGGAGGGCAACCTGCGACACGATGTTCGAGCGGTACGATGACGTAGAAGCCCCGCCTGGGGCTTGAGATCCGCCCGCGCTGCTTGAGTCTTCGAATGGCGGACTTCCGTGCCACCGAAGAGCCTCCGACCTCCGGAGGCAACTCGTCCAGACGAAACACGTAGCGCCCCGAAGCCTGGAGGTCTTCTACGTAGGCAGATAATGACTTTTGTGCTTTTTTTGCCACTGGCTGCGGGCTCCCGGCTGTCATGCTTTGCAGTTCGTTTTCATAAGATAGCACAATATGCAGCCTTCGGCAAACAAAATTCAGTCACCTCCTCATGCTCACCAGGCCGGGGGCCGCCTCCTCGGCCTTGTGCTTCAGGGCGGTCAGCACCACGGCCAGGGCGACCTTGTTGCGTACGTGGGCCCCGGCGTATATCGGCAGGCGCGGGGCGATCTTCTTGAGGTTTTCGAGGTTCTGCTCCTCGGGTTTGGCCGCGGTGGGGATGGCGCCCGCCAGCAGGGCCAGGTCCCACAGGCCGCTGTGATCCAGCACTCCGAACATCACCCAGTCACCCAGCCAGCCCAGCACGGCCTCCTGGCCGGGCAGGAAGATCCGCCCCAGCCGATCCAACTCCTTACGCAGGCTGGCTTTTTCTCCAATCGCGAAGGTCCACTGCAGCGCCCCGCGGAGCCCGGGCGGGCCGACGGTCTTCCTCCCGGCCCGCTCCACAAGCTCGTCGTAGTCGGAGTTCTCGATCAACGGCAGTATGCGCACGTCGATCTCCAGCTCCCGGCCGTCGCCGATCCAGCGCACCCGCGCGGCCACCGGATCCAGGTACTTCTTCCAGTAGCTCTGGTAGGTCTCGCGGAAGCTTTCGTAGGCCTGCTTCTCCGACTCGGTCACCATGGCGATCTCGAGATCGGCCAGCGGCCGCATGGCGTTGGGGCGTCCCCAGGCCGAGGAGGCCCCGCGCAGAGGGTCGAAGGCGATCGGACGACCGTCGGCGTTCTCGAGGTCGGGGTGCGCCTGTATTCACGTCTATTCACGTCATCGTGCCTGAGATTGTCGCGCTGGGCTTGACTCAGAATGTGAACCGTGGTCTGTTTCCAAATTGGAACTCGATGGCAACATCCTTTTTGGGCTTCTGCGGGCTGGACGTCCTCCCACGTCTGAAGGTCGAAGGCCTGCAACGTTCACAATCGGAGTAACCCATGGACCGAGACCAACTCCTTACGCAGATCAAGACCAGCCTACATGATGCCTTCGGTGACCGCCTTCGGGGGATCGTTCTCTATGGGTCCGAGGCCCGAGGGGACGCTGATAAAGACAGTGACATTGACCTTCTTGTTCTGTTAAAGGGTCCTATTGCCCTGGGGAAGGACTTGGAAACCATCATCCATGCTTTGTATCCATTGCAGTTAGAGGTCTTGCGGCCTCTTCATGCTACGCCGGTGAACGTGGAATCCTACGAGGCTGGAGAGTTTGCCTTGTATCGTAATGCCAAAGAGGAAGGGGTGGCGGCGTGAGCAAAGAATCTCTTGATCTATGGGGACGAGCGGTTACAGGGATTCTTTAGTCATTTCCACGAGGGCAGGCCGGCCAGGAAGCCTTGCAGGTCGGCCGGCAGGGGCGCTGCCAGGTCCAGGCGCTCGCCTCCGGCCGGGTGGTCGAAGGCGATCCGGACGGCGTGCAGGAACATGCGCGGCAGACCGAACTTGTCGCGGAAATGGCGGTTGATGCGGCCCTTGCCGTAGGTGGTGTCGCCGAGGATGTGGTTCTTGGTGTGGGCCAGGTGGCGGCGGATCTGGTGGCGGCGGCCGGTGTGGATGCGGGCGCGGACCAGGGTGAGGGTGTAAGCGTCGTCGATCGGGATTTTTCGCACCTGCTCGAACGAGGTGCGGGCGGGTTGTTTCTTCTTGGTTTCCCCGCAGGTGAGCGGGCGGTCGATCTCCCATTTTTCCCGGGTGGTGCCGCGGACCAGGGCCAGGTACTCCTTGACCGCATCAAGGGCGTTCAGGGCTGCCTGGAGGAGCTTGGTGGCCTCGGGCGAGCGGCCGAAGAGCATGACCCCGGAGGCGGCGCGGTCCAGGCGGTGGACGGGGTAGAGCCAGTCGCCTCCCAGTTGGTCGCGGAGCTGCTGCAGCAGAAACACCGTGTCGCGGGATTCTGGGGTGCGGTGGACCAGCAGGCCGCCGGGCTTGGACACGGCCACCAGAAGGTCGTCCTGATGGAGAATGCGAAGGGTCATCGCTGGTGTGCGTTCGATTTGCGGTCGTGGTCTAGCAAGGGGTGCAGGTGCTCCGGCGAGCGGCGGCGGAGCCGGGCCAGGAAGCGTTCGGTGATCTTCGCGGCCCGGGCCTCGTACTGCTCCGGGTCATGGCAGGGCGTCGTGCCGCCGGCGATCATGCCGTGGCCGCCGCCCTTGCCCATCCGGCCCAGGGTCTTTCTCATCACCTGCCAGGCCCGGGCCCGGGGCCGGGTCGAGCGGATGGACAGCACCATCTGCCGGTCGTGCAGGCCGGTGACCAGGCACCAGGTGACGCGCTCCATGCTGGCCAGGAAGTCTGCCACCTCGGCCACCACCTCGGCCTCGTCCACTTGGCCGATGTGGCAGACGCAGGTGTTGCGGCCCACCATTACCCGGCGCATGGCCCTGGCGATGGCCTGGTAGTAAGGCCGGGTGCGGGCCGGGTGGCGGATGCGGCCCAGCACGTTCAGCTTCACATGAGGGAACACCCGCTGGTAGGCCTCGCGGTCGGCCCGGGTGGCCTCCCGGCGAAGGTCCTGGGTCTCGGACACCACCGCGTAGGCCACGGCGGTGGCCAGGTTGGGATCCAGTCTCAGACCGCAGGCCGAGAAGTAGCCCAGCATCATGGTGGCGGCACAGCCGTGGTCGGGGCGGACGTCGACGAATGGGATTCCGGCCTTTTTTCGGGACGGGTGGTGGTCGACCACGATGTGACACTCGAGACGCTCGTGCGGGAACGAGTTGTTGCCGGTGCCGGGCTGGGTGTCCACCAGGGCGCGGCGGTCGGTCGCCAGGTTGCGAATGCGCACGACGTCAAGGCTCTTCAGCGGGATCTTGAGTTCGCTAACCATGTTTCGGTTCTCGGCCCGTCCCAGCCGGCCGCCGTATGCGATCACCGAGCGTCTGCCCATGGATTCGGCGATACGCGCGAGCAGCCAACCGGCCGCGATGGCGTCCGGATCGGGATTGTCGTGCAGGAAGACCACCAGGCGCTTGCCCGTGGCGATGACTCGGGTCAACCCGTCGCGGTCGAACATGTCGGCTATCCTCCCCGGCCGGCCAGCGGATCTCTTGATACCCGATTCTCCGGTCGGAATGCAACGACGTTGTCGCGGTCGTCCACGTCGCCGGCATTTAGGCAGTTCCAAGTTCGGCAGTTCCAAGTTCCCAGTTCCCAGTTCCCAGTTAGAACCTAGAACTAGGAACTGGGAACTAGGAACTAGGAACTGGAACTAAGAACTAGGTTTTCCACACGGTTGTGGTACCTTGCCCTGAATTGATCTTCTGGATCACAGCCGGCGTGGTGGGTCTGGCAGGAGTCGTCCTGGCGGTGCTGCTGGTGCTGCGGCACCGTTTCAACGCCCGTGCGGTGCGCCTTTGGATGGCTGCGGACCGGCAGGTGCGGAAGGAGACGCTGACATTCCAGCCATCCATGGTGGAGCGCGTGCCCGAGCCAGCCAGACGCTACCTGGCACACGCGCTCGAGCCCGGCACCCCGCTGGCCTCGCGAGTCGAGCTTCGGGGCGAGGGCGACATCCGCATCGGCGCGGAGTTGAAGCCGTTCCACAGTCTCGAGCTGTTCGCCCCGCCGCGTGGTTTCGTCTGGCAGGCCGACTTCCGCTCGCCCCTGGTGATGGTGGATCACTACCTCGACGACGAGGGCGAGCTCAGCGCCCTTGCGCTGTGGGCCCTGCCCAGGATGCGCGCCCGTGGTCCGGACGTGACACGCTCGGTCCGCCACCGGCTGGCGGCCGGATATGCGTGGATCCCGGACGCGCTGCTGCCGCAGAACGGGGTGTCCTGGGAGCGGCTGGACGACCGGCGCGCGGTCGCGAAGATACTGATCGACACCGAGCCCGTCGACCTGACCATGACCATCGCAGAAGACGGCCGGTTAGAGCAGATCGAGCTTCGCCGCTGGACCGACCGGACCGGCTCGGGGACTTGGGCATTTAGCACCTGGGTCGTGAAGATCCTCGACGAGGGCGCCTTTCAGGGCCGGATCATCCCCACCCGCCTCAGTGCGGGATTCGATCGGGATCCCGAAGAGAGCCTGCGGATGACCATTGCCCAGGCCTTGTTCAGGTGAATCAGGCCAAGAAGGGGATCAGGGCCTTGCGCCCGGGCGGGTAGTCGGCGAACTTCTCCCGGTACCACCTGTGATTGGCGAACGCCCGGGGCACCAGGTTGGCCGCCGTCCATACGAAGAAGGCCAGACCCCCGATATTGAAGCACATCAACGCCCATCCGCCCCACTGGACGATCTCGCCGAAGTAGTTGGGACACGAGATGAAACGGTACATCCCGCCGCGGGGGATCTGATAGCCGGCCTCGCCGGGCTTTCGCAGGTTTACCAAGATCCAGTCCGAGTGCTTGTTGACGGCGAACCCGGCCCAGAACAGGACCATGCCGGCGATGAAGCGCGGGTCGCCAAGCCACGAATCCGCGTACCCGGGCCCCAGGGTGTAGAGCCAGCGGGCGTTGAGGTATCCATTGCCGATGTTGAACAGCACAGCCAGACCCACGGTCACCAAGGCGATCTGCCTGCGCTCGCCCCGGAGCGTGAAGGGGAAGATCAACGAGCGGTGCAGGTAATGGATCTGCCAGGCGATAAGGAAGATCAACGGCACGGTCTCGACGTGCCGGTCGCCCAGCAGCCATAAGGCGAAGAACACCAGGCAGGCAGGCAGCTCCATGACGATCCACCCGAGCCGGTTGGAAATCCGCGGCCCCCATCCGGCCCGGGTGAAGCGGCCGTACGGCGCGGGCACGAAGAACAGAACGAGGAACGTGATCCCGGCCAGCGAGAACCAGGCGATAGCCAGGTAGTGGTATAACTCCAGCTCGGTCATGGGTGCTCCCGGGCCCAGAAATATAGGGCCAGCGCTGCCAGCAGGAACACCAGCGAGGTGTATGCGGCCCGGCGTAACCACGCCCGGCGCCGCTCCCTGCGCCGGCCGGCCAACAGGAACTCCCCGACCAGCTCCGGCAACTCCTGGGAGCAGTGGGCGGCAGCGCGCTCGGCGTCCCGCAAGGGCTGTCCCTGCCAGGCATCCTCGGCCCGCCGGCCACGCCCGTCCCATTGGTCGGCCGCCTGGCCCACCTCGCCCAGGAATGCCTGCTCTTCGCGGCTCTGGCCTATCCAGCGTCCCAGCCGGGACCAGGTGGCGACCAGCGACTCGTGGGCCAGCTCGATCTCGGCCTCCCCGTCCTCCTCGGCCTGCTTGCCGGCCACCAACCGGGCCTCGACCAGGCACTTGAGCACCCGCTCGGCGCCCCGGCCCAGACCCTCTAGCAGCCGGGGGCGGGCCAGCACCCGGCGGGTGCCCTCGGCGGTCACCAGGCGCAGCAGCAGGCTGCGCGCCAGGTCGGCGTCCTCCGGCCCCAGGGCCTTGATCACCCCGTCGGCGTGCCGGGCCAGCGCGCCGCCCACCACTCCCATTGATTCGTAGACGGCCGCCTTCAGCTCCTTTCTCACCAGGTCGCGCTGCTCCCAGAGGAGATGCCCGGCGAACTGGAGCAACGGCAGGCAGGACGTCTCTCCCTGCACCTCGTCCACCATGCGGGCCACCAGGCCCGGGTCGTCGTATCTGTAGCCCAGGGCCTGCACCGGCCTGGTCATGATCCTGGCCAGGCTGTCTTGGTCCAGGTTGCGCAGAACCACGATCCGGCCGAGCGCCTCGCGCACCCCGGCGCCCGTGGAAAGCCGTCCCAGAAAATCCTCGCGCAGGGTCATCACGACCCGCACCGGCTCGGCCGGATCGTCTGCCGCGGCGCAAACGGCCTGCATGAAGGCCCGGCGTTCGTCCGCGTCGGGCACCAGGGAGTGGAGCTCCTCGAGCTGGTCCACGAACAGCAAAACGTCCGCCTTGCGCTGCCGTGCCAGGCGGTGCAGCACCAGGTTGAGCAGCTGCGGCGAAGCCCGAAGCTGCCTGGCGAGCTGCTCCTCCTCGGAAAACCCGGCGATCTGCTCCGGTTCGGTGATGTCGGGGGTGCCGGCCTTGCGGGCGGTCACGATCCTGCAGGCCAGCGTCTCGAAGGGCGCCGCGCTCGGCCGCATGGACAGCACCACCAGCGGCCCTCGCTCGCGCAGCCGCGGAATCACCCCGGCCTGGACGAACGAGCTCTTGCCCGCGCCGCTCGGGCCCACCACCGGCAGAAAGGTTTGCAGTCTCGCCCGCTGAACGAAAGCAACCACCTCGTCCTCGCGGCCGAAAAACAGGTGCCGGTGCTGCTCGTCGAAGGGGAACAGCCCCAAAAAAGGGCTCTCGGCCGCGGAGGCGACCCGTTCGCCGCTCGCCAGCACGGCCTGCAGAAGCGCGACCATGGTCGCTGACGTGGGCCGGTCAGCTGGGTTCTTCTGCAGGCAGCGGGCCACCAGCTCGGTCAGGCCCGTGGGGAGCTTCTGTTCGCAGCGCAGCGCTGGCGCGGGTTCGGGACCGCACACCTGGACCGCCAGTCTGACCGCGCCGGGCTCGTCGTACGGCCGCCGGCCGCACACCAGCTCGTACAGCACGACCCCCAGGGCCCACACGTCGGTGGCTCCGGAGGTTAGCTCCCCCTGCCACTGCTCGGGCGCCATGTAAGCCGGCGTTCCCCGGGCCTCCTGGCTGACGAGCGGCTCGGTGGGCGACTCCGTCCGGAGAGCAATATCACCGGCCTGATCCTCGTCAGCCTCTACCAGCCCGGCCAGCCCGAAGTCCACCACCCGAGCCCGGCCGTCCGACGCCAGTACGACGTTCTCGGGCTTCAGGTCCCGGTGCAGGATGGAACCCGCGTGGGCCGCCTTGAGCGCCTCGGCCACCGCCAGGCAGATTCGAATGCTCTCGCGCACCCCGGGCCGATCCCGCTCGATCCGCTCCCTCAGGCTCTCGCCTTCGAGGTACTCCAGGGCCAGGTAGGGCCGGCCGCGGTCCTCGCCCACAGCGTAAACGGTCACCATGTTCGGGTGGTTGATCCTGGCCGTGGCCTTGGCCTCGAACAGGAAGCGCTCGACCGCCTGTTCGGAGCCGAGCATCGAAGGCTGGATCACCTTGAGCGCCACCTTGCGCCCCAGCCTGGTGTCCCGCGCCAGGTACACCTCGGCCATCCCGCCCCGGCCCAGTGGCCGCATGACGCGGAAGTGATCCACCAGGATGCCCTCGGACAGCAACCACTCCGCCCCTTCCGACGACTTTCCCTCGCTCGTCCCGATCTCGGCACCTCCTCGCCGCGGGCCGATGAAAACGCCCCTGCTCGCAAGATTCGATGAGCTGCACAAGCGTACTCATATCAACAAGGCCGTCCGAAGCCAAGCGAACGATATGTTCGAAGCGGACCTCAGGCCGCGGATTCGCAGCATCCTCGGGCCAGCGGTTCCAGGTCGCATCCTGTTAGAGCCGCAGCCCGCTCAACCCGTGCCAGGCGAGCGTGCCCATGCCTCGCCGTGCACCCCTCACGTGCCGGCCAGAAGCCGACTCTGCCATACGGGAACGCCCAAGGACGACATTCCATTCATGCTTCTCGTTTTTCCGGTGGATCTCTTGATTGCCGCATGACCTCAAAAGGTGACACCAAGATCATAGCGTTTGTTTTTCCTATCCCTCGTTGACAATTAGGTCTGAGACACCTCGATACCTGGGGGACCTGGGCACCCCACCCGGCCGGACAGACAAGAAAATGAGATATGAGACCCTCCGACCCCCCATGCCCTAAGCGCCATGGCCCGCACCCACTGGGCCAAAGTTGGATCGGATCAGGAGAAGGCGTCAAGTCTTTCCCTTGGCTTCAACCAGACATGATGCTATCATGGGCGTGTTGTCGTCGGGTAAGGAGGATCCCTAAATGGGTCAAGCCATCGTATTCGATACCCTGGAATTCGTCAACAAGCTCAAGAGCGCCGGCGTGCCGGAGAAGCAGGCCGTCGCCCGCCGTAGCGGGCTATGGCCCGCGAAGGCAGGCCGAGGTGCAGGCGGCCGCCATCGCAGAGATCGTCAACGAGCAGATGGCCACTAAGCTCGACATCTTGGATTTGAAGCGAGACATCATGGATTTGAAGCGCGACATCAAGGAGCTCGATAGCAAGACGGCCACCAAGGTCGACATCAAGGACATGGCCACAAAGCTCGACCTCAAGGAGCTGGAGATGCGTCTCACCATCCGCATGGGCGCCATGACGGTGGTGGCCATCGGCGTGATTACGACCCTGGTCAAGATCCTGTGAGCCTCGGACCGTCCAGGGTTTCAGGAAAAAGTCGGCGCCCTCCATTTCCTGGAGAGCATCATGCGATGCAGTCACCAGCCTGGAGGGCGCCGCGTGCGGGCTCCTTTCCTTGAACTCGGCCAGGAACTTGCGCAGGGCCGCGACCCGCCTGTCGGTGGGCTGCCGCTGATCCACGGCGATCTCCCGGATCGTGCTCCAGGCCATCTCCTCCCTCTCCTTCTCGGTCTTCTCCTGCTTGACGTCCTGGAGGAAGCTGTCCAGCTCGGTGGGCGTCTTCGTGGCCGCCTTCTTCTCCTGCACGGACCCGCACAGCCGGTCCGACACCTCTCTGATCGCCACCAGCAGCGACTTCTCGTGGCAGGCCGCCTCGGACGTCGCGGCCCGCTCGGTCGTGGACTTCTTCAGGCCGTCGCCCGCCGTAGCGGGCTATGGCCCGCGAAGGCAGGTCGAACAGGACCGCCGTGAGCTGGCAGGTGTCGCCCACCTTCAGGATCTTGGTCGCCAGGGCCTTCTCGGCCGCCAGCTCACGGCCCAGCTCGATCTGGCAGCTTTGCTCGTAGCATTCTTTGTAGCTCTCTTGCTTCCTGTCCACAAGCCGCGCCTTGATCTGGTCCCGGGGGATCACCTGGAACCCCCCCCTCGGTCAGCCGGGCTGACAGATACTCGGTCAGCACGTCGAGAACCCTGGGCTTGAGCTTCGAGCCCATGTCCTCGATGTCGAAGACCGCCACGATCGGCTCCCCTCCCCCTGTCGCCTTGCCGGGCGCCAGGCAGGCGAGCACGACGGTCAGGCACAGCAGTCGCTGGATCCGCAAGGAGTTTCTCATTTTCCCTCCTGAGCGTATTATAGTGGGACGTAGTTCCGTTCGTTCCGAAACTAGCCGTCGCCCGGACGCTTCGGGACAGGGTTTCGAGAGTTTCGGAACGAACGGAACTACGTCCCTCACTTGACACGGAGCTACGTCCCTCATTCGAGCTTTTCACCGATTTCGTCTCAACGGCGACCTAACTCTCCCGCCTCGGGCCTCGCGCGCCCGCGCTGGCTGGAACGGTTGACGACCTTCCGGCCGCCCTCCTTCTCGCGCTTCCTGGCGTCTTCGAAAATGGCCTTGATGTCAAAGCCGAATCGTGCGGCGCGTGCCTCGCGGTGCTTGCGGACTTCTTCCACGATCGGGTCGGTCATGGCTACTCTCCCATCATCTCGCCGGGCGTACAGATGACCGGCGGCCTGTATCCCTCTGACCAGATGACACGGAACACCCCTCCCAGGAGCTCGGGGTTTGCCAGATGCGTGCAGTTCCAGGTCAGCAGGACATCCACGTCATGGACCGTTGCCATGGCGACGTGAAGCGCATCGGTAGCCGCCTTCTCGGGGAGCGCCCTCTCTCGGGTCAGTGCCTGCGCAAGCTCGAAAGCCGGTACAACCGCCTCCAGAAGAGGGACGTCCTGTAGAAGCTCGAGCCGTCGCCGGGCCGTGTCCGGGTCGCCATCGCCGGCCTCATCGACCACGAACTGGGAGACGCAAAGCTCGAACTCGTGCCTCCTCGTATCCCACCACTCGCGGGTGATCTGCTGGCGCGCGGCCCTGACAAGGTCGCGGCTGGGCCTTGAGGTAAGATAGCTCGGGATGGTCGTTTCGAGGTATATGCTCTTCTTCATGGCACCGCGCCGCCCTCCGCCCGACCGGACTACAACAATGTATCATGGGGACGCTGGCATTCGCAACTGAAAAGGCCCCCGGACCATCTCTGATCCGGGGGCCACCCGCTCCGAGGCGATCGACCCGCGCACCGGCAAGACCATGGACCTGCACCCCTGGCAGGCGTTCGCCATCAGCTCCACCACCTACGAGGTTTCACCGACGCATCAGCCTCTGCCATACAGGAACGCCCGAGGACGACATTCCATTCATGCTTCTCGTTTTTCCGGTGGATTTCTTGATTGCCGCATGACCTCAAAAGGTGACACCAAGATCATAGCGTTTGTTTTTCCTATCCCTGGGCGGGAAGGCGCGAGGGCAGGCCGACGTGGTCGAGGATCTTGACGAGGACGTCGTCTCGGAAAATGACGGCGATTATTTCCCTCTCTCCCCCGCACTTCTCGCACACCTGCGGGTCGAAGCCGTACGTCTTCCAAATCAGCCGGGCCCAACTCCTCCTGCCGCGGGCCGCGGTGCGTGCAGGCATGGTGAATCCCAGGGGCTTTCCGGAAAGTACCAGCCTCTTGGAATCTTCAAGTTGACATCCGGTCCGGTACGTGGTCTACAAGGGTCCGTTCCACTCACACTTGAAAGGAGGAAGGCATGGTCGCGAAACGTTTCTATCTGTGGGTTCTGGTGGTTCTGTTCGCATTCCTCTTGGTGGTGCCGACGGCGCTTTCCGGGGGGAAGTCCAAGCGGGCGCAGCAGAAGGAGATTGCCGCCAGGATCGTCAGCGAGATCGCCGGCGTGAAGGCGAAGGATTTGGTTATCGTCAGAGGCAACGCCAGAGACTTCGATCTGGTTGAGGACCTCATGCTGGAGGTATGGAAGAAAGGCGCCATGCCGCTGCAGATGGTGGGTCGGGAGACACTTTACAAACGCTATTTCGACGAGGTGCCGGCCGAGCGCGACGGCGACAGCCGTGACTTTGACTTGAAGCTGGCCGAGGCGCAGAACGTGGAGATCGTCATCGGGCGCCAGGACAATCCCGGTATGCTCAAGAAAGTCCCCCCGGAAAGGCTCGCCAAAGTAAAAGAGACCTACATGCCGATTTGGAAGCTGCAGAACCAGCGCGGCGTTCGAAGGGTTTATCTGGGCAACGGCATGTATCCCACCAAGGCCACCGCCAAGCAGTACGGCATCTCTCAGAAGCATTTGGACAAGCTCTTCTGGGCCGGTCTGAACGTGGATTACCAGAAGCTCCAGGCAACCGGTGCGAAGCTAAGTGGAATCCTGGAGGGCGGCAAACAGGTCCACATCACCAACAAGAACGGCACGGATTTGAAGTTCGGCATCGAGAAGCGCCCGGTGGTTGTCAGCGACGGGATCATCTCCGAGGAGGACGTCAAGAAGGGCGGGCCGTCCACGGTGGTCTGGCTGCCCGCGGGAGAAGTAATGCTCACCCCGGTGCCCGGCACGGCCGAGGGCCAGGTGGTCATCACGCGCCTTCCATACTCGGACGGCGAGATCCGCAAGATGGTCATGATCTTCAAGGCGGGCAAGCTGGAGTCGGTGGACGCCAAGAAGACCGCCGCCTTCAAGCGCTTCAAGGAGTTCTACGACAAGGCGCCCGAGGGCAAGAACGCCTTCTCCTTCGTCAATTTCGGCATCAACCCGAACGTGAAGATCCCCAAGAAGAGCAAGCTGGTGACCTGGGTTCCGGCCGGAATGGTCTCCTTTGGAATCGGCGGCAACTCGTTCATCGGCGGTGAGATCGATATTCCCTTCGGATTCTCCGGGTTCCTGCCGGGCAGCACCGTCAAGGTGGACGATCAGGTCGTCATCGAGAAGGGCCAGCTCAAGATCTGATCCCTTCTTCCAGGGCTATTGTACCGCGACGTCGTCTATGTACCAGCCCTCTTCGACATCGCAGTTGCCACAGTCAAATCCTATGCGGAAGCGAATCTGGATGTCGGTGCCGGAGTAGGCGAACAGGTCGAACTCCGCGGGCACGAACGCGCCCCCGCCCCTCGAAGATCTGGCCCGCAGGGGTCTCGTGACCCCGGGAGCGCCCAACGATCCAGGGTCGTATCCAGCCATGCCCTCGGTCATGCCCCCCGGTGATGTCTCGCGCCTGCTGGACGAGGAGCGGGGCGAGCGGTGAAGTTGTACGCGGAGTCGAGCGGGCGCGCCGCCCCTTCCCTCGCGAACCCATCCGAGCCCTGGACGCGTTGCACCTGGCCAGCGCTTGTCGCCCGATCCGCCCTGGTGGTCGCCCACCTCCTCAGCCGGGACGAACGCGTCCGCAAGAACGCCAAGGCGCTCGGGTTTTCGGTAGTTCCGTAATACCTGGGTTTGTGACTTTGTGAGGAACGTCCCCGGTTTCTGTCAGTCGTAGATGCAATCCTGGCTGAGTGCGAAGAATGCGAAAGCTATGAGGGGATTATTTCGGGATACTGTGAAGCTGTGCATTCTCACGGACAGGCAGTCGATTCCCCGGAGCACGGGGAGGCCCTTTACTGCCGGTTTCCAGGGGCTTCCCTGGTGGCTTGCCTGCACCAGGTTGCCTACGTCCTCGCGGGCGAACTCTATCTGGCCTCCGCAGTCGGGGAAGCCGAAGTCCGATTCCGGGCGAATCGTTCCGTCGGGGTACATTGAATAGAAGCCGGTCTTTCCCACCCGCCCTCTCAAACGGTATGCGTAGGCGCTCTCGCAGTCAGCGGAGTACTGAAGTCCGTTTGACCAGTATCGCCGCAGATCCGGATGTTCCGCCCACTGCCCGTCCTGCTCGTTGAAAATCCACATCTCGGCTTCGTAGCCAGTTCCGCACAGGATCTGGCCCGGTGCGCAGGGATCTCTCGCCAGGAAGGGCAGGCAGCGGCCGCCGGGAGGTTCGGGCACCTCTTCCCAGTTGGTTCCGAAGTCGTCTGTTCGAAACAGCTTGTGATTGCCGGTTGCGGCATACACCCGTTCTCCGGGCGCAGTCGAGATTGCCAGGCGCCATACCCTCCAGGAGCCGGTGTCGGCGCCGGGTGTGCTGGCTTCGCTCCAGCTGCCTCCGTTGTCGGTGCTGCGGAACAGATTGGCGCTCAAGCCCATACCGGTCGCCACCACTCCGATGAGGAGGTGGCCGGGGCGACTGGGGCTGGCTATCAGATCGTTGACTCCGATGGAGAAAAATCCCGAAACATCGATGCCGCGGCTCGACCAGGTTTCGCCGGCGTCATCGGACCAGTGATAGTGGTATTCGGGCTCGCGGTCTCTCTCGTAGCTGACCACCCGGATGCGGCCGCTCGAGGGATCCACTTTCAGGACTTCGATATGGTCCGAGGTCAGCTTTTCCCAGGTTGATCCGTCTTCCTGGGCGGCAAATAAGCCTTCCGGTGTTCCCAGGTATATCCTGCCGGGATTGTACGGATCCGCTACAAGATGATGGTACCCGGTCGGTCCTCCCGGGTATTCGTTCAACGGACTGTCCGGCGGGAGGTTCGAGAAACCCTGGTTGAAGGGGTGCCAGGACCTGCCTCCATCGGTGGTGCGGAAGACGCCCTCGACGAAGGCGCCCTGGTTGTGGATGCAATCCAGGGGACCGCCGATTTCCTGAACCTCGAAGCCGTCATCGCAGCTGTAACCCTCGCAGGGCGACTGCCAGCACGGGGTGATCGCGATGCCTGCGCTCTCGCATGTGTCCTGGGAATAGTTTCCTTGCTCGTCGTAGCAGCTATCGGAAATACAGCAGTCCTCTGGGTATTCGCCGGACTGCCGCGACAGGCGCGTCCCGGCGGGACAGCTCCCTTTCCATTCTCCCAGCAGGAGATCCCCGCCGGATGAGCCGTCCCGGCCGTCCATGCCGCCGTCCTGGAGGGATTGATCGACGGAGTGGTATTGGCAGCCCGCAACAAGTGCCAGAAAAGGCGAGAGGACAATCGCCGCAATTCGTGTCACATTCATGATCGTATACCTTCTGTTCATCGTCTTTATCCCCGCCGTGAGTCAAACGAGGCCTCGCCTCGTGCACGCCTTCGTGACCATACCACATTCCCACACAATGGGGAAGGGTAGGAAACAAACGGCCTTTTTGGAAACCATGCGTTTGCCCTTGAGTTCCAAGTTGGAATTACCTGCTGCGCTTAAGCAGGCGACTAGATGAGGTAATCGACAGGGAGAACATCCGGGGCTGGCTGACCACGCCGAACCCGGAGTTCCTGGACCAGCCGCCGCTGGACCTGATCCAGTCCCGGTACGGACGCCGGGTGCTCGAGCAGGAGTTCGAGCGTGCCGAGTGGGGCATCCCAGGGTGAGCGGCCCGGGCCTCGACGCCGGAGCCCTCCGGAAGCTGCGCGGACGAAAGGTAACGGGGCGGTTCTACCGCACGGTCAAGGACAAGGACAGGAACCAGGTGGACAGCCCCAAGGGTTCCTCCATGGTGGACGGCAGGTACCACACGGCAGACGAGGACTTGGTGCTCTACTTGTCCGACTCGCCGACCTTGAGCATGAACGAATCGACAAAGGCCTTTCAGACCGTGACACTCAAGGAGTCAGGTGGTCGGGTAGAGCTAACCTGAGTAGACGAATCGAGCATCGAAGGCTGGATCTCCTTGAGCGCCACCTTGCGCCCCAGCCTGGTGTCCCGCGCCAGGTACACCTCGGCCATCCCGCCCCGGCCCAGCGGCCGCATGACGCGGAAATGATCCACCAGGGTGCCCTCGATGAGCAGCCAGCGGGTCACGACTCGCTTCGGGCGTGCAGGTCCACGTTGAGTCTCTTGAGGGACTCCAGCAGGTTGCGGTAGCGGGCGACGCGCTGCTGGCGGGTGACCAGCCGCCTGAGGCGCGGCCCGAGAAGCTCCTGGCCCTCGAACGGACGCACCAGGTAGTCGCCCATGCCCGCGCCGATGGCACGCACGATCTGCGCCAGGTCCTCATTGTTGGCGATCACGAACACCCCCACGTCGGGGTCGATTGTGTGCAGCCGCAGGATGGCGTCCCCCGTGGTTGGCGAGCCGTCATGCTCCACGACCACCACAACGTGGACGTCGCGGTCGCGCTGCTGCAGAATGGCCTCGGCGGCCTGAAGGCTGTCCAGGGGCACGGTCTCCAATCCCAGCTCCGCGATTTGGAGGGCCATGTCGTTCGGACCCACCACGAGCACGTGTCCGTTCTCTTTCGAGTCGCGGCAGGTGGTGAGCAACTCCATCAGGCGGCGGGCCGCGACGGCCTGGTCGCCGGCCTCAGCCTCCAGGAGCACCTCCTGTATGGTGGTGGACAGGAAGCGGATCATGGCGTTGACGCGCACCTCGAAATCGTGGCGGGCCAGCGCGCCGCGAGTCTTCTCCACCAGGTAGGTCAGGCTGGGAATGGGCTTGGGGATGTAGTCGAAGGCGCCCAACTCGATGGATTCCAGCGCGCTTTGAACCGAGGCATGGGCGGTGATCATGATGACCTCGATCTTCGACCAGTCGGTCTTGATCCGCTTGAGCAGATCGATCCCGCTCATGCCCGGCAGGTTCTTGTCGAGGAGGACCACCGCAAAGCCCCCGTCATCGAGCAGGGCCCGGGCGCCCTCGGCCGAGTCGATCGACTCGCTCTGGATGTTCCTGCTGGCCAGGAACACCTCGATCATTTTCAGGATCGCCTGATCGTCGTCGACGATCAGGACTTTCTGCGACACGTGGAGCTGGCTACTGAATTCAGCGAGGCGTTCGTTGATCAGATCGACGCCCATCCCTGAGCTTTCCCTTTCGGCTCCCGAATGAACCCACCCGACCATGCCTGCAAGTTATCCTGAGGCCGGTCCCATGTCCACGAAAAAATCAGAATGAAGTGATCGGCTCCATGGGCACCGGCGGGTAGATCTGGCCCTGCTTTGGCGGCATGGAGTTGTAGACCCAGTCGATCTCGATGCTTCCCACCGAAAAGGCCGAAACACCGAGATAACCCTTGAATTCACCGCGGATCAGGACGCTCTCGGTCTCCAGGTTCAGGGCGAACACGGCCACCTGGACGCCGGGCTGGATTCTTGTGAGTTCCGAGCGGAGGACCGTGGGTGCGAACACGAGCTTGCCGCGCCCGGCCGGCTGGCACGGTACACCTGGCACGATCGCCGGAAATCCGTCCTCGTCGACAAAAGCAAGGAACTTCAAGGAGCTGATCTTGGCAACGTGCCCGGCCGACCAGTGGTTGAGCACCGGCTCATCGTTTCTCGACCAGGGAACCAGGCGGGCCAGGCTGGTCAGGAGCGAGCCGGCGATCATGCCGGGCAGCGGCAGGGATTGCCTGTTGGAGACCGACACCAGGTTCATGAAGTGGACCGTGTGTATTCCGAAGTAGGAGTTGTAGCGAAACATGGGCTTTTTGTTGTACAGGACGTAGTCCTCGCCCTCGGTCGCCGAGCCGGTCCAGAGCGCCTTGCCGCGCCACAGTTGGCGTTTCAGGGTCATGACCAGAAAGCCGACCTTCGGGTTCGTGTGCACGTGGGTCTTGCTCAGGCCTTCGCAGAACTGACCCCACATGAGCCGGGTAGGGCTCTTGGCCATAAGAGAGGTGATCAGGCTGACATGAGGCCGTCCCTCGGCATCGAGCGTGGCGAGCAGCCCCACCTTGGCGTCGGGCTCGAACGCCTGCACGGCCTGTTCGTCGAGACGTGGGTTCTTCATGGGTCACTCCATTAAAAACAGTTCCAAGTTCCTAGTTCCCAGTTCCAAGTTCTAGGTTCTAACTGGGAACTAGGAACTGGGAACTGGGAACTATTTCTTCCTGGTCGGTCCGGTTCCGACCACGATGTCAGGGTCCACGCCAGAGGCGCGGGCCTTGGCCTCTAATCTTTCCAACTCGTCCCTGGTCAACAGTGCTGTTTCTTCGAATCTCCACTTCCAACCCAGTCGTCTGTATTGCTCGCGGCACAGATTGTTGAAGGCGCACAGCTCCCAGCGCCCAACACCGCCGTCCAACTCGTCGGCGATGAAGCGGCCCAGACCCTCGAGGTTCTCCTCCGTGGCGGTGGTCCCGGGGATCAGCGGGGTGCGGATCCACAGCTGTTTCCCGAGGTCTCGCGTATTGGCCAGCATCTTGACGTTTCTCAGGATTTTTTCGTTCCCCTGCCCGGTGAAACAACGGTGCTTGTCGGGATCGATCTCCTTCAGGTCGTATAGCACCAAGTCGGTCTGGTCGGCGATGGTCAGCAAGGCCTTGTCCGAGCACATGCCGCAGGTGTCCAGCGCGGTGTGCAGACCCAGCGCGCGACAACGCTCTAAGAACGGTCCCACGAAACCGGGCCACAAGGCCGGCTCGCCGCCCGAGGCTGTGATTCCTCCTCCGGACTCCTCGAAGTACGCACGGTCCTTGACCACTTCTGTCACCAGGTCGTCGAGCTGCCAGCTGGCGCCCAGTTGCTGAAGGGCCGTTGCCGGGCAGGCGTCGGTGCAGGTCCCGCAGTCCTGGCAGCGCCCGGGATCGATTGTGTTTCCATGCGGTCCGTGTTCGAGCGCTCCGTTGGGGCAGATCTCGTCGCAGGTGCGACAGCCGATGCAGTGGTTCTCCTGCCAGATCACCCGCGGCGCGCGATCGATGCTCTCGGGATTGTGGCACCAGGTACACGCCAGGCTGCAGCCCTTGAAGAACACCGTGGTCCTGATCCCGGGCCCGTCCTCGGTGGACATCCTCTGGATATTCAGGATGGTAGCTGTTGTCACCACTTGCAATGACTCTCCCTGGCGATGACCTCGTCCTGCAACTCCCGCCCGATGGCCGTGAAGTACGCGTTGTACCCCGTCACCCTCACCAGCAGATGTCGAAAGTCCCGCGGCCTGGCCTGGGCCTCCTTGAGCACCTCCGCGTCCAGCACGTTGATCTGCAACGCGGTGCCCCCGTTACGGCAGTAACCCCTCAGAAACGCCTTGAAACTGGCCCTGTGCTCCGGATCCCGCAAAAGCGACGGGTTGAAGGTGATGGTATGCGAGGCCCCGTTGGGCAGCGAGTTCCTGTACTCCCGGAAGTCGCCCTGACCGTCCTCGGCCCGGCCGCCCAGGGCCTTGCCCACCGAGTTGGCGTTGGCCGTGGGCCCGTTGGTGTCAGCCCCGTTGGACGGGCAGATGGCGTTGGACAGGAACCTCCCCCTGGGCCGGCCATCAGCGGAGGCTGCCATGACGTAGCCGTCGCCCACCCAGTAGTTCCAGCTCAGCATACCCGGCCTGTATTTTCGATTTGTCGACCGCGTGCGGTGCTTCCAGACCTCGGAGGTCCACAGGTCCATGACGCGGCAGGCCATCTCGTCGGCCGCGTCGTCGTCCCGGCCGAACTTGGGAGCGCGGAACCTGGCCCAGGCCTGAAGGGTCTCGTGTCCTTCCCAGTTGTCCCGAAGCGCCCGGACCAGTTCGGCCATGGTGGTTTTTTCATCTTCGAAGACCATGTGCCTTATCGCAAGCAAGGAGTCCACCGCAGTGGCGAAGGTGACCCCCTCGATGGTCACGAAGCTCAACTCGGCCCCGCCCTGGGTCACGTCGAGCCCCTTGGCTGCGCAGCCGCGCACCAGGCACGACAGATAGGGTGTGGGGCTGTACTCGGCCCGGGTGGACTCGCTCAACTCGTACAGATCGACGCAGCGCTTCACGATGTGCCGGGTCTGGCGGGCGTATGCCTCCCAGAACTGGTCCCAGGTTATAAATCGGGTAGGGTCGCCGGTAGCAGGTCCGTCCTTCCTGATGGGCGCCTTCTTGCCTGTCAGGGGATCGATTGCCGGGACCATGTCCTCGCCGTTGGTCAGGGCCAGCTCGACCGCCTTGAGCAGATTGAGATTGCAGTCCACCGTGCCGGAACGGTCGTTGCCCTGCATGGTGTTCTCCAGGCAGCCCACCGGTGCGTAATCGTGGATGTTTTCAATATTGATCAGGTCCTCGCAGCCGGCTGTGCTCGCCTGATGCAGAAGGCCGGCCATGGAGCGCTCGTCGAAGTTGAGCAGAAAGGGCGCTCCCTGGCTCGAGGCCACCATGTCGACCAGCCTGTCGAGCAGCTCGTCCGGGGAGTTGCGATGGAGCCGCACGTTGGGCTTGGGCTCCAGGATCGGGCTCATCTCGTCGATCACCTCGAGGATCGCGAAGGTCAGATCGTTGGTCGAGTCCACCCCTCCCGGCCCCAGACCCGAAAGGGTGATCAGCTGGCCGAAGCCCGCGGTGATGCCCTGGTTGGCGCCCACGCGGATCATGGCATCGTAGGCCGTGTTCGCGTGGATCCAGAAGCATTTCAGTATCTCCTTGCCGAACTCGCGGTCCATGCCAGCAGCCAGCGAGCGCTCCCAGAAGGGCAGCAGGTACTGGTCGATACGGCCGAATGAGACCCCCGGGCCGGGGTAGTTCTCGTCGCTCATGACCAGCATGTGGGCGAGCCACAGGGCCTGTACCGCCTCCCAGAACGTCTCGGCCGGCTCCCAGGGCACCCGGGCGAGGTTCTCGGCCATCTTCACCAGCTCCCCCATGCGGTCCTGGTCCTGCTCCTCGGAGGCCAACTTTCGACACAGCGCGGCATACCCGGTGGCCAGATCCCGCGGCATCAAGGCCGCGGTCATCATAGCCCGGAGTTGGGTACCCTTCCTCCCGAGCTGATCCAGCGGAGAAAGCGCCTGGTAGCGCGCCTGAAGGTCCGCGTGGATGCCAGCGAAGCCGATCTTCAAAACCCGTTCGTAGTCCGGGATCAGGTGGCCAGAGGTGGCCCCGGCATTGCCGTAGCCGTGCTCGTGGAACCATTTCACGGCGTCCCGCGCTTTTCGCGCCCGCGCGTTGCGTCGCCTGACGCACCGCGCGGTCCAGCAACCCGAGGTCTGGACGTTGAATCGCGCGCCGGCCAGGAGGTCGCCCGGCAGTATCTCCTGCGGCACGTACTCGACCATGACCTGCTTTACGAACCAGGCCCGGCGCTCGGGCAGGCTCCACTTCCAGAAGTTCTCGTGCAGCCCGACCTTTCGTGCGGCCTGCCTGAACGAGGCGCAAAAGGTCTGCAAGAACGGATAGGTCTCGGGCACGATGTGGAAGGTGAGCTCGTCGTAGATCGCATCCCAGGGAGTACCCGTGGTCCACGACGTAAACTCGTTGTTCCAGGCACGCTCGACACCCTTGAAATAGTAGTCCCTGAGCCGATTGATCCTTCTGCTCAGATCGTGGGGTTGCTTGATCGCAAAGCGTTGCTCGGTCGCTCCTTTTACCATGGGCACCTTCTTTATTGGTTCCTAGTTCCTAGTTCCCAGTTGGAACTTGGAACTTGGAACTGGGAAACATTTGAATACTAATATCATGCGTGCTTTTCCGCTACAAGTCGATTGACCATTCTCCTGCTTTCATGTGACAACTCCCACATGCGATTCTCCTCTCGTCGAAGGATCCGATCGGGCACGGGTCGCATTATCGCGGTGATCCTCGCAGGGCTGCTGGCCGGGGCCTGCTCGGGGGTGCCGGTAAGACAGGACGACTCGGGAGTGGAGCAAAAATCGAACAAGAGCCCGGCAGGGGCGGCGGCCCTGTCCCTGCTGTTTCCGGGGGCGGGGCACCTCTATCTCAACGAGTGGAGCACAGGCACGGGCCTGATGTGCCTGGGCGGGGCCGAGCTGACAGCCCTGGCCGCGACCGCGCTGGACGGCTGGCCGAAGCAGGGGCTCGATGTCGACCCGACCCTGCTGCTTGCGAGCATCTGGTACCAGAACACCTGGACCTACGGGGTATACGCCGCCTACCGGGACGCCAGACTGCAGCTAGGTGACCAGGGGTACCGGTACCCCGTTCCCACGGACGACCTGACCGACCTGCTGCTGGCGCCGTTTGATCCTGATGTTATCTTCCAGCCCGAGGTGGGTCTCGGGCTCGTGGGTATGATCGCGCTGGGGATGCTGGCCTCATACCTGGTAGACGGCCGTCTGGCCTCGGACCGCACCCTGGTGGGCGCCGAGAGGGTCAACTTCATGGGCCGGGCCATGCACCCGGCCGCCGGAATCTCTCTGGGAGAGCTTTACTACATGGGCATGTTCCTGCCCGTGGGAATTGGCGAGGAGGCCCTGTTTCGCGGGGTGCTGCAGTCCGGCCTGTCGGAGCACATGGGTCAGTGGGGAGGTCTTGCCTCGTCCAGCCTGATCTTCGGCGCCGCCCATGCTCCCAACGCGTATATGATGTCCGACAAGGGTCAACAAATGCGCTATATGAGTATCGGCGTGCCGTTCCTGACCCTGCTGGGAGGGTACATGGGCTGGGTGTACATGCACAACGGGTTCTCGCTGGCCGAGCCGGTGGCCCTGCACTTCTGGTACGACTTCATCATGAGCACCCTGTCCTTTGTCCTCGATCCCGACAACCAACCGTTTGCAATACGGTTTTCCTTGCCCTTCTGATGACCGGAGGCGTCTTGCAATCCAGGTGGCTTATCATGGCCTTGGCTGTCTGGGCTTCTGCAGGATGCGAGGACCGTTCCGTCCCGATCCCGCCCGCCGAGCCGATCAAGCGCCCGGAGCGGCCGCCTGGAGCCGACGAGTTGGTCCGAGCGGTCCGGACGGGAAACATGGAGACGGTGCGCAACCTGCTGGCGCGCGGGGCCGATCCCAACGCCCTGGACGGGGATGGCCGGGCCGCGCTGCACGCTTTCTTCTCCGGGCAGAACTGGCAGCTCGAGCCCGAGCTGCTGGACATGCTGCTTCAGCGCGGGGCCGACCCGAATCTGCCGGACACCCAGGGCCGCACACCGATGCACTGCGCGGCCGAGCGCGGGCGGGTAGAGATGGTCGGGCGTCTGCTGCGCGTCGGGGCCAGGATCGACCGGGCCGACGAGCACGGAAAGACCCCGCTGCACCTGGTCGGCGAGCGCAAGGACTGGCTCATGGCGTCCGCGTTGCTGGCGGCCGGGGCGGATCCCATGCAACAGGACGACTGGGGCCAACAGCCGGTCTCCTGGCTTGCCCCGCTGTGCGTCCGCGACCTGCGCCTGCGCTTTCACGCCAAGGACCCTCCCCGCGCGCCGGCCTGCACCCGGCACTCGAAGCTCATCGGACCGGCCCTGCACCTGGCAGCGGCCGACGGGGCCGCGGACGTGGTCGGATACCTGCTCGAGCGGGGGGTGGACCCGCAAGGGCGGTTCGGCTTTCTCCCTGACCTGGGAATCCCGGGCACGGCCCTGCACGCGGCGGCCGCGAGCGGACGGACAACGGTGGTCCGCCTGCTGCTTGACCGAGGGGTGGGGCCAGACGTGGTCGACGCCAACGGGTGGACGCCGCTGCACCACGCGGTCTGGAAGGGTCACACCGCCGTGGTCGAAATCCTGCTGCAAGGCGGCGCCAATCCTGCGGCCCGGACCCGCGGGGGTGAGACCGCACTCGACCTGGCACGGCACCGGGCAAAGCCCGACCTGCTCGAGATCCTCTCGAAGCTTCGACGTACACCTTGACGAGAAACCGAATTCAGAGCAGTCTTCTAACATGACTTCACGGAAAGGAGAATGCGCCATGCTGACCAGGAAGTTCGTGGTCGCTTTCGGTCTTTTCGTTTTCGTGTTTCCAGCCATCGCACCGGCCCAGTATTGCCCCGACCCGATCGTGGTCGAGTGCGGCGACCAGATCTCCGGGAACACCACGGGAGGAACCTCGGCGCTGGCCGAATACAGCTGCCTGGACTGGCAATGGACCGGTCCGGAGGACAGCTATTTGCTGGTGCTCGACCAGTGCACCTACGTGGAGATCACGGCTACACCGACCGGCTTCGACGCCGCCCTGGTCGTGTTGCCCGGAATCTGGGGCGTCTGCCGGGCCGATTACTGCATGGGCGGGTCCGACGTGGGCCTAACGGGCGGCGCCGAGTCGCTATACGGAGACATCGGGCCGGGCAACTTCTACGTGGTGATCGACGGCTACTTCTACGGTTATGGCCCCTACGTGCTGGACATCCAGTGCACCCCGTACCCGGACTGCACCGATGCCGACGGCGACGGCCGCTTCGCCATCGACGCCGCCTGCCCGTGCGGGGACGACTGCGACGACAACGATCCCGACCGCTACCCGTACGCCCGGGAGATCTGCGAGGACGGCGTTGACCAGGACTGCAACTCCGTGGACGCAACCTGCCCGAACTGCGCCGCGACCCACACCCTTCAGTGCGACCAGTCCGGCAGTACGAACCTGAGCGGGCTGGCCAACAACTTCTCGGATTACTGCCAGCTCGGTTGGAACGGCTGGACCGGCCCCGAGGCCATCTTCGAGATCACCCCGGCCAGCGACATGGGCATCCGGTTCACCACCACCGAGCCGCAGGACATCGACATCATCGTGCTGCTGTCCTTCGCCGACGGGGTCTGCAACCCCGACGTCTGCCTGAACAACTCCACGGCGGAGTACACCGGCGACGAGCAGGTGGTATTCACCGGCCTTGCCGGGCGCACCTACTACGTGGTCGTTGACGGATGGGACGGGGTCAGCCCCTCCTTCGACTGGACTGCAAGCTGCTTCGACGAGGTCTGTACGAACCAGGACTCCATCTCATGCGGCGACAGCCTGAGCGCTTCCAGCAGCGGCCAGGCCAACAACGTCAACGTCTACAACGGCCTGCCGTACGATATGCCTGCCCCGGAGTACGTCTACACCTTTGCCCCGAACATGGACGGGCTGGTCACCGTGTCCCTGACCTTCCAGTCGGGGATCGATCTGGCTTTGATAGTCGTGGAGGAATCTGACGGCGCCTGCAACCCGGCCAACGGCATCGCCGTCAGCGATCTGGACAACACCAACATCCAGACCGAGACGGTGACCTTCCAGGTCGCGGCCGGAGTCACCTACTACCTGGTGGTCGACGGCTGGACCGCGGGAGACCAGGGTCCTTTCACGATCAGCGCAGAGTGCACCTCGGTCTGCCCGGCCGGCACCATAGGTTGCTTCGGTGTATGCGTGGACACGGACAGCGATCCGAACCACTGCGGCGGCTGCGGCAACGCGTGCATCCTGGCCAACGCCATGGCCGCCTGCCAGGCGGGCGGGTGCGTGATCGAGTCCTGCCTGCCCGGTTTCGACGACTGCAACGTAAACCCCGCGGACGGCTGCGAGGACGACCTGACCGGGTCTGCGCACTGCGGCTCGTGCAACAACGCCTGCACCGGCCAGGAGTTCTGCTGGGAGGGCTCCTGCACCGACCAGTGCCCGGGCGGGCTGACCAACTGCAGCGCCCAGTGCGTGGACACGGGCACCGATCCAAGCCACTGCGGCGGTTGCGACCAGGCCTGCTCCTACAACCACGCCACCCCGGTGTGCAACGGAGGCTTCTGCGAGCTCGGAGCCTGCGCCGCCGACTGGGACAACTGCGACCTCGACCCTGCCAACGGCTGCGAGATCGACCTGTTGAACCACCCGGACCACTGCGGCGCCTGCAACGATGCCTGCCCCGTCGCCACACCCTTCTGCGTAAACGGCGGGTGCACCGACCAGTGCCCTGGCGGGTTGACCAACTGCTCGGGGATCTGCGTGGACACGGAGACGGATCCGCAGCACTGCGGCGATTGCGACAGCCCGTGCTCACATCCCAACGCGCAGTCGCAGTGCGCCTCCGGGATCTGCTCCTTGGTCGTCTGCGACCCGGGCTGGGCGAACTGCAACCCCGACGAGGGAGACGGCTGCGAGGTGCCCCTGGGCAACGTGGCCAACTGCACCGGCTGCGGCGACTCCTGCGTCTATCCCAACGCAACCGGCGAGTGCACCCCCGACGGCTGCGCGCTCGCGGCCTGCGACCCGGGCTTCCACGACTGCAACGCCGGCGACGGCTGCGAGACCGAGTTGGGCACGGCCCAGAACTGCTCGGGCTGCGACGACGCCTGCGAGTTCGACCACGCCGACGGCGCCTGTGTCGACGGGGCGTGCGAGATGGGCGACTGCCGGGCGAGCTTCGCCGACTGCAACTCGAACCCGACCGACGGCTGCGAGGCGAGCCTGAACTCCGATGCCACCTGCGGCTCGTGCGACAACGCCTGCGACCCGACCTTCTCCTGCAGCAATGGCGAGTGCGTGTCCGACTGCCAGGACCGGGACGGCGACGGGTTCCAGGACTCGGCCTGCGGCGGGTCGGACTGCAACGACACGGACGGCACCGTCCATCCGGGCGCGACCGAGACCTGCGGCGATGGCATCGACCAGGACTGCGACGGGGAAGACCTGCCCTGCGGCGGCTGCCACGACGACGACGGCGACGGCTATGGGGATGGTTGTGCCTCAGGGTCGGACTGCAACGACGCTGACGGCGCCGTCCACCCGGGCGCTGCCGAGATCTGCGAAGACGGCATCGACCAGGACTGCGACGGGGAGGACCTGCCCTGCGGCGAATGCCGGGACAACGACGGCGACGGACACCTGCCCCTCGATTGCGGGGGCCTGGACTGCGACGACACCAACCCCAATATCTCACCGGAGGCGATCGACTTCTGCGGCGACGGCATCGACCAGGACTGCAAAGGAGGGGACCAGCCGTGCCCGGAAGAGAGCAGTTGCGGCTGCGGCAGATCGAGCCCGGCCTCCCCGGCGGCCCTGCTGCTGGGACTGGCCGCTCTCGTGGAATACCGGAGGCGACGGCGCCTTTAACTCTAGTTCCTAGTTCCAAGTTCCTAGTTCCAAGTTGGAACCTCGAACTAGGAACTTGGAACTAGGAACTTGGAACTAATAATGCTAGGTTTGTGTTCAATGCGTAATCTCCTTCCCCTATTGCTGATCCTCTCGTTCGCTAGCCCGGCCGCGGCCTGGGATTTCGTCGGCGTCCGACCCCTCGGCATGGGCGGGGCGCACCGGGCCATCGTGACCGGCAACGACGCCATCATGCTCAACCCCGCCGGGATGAGCCTGTTCCGGCGCTACTCCTTTGAGGCCCAGTACCTGGTCAAGCCGGACTGGATGACGGAGGGTGGCACCGAGGAGCACATCTTCAACGCCTCGGTTGTCGACAACCAGATCGCCCCCTTCGCCACCGGTCTGTCCTACACGCGGGTGGAGCGCGGGGATGACAAGAAGGGCAACCGCTACGATATAGCGTTCTCGTACAACATCAGCCAGAACCTGATGCTCGGGACCAACGTCAAGTACATCAACTTCGGCCTCGACAAGAAAAATGACGCCGTCGACGCGGTCACCGTCGACGTGGGCATGTTGCTGCGTTTCGACTTCGGTCTGTACATCGGCGTGGTCGGCTACAACCTGACCAACACCGCCGATTACCTGGAGCACCCGATCTCCATGGCGGCGGCGTTCATGTACTCGCCGTTCAACTCGCTGGAGCTCTCCTTCGACTGGTTCACCAACTTCCAGAAACCCGTGGATCCGCAAGATCCGATCGGAGAGAAGGAAACCGCCTACTCGTACCACTTCGGCGCCGAGTACCTGCTGCTCGGCCAGTTCCTGATCCGGGCCGGGTACGTCATCGACCAGGCCTGCCCTATAGACAACGAGCAGTACTGGGCCGCGGGCGCCGGCTACATATCCAAGACAGTAGCCATCGACTTCGGCTACCAGGGATCGGTCAAAAACAACTGGAACAACACCTTCGGCGTCGTTATCCGTCTGTTCATGTGAGTCTCAGTTCCAAGTTCCAGTATTATGCAACACCCATACGTCTCCCTCGTTTCCCTCGATTTTAGGAAAGTAAATTAACAAGCCCGGCAGCCCGCCGGGCTTGACGGAAAAAGGGAGCAGGTAGCGCGTGCCTGTCAGCTCGATCGAATAGACCGCGTCTGAGTCGAAACCTCCATCGGCCAGGCCTGCGCGGATCTCGAGCCGGTCGGGGTTCTTCCCGGATCCCGAGCCGGCCTGGCCGATCACCACATCCGGCCTGCCGTCGCCGGTGAAGTCCCGTCCGAACACCGGATAGGGCCCGGACAGCTCCTGGCTGGAGTGGAAGTCCACGGCCAGTGATGATTCCAGCGAGAAGTCCGGCCGCTCTTCCAGCCGGCCGTTCCTGGATAGGTGAATCTGGAAATCCACGTCGATCTTGCCGGTCAGCAACACCCGGCTCATCATCATGATGCCCATCTTGACGTACGGCCGGACCAGGTCCATCCGTCCATCCCCGTCCACGTCCAGTAGACGGGCGAAGGCTCCGTACCCGTCCGAGCGGATGGTCAGGTCGGGCTCGCGCCGATACCTGCCCCTGGAGTCCGCCATGTACAGGCGGACCTCGTTCTTCATGCTGGCGATTCCGCCCGACGACTTGTTGAACAGCAGGTCCGCGCGCCCGTCTCCGTCGACGTCGGCGGCGGAGCCCCGGATGTGTGTCCCGCGCTGGATGCGCTCGGCATCGGTCAGAAGACCGAAACAACGGCCAAGGTCCGGCCTTTCGGGAAAGCGTCCGTCTGGCCGGGCGCGGAAGACGGCCACCGAGTCCCGGCTGAAAAAGAACAGGTCGCGCCGGCCGTCGCCGTCCTGGTCTGCGAGCTGAAAGCGGGGCATGACCAGGTGGAAGACCGCCGAGAAGTCGCGCGAGGAGCGGAAATCCTCAGCCGCGGTGTACAGGTTCGAGCGGGTGGGCACCCCGAGCATCCCGAGCAGGCGGAAGGATCCGCCCTGGTCGCGCTCGTACAGGGCCAGCGGCCCTATGGGCACGGTGGGCACCAGAAGGGCCCGGCGCCCGGCGGAAAGCTCCACCAGCAGTCGAATGGGCGGCACGTGGTCCTCGTGGGGAATGGCTGCCAGGGTCATGGCCTTGACCAGCCTGACCGGCTCGTCGCCCAGGCGCCCGTCCGCACGACCCGGCAGGCTCCAGACGCCGTCTCCTTTCAACAAGAGCACATCTGTCCTACCATCGGAGTCGGCGTCACCCACGTCGAAGGCCGCGGTGGCCGGCGGCAGGCTCCCCACGTGGGACGGCCGGGAACCCACCCGGCCGTCGCGGGTCAGGTAAACCGACACCCGGCCGCGGCTTTTCTGCGGCCCACCCTGGCGCCAGATCACCAGCACGTCCTGCTGTCCGTCTCCGTCCACGTCGGCCGGCAGAGCCGCCACCACCCTGCCGGGTACCTTCAACACGACGCGCTCCATGGGCCCGACAGCCGGAGCCGCCAGCACCAGGACCAGCATCACGGCCGATGAGATCACTTCTGTTCTACCTCCCCAAAACCAGTTCCAAGTTCCTAGTTCCCAGTTCCTAGTTCTAGGTTCTAACCGGGAACTTGGAACTTGGAACTTGGAACTGGGTTTACAAGGAACTAATTCTTTTTGACCATCGGTGTAAACATACGATGGCCGGTCAGCTCGTTGACTCCCACGTAGATGTCGATCTCGAACACCTCCCGCAGCAGTTTGTAGGTCATGACCTGCTCCAGGGGGCCGGAAGTTAGCAGCCGGCCGTCCTTGAGCAGGGCGAACCGCTCGCCGTAGGCCGCCGCCAGGTTGAGGTCGTGCACGGCCGCCAGCACGCTCAGGCCGGTCCGGCGGCGCACCCGTTCGATCAGGTCGTACAGGCCGATCTGGTGGCGGATGTCCAGGTGGGAGGCCGGCTCGTCCAGCAGCAGCAGTCGCGGTTGCTGGGCCAACGCCTTGGCCACCACCACCCGCTTGAACTCGCCGCCCGACAGCTCGAACATCCGGCGCGAGGCCAGATGGGCTGTGGAGGTGGCCTCCATGGCTTCGCGGGCGATCTGACGGTCCGCGGGCCGGTCCAGGGCCAGCGGTCCGCGGTGGGGAACCCGCCCCAGCAGGACCACCTCCTCGACCGTGAAAGGAAATGCCATCTCGAAGCGCTGGGGCACGACGGCCACCTGGCGGGCCAGCTCCCGCCGTTCCCAGTCGGGAATCGCGCGGCCGAACACCCGGACCGACCCGCCGTCCGGCTGAAGAACCCCGGCCGCAAGCTGGGTAAGGGTCGTCTTGCCGGATCCGTTGGGGCCCAGCAGACAGCAGAACTCCCCGGCCTCGACACGGAGATCCACCCCGCGCAACACCGGCCGCTCTCCATAGGAAAAATCGAGCCCGCTCACCTCGAGGGCCGGTGTCGCCCTTTCCTCCGATCCGGTCAAGACGCCTCCGCGTGGTCAGCCTTCAACCACTTCCGGGAAACGAATGCTACCACGGACCGCACCGGTCTGGTACTATCTGCCCGATGAACGGTGTGTTCTTGTCCGGCGGGGGGGCACGCGGCGCCTACGAGGTGGGGGTGCTCAAGACGCTCCTGGCCGACGGCCCCCCCATCCAGGTCATCGGCGGCGCCTCGGTCGGGGCGCTCAACGCGGTGCTGGCGGCCACCGGTCAGCTGGACGAGCTGGTCGACGTCTGGCGCCAGATGTCCACCCTGAAGATCTACCGGCCGCGTGTGGACTTCTGGAACTTCTTCAAATGGCGCTCGCTGATGGAAAACTCGGGCCTGGTCAAGCGCCTGAAGAAGGACGTCCACTGGGCCAAGGTGCCCCACTCGCGGCTGCAGGTCTTCATCAGCGCGACCAACATCAGCCTCAAGACCGCTGAGATCTTCACCAACTCTGACATCACCTACCGGCACGTGTTGGCCTCGTCGGCCATCCCGATCCTCTTTCCGCCGGTGCGGATCGGCAAGTACTGGTACGTGGACGGCGCCTTCTCCCTGCTGCGCCCGCTCAAGCCGCTGCTGGCCGCGGGGGCCGGCCGGATCTTCACGGTCTTCCTCAGCCCGCGCAGGCCGCGCCTGCAGGAGGTCTCCAACGTGTTCGACCTGGCCGACCGCGTGCTGGAGGTGATCCTGTCCTCGGCCATCGCCGGCGACCGGGAACAGATCGAAAACACGAACAAAGAGATCCTCCGTCTGCGCGAGCAGGGAACCGACCCGGCGCTGCTGAAACACAAGCCCTTCCGCCTGGTCGAGGTGATCTCCATCTACCCCTCCCGGGACCTGGGCACGATCGGTTCCTACCTGCACTTCTCGAGTTCCCGGGCCGGGGAGCTGATCGAGCTCGGCATGACCGACTGCCACCAGGTGCTCAAGCGCAAGAACCTGATCTGAACGTTCACACCGTAAACGCCACCCGGTGTCGCTTTCTCAGCAGCAGCAGGAAAAAGGGTCCGCCCAGGAAGGCGGTCACCACTCCCACCGGCGGTTCGGTGGTCAGGGGCACGAACAGCAGGCGGGCCGCCAGGTCGGCCAGCACCAGGAAGGAGGCTCCGGCCAGGGCCGAGGCCGGCAGCAGCAGGCGGTGGTCCGGCCCCAGTACGAGCCGGCACAGGTGCGGTACAATCAGGCCGACGAAGCCGATCAACCCCGAGACCGCCACCGCCAGCCCGACCAGCAGCGAGGCGGCGAAAAAAATCCAGCGCTTGGTTTGCTCCACGTCCACGCCCAGGTGGCCGGCGCCCTTCTCTCCCAGGGCCAGCGCGTTCATGCGCGAGGACAAGGAGCACAGCACACCCACCCCGGCGAGCATCAACACCGCCAGCAGCCCCAGGGTCGGGTACTCCTTCTCGCCCAGGTTGCCCATCAGCCAGAACAGCATCTCCTGGGCCTTGGTGGCCGAGACCACGGTCTTGAGAAACATGATCACCGCCGAGGCGAACGCGTTGAAGACCACCCCGACCAGCAGGATGGTAGTGGTGTCCACCTTTCCGCCCACCCGGCCGATCCGGTAGACCAGCAGGGTGGCCAGCGCCGCGCCCACGAAGGCCGCCGGACCCTCAAGGGCCAGGCTGGCGCTCAACCCCGAGCCCAGCGCCACCATGGCCAGGCTTCCGCCCAGGGCCGCGCCGCCCGAGACCCCCATGATGAACGGATCGGCCAGGGGATTGCGCAGCAGGGCCTGGAAGGCCACCCCTACCGCGGCCAGGGCCATCCCCACCAGAGCGCCCAGGAGCGCCCTGGGCAGGCGCAGCAGCAGCAGGGTGGCCGCCTCGGGATTTGTGTCCGGATCCAGGGGAAGGAGCGCACTGAAGTCGGTCCCTCCCGGGCCGAGGAAGGACCCTGCCGCCAGGCTGGTAAGCAGCAGCAGCAGCAGCAGGCCGTTGACCGAGGCGAACCGGCGCCAGGTCAACACCCTCGAACGACTCGTTCCCGGCATCTCCACGGCGGGCATCATACCCCGATTCGCTTCGGGTTGCCAGCCGGCGAGGAGGCGTGATAGTTTTCCGCCCCATGACGCGCGAGGAACTGCACGAAGCCTGCCCGGCCCTGGCCGACGCGCTGGCGACCGATCCCTCGCTGGGCCGGGTGCTCGACGAGCTGATCGCGCGCGGGCTTACAGGCGCGCTGGTCCGCTACCTGAAGGACTGTCCGGCAACGGCGGTAAGTGCGTTTCTGCAAGAAGCAGCCCGCCTGGATCACGAACGCGTCGAGCGCCACCGCAGGGCTCTGAGCGAACGCGCTTATGAGCCGCTTGGAATCGACGATGTGGGCCCCGTCCGCCTGGTGACCATCGAGGAGCAGCAGGCCAGACAGGATGGAGACGAAAAGGCGGGGATCGAATCGCTGCGAGCCGGTCGCTGGGCCTCGGTGGCGTTCGCCGGTGGTTCAGGCACCAGGTTCTTCTCCCACATCGACCAGTTGAGCCGGGCAGTCGAGCAGCCGAACGAGGTGCTGCTGCGCCAGCGATTCGACACCTCCGAGCCCAAGGGGGTGTTTCCCATCTCGCCCGTGGGCGGCCTGAGCTTCTATGACGAGATCGCCGCCGAGGCACTGCACGCCGGCGTGACCCAGGGACGGCTTCCCTGGGTGCTGCTGCTGACCTCCAGCGTCACCCACGAGCGTACTGTACATTACCTTCACCAGGCGGATCTGTGGGGCTTTCCGGAAAGCGGCTGGCTCGCATTCCAGCAGGCCGACGAGCCGCGCCTGGACGGGAGGGGCGACCTGGTTGTGGCGGACGACCAGGGACACCTGGCCTGGACCGGTGACGGCCACGGGGGGGTCTTCCTTGCGTTGCTGGCGCCCGGGAGCGACGGGCGCCCGGCCATGGATCGCATCCGGGACGACGGAGTCGAGCACCTGGTGATGCACAACGTGGACAACGCCGCGGCCAGGCCGTTCGCGCCCGGGCGGCTTGGTTTTCATGTCCGCGAGCACGCCCTGTTCACCCTCTCGGCCACCCGAAAACAAGACCCGGACGAGAAGGTGGGCGTGCTGATGCGCATCCACTCTACGGGCAAGCTGGAGGTGGTCGAGTACAACGTGATCGACCCGTCTATAGCCGAAAAGCGAGACGAGCGTACCGGCCGGCTTATCCACGAGGCCGGCAACATCAACACCAACCTGGTGGCCGTCGAGGCGGTCCGGCCGGACATCGACCCCACCCTGTACACCGGCAAGGTGATCGACTCGCGCAAGGGTCCGGTCGAGACCAGCTCGCTCGAAATGCTCAACCAGCACCTGACCCGGCTGCTGGATCCGGACCGCGTGCGGGCCTACGAGGTGGATCGCGAGTCATTCTTCATGCCCACCAAGAACGTCACCGGCGCGGACTCGGTCGAGTCGACCGTGCGGATGATGTCGAGACGCTACTCCGCGATGCTGACAGCGGCCGGCGCCGGGGTGGCCCCGGGGGCCCTGTGCGACCTCCACCCGGCCTGCGGCGGGTCGGCAGGGGAACTGCTGCAGCGCGGCATCGGGCCGGGCTGGACCATCGGCGAGAGGGCCAGGCTGTATCTGTGCGTGCACCATGGCCCGGGCGACGGAGAACCGGTCGGTGCCGCTGGCCTGGTGCTCGAGCCGGGCGCCAGCCTGGTGATCGACGCGGCGCGGCCATACGGGGATCTGGAGCTGGAGCCCGGCCGGGTCCTGCGGGTGGATCCCGGGACCGCCTCGCGGATCTCGATCGGCAAGGACGTGGTCGTCCGCTCCGGGGTGCGCATCGCGGTCAGCGTCGGTCGAGGCGCCTTGCTTTCAATTCCAGACGGTCGGGTGTTCGACGAGGACGCTGAGCTTTCGGTGGAGCCAGGTGATAAGCAAACCTTGTAAATGGTTCACGATCGGCCCGGCGCTGGTACTGGCCGGCGCACTCGGCTGCACCGAGAAAAAATCAACCTCTGCACGGGGCGGGGTCGCCGACCGGTTGTGCGGGCTGCCGTTCCGGGACGCCCGTAATGCGACCCTGACCAGGGAGGACGACCGGCCGGTCGTGCGCATAGAAGGCCGGATCGGTTCGTTCACCATCAGTAACATGGACTCCGGCCAGCCGCGCACTTGCTCTTTCGACGTGTCCGGGGAATCCGTGAGCCCGAACTCCATCATCTTCAGGTACGGACGCAAAGACGAGGGCCGGGTGCGGGTGGAGCGGCTCTCCCCGGGCAGGCTGCGGGTGACCTATCCCATCCCAGGGCGTTCCTATGCCCTGGTGTCCATCGAACCCAGGGTCGAGGCGCCGGCCGATCCGGTCCGCTTCCGCGCGGGCGGCGTGGATTTCCGGATCGCCGAGGGCGCGCTTTTGCGCCACGAGGACGGGAATCCCCGTCTGCGCTCGCTGGGGCCGGCCACCCTGGTGGAAATGAACAACCCCGGCGACGAGCCGCGCACGGTTCGGTTCGTGCTGGACAACACCTCGGACAGGCTGAGCCGGCCAAGCCTCCAGGGACTCGAACTGGGTTCCGTGGAACGCGTAAGCCAGCTGGTGCTGCGGATCAGCGGCCGTCTCGGGTGGGGCAAAAGTGCCAGGCTGGAGCTTCGGCCCCGCGAGCTGCGGCTTCCGTGGTCGTTCGCCTTTGGCGGCGACATCAAGCAGGAGCTGGGCGTGTTCCTGCAGCTCATGGAGCAGGTGCGCCTGAAGACCAATCCCCTATTCCTGCTGGCCGCAGGCGATTACACCCGCAACAGCCTGCCCGACGAGCTTACCGAGTACTTCCGGCGCACCGCCTCGTTTCCCTTTCCGATCTACCCGGTCAAGGGCAACCACGAGATCCGCGTCCAGGGCGAGCAGCACTATCCGCGCATGTTCGGCCCGGCCCGCTACGCCTTCAGAGTGGACGGGGTGCTGTTCGCGGTCCTGGACTCGTCGCAGTACGACTTCGGGGACGGCCCCGGCGGCCGGACCATGGGCTTCGTCATCGGCGACGAGCAGTTCGCCTGGCTCGAGCAGGTGCTCGGCGACCACCGCGACGCCCCCTGGAAGATGCTGGCCCTGCACTGCCCGCCGCACCCGCTGCATGGAAGGTCCCTGCGCTCGGACTACCCGTCGAACCTCGCACACGCGGACGCGAAGCGCATCCGGGACCTGGCGGCCGAGCACTCGCTGTCCCACGTCCTTTCCGGCCACGCCCACCTTTACGCCCGGGGCATGGAAAAAGGCACGGTCTACCTGACCAGCGGCGGGGGCGGCGCCAGGCTGTACTCCCACGAGACCGTACCCGGCTTCACGATACGCAAAGAGAAACATATCGTCGTCCTGCACGTCGGGCCGGGCGGGATCGAGGAACAGGTCATCACCCTGCCCCGACCGGTGAAACCATGAATGGATTTTCTATTATTCCGCTCCTGTTACTGGCCGCGCTGGACGGCTCCAACGAGGCTCCGAAACCGGGCGTGGCCGTGACCTTCCAGATCAACGACGCTCTGGTCAAGGACAAGGTCCTCCCGGGCGTGGGAATCGGCATCGCCCGCCCGACCGGCGAAGGCCAGGCCGCGCCTTCCTGGCTGGTCACAGGCAAGACGGACGCCTCCGGCCGCTTCGCCACCCGCCTCGAGCCCGGAAAATACCTGGTCACCTACCGCCTGCGCGGCTACGTGCCGATCGTGCAAAGCCCGACCGAGATCCGCGCCGGCGGCCAGCTGATCACCACCACCCTGTCCCTGATGCTCGAGGCCGAGGGCCGCACCGTGCGCCGGATCCGGATAATCCTGAACTGGGGCTCAGACTCGAGCCAGGTCAAGGACGCCGACTCGCACTTCGCCCCCGCGGGCAGCTCCCCTGGCATCGAGGTGTACTTCTCCGAAAAGCGCTACCAGGGCGAGGGCGGCCACAGCGTCGAGCTCGACGTGGACGACGTGGACTGGGGCGGCCCCGAGACCATCACCGTAATCGAGCCCCCGTCCGGCACCTACCACTACTGGGTACACGACTACTCGGGCCCCCCGGCCGTCCTGGGAAAGAGCGAGGTGGTCGTACGGGTCCTGATCGACGACCGGGTGGCCGGTGAGTACCGCGTGCCCACCTCGGTCGAGTCCCGCGTGTGGCGGCCCTTCAAGGCCCTGGTGGTTACCGACCTGCTCGACGCCCGCATCGATCAGTTCGACGACCAGGAGCTGGTAGCTAGCGCGCACCTGGCCCGCCCGCCGGGCGAGTGGTCCGATGTCGGCGAGGTCGGTTGCGAAGGCTGCAACTGCGCCGCCGGAGTGCTCGTCTTCATCCTGGTCGTCGTCTGGATCGGCGCCGGGTTCCGCAAGCGCGCCAGGCGCTGAATAGCAGCGCCGATATGGCCAAGTGCAAAAACTCCCTCCCCCTCGACGGGGGAGGGTTGGGGAGGGGGTGAATTTTCTAGTTGACTGGTTATCGCAAACTTGCTATGTTCAGACCGTGTACGAAATTGTCTTTTTCGCGCTCCCATCAGGTCGAATGCCGGTATGGGAATACATCAAGGGAGTCGAGGAGAACATCCGAGGCCGCCTGTGCCAGAATGAAACAATATCTGGAGGCTGAAGATGGCTAAAATGGCTAAAAATAAATTCCAAGAGCTTCTCGATGAGGAGTTGAAGAACCCGCGTGTGGCGGCGGCCTTCCATGAGGAGAAGGAGGCCCTTCGTTTAGCGGCAAGAATCCACAAGCTTAGAAAGGAACACGGTCTCACGCAGGAAGAGCTTGCCGAGAAAGTAGGCACCACGCAGTCTGTCATCGCCCGCCTGGAGAGCGACTCCTACACCGGCCACTCCCTCAAAATGCTCAGGCGGGTAGCCAATGCCCTGGACGTAAAGCTGGTCATAGACTTCGAACCCCGCTAGACCAACCTGACCCCGCAGTTTTTCGGCTCGTCTCGCTACTTGCCGGTCTGATCCGGGGGGACGTCCTCTCTGCCTTCGCCGGCTGCAGGCGGGAGCCACCATCGGTTCATGTCCAGCTCCTCCGCGTCGAAAGGCTCGACACGCACCCGTTCCGCTCCAGCGTGGGTGCTTTCGACGAACCAGCCGTCCGCCTTGAGGCGATAGACCTCCAGGGTCCGCGCCAGGGGATCGATGAGCCACAGGTGGGGCACCTTCTCACGGGCGTAGATGGCCATCTTGCGCACGCGATCGAGGCGTACAGTGGAGGGCGAGACCACCTCGCACACCCAGTCCGGGGCCATCCGGAAGAACGCCTCTTCCTCGGGAAGCCTGGGCATCCGATCCCTGCGCCACCCGGCAACATCAGGCACCACGATCTCCTCCTCCTCCTCCTTGCCCAAGTGGAGCTCGGGCTCGTTGAGAATCCACCATCCACCGGGCCCCTCTCCACCGCCGCCCGTTCCAAAGTGGAACGGGCCCATGAGGTCGCTCAACAGTACCGACGATGTCAGTGCGTGACGCGGGGCCGGCCGGGGGCTTGTTATCAGCTCTCCGTCGATGATCTCCGCCACCAGGTGGTTCGGAACTTCCATCAGGTCCTGGTAGGTAGCTTTCCGGCGTTCCTGGTGCGCTGTTTCTTGCATGAGGCCTCCTTGCCACGCTCTCGCAAACCTCCAGGATGCGGCTCAGCCAGCATGGCCATATCAGGATAGCACTCCCGGACCGCCCGGAGAAGCGAAATGCTGGTGGATTGGTGTCGATCTCCAGCTTGATCCTGATCTTGCGTTGCGGATCGCGTTTGGGAAATCCGGATGCGGGGGAGCGGCGGAGAGCCAGCGCGCCCTCGATATGGCGATTATATTGCATCGACATGTAAAATATACGCCATTTTTTACACTGTCAGGAAGATGGTTCCCCACCCACTAGATCGACGATCGTTCACTGTTCTCGGATCCAAATCGGCTTTCTGGTATGCTGCCGGCATCTGGCAACGCGCGGGAGGAGCCCCGATGGCAAAGAAGCTCATCGAAATAAAGGAGGTCGAGGTCAGTCCCAGGCCTCCAAGGATGGCGCCTTCGGAGCGTCTCGAGCTGAGAGATCTCGTGGGGAGCGGGGGGATGTGCCAGATCTTGGAGACCTTCGACACCAACCTGCTCAGGACCACGGCCATGAAGACGCTCAAGCCCGAGCTGGCTGAGAACCTGGAGTATGTCCGCTACCTGGTCGAGGAGGCGCAGATCACCGCCCAGCTCGATCACCCGAACATCGTGCCCGTGCACGAGCTGGGAGTGACCGAAGACGGCGCCGTCTACTTCACCATGAAGCTGATCAAGGGGCAGACGCTGAAGGAGATCCTGTACGAGCAGGACTTTCGCCGGCGGGACGAGGCGGGGATGTGCCAACAGCTACTCCTGTTCTGCAAGATCTGCGACGCCATCTCCTTTGCCCACGACCACGGCGTCATCCACCGCGACATCAAGCCAGACAACATCATGGTGGGCGAATATGGGGAGGTCTACGTGATGGACTGGGGCCTTTGCCGCCTCAAGCAGACCCCCCGACCCTCGGGACCGGATGAGGAGTTGCCGGAGCAGGAAGAAGGTTTCTATCCGCCGCACTGCGAGCAGGGCAAGGTCTTCGGCAGCCCCTGGTACATGGCGCCCGAGCAGGCCAGGGGCGAGGTCGACGAGGTCGACGAGAGATCGGACGTCTTCTCCCTGGGTGCGATCCTGTACCAGATCCTGACCCAGTTCCCGCCCTACCTGGCGGACTCGATGGACGACCTGCTCGTAAAGGCCGTCGAGTGCCGGCCGGTCCCGCCGCACGAGCTGGTCGACTTCCACGTTCCGGCCCAGCTCGGCCGAATCGCCATGAAAGCGCTCAGCAAGAAGAAATCCAGGCGCTTTGCGTCGGTGTCCGAGCTGAAGCAGGAGGTGGAGAACTTTCTGCACAGCGGCTGGCGCTTCCCGGAGAAGGTGTTCGAGGCCGGCGACCTGATAATCCGCCAGGGCGAGAGCGGGGACGCCGCCTACATCATCTCCAGGGGGCGCTGCCGGGTGTTCAAGACCGTCGAGGGGGAGAAGATCGTCCTGCGCGAGCTGCCCGCGGGCAAGGTCTTCGGCGAGATCGCGGTCTTTGCGGATCGGCCGCGCACCGCCAGCGTGGAAGCGGTGGAGCGCACGATCTTGCGCGTGGTATCACGGAAGTACATCGAGGAGGAGCTCGGCATGGGCTTCTGGCTCAGCGTGTTCGTCAAGGCGCTGGCCGAGCTGTTCAGGGAGAGGGACGCCAGGGCGGTCGAGCTCGAACACAAGCAGGAGCTGGACAGGATCGCCTTTTTCGCGGCTGCGCATTTCAACTTCTCGGGCACCGATGCCGGTGCAGGTCAGCGGCGGGCCGCCTGGTCTGGCCTGTGCGGGAGACTGAAGAAGAAGACCGGCCGGCCGGAGCCGGAGATCATCGCGGCGCTTCAGCGGACCGGCCTGTTCGAGATCGACAAGCCGCGGGACCTGGTCTTGTTGAAAAAGCCCTGATCGCCGTCCGGCGTCCGGGGGATCATGACCAGCCGGACATCACCGGCCAGACCAGAAGCAGAAGCGACAGGACGAAGAAGGCGATCTGCATCTTGATGTTCCACCTGAACCAGCGCTCGAAGGGGATCTTGGCCAGGCCCAGGGTGCCGACGGTCACGCCCGAAGTGGGGATTATCATGTTTGTGAACCCGTCGCCGAACTGGTATGCGAGCACCGCGGTCTGGCGGGTGATGCCGGACAGGTCGGCCAAAGGCGCCATTATGGGCATGGTCAGGGCGGCCTTGGTGGAGCCGGAGGGAATGAAGAAATTGAGCGCCATCTGCAGCAAGTACTGCACGTCGGCCGCAAGGATCGGAGGCAGCTTCGAGGTGGCCGAGGCCATGCCGTACAGGATGGTGTCCATGATGCGGCCGTCTTCGAGGATGACGATTATCCCGCCGGCGAATCCGACCACCAGGGCGGCCGAGGCGATGTCCTTGCAGCCTGCCACGAAGGACCTGGCCAGGCGGTCGGGTCCCTGGCCCGAGACCAGCCCTGCAGACAGGCCCATGGCGAAGAACAGCCCGGCCAGCTCTTCGATGTACCAGCCCCACAGGATCACACCCAGGATCATGAACACGATCCCAAGAAGCAGGATAAGAAGACCGACCCCGTGGCGCCAGGTGAAGTCGGCCGCCTCCGCCTGTTGCGCCTCGATGTCCTGGCGGCGCTTCATGTCCAGGTCGTACATGGGGCTCTTCTCGGGATCGCGCCTGATGCGGGCCGCGTAAACCATCACCCAGGCGATGGTGAACGCGGTCACCACCACCCAGACCAGCACCCGGTAGCCCATGCCGGACAGGGGGTCGATCCCGGCCAGGCCCTGGGCGATCTGCAGGGTGAACGGATTGAAGAACGCGCCGGCGAACCCGACGCCGGCGGCCAGGAAGGTCAGGCTGACTCCCACGATGGAGTCGTAGCCGAGGGCCAGGGCCATGGGCACGAAGATCAGCGCAAACGGCATGGCTTCCTCGCACATCCCAAAGGCAGCCCCGAAGAAGGAGAAAAGGGTCATCACGATCGGGATGACCAGGAACTCCCTGCCGCGCAGCAGCTTGACCAGCTTGTGGATCCCGGCCGCGATCGCCCCGGTCTCGTTGAGCATGAAGAACGCTCCGCCCACGATGAAGATGAAGGCGATGATATGCGCCAATCTCAAGAAACCCTTCACCGGCGCGGTGAAGATCTGCAGGGTCTGGGGATTGGACTCCACGTACTCGAAGGAGCCATCTACCAGCACGGTCCTGGTAGATCCGCCTACCGTCTCCTGCCGCCGTTCGTATCGCCCGCCCGGCACCAGCCAGGTGGCCGCTGCCGCGAGCAAGATCAGGATAAACACGATAGCGAACACGTCGGGAATCTTCTTCAGCATGGCGGTTCCAATATCAAAGCAGGTGGGAAGGCAAGCCTTCTGTGTCTATATAAACCTTTTTGTCGGTTGATTTTTTCTCTGGCATATCAACCTCTGAATCGGTCAATACTGGATCCAGCAGCCAGGACCACAAGTGGCGCGTCTCGATGCTGCCGGGTCCGGCCAGGGCCGGACCTGTTGCGGCGTTCTCATCCATGGTTAGCAGCAGGCCGCTCTCGCAACCGGTCCGTTCCATGGCCGCGGCCAGCGGGTCCAGTCCGTACGCGGTGTCGCGCCCGGCCTGCACGTCGATGAGCAGGCCGGGATTGCGCGGCGAGCCTACCGCCAGACCCTGCCGTCCCTTGGCCCTCCAGGCCCAGATCCGCCGGCGCATCCGCTGGAGTTGGTGAAACACCGCGGTCATACAAAGGGCTGAGTCCGCCGAGTCCCCGTCGTGGTCGCCTGCGGTCTTCCCTTGTTCAATGATCCTGAGCGCGTGAGCCAGGCCGGTGTCGGCTGCGAAGCATAGCCTGGCGGCCTGGCTGGCCTTGCGGCCCGAATCCTCAAGGCGGCGGACCAGGTGGATCAGACCGGCTGACTCGAGGTGGGACAGGAACATGCGGGCCTGGTCGACCGACCGCGTCAAGAACCCCTTCAGGCGGGAGGCAGAAATCGGAAGCCCGGTCTGCGAAAGAATATAAACCGACACGGCGGTCAATACATTAGTGTCCCGGATGGGCTGGAGCAGGATCACGTCTTTCATCAAGCTGCTGAAGAGCAGTTCCAACAGAGCATGGCGCCGGTCCCCTGCCTGGCAGGTCATGGGCAGGCCGCCCGCCTTCAGGAAAGCGCCGAGCTCCTGGCGCGCCTCCGAGATACCAACCGGCTTGTCGGTAAATACCTTCAACCAGGATGCCAGGTCCAGGGGCAGACAATCGACCGCCTCGATTCCTGCAGGCTGAGGACCGCCCACCGGTCCGGTCCAGGCAGCCGCCACCTTCATACTGGTCCGCGCGCGCATGAGTCGCGCCCAATCGGCCCAGCCAGGCAGCCGCTCGACCCCGTCGAGCAACACGACCTTCCTTGGACCGACCGCTCCGAGCAGATCCTCGAGAGCCCGGATCCCGAGTCTGGGCGCCAACACGGGGTCCTCCAGGTCCAGGAAGAGCAAGGAGTCCCGCTTCCACCCCCGCTTTGCCAGGCGGGCCGCGACCATCTTGAGCACAAAGGACTTGCCCGCTCCCCGGCAGCCCCGGATCACGGCCAGCGACTGCCTATCCATCCCCATCAGGACATCGTCCACCTCTGGGCGATGAAAAGGCCTGCTGCCTGGAAAACGATCCCATTCGGACCAGCGGTCTATTACCGAAACCGGTATCTGCTGACCCATCGATTCCCTCCGGCACGTCGGTCGATACCATCACGTTCTGAAGTACATGGTCAAGGAAGATCTGCCAGCAGAATTTACGGGATCTGCGGACTGTCAGGAGTCCGGATGCAGGATCCGCTCCAGGCGCTCCAGCCCTTCGACCAGGCGCGGGCCTGGGCGGAACCACAGGGCCGAGTCGAACAGGTGGATCCTCCTGTTGCGGACTGCCGGGATCACCTTCCATCGTTGCCACCGGGCGCGCACCTCTTCGAGGCTCATGACCGCGCCGGAACCCGAGGACGAGGCGTCGATGATCACGTCGGGTGCCAACTTGAGCACCATCTCCATGGGCAGGGAGGGATAGCGCACCTTTGAGGCGGCCAACACGTTCTCGGCGCCGGCCAGGCGCAGAAGCTCGTCGGCAAATGATCCCGGGCCGGCGGCAACCATGGGCCGGTGGCCGTAGACCAGTAACACCCTGGGTCGCTCTCGGCCCGCCGCGCGGGCAGCCACGGCCCTGGCGCGGCGGCGCATGTCGTCCACGATCTCCCGGGCGCGCTCCTTCCGGTCCAGCACCCCGCCCAGGGTGGTGATCGCCGAGTAGACGTCGTTCAACCCGTAGGCCGGCAGCACCAGGACCGGCACCTTCAGGCGCGACAGTGTGATTATTTTGGCTTTGTTGCCCGAGTTCGGCACGCACAGGACCAGGTCGGGCTTCAGGCCCATGATGGCTTCCAGGTTCGGATCTAGAAATCCGCCCACCTTGGGCAGGGCGTTCACCTGCGGAGGATAATCGTCGAACCGGGTCACCCCGACCACCCGGTCGCCCGCGCCGAGAGCGAACACGATCTCGGTCAGGTTGGGCGCCAGCGACACCACCTGCATGACCTTCCCCTGCGGACGCGCCTGGCCGACGTACTCCGGACTTGCCGGCTGGGCCCTGCAAAGACCCGTTAAAAAGAGAACTAGCGACCACGTGACGATCTGGACTCGCTTCATGACAAGGCATTCAAACCGCTCGTTTTATGCATGTCAACAAGACAAAAAAAGGGCCGGCGAAATTCGCCGGCCCCCGTGTGCTCCACGGAAAGCCCGTGTGGACTCAGCTGCTCTTCTTCCTGGTTTTGCGCGGCTTGGGCTTCATGGTGGTCTCGCCCTTTACCGCCAGGTTGGGCCGCAGCTTGTCGATCAGCCTCTTGCCGATGCCCTTGACCTTGGTCAGCTCTTCGACCGACGCAAAGGGCCTGTTGGCGCGGTAGTCGACGATCGCCTTGGCCTTCTTGACGCCGATCCCGCTGAGGGACTGCAGCTGCTTGACGCTGGCGGTGTTGATGTTGACCACCCCGCTGTCGGTGCCGGCCGCCGACGCCGGCGACGCTCCGAGCACTACGGCGCCGATCATCACCAGAGCCAGCACCATCGTCATCTTGTTCCATACGCTCTTCATTTTCTTGTCTCCTTTCCTTTTCGTGAGATGTTCTCGTTCCGGGCCGGGCCTTCTCAGTCCTGGCCTCCACTGTCGTCATCCCGGGCGCGGATTTGCAGCTTGCCGTTCACGGGCAAGGCGTCCAGGAACACGTTCAGCGATCCGTCACGGTTGGTGAAGCAAGCGCCCACCTTGACCCAGAAGCTCTTGTCGTAGCCTTCCTTCTGGATGATGGTGAACACGTTCATCACCTTGGCCGGACCAGCGGCCGGACCAGCGGTCGTACCAGCCATGACAACCTCCTTTCTCTGTCTCTTCGTTCCGTCGGACCAGTCGCGCGCGCGTCAGACGTCACGTGAGCAACTGCAAGGCGTGTGCCAGTGTAGGCGGATGTAAGTGACAGGAGAGCACGGTCCTGGAATTCCGGGGAGTTAGGAAATACCCTCCCGGGCGTCCTCGCGCTCCAGTCCTCCGGGGGTGTCCGGATTCCGGACACCCCCCCCTGAGCGACAACGGATCGATCCCCTCGTCGGCGTAGACGTAGGCGTAGACGTAGGCGGCCTTTTCTGAAAGCCTCGGGGATTCCTACAATCTTTTTTTGAAAACCCGCCGACGTCTACGTCTACGCCGACGCCGACGGCGTGGGGGCGAAAGGGATCAGTGCAGGAACGCGTCCTGGGGGCTAGGGCCGGAGATATCGATCCGGCCGAAGCGGTTCTCGTACTTGGCCACGTTGTCCTTCAAAGCCTCGAGAAGCCGCTTGGTGTGCTTGGGGCTGGAGATGATCCGGGCACGGACCTTGGCCTTGGGCTGCTGGGGCTGTACGTAGATGAAGTCAAGTACGAACTCGGTCTCCGAGTGGTTCACCATGGCCAGGTTGACGTAAGCGCCCTGGGCCACGTCGTCTTCGAGCTGGATCTGGATGTTGACCTTCTTTTCGGTCTTCCTGTCCTCGGGCATGGGATCCTCTCTTTCCTAGTTCAATGTACTCCCATTTGCGTTGACTTGCCAGGCTCTCATTCGGTACATTCGATAATCCACGATGACCAAATCGCAAGAACAAACCCTGGGCCTGGAAGTCCAGAATCTCAAGAAACGCTTCGAGAAGAATCCGGCAGACGAAGAGGCCTTCGTCCGCCTCTGGGACGTCTACGTCCAGACCGAGGACTGGCCTTCGGGTGCCGGCCTGCTGTTGGCCCGCATCCCCGCCCTCGACGAGACGCGCGAGAAGGTCCGCGCCCTGACCAAGCTGGCCAACCTGCTGGACGACAAGTTGGGCGACGTCAGGAGGGCGGTGGAAGTATACCTGGAGGTGCTGACCCTGGAGCCGGGCAACCGCCGCGCACTGTGGGCCCTGAGCGTGCTATACCACGACCTCGAGGAATGGGAAAAGGTCATAGAGATCTACCTGCTGCTCATCCGCCAAGCCGAAAGCCTGGAGGAGAAGCTGTCGTTACGCTCTCAACTGGCGAGCATTTACGAGCAGCGCCTACAGCAGGAGGACCGCGCCCTGCTGGAATACATCCGGGCCGCCCGGCTCGCGCCCCAGAATGTGCGCGTGCTTCTGAACATGGAGAAGCTGGCCACCCGCACCGAGTCGTTCCGGGAGCTTCTGGCCATTTACGAAGACGTGGTCGAACGCATCGAACGGCTCGAGCTGCGCGTGGCCCTGTACCTGAAGCTCGCACGCCTGTATACCCTGCACCTGGACGACGAAGACACAGCGGCCGGCTACTACAAGCGGGCCCTGGAGCTGTCGACCGTCCAGACCGACATGTTGTTCTCGATATCCAACATCTACGGCGAGGAGGAGGAGTGGCACGAGCTGATCTCCATCTACACGCAGCTCATCCACCACGCCGAATCACCAAAGGTCAAGTCGCGGGTGCGGAGGGAGGTGGCCAGGTTGTACTGGAAAGGGCTGAACGATCCCACCTCGGCGTTTTACGAGCTCCTGCGGGTGGCCCGGTACGACCCGGACGAACCGGGCCTCGTCACCGAACTGTTCGAGCTGGGTATCGAGGCAGAACACCACCTGGAGCTGGCCTCGGTGATGCAGGACCTCGCCCCGCGGCTGGCCGAGCCCGCCGAACAGGCCCGGCTCTACACCCGTCTCGCGCGCCTGTACAAGGACGATCTTCGCAAACCGGACCAGGCCCGCGCGGCGCTCGACAGAGCGGTCGAGATCGACCTGACGCGCGCGTCGCAGATCGACGATCCGCAAGAGATGGTCGAACTGCTCCTGTCCGCGGCCGAGACCCTGGAAGAACAGCTCCAGGACGACGGTCGGGCGGCGGCCGTGTACGAAAGGATCCTGAGCCTGCAACCGGACGCGGTAGCCGCACAGAAAGCACTGGCGCGTCTGCGGGGCGATGCCGCACGGGTCGCCGAGGTCCACGCCGAAGAGACCGAAGATCGCGAAGATGTCGAATGGGACGACCGGGAGCCGACCCTGGTGGAGCCCGCACCCGACGAACAGAAGGAGCCCACCCAGGTTACCGAAACCCCACCGGCCGCCAGCACTGGCGAGTCCATGGAAGAAGAGGAGCTCGACGACGATAGCCCCATGGAGGAAGAGCGCACGGCGCCCGTCGCTCCGATGGATCCGGTCCAGGCCATGTGGCAGACGGTGCGCACCGACCCCGAGGACGTGGAGGGATGGGAGAAGCTGGCCGTACTGATCGCCAAGGAACAGGTCGACGAGGCCGACGCGAAGTCCTTCGACGCCCTGATCGAGGGATGCCAGGCGGTCCGCAACGCCGAGGACCAGGCCCGCCTGTACCGGCGCATGTCCATGCTGGCCCAGACCACCGCACTAAAGCTGCGGCTGGCCCTCCTGCTCGAACAAAGCGAGCGTCCGGACGACGCCGAGTCGTCCTTCCGCAGCGTGCTGCGCTCCGAACCGTCCAGGGCGGAAGCCTTGGATGGATTGTTCAGGATCTACCAGGCTCGCGGCGCGCTTGACCGCTACGACGCCATCCTGACCCGCGCCCTCATCGGAGTGACCGCGCCCGCGGGCCGCCGGGCGCTGTTGTTGCGCAGGGCCGGGCTTCGCTTCCGCCTCCTGGACCGTCCATCCGACGCCCTGCCCGACCTGGAACAACTGCTGCTGGCCGACGACGGCGATCTGGAAGCGCTGGCCCTGCAGGAGGAGATCCTCGAGGCCGGCTGCCAGTACGAAGAGCTGATCCAGGCCTACCAGCAACACCTGCCCTTTTGCCTGACCTCCGCGGAACGCGTGGACTTGTTGACCGCCATCGCCATCCTGTACGAGAACCAGCTGGACAACACGGACGAGGCCATCCGTCACTACAGCCTGGCGCTCGAGGAGGAACCGAGCCACTTCTCCGCCCGGGACTCCCTGATTAAAATACTTCAGCAGCGCCGGGACTGGCTCGGCGCTATCGAACAGCTGGCAAAGGCGATCGAGGTGAACGACCCCCCCGACCTGGCCAGCCAGCTGCGCTTCCGCATGGGCAAGATCCTGGAGGAGCAACTGCTGCGTCCGGAGGAAGCCGAACAGGCCTATCGCGATGCCGTCCAGGGCGAGGCGCCGTCGGTCGAGGCCCTGAGAGCACTGCACGGCATGGCGCGCAGGCGGGGTGACTGGGTCGATACGATCCAGCTGGGCAAGCAGATTGTCGGCTTGATCCTGGATCCGGTCGAGAAGGCTTCCAGTCTCGTGGAGCTGGCGCGGATCTGGAGCGACCGACTGGACAACGAGCAGGAAGCCTTCGTCTGTTACGAACAGGCCCTGAAGGCCGACCGGGACAACCTGGAGGCTGCCCGGGTGGTGGCCGGGCGCAAGCTCAAGGACCACCGCCACGCCGAGGCTCACGAACTGCTGGCCAGGCTGGCCGAGCGGGGCTCGGCCGAGGGCATGTCCTCCGAAGAGATGGCCTCGGTGCAGCTGAAGCTGGCCCAGACCGCCGAAGCCCTCGGCCTCGAGGACGAAGCCATGCAGGCGTACGAGCGCGCCCTCGAACTGGCTCCCGCCGATCACCAGGTGCTCACCCAGTACGGTTTCTTCCTGTCCCGGCGCGGTTCCTGGCAGAGGGCGATCGATCTGTACGCGGAAATCATCCAACAGTACGGTCCGGACATGATGGCCAACGAAATGGCCGACATGCGCTGTTTGATGGCCCAGGGGTACGCCAAGCTGAAGCATCTCGATAACGCCGCCGACCAGTACCGGCAAGCCCTGCAAGTCAACCCCAAGCACCTGCCTGCATTGCGGGCGTCGATCGTGCTGGCCCGTCAGCTCGGACAGTTGCGCGAGTGCATCGATCTGATCATGCGCCTGCGCGACCTGTCGACGGCGCCGACAGGCCGGCTGAAGCTTTCGATCCAGATCGGAGACCTGCTCGCCGAGGGTCTTCACGAGCCGACCGAGGCCGCCACGGCCTACAGGGAGGCGCTCGAGTTCGAGCCCGACAACGCAGAGATCCTCGAAAAGCTGCGCCGGGCCCTGGTACACGCCGAACTCTTCGAGGAGGCCGTGGCGGTGCTGGCGCGACTCGCCCACCTGGCCGAGACCGATCGCCTGCGAGCACGCTACTTGCGAATCGCCGGGGACATCGAGCGCGAACGCCTGGACGACGACCGCAGCGCCCTTGTCCTCTACCTCAAGGCCATCGACTCCGCCCCGCTGGACAAGCGGGCCCACGCCTCGGCCGTCAAGATCCTCACCCGCCTGCGGGACTGGCCGCGGCTCGCAAAGCTCAATGAAGAACTGCTGCACCGCCTGCCTCCGCCTATCGGCGGCCAGGAGAATCGCCGGGTTCCGATACTGACGGAGCTCATCGAGCTGTACCGGTACCGGCTGGACGACCATCGCCGTGCGATCGGGGCCTGCGAACAACTCCTGGCAATCGATCCAGGGCATACAGACCAGATAAAGGTGCGCGAGGACCTTGCGCGGCTGTATGAAACCCAGGGAATGCCCGGGCCCGCCATCCGGATGCACCGTGCGCTGATCGCCGACAGCCCCTTCTCGATCGACTCCTATCACGCGCTGCGCCGCATCTACGAGAGCCAGGGTCAAGTCGACCACACACTGTGCATATCCGCCACCCTGGCGTTCCTGGATGAGGCCGACCACGACGAGCTCAGCCTGCTCGCGGAACACCGCCACGCGCTGTCCATCCCGCCGGGCCGCAGGATGACCGAGACCATGTACAACCGCCTGCTGCTGCACTCGAAGGCGGACGGCTTGGTGGACGAGATGTTCTCGTTCGCGGCCGACTTCGCCCGCCTCCTGTTCACGACGCCTCACAAGGAATACCGGCTCAGGCCCCGGGATCGGATCGACCTGGCGCGGGCTGGGTCCAGGGTGGCGGAGGTCATCGCGAGATCCCTTGAGTTCCTCGGCCTGCCCGCCCCCGAGGTCTACGGCAAGGGCGTGATGATCAAGGGAGTCATGGCCGTCAATACCTCGCCGGTGGCGATCCTGTACTCGGAAGAGGCGGTCAAACGAGCCTCCATCCCCGAACTGCGCTTCATGGTGGCCCGGGCGCTGACCTTCACTCGCCCGGAGAACCTGCTGGCCGCCAGCCTGTCGGCCAGGCAGTTGCGCACCCTTCTCGAAGCCTTGCTGGAGCTGGCGTCCCCCCAAGGGCCCATCCACCCGGCGCCCAAGGAGGTCTCCGGCCTGGCGGGCAAGCTCAAGCGCCGGATCCCCTCCAAGAAGCGGGATCGGCTGCTGCAGTTGACCAGCCAGTACCGCGAGCACGAGGATGGGCTTTCCATTCGCGACTGGCTCGAGGGTGTCGAGCACACCTGCAACCGTTCAGGACTGGCGTTCTGCGGCGACCTGGAAGCGGCTGTTCAGGTGCTCAAGGCGGCCCGGGTGGTCAGCCCGACCGGCTCCCACCGCTCCCTGATCCGCGAGCAGATCTTCTACTCCATCTCCGAGGAATATTTCGAGTTGCGTAAATCGCTCAACGCGGCGGTATAGGGAGGCGGCGTGGACCCCCCGCGCCCCATACCCCTATGGATGACCGCGCCGGTCCTGGCCCTCTTGGTGGCCCTGGTCCACGGGCCCAGCCTGCTACATCCGTTCGTCTGGACCGACCACGGCGAGATCGTACAGAAGGCCCTCGTGCCCACCAACGCCGACGAGCTGCTGCGCACCTTGACGATGGCCAAAGGCACGGCCAAGACGACCGCGCGCGACCGGTATCTGAACAGCCGGAAGACGACCGGACTTTCTGAGCGTTACGCCTACTACCGGCCGGTCAAGGCGCTGTCGTACGGGCTCGACCACTCGCTGGGCAACGGCGCGCCCTGGGCCTTCCACCTGAGCAACGTGGTGATGCACCTGGTCTGCTGTCTGCTGCTGCTGATCCTGGTCCGACGGATAATCGGGCGACGGGCGCCCTACCTGGCCGAAGGGGTCGCCCTGCTCCAGGCCGTAAACCCGCTACACGTCGAGGCGGTGGCCTGGATAAGCGCGCGCTCCGACGTCATGGTGGCGGGCTTCACCCTGGCCGCGGCCTGGATGCTGCTGCGAGCCCGCCGGGCGCCGAGCGCCGGTCGGGCCTTCCGATGGCGCTGTGCCTGCGGCCTGATGGCGGTCCTGGCTGCCGGCTCCAAGGAGTCCGGTCTGATGTGCGTGCCGATCCTGGCGGCCCTGTCTCTGTGCCTCCCGGACGATCGCCGGCAAGTATGGTGGCGCCGAGTGCTCGTGGATTGCTGGCTGCCGGCCCTGTTCGCCGCGGGCCTGGTAGCGTTCCGCCTGCTGGTCGTAGCCGACGTGCACCTCGGTGCGCTCGGAGACCGGGCCGGCCTGGGTCTATGGACGACCCTGGACCTTTTCGGGCGCAACCTGTTGATGAGCTTCATCCCCGCCGGCATGACCGTGGCCGACACGGTCCAGGTTCTCGACGCCCCCAGCCTGCTGGCGCTGGCCGGCCCGCTCGCCTGGATGGCCTGGCTGCTTTGGGGCGTTCGCCTCAGGCGCCAAGAACCCCTGGTGCTGTTCTGCGCGCTGGGCTGGTTGCTCTCCGTGCTGCCCGTGTCCCAGCTCATGCCCCTGCTGCATCCTCGGGCCGACCGCTACCTGTACCTGCCGGCGGTGTTCGCGGGGCTCTGCCTGGTACTGGTGCTGATCCGCCTCGCCCGGCGTCCCCGGGCCCATCCATCGCTCGACCGCCTGCCGGCCCTTGGAGGATTTTTAACTCTGTGCGTCCTGGCAGCCCTGTCCTCGATCGCCCTTTCCGACTGGCAGGACGAGCGCCGGCTGTTCGCCGGGGCGGTAGAGCAACAGCCCCGTTGCATCGAGTGCTGGAACAACCTGGCGTACGCCGAGGCCCTGGCCGGGCGCTACCCCCAGGCCGCGGCTGCCTGCCGTAAAGGCCTGGCAGTGGACCGCAGCCGCTATCGCGGTGCGCGGGACGGCTTCAGCCTGCGCTGGATCCTGGCCAGGTCCCTGCTCCTGATGAACCGCGGACAGGATGCCGTGGTTCCCCTGGAACAGATCCTGGTAAAGGCCGGCCCCACTTCGCAAAACCTGGCTATGCTCGCCCAAGCCTACCTGCAGTCAAACCGTCCGGCCCACGCCCTCGCCGCCGCTGAATGGGCCAGCCGCCTGGATCCGGCCGACCGGTCCATGAAGGGCCTGGTAATCCACGCCGCCCGCGAGGAGCGCGACGCGGGATTTCCATGGCTGTTCGATTTCCCTGAAGGGTGTATCGAAGTGAATTAGTTCCAAGTTCCAAGCTCCAAGTTAGAACCTAGAACCTAGAACTAGGAACTAGGAACTTGGAACTAGGAACTTGGAACTTGGAACTAGAGCTTGGAACTAGAGCTTGGATTCGAGGTCCTCGGCCAGCTGGCGCAGCTCGGAATCCGCGGCGGTCTGGCCGATGGTGCGCAGGCGCTCCTTGAGGCTGGCGCGACGAGGCACCTTGACGGTGTTGGGCAGCATCTCGCCCATGCGCTCCACCGCCCTGCCGACCAGCTCCTCGTCCGGGTGCTCGATAACCCGCACCAGGACCTCCCAGTCGTCGGGCAGCCCGAAGCGCTTCACCAACGCGTCGATCGCGTCCTTCAATGTCCCGGGATCCTGGGCATCGATGATGGTGCGGACCAGCTTCAGACGCGACGTGACCCTGGACGTGTCCTTTGGTATGCGGCCATTGCCCTTGCGGCGCAAGATTGCCTTGCCCCTCTTGCCCTTCTTGTCATCCTTTTCCTTGCCCCCGTCGGCCGGCCTGCCGGTCTTCTTGACCAGTTCCCCCGCCAAGCCCTGGTCGAACAGCCTGTTCAGATCGGCCTTGTACTTGTCGTAGCGGGTCGAATGCTCCCGCTTCTCCTTCTTTTCCTTGTCCTGTCGCCGGCCGCTGCGGCCCGACGTTCCGTCCCTCATCCTGTCGATTTCTTTCCAGCTAGGCTTGTCGTAAGCCATCCGCGCTCCTGTTGCGCTCGACCCTGTCTAATTTTCACTGTACCCTCATTATTGGGTACAGCGGCTCGTTCCGTCAACCCCTTTCGGCCATTTTTTTTGCCCTATCGACCATTCGGGTTGACATTTGTGAAAATGCACATGTAGGATACGTGGTCCCAAAGCGAAAACCCGGTTCAGAACGAATCGCGACAAGAAAACCCAAAGGAGGATAAATCGATGAAATCATCTCGAACCATCCTGGTGGCCCTGTGCGCCCTCGGCCTGCTAATCCCATCCGCAGTCCAGGCGCAACTATGCCCATCCGGCGGCAACGCCGCCACTCCCATCGTCTGCGGCGATTCGCTCTCGGGAGACACCTCCGACGGCGACGTGAACAACTTTATCGAGACCGACTACAACTGCGCGGTATGGGAAAAGGACGGGCCCGAAGAATACTACGTGTTCACCCTTGCGGAGAGTATGGTGGTCAACATCTCCGTCGGGGCCGCCTGGGACGCTGAGGTACTGCTGCTGGCCGAGTTTGACGGCGCCTGCAACCCACTGGATTGCCGGGCCGTCGCCGAGACGACCGGCGATCCTGAGGTGATCTCGATCTACCTGGACGCGGGAACCTACTACATCGTGGTAGACGGTTATACTGCAGGTGACTCCGGGGCGTACACCATCGACGTGACCTGCGCGGTCTGCGACGACGACGACGGGGACGGCTACGCTACTGATGCCCTGGCCTGCGGCGGCAGCGACTGCGACGATACGAATATCGACATCAACCCGGGCGCCCTGGAGATCTGCGGCAATGCCGTAGACGAGGACTGCGACGGCGATGCCCAGGCCTGCCCGACCTGCGGCTCGGACGAGACCCTCGACTGCGTCACCAACAACAGCGGCACGATCGACACTGGTGCGGCAGGCACCGCCAACATCGACGACTACTGCTACGGCCTGGGCGCTTACAACGGCGTCGACTGGAGCGGCCCGGAGTACATCTTCGACATGACCTTCGCCGCGGACACCGGCGTCTACTTCGTGACCACCGACCTTGACTTCTTCTTGCTGCAGGACTACGGCAGCGGCGTTTGCAACCCCGATGGGTGCCTGGGCGTGGCGGGCGTGTCCTTCACCGTCGGTCCGGAGATGACCTTCATGGCCCTCCAGGACGAGACCTACTACCTCTCTGTGGACGGCATCGACGGAGCCTCGGCCAGCTTCGACTGGACGCTGACCTGCTACTCGGACGAGGTCTGCGTGTCCGACAACGACGTGCTCGACTGCGACAGCGTGGTCTCCGGCGACACCACCGGCCTGGACAACGACGTTAACTTCTACCAGGGAGCCTGGTGGGTCACGCCCGGACCCGAGTACGTGTACTCCCTGACCCTGCCGTACGACGCCATCTTGACCCTGACCATGACCATGACCGGCTGCGACCTGGCCCTGATTGTGGTCGATGACGACGGCAGCGGCAACTGCCTGCCGCGGAACCTGATCGACTTCTCCGACGAGTGGCAGCAGGTCGGAAATGAGCCGGAGATCGTCAGCTTCTTTGCCGCGGCCAACACCACCTACTACGTGATCGTCGACGGCTGGCAGCCGGACGAGTACGGCGCCTACGACCTCGAGGTGGTCAGCGTGCTCGACTGTTACCCCCTTACCCAGTGCGGCTGCGGGTGCGTCGACACCGACACCGATGAAGCCCACTGCGGCGCCTGTGACAACGACTGCAACACCAACGTGCAAAACGTCGTAGACGCCACCTGCATTGCCGGGGTTTGCGGCTACGACGCCTGCTTACCCGGCTACCTGGATTGCGACACGGTCGCCACCAACGGCTGCGAAGTCGCTGAGTCTATCTCGGCCTGCGGCGCCGCCTGCGCCGACTGCACCGCCACGGTCGAAAACGTCGTCACCGTCCAGTGTAACGCGGGCGTGTGCGGCTACGACCAGTGTGAGGCCGACTTCCTGAGCTGCGACGCGGTCACCACCAACGGCTGCGAGGTAAACCGGATGAACGACCCGGACCACTGCGGCGACTGCATCACCGTCTGCTCCGGTGCCACTCCCTTCTGCACCGACGGCATCTGCAACGCCGGGTGCAGCGCGGGCGAGACCGACTGCAGCGGCGTGTGCGTGGACCTACAGACCAACGAGGCCTACTGCGGCGACTGTAACACCGACTGTAACGTCAACGTGCAGAACGTCCAGGACGCCACCTGTACCGCCGGGGTTTGCGGCTACGATGCCTGCTCGTCCGGATTCCTCGACTGCGACGCCAATGTTACCAACGGCTGCGAGGTGACCGAGTCGGCCGACGTCTGCGGCATTTCCTGCGTCGACTGCAACACCACGGTCTACAATGTCGACAACATCCAGTGCGACACGGGTGTGTGCAGCTACGACCTGTGCGCGACCGGCTTCTTGGACTGCGATAACGACACTACCAACGGCTGCGAGCGGCCCATCGACAACGACAACTGCGGCGTCTGCGACTACGCCTGCGGCATCAACGCAACTTGCGTGGACAGCGTCTGCACGTGCGTTGCCGGCTACGCCGATTGCGACGCCGCGGCCGGCTGCGAGATCCAGCTGGGCACGGTCGACGACTGCCTGGACTGCGGAGACGCCTGCGGCGTCAACTCGGCCTGCGACGCCGTGAACGGATGCGGCTGCGTTGCCGGCTACGACGACTGCGACGGCGACGACGAGCCCGGCGATGTGCTCGGCTGCGAGATCGAGCTCGGAACTGTGGACAACTGCGGACAGTGCGACGACGCCTGCGCCTACGACAACGCAACGGCCGCCTGCAACGCAGGTGTGTGCGAGATGGCCGACTGCGACGCCAACTACGGCGACTGCAACGACGACGCCGGCAACGGCTGCGAGACCATGCTAAACAGCCCCGATCACTGCGGCGAATGCAACGGGGCCTGCGGTCCGCTCGAGGAGTGCACCGGCGACGAGGCCAGCGGCTACTCCTGCACCAGCACCTGCGACGTCGACGGCGACGGCGACGGCTTCGCCGATGCCGCATGCGGCGGCCCGGACTGCAACGACGGCGACGCCTCCATAAACCCTGACGCCGACGAGAGCTGCAACCAGATCGACGACGACTGCGACGGCGATACCGACGAGGGCTTCGACGCCGACGGAGACGGTTACACCAGCTGCGGCGGCGACTGCGACGACGACGATCTGGACATCAACCCCGACGCCTTCGAGGCATGCGACTCGCTGGACAACGACTGCGATGGCGCGACTGACGAGGGCGACGTCTGCGCCGCTTGCGTGGACGCCGACCACGACGGGTACGACGATGACAGCTGCGGCGGCGACGACTGCAACGACAACGATCCGGCCATCAACCCGGACCCGGAAACTTTCGAGGCCTGCGACGGCGTGGACAACAACTGCGATGGCGAGGTCGACGAGGACGGCGCCTGCGACAAGGGCATCGATGGCTGCGACTGCTCCAGCGGCTCGAACGGCCCCCTGTCCGGCGGCGCTCTCCTGCTGGCACTGGTCCTGGGCCTGGCCGTGCTGCGGCGGCGCGATAACTAGAAGTCCAGGGCAGTCCGTAAGTTATCCGAAAGGCCCTCCCGCCCCTGACGGGGCGGGAGGGTTTTTTCGTGACACCCCGGCCCCGTCCCCGCTACGATGACAGGCCGCGAATGAAAACCTGGAGGCAGTCGTGAAGTTCAGCAAATTCACCGGCGTCCTGTTCCTGTCAACGGTCATTCTTTCCGGCCAGCAGGCCCTGGCACAGCTATGCCCCAACCCCATCCCGATCGAGTGCAATACCGTGGTGATCGGGGACAACACGGATGGTTCCAACCAGATCACCAGCTACCCCTGCATATCCTACTCGGAGAGTGGCCCGGAGGCGGTCTACGTGCTCGAAATCGACGAGGCCTGGCACCTCGTGGCCTCGGCGGATCCGATCGACTACTTCGATGCGGCCATCGCCATATTGCCCGATTCGGGCGGTGACTGCGATCTGGCCGGCTGCATCGACGGCGACGACGGCGGCAACCCCGAGGAGGCCGAAGGCCATCTCACACCCGGGACGTACTACATCGTGGTGGACGGCTACACGAGCAGCTCTTACGGGCAGTTCGAACTGACCCTCACCTGCGACCGGTGCGTCGACGCCGACGGCGACGGATACGTCTTCATGGGCCCCGCCTGCCCGTGGGGAGACGACTGCGACGATGATGATCCCTCCATCACCACCGGCACGGATGCCGACGGAGACGGGTTTTTCGCTTTTAACCCGGTCCTCTGCCCGGCCGGCACCGACTGCGACGACTCCGACCCGGCGACCCACCCCGGCGCATACGACGCCTGTGAGGACGGGGTCGACCAGGACTGCGACGGGAGCGATCGGACAGGGGTGTTCGCCCCCCTGGGCCAGATACCCTGTGACAGCGTCGTCGAGGCCAACAACGGCCAGGCCGGCGCCACCGACCTGATCGACATCTACGCCTGCCTGCCGTACGTCGAGTCCAGCTCCGAGGTGGTCTGGATCTTCTCTCCCGACTTCTCGGGCCAGATCAGGGTCCGGCTGTCCAGCCTGGAGGTCGATCTGGCTCTGGGTGTAGTCCCGGCTGCGGGAGCATGCGACGGCCTGGACTGCACCGCAGGCTCGGACCGGGTCTTCGGACCCGGCGAGGAGCTCGTGCTCGTCGATGTGGAGGCCGGCCGGGAGTACTTCGTCGTGGTCGACGCGTGGTCCAGCGGCGTGGGCGACTTCAGCCTGGTGATCGACTGCGCCGGTTGCACCGACGAGGACGAGGACGGTCACACCGACCTGTACTGCGGCGGCACCGACTGCGACGACGACGATCCCCTGTCCTACCCGGACGCATCCGAGGCCTGCGACGGTAAGGACAACGACTGCGACGGCTCGATCGACGAGGACTTCGAGCTGGCCACCGACCCGGCCCACTGCGGGGCGTGCGGCAACGCCTGCCCGGCCGACCAGGTCTGCGATCAAGGCGAATGCGCCGCGCAATGCTCGGGCGGTCTGACCGACTGCAGCGGGGGTTGCTTCGACATCCAGATCGACGTGCGCCACTGCGGTGAATGCGATTTGCCCTGTGCCGTCCCCAACGCCATCAACGGCTGCCAGGGTGGTTCCTGCACGGTATCGGGCTGCGAGACGGGCTTCGCTGACTGCAACGAGCTGCCCGTCGATGGCTGCGAGATCGACATCAAGACCGATCCGGACCACTGCGGCGAATGCGGCCAGGTTTGTTCCGGCTTTCCCAACGCCGTCCCCATCTGCCGCAACGGCGCCTGCGCCATGGGCGCCTGCGAGCCGGGCTTCGGCAACTGCAACGGCTCCAGCTTCGACGGCTGCGAGACCGAGATAGACTCCAACACAAGCAACTGCGGCGCATGCGGAATGGCCTGTGAGGTCTGGGAGTTCTGCGTCGCCGGATCGTGCACCGACCAGTGCCCGGACGGACTGACCAACTGCGGCGGCGTGTGCATGGACACGGTCTCCGACCCTCGCAATTGCGGCGGCTGCGGACGGGTGTGCGTCTTCGTCAACGCCACCGAGCCCGGCTGCGAGCAGGGGGTCTGCCAGCTCGGGATTTGCGACGAAGGATTCGGCGACTGCAACGACTACCCGGAGGACGGCTGCGAGACCTTGTTTGGATCTCCGGAGCACTGCCGCGCCTGCGGCGACCGCTGCGACTATCCCCAGGCCGAGGGGCTGTGCCAGGAAGAAGGCTGTGCCATGGGCGCGTGCGAGGCTGGCTGGACCGACTGCAACGGCTCGGACATCGACGGGTGCGAGATCCACACCTCGGCTGACGATGAGAACTGCGGCGAGTGCGGCCTTGCCTGCGGACGCCATTGGATCTGCGAGCAGGGCGTCTGCGAAGTCGGCTGCGACGACTCCGACAACGACGGCGCCGCCGCGGCAGATTGCGGCGGGACCGACTGCGACGACGACCATCGCCCGACCCACCCGGGAGCGCCGGAGATCTGCGACGGCCGCGACAACGACTGCGATGGCGTGGTTGACGAGGGCTTCGACTCTGACGGCGACGGGTACCTGGACGTGGACCGCTGCCCGGACGTTGAACTGGACCTCCAGGACTGCGACGACGACGACCCCGCCATACACCCCGACGCCGAGGAGATCTGCAACGGCGTCGACGACAACTGCGACGGCGAGCCCGACGAGGGGTTCGACTCCGGGTGCGGCTGCGTCGACGCCGACCACGACGGATACAAGGACGCCTACTGCGGCGGAACGGACTGCAACGACAACGATCGGTCCATCAACCCCGATCCCGACACCTTCGAGGCCTGCGACGGCGTGGACAACGACTGCGACGGCAAGACCGACGAGGGCGACGCCTGCAGCAAGGGCATCGAGGGTTGCGGCTGCGCAACCGGCGCTGACGGATCCATGTCCCTCGGAGCCCTGCTGCTGGCCATGTTCCTCGGTTCGAATAGGCGCCGTGATCTTAGTTCCTAGTTCCAAGTTCCTAGTTCCTAGTTAAAACCTAGAACTTGGAACTTGGAACCTGGAACTTGGAACTGGTTTTTTGGAACTTGGAACTACAAACGATCTGTTCGCCTCGTTGTCATCGAGGCTGCAGCACGAGCGGCGGATCCACCTGAAGGGAGTCTCGCCCCACGCCCGGCCCTGGGTGGCGGCCTGCCTGGCGCGCGCCCTGGCCGAACAAAACCAAAAAAATCTTCTGTGGCTGCTGGCCGACGAGCGGCAGGCCGAGGAGGCTGCCGCCGCGGCCCGGTTCTACCTGGGCGCCACCGCGCCCGACCCGGCCGATCCGTTCGCCGCCCGCGTGGCCCATTTTCCTCTCCACCAGTTGTCTCCCTACGACGACCTCTCGCCCGACCCAGACGCCACGGCCGAACGCCTGGCCCTGTTGTTCAGGCTGGTGCACGCCTCGTCTCCGGCCCTGGTGATCGCCAGCGCCCCGTCCTTGATGCGCCTGGTTCCCTCGCGCGAGACCATCGATTCGGCCAGCCAGCTTATCCTGGTGGGTCAGGAGCTAGACCAGGCAGACCTGGCCCGGCAGCTCGTCCGCTCGGGCTACCTGAACGTTCCGCTGGTGGAGGAGCCCGGCGGGTTCTCAGTGCGCGGATTCATCATGGACATCTTCACCCCCCAGTTGCCGCAACCGGTGCGGCTGGAGTGGTTCGGCGACGAGGTCGAGTCCATCCGTACCTTCGACCCGACCAGCCAGCGCACGAAGGCCACGCTCGACGAGGTATTCATCGGACCTGCGCGCGAGATCCTGGCCGACGAGCGGAGCACGACCAGGGCTCTCGAGGCGGTCGAGCGCCGTGCGGTCGAGCTCGACCTGGCCTCGCACAAGCTGCTCGGCCTTCGTCGCAATCTCGAGGGGGGCATCCGCTTCTTCGGGATCGAGTCCCTGCTGCCGGCCTTCCATCCGGACCTGGTATCCTTCTTCGACTATTTGCCCGACCAGACCAGGATCCTGCTGGACGACCAGGGCGGGGTGCTCGCCGCGGCTCACCAGAACTGGGAGCGGGTGAATGCGGCCTGCGAAGAGACGATCAAGGCCGGCGACCTGGCGTTCGACCCCGAGGATATGCTGTTGAGCCCCGAGCGTCTGGCTCGATGCATCGAGGCCAGTCCAGGACTGACGGTCGGTCCGGCGGAGCACACGGACGCGGTCTTCGAGGTCTCCTGCCAGGACGTGGGCGGACTGCGCGAACAGATCCAAAAAACCCCGGCCGACGGCGATCCCCTTCAGCCGTTTACCGACGCGCTCAAGACCTGGCACCGGGAAGGCGTCCGGACATTCGTGGCGGCCGCCCGGCCGGGCCGCGCCCGCCAGCTGACCCGGATGCTGCAGTCGCGGGGTCTGGCCGTCAGATCCGAGAAGCAGTCCTTCGACCTGGACTGGCTGGACCAGCACACCCCCAACCTGTTCGCAAGGATCGCCCCCGGCGATCTTCCGAGTGGTTTCGGTGGTTTCGTCTGCAAGGCCGTGGGTGTGGCGATCGTCCCGGACGCGGAGGTGTTCGGCCGCCCGGCCCGAAAGATCCGCACTGCCCGGCCGTCCCGTGAGGTGCTGTCGCTCGAGACGGGCCAGTTGATCGTCCACCTCGACTTCGGCATCGGCCGCTTCGATGGCCTGGTCAAGCTCTCCGTGGGCGGCTCCGAGGCCGATTTCCTGCATCTGACCTACCGGCACGGCGACAAGCTCTACCTGCCGGTCACCAGGATGAACCTGATAGAGCGCTACACCGGCCCGGAGGGGGCCCGCCCCCCCTTGACCAGGCTGGGTGGCAAGTCCTGGGAACGCTCCAAGCAAAAGGTGAAACAGGCTCTGCTCGAGATGGCAGACGGGCTGGTGCGTCTCGAGGCGACCCGCCGCTCGCAGCCCGGCGTGGCGGCCGACAGTCCGGGCGAGGAGTTCGCGTCGCTGCAGGCATCATTTGCTTTCGAGGAGACCCCCGACCAGCAGCGAGCCATCGAGGAGGTCGTGGCCGACCTGATCCGGGACCGGGCCATGGACCGGCTGGTCTGTGGAGACGTGGGGTTCGGAAAGACCGAGGTAGCCATAAGGGCCGCCTACCTGGTCTGCCTGTCCGGGCGCCAGACCATGGTGCTGGTGCCGACCACCGTTCTGGCCCTGCAGCACCTGGCCACTTTCAGCGCCCGGCTCGAGGGGTTTTCGGCGCGCGTGAAGATGCTCTCGCGCATGACTCCCAGGGCCGAGCAGCGTCCGATCCTCGACGAGCTGGCAGCCGGGACCCTGGACGTGCTGATCGGCACCCACCGTCTGCTGGGAGACGACGTGCGCCCCCGAGACCTTGGCCTGCTGATCGTCGACGAGGAGCACCGCTTCGGGGTGCGCCACAAGGAAAAAATTAAAAAGCTCAAGACCGACGTCGACGTGTTGACCATGACGGCCACGCCGCTGCCGCGCACCCTGCAGTTGTCGCTGACCGGACTTCGGGACATCAGCGTCATCAGCACTCCGCCGCCCGGGCGTCGCAGCATCCGCACTTTCATAGCCCGCTTCTCGAAGCGGGTGATCGCCGAGGCCATCGGGCGCGAGATCTCCCGCGGAGGGCAGGTGTTCTTCGTGCACAACTTCATACGCTCCCTGCCCGCCATGCAGCGCTTTCTGCAGCGCGCAGTGCCCGAAGCGCGCATCGCTACGGCCCACGGACAGATGAACGAGCGCAGGCTCGAGCGGGTGATGACCGACTTCGTGCGCCGCGAGATAGACGTGCTGCTGTGTACCTCGATCATCGAGTCCGGCCTGGACATCCCGACCGCCAACACGATCATCATCAACCGGGCGGACCGCTTCGGCCTGGCGCAGCTCTATCAGATCCGCGGTCGGGTGGGCCGTAGCGCCCGGCGGGCGTTCGCCTACTTCATGATCCCGGGCCTTCAGTCCATCACCCCGGACTCCCGCAAACGGCTCGAGGCCCTGGCCGAGCACGCCGAGTTGGGCTCAGGATATCGGATCGCCAGCCGGGACCTCGAGATCCGCGGGGCGGGCAACCTCCTCGGAAAGGCCCAGTCTGGCCATATAAAGGCCTTGGGCTTCGATCTCTACAGGCGTCTGCTAGAGCGTGCCTTGATGGAGGTGCGCGGCCAGACCAGCCGCGAAGGCAAGGAACCCGAACTGAACCTGCCCGTGCCCGGCTTCCTGCCCGAGGACTACGTCCCGCAGATGGATCAGCGCCTCGATCTGTACGCCCGGCTCAGCAGGGCCGCGGACGAGCAGCAGGTGTACGACCTCGAGCAGGAGATCGTGGATCGCTACGGCCCTACCCTGGCCGAGGTCCAGAACCTGATCGAGCTGACCGCGCTCAAGATCCACCTACGCCTGGCCCGGGTGCTGAGCCTGTCCGTCAGTGCCGGACGGCTCGACTTCCGGCTCGATACCGGGACAGGCTTCGACCCCGCCCCGCTGGTCAGGCTGGTGGCCGAGCAGTCCGAGCGGGCCACGCTCGACCCGGACGGCTGGCTGCGGGTGCGTCTCGACCCCGAGGATCGCGCGGATCCCCTGCCAGTGGCCCGCTCGGTGGCCGCTCGTATTGTCGCTTTATTAGAACCAGTTCCAAGTTCCTAGTTCCTAGTTCCTAGTTCTAGGTTTTAACTAGGAACTTGGAACTAGGAACTTGGAACTAAGACCCATCCGCACAAGGATCCGGTTGAGCTCCACGGGTAAAGGGCAGTACCAGGCGATTCTGCGGCCTGCGATGCCATCGTCGAGCCCCACCTGCCAGGCGTGGAGGAACATTCGCTCGCCCAGGCCCGCGAGCTCACGACCGGCACCGTACAGGCCGTCGCCCGCCACGGGAAGCCCGCGGTGCGAGAGGTGGACGCGGATCTGGTGACGCATTCCGGTGTGGATCCGCACCCGGCAGAGAGTGAACCCCTCGGCCTGGCCGACCGGTGTTATTTCGGTTCGGGCCGGTCGCACGCCGCGCAGCCCGGCAATCCCCGTGGCCACCCGTACCTTCCTCGAACGCCGGTAGCGCGCCCCCAGGGGAAGGTCGATATCCAGTGGCCCCGCAAGGTCTCCCTCCACCAGGACCAGGTAGACCTTCTCAACGAGGCCGTCCGCGAAGGCTATGCGCAGGGCATCGTAGGCAGCCTGCTCGCCCGCGGCCAGCAGCAGTCCCGAGGTGCCCCGGTCCAGCCGGTGGACGATGGCCGGCTCCGCTTCGGGTCCGATCCGGGAAAGATCGGGCCTGGCCGACAACAGCCAGGAGCAGACCGAACCGGCGCCGAACACGTCCATCCCGGCCGGCTTGGCAATTCCCAGGATCCCGTGCTCCTCGTACAGTAAAACCAGTTCCAAGTTCCTAGTTCCAAGTTCCTAGTTCTAGGTTTTAACTAGGAACTAATTCTGAGGCGGAAACTCGATCGGACCGCCCTTGATCTCCATTAGGATCCAGTGGTCTCCCAGCAGCTTCCAGACCTGCTCGACCTTCTCGTCCCTTACCACTGTCGACGGCATCTTGAAGTAGCGCAGGTTGACCCGGATGACGGCCCGCTTCTTCTCCACATCCAGCTCGACCTTGCGAATGTCACAGTCCATGATGTTCAGGTCCTTATCAAGTTCCTCGATACGGTCCCTGAAGTCCGCGCGGAATTCGGGATTTACACGCGCAGCCGCGGTTTCGTGGTACTTCCACCGCAGGTCGTGGTGGAAGCGCTTGACCACCCCGGCCAGGTCGGAACCCTTGGGATTGGTCAGGCTGCTGCAGCCCGCAAGCCCGCAGACCAGCAACACCAGAAAAACTCGAAACACCAAGCGTGCTTGACCGCCTGACCGCGCTCGTGCTAACCCGGGTTGCGGGAGGTGCGCATCATGTCCGACTGTCTTTTTTGCAAGATCCGCGACGGCCAGATCCCGGCCGAAATCGTCCACACCGACGACCATTGCCTGGCCTTCCGCGACATCAACCCCGCCGCTCCGGTCCACGTGCTGCTCATTCCCAGAAAGCACATCGCCACACTCAACGACATCGGGCCTGACCAGGCCGCTACCATGGGCGCTCTGTTCGAGGCGGCGGGCAAGGTGGCCGAAAAGCTCGGTGTCGCCGAAAGCGGGTACCGGGTCGTTGTCAACTGCAACGCCGACGCCGGCCAGGAAGTCTTCCACTTGCATTTACACATCCTTGGCGGCCGTCGGATGTCCTGGCCGCCGGGCTGATCCCCGCTCTCAATCGACTTCCTCGTCCTGGGTCAGCAGGTGGTAGTTGACCGCGCCCGCGGCCAGCAAGTAGGTCCCCAAGAATCCGGTGACCAGGGAGAAGACCGCCATGTTCATGACGAACACCAACCAGCCTGCGATGGTGAACTGCCACCCCTGGCCGATACCCGCGCCCAATCCGGTCGGAAAAAGCATTTCGAGAAATGGAAACAACCCGCCTGGCTGGGATAGCAGGATCTTCGGGAATTCTCCACCTCCTACCAGGCCGCCGACCATGCCTATGAGCCAGAGTGCCTTGACCAGGATCCAGACCAGAACAATCGCGAGCACCAACGCCACTGAGTAAGATACCAGCAGGTGCAGGGCGTACCTTCCGGGCTTCCTTCTCGCCAGCCGCCACATATGCGCCGCCAGCCCGAGAAGCCCGTGCTTTCCGGCCGCGGGAATGTAGGAGAACTCGGCGAACACAAAGAGCACACCGATCAGGATAGCCAGCACGCCCATCGTGAACACGGCTCCGTATGTCAATCCAAAGAGCATGGGCCCCGCGTATGGAATGCGCGCCATCAAGTGGAAGATGGCGATCACTGTTCCCAGGGCCACGATCCCGGCCACGAACAGGAATGGAAAACCCACCACGTTCACCAGGTGCGACTTGACGAAGTCAATCCCCTCGCTCAGCGGCAGTCGTCCTCCGTGAATCATTTCGCGATCCGCCTGCTTGATGGCCACCCCCAGACCCATGTACATGCATGCACAGAAAAGTAAGGACCCGAAGATCAGGCCGATGACGCCGCCTGTCTGCGACTTTGTCAGAGAAGCCAGCCACAAGATCAGGATCAGCAATACGCTACCCGCCAACACTCCCGCGGCCGAGGCGAGCGTCTTGCGCAGGTCCAGCGGGGCCTGCAGGGCGAAGAACAGATCGCGGAAACGGAAGCGCGCACCGGAACGGCAACAGCCGGGATACGGGATCCTTAGCTCTCTAGAAATACCGGGCCTCGGCTCCTCGACAGCCTGAAAATCCGGTTCGGTCGTGTCCAATTCCACTTTCTCTTTTGGCTCCTTCTCTTCGTCCCCGCTCGGTTTCTGCTCCGGGTCCGCCGGCAGATCCGCTGTTGATGCTGACTTGGCCTTTCTCCTGGGAGGTTTCACCTTGATGGAAAAACCGCACTTGCCGCAATCGACTGTCGTTCCTGTGGACGGTATCTCCTCGTCTGGCATGGTGTGGGCAGAGCCACAAGCCGGACAGAAGTAACGCATGTCGCACCCTCCTTGACTGGTTGAGTACGGATCTCCTCGAAGGCTCACAGCAAATCACCAGTCAGCTAGACTGTCAACCAGGACGCCGAATAAGGGTGTCTAACGAATAGAGCACGTCCGTCTTTTTTTGGAGGGAAATTTTTTTGACACACGCCGGGTGTAGGGTAAAATACTACATGTAGGGCACAAAACCACACTGGCTGCTACAAGGAGCGATCCCATGGAACAGGCGAACGAGAGAAGGGAATATCTCAGGGCAAGGCTCAACGTGTTCATCAACGAGGAGAGCCGCACTGCCAGGCTACTGGCCAAGGCGGTAGATATCTCGGAGCGCGGGGTTCAGTACGTCATGCCGGTCGGATCCCGCCAGCGCGACACCGACGAGGTCGCGCTGGAGTTCTGCCTTCCCGGAGAGGACAGGCCGCTGCACGCCCTTGGCCGGGTGGTCTACGACAGGAAGGACGAGCACAAGCACAGCACGGCAATCCTTTTCACCATGCTCAGAACGACCGATGCCGAGCGCATCCGCCGATACGTGGGAAGGTGTATGCGGGCCGAGATGTTCGAACAGATGCGCAGGGAACACCTATTAAAACCAGTTTCAAGTTCCTAGTTCCCAGTTCCAAGTTCTAGGTTCTAACTGGGAACTAGGAACTTGGAACTAATCATTCACCGGTTGACAACCGGCAAGTGGGACTGTCTATTATCATGACCATGGAAAACGAAGACAAGACCCCCCGAAGCACTTCGCTCGACGACGACGATCTCAGAAGCCTGATGCTGAACAGGGCCAGTCAACTTGGCGACAGGCTGGCCAGGGTGTTGATCGAGACGTTCAAACGCTCGGAGCTGTTCGAACGAATCGAAGCGCTGTCCTCGGGCCTGGCCGCGATCGCCGCGATCGAGGACACTCCCCGAACGTCCAGGACCGCCCCGGAACCGGCCGATTCCTCTTCGAGAAAAGACAAGAAAACCTGCTCGGAACCCGGATGCGAACAGCCATCCAGGGCCAAGGGTCTCTGCTCCAAGCACTACCAGCGCTTGCGCTACGCTGAAAAACGGGCAGCAGAGGAAGGCGCCCCCATGCCCTCTTCCCTCTCCGACGCCAAGTTGAACCGGGGCAAGAAGCGGTCCCGCAAGACCTCCAAGCGAGGAGGGGGAACCTGCTCTGTCGCGGATTGCGAAAGTCCAAACTACGCCAAGGACATGTGCGGCAAGCACTTCATGGAGTGGGTACGATCTAGGAAAAACAGTTCCTAGTTCCAAAAAAACAGTTCCGAGTTCCCAGTTCCAAGTTCTAGGTTCTAACTGGGAACTAGGAACTAGGAACTGGTTTTTTCAATTTCTCTTCTTTAGCGAACACCGGTGCCGCGTCCTTCTTGGCGAGGTTCTCCATTTTACAGCTGCCCTCGAACACGACGCCCTTCTCGATGTAGAGCGCAGGGGTCTCGATGTTGCCCTTCAGGCGGCCGTCGCCCCGGATTTCCACACCTTGTTTGGCGCGCACGTTTCCGTTGACCTGGCCGTTGATGATGATGGTGCCGATGTCGATCTCGGCGCTGACCTTGGCTCCCTCTCCCACCACGAGCACGGAATCTGAAATGATCTCCCCGGAATAGATCCCCTCGATTCGGAGGGTTCCTTCGAACTGGAGTTTGCCCTCGAACTCCGATCCTTTTCCGAGGATGGTGGTGATTTCGTCGGTCTTCAGGCTCACGGTCCTCTCCTTTTTGGGTTCAGGTCTGGATAACTCCGTCCCGGGAGCGGAGTCCTCGATGGCCTGGGCCGGCGGTGCATCGACCGGCTTGGTTCTTTCCTTCTTGAATAGTCCCACGATTCGTCCATCGGGAGGATATTAAGCCCTCCCCCTACGATCCCTGGATCACCTGGATAATGCGATCCAGTTCCCGGTCCGAGTAATAATGTATGACGACCTTTCCCCCACGGCGACTCTGCTGCAGGTCCACCTTGGTCCCGAAACGACGCTGGAGATCCTCGACCAGCCTTCGCCGGGAGGGATCCAATTTCACAGCGCGCGAAGACTTGCGCTGACGTTCGGACCTCTTCGCCCTGTTGCACACCATCTGCTCACACGAGCGGACGCTGAGTCCTTCGTCAACCACCTTCCGGGCCAGCGCCATCTGCGCACTGCTGGAGTCGAGCCCGAGAATTGCACGAGCGTGGCCCATGGTTATTTCACCGATCATCAAGTGCTTCTGGATCTCGTCGGGCAGCTTTAGAAGACGCAACGTATTGGCCACCGTGCTTCGCTTGCGACCCACCCTCTTAGCGAGCTGGTCCTGGTTCAACCCGTGCTCTTCGATCAACTGCAGGTAGGCCCCGGCCTCCTCGATGGGGTTGAGATCCTCGCGCTGGATGTTCTCGATCAAGGCGATCTCGAGCATCTCGGCGTCGCTCACATCCTTGACGACCACCGGCACCCGATTCAGGCCGGCCAGGCGGGCGGCACGCCAGCGACGTTCACCGACCACTATCTGAAAGCGACCTGATTCCCCGGAATCAAGCGCCCGGACCACAAGGGGTTGGATCACACCCTTGCTTCGCACGCTCTCGGTCAACTCGCGCAGCTTGTCCTCGTCGAAGCTCTGCCTGGGCTGCTCCTCGTTCGGCACCAAGTGATTTAACGGACACAAGAAAATGCCCCCAACCGCCGCTGTGGCCGTTTTCTTTTCCGAGACAGGTATCAGCGCCTTCAGACCCCTGCCGAGCGACTTGCGCTTATTTGAAGACATGAATATACCTTCAACATCAATTAGTTACGCGAACCCAGGATCTCTCGAGCCAGCGCCATGTAGCTCTCCGACCCAGTGCAGCGGATGTCGTAGAGCATCACCGGCTTGCCGAACGACGGTGCTTCGGACAGACGGACATTACGGGGAATGACCGAATTGAACACCTGATCCTCGAAATAGGAACGAACCTCTTCGGCCACTGAATGGGAGATGGCGTTACGGGTGTCGAACATGGTCAGAAGGATCCCGTCGATGGCCAGAGCGGGGTTCAGGCCATCGCGTATCAGATCGATCGTCTGTACCAGGTTGGTCAGCCCCTCCAGGGCGTAGTACTCGCACTGCAGCGGCACGATCACCCCGTCGGCGCAGGTCAGGGCGTTCACCGTCAAAAGACCCAGCGAGGGCGGACAATCGATCAGTATGTACTCGTATTCCTTCCGGGCTTTTGCCAGGGCTTCGCGCAGTCGGGTCTCCCTTCCGTCCTGATCCACCAGTTCCACCTCGGCGCCGATCAGATCGTTCTCCGCTGGAACCAACTTGAGGAATTCCAGTTCGGTCGGAAGTACCACGTCCTCGAATTCGACCTCGCCCAGGAGCACGTTGTAGAGGCTCGTTCGTTCCGAGTCACGCGAAAAGCCCAAACCGGTTGTCGCGTTGGCCTGCGGATCGCAGTCTACGAGCAGGACCGGACGCTCGGCAACGCTCAACGACGCAGCCAGGTTGATGGCCGTGGTGGTCTTGCCAACACCGCCCTTCTGGTTGGCGATGGCGATCACTCGTCCCATGAATCCAGATCCATAACACAACACCCGGAACCGATCCAACTAAAAAATCATCCTCGCCGCAGCCCTACCAGCCAGCGCTCCTTCCCGCAGAACGGCAGCCTGTACGTCTGAAAGGTCTGGATTGAAAACCCGGCGGGCAGCCCTTCTTTCAGAAAGGCCTTCGACTGGTCAACGGCCCCAGCACCCCGTCCGTGCGGCTGCCCCGCCATCACCCACAAGCGACCGCCTCTTCCAACGAGTGGCGCTCCCTTCTCCAACCAGACTTCAGGAGGAAACGCAGCCCTTGATACGACCTCTTCCCAGTGCTCGTCCTCTTGTTCGCTCTTCTCCCACCCCAGTCGCTCCCATCGGATCTCCAACCCCTGATCCAGGCCCATTTCCCGTACGGCCTGCTTCAGGAAAGACACGCGCTTTCTCCTGGCCTCGGTCAGGGTGACCTTCAACTCCGGTCGCAAGGCCTTGAGCACCAGGCCTGGAAAGCCCGCTCCACTCCCCACGTCGTGCACCGTTGCCTTTCCTTCGACGTGCGGCGACAACACCGCCGAGTCCAGGTACAACCGTTCTGCCATTCCAACCGGATCGCTGACCGTGGTCAGGTTCACCCTGGCTGCCCACTTCGATAGCAACCTTCGGTGGACCCGGAGTCGTCTTACTCCCTCGTCCGGCAGTTGTAGGCCTAGGATCTCCGCGCCTTTGAGCAACGCCGTGACGAAATCATCCATAGAGGTGTTCCACGTGGAACGTGGAACACCTAGTTCCAAGTTCCAAGTTCCAAGTTCCAAGTTCCAAGTTCCTGGTTCCTGGTTCCTGGTTCTAACTTGGAACTGGGAACTAGGAACTGGGAACTGATTTGTCCAGGTATACCGACAACACCAACAACGCCGCCGGGGTCATCCCGTCCACCTTCCCGGCCTGTTCGAACGTCAGGGGCCGCACCCTGTCGAGCTTCCCCTTGAGCTCACGGGACAAACCTGGAAGTCCCTGGTATACGATATCCGGTGGTATTCGCCTCAATCCCTGCCGTGCCAGCCTCTCGGCGTCCCTGGTCTGGCGTTCCACGTAGCTCTTGTATTTTATCCTCACCTCTGCCTGCTCGAGTACGTCAATGGGATATTCTCTTTCCTGAAGATGGAGCAGATGGACCAGTTCTCCGATCCTTACCTGCGGTCGCCTGAGAATTTTATCCAGGAAGGGTCTCCTGCCTCTGTGGTCGGCTTTGGCGCGGACCGAACACAATCGTTCGATCAACTCCTCGGTCTGCTCGACCACCCGATTCCTCCTCGCCTGGACCTCGGCCGGGACGAGGCCGATTCGCTCTGCCCAGCATCTCAACCTTGCCACGGCATTGTCCTCGCGCAGCAGTAGCCTGAACTCGGCTCTCGAAGAAAACATCCGGTATGGCTCGGAGGTCCCCCGCGTGACCAGGTCGTCCACCAGGACCCCGAGATATGCCTCGTGCCTCGCCAGGACCACCGGTTCGCTTCCGCGCAGATAGGCCACCGCGTTCAGTCCGGCCAGCAGTCCCAGTCCCGCAGCCTCCTCGTATCCGCTGGTTCCGTTAATCTGACCGGCCAGGAAGAGCCCCGCAACGTCCTTGCTCTGCAAACCGTGGTCAAGCTGCGTGGGATGGACGAAATCGTACTCTACCGCGTAGCCTGGTTGAACGATCTCTGCCTTCTCGAGCCCTCTTATCGAACGCACCAGTCCCTGCTGGACGTCCAGCGGCAGGCTGGTCGATATCCCGTTCGGATATATCACCCTGCCGGAGAGGTCCATCGGCTCGATCACCACCTGATGACCCTCCCGTTCTGGAAACCTCACTACCTTGTCTTCGATGGACGGGCAATATCGGGGCCCCTGACCCTTGATGACCCCGGTGAAGAGCGGCGAACGATCCAGGCCGGATTTGACTATCCGATGGGTCCGCCGATTCGTGCGTGTGTAATGACAGTCCACCCGTTCTTTAAGGTACCGGTCGTCCGAACCATCGTGGGAAAACGTCAAAACATCCCGATCCGACGGCTGCCGCTGAAGCTCATCGAAGTCAATGCTCCTGGCATCCAACCTTGGAGGCGTGCCGGTCTTCAGCCTGCCGGTCTTCAGTCCCAGGCGGTTCAAACTTCCGGTCATTCGCCGGACCGGAGGATCTCCTACCCGGCCTCCCCCGGTCGACTCCATGCCGGTGTGCATCATTCCGCGCAGGAACGTTCCTGTGGTCAGCACCACCGTCCTTGCATTGATGGACCGTCCGTCCTCCAGCCCGACACCCCTGGCCGAACCCTTGTTGTCCACATGCACCGACGACGCGCACCCCTCCACCAGTTCCAGGCCGCTGCAGCTTTCCACCGTGCTGAGCATGTATCCTCGGTATTTGTCCAGGTCGCACTGGACCCGCCTGGCCCGCACGGCCGGTCCCTTGCTGGCGTTGAGCCTGCGGAAGTGGATCGCGGCCGCGTCCGCCGCCCGTCCCATCTCACCGCCCAGGACGTCGATCTCGCGTACGATTTGGCTCTTGCCCAGGCCTCCCACGGCCGGGTTGCACGACATCTCGGCCACCCGGTCGCGTGCCAGCGTCACGAGGCAGGTGGACAGCCCCAACCTGGCGCACGCCAATGCAGCCTCGCACCCTGCATGGCCGGCGCCCACCACCACTACTTCGAATTCCTCGGTTCCACGTGGAACCATTATTTAGTTCCTAGTTCCTAGTTCCAAGTTCCTAGTTCCCGGTTCCAACTTGGAACTTGGAACTTGGAACTAGGAACTGTTTCAAATCTTGCTCGTGTGCTTCGATGTACTCGTCGACGTCCTGCTCGGTCAACTTCAGATCCTCGAGCACTCCCTCGAAGATGAACTTGAAACCGGAGTCGAGCTTGCCTGTGCTCATGATGTACTTCACCTTGACCATGGCCGCCGAACGCAGGCGTTCGGTCCTGGACATTCCCGAGCCCTTCATTTCTTTGCCTTCGGCTCAATACACATCACCCTGAAGCGGCCGTCACCCATGCTGTACGTGTTCACGCCGGGAAATTCCACGAGCGCTACGTGCAAGAGACGCCGGTCCTGGGAATCCATCATCTGGACGCTGACAGTCTGGCCTAGCTTGACCACTTTCTCGGACAGTTCCCTTGCCAGCGTCTTCATTCTCCTCGAACGGTCCTCGAGGTCGCCGCCAAAGTCGACTATGAATCGATGCTCTCCTCCCACCTTGCCTTCGTTGATCGCCCGGTTGACGATGTACTGTACCGCGCCGCGCAACTCGCGGATCTCTCCTCTCCTCGTATCCGGATAATCGCCAAGGAACTCAACCTTCAGCAGTAATTGTTCGCCCTCTTCCACTGCGCTGACATCTGCCTCCATGCCCAGATAAAAAAGGAGCCTCGTCAGGATGAAAGTCGCGCACTCATCCGGCCGGTCGCGGAGTTCTTCCACCTGAGCATTCAGGTCCGAGTCAGCGGGAGGCGGCTGGTCCCGTTCCGGCTCGTACTCCACCACGATACCCAGCATTGGGGTCTTGGACGGCTGACCGAACGTCTCTTTGAGCTGTTCGTATTTTATTTCATCACACGGGATACCTAGGCGCTTGGAGGCCTTCTGAAGCGCCTTTTCCAGATCCTGGCCGAAAAACTCTCTCTTCATCGAGTGCTCGCTTCCTCTTGGGGCTATTTGACCACGACTGGCTTGTTCTTCATCCGATTATATGTCCACTGGTGAGCGATCGAAAGGACCGAATTGACGAAAATGTACAGAACCAGCCCAGAAGGCAGGTAGAGCATTATGAAGGTGAAGAATGCCGGCATCATGTAGAGCATCATCTTGGCCTGCTGGGTGTCAGCGGCCGTTGGCGACAGCTTCTGCTGCAGGAACATGGTGGCGCCCAGCACGATGGGCATGATGAAGTACGGGTCGCGAAAGGAGAGGTCGGAAAGCCATCCTTTGATGAACGGCGCCTGGTAGAGTTCGACCGATGAGTAGAGCATCCGGTAAAGCGCTATCCAGATGGGCATCTGCAACAACATGGGAAAGCAGCCGCCCGCGGGGTTTATCTTGTGCGTCTTGTAGAGGTTCATCATCTCCTGGTTCAGGCGCTGCTTGTCGTCACCGTACTTCTTCTTCAACTCCTCCATCAGTGGTTTGAGCTTGGCCATCTCGGCCATGGACTTCATGCTCTTGTTGGTCAGGGGAAGCAGTACTATTTTGATCACGATGGTGAGCAGGATGATGGCCAAGCCGTAATTTCCCAGGAAAGAATAGAAATTCTTCAGAAGCCAAAGCATGGGATGACACAGGAACGAGAACCAGCCATAGTCAATCGAGGAATCCAGTCGAGCGCTCCTGTCGTCCTGCCCGGCCCCGCTTATAACGGTTCCTCCCTTGACCTGCTTCAGCAGATCCATCTGCTTTGGTCCCAGGAAGAACCTGAAAAGGTGCCTGGCCGTGTCTCCAGGAGGAATGTCCTTTTCAGGATACATCAGGCTGGCCACCATCGTGTTGTCGTGCCTGGCCTCCAGTCGACAAACCGACTGCTCGACTCCCAAGGGAATCGCCGCCATCAGGAAATACTGCTCGCTTATTCCGGTCCAGGATATGTCCGGCTCCTCGCTCCTTACCTCGCCTGGATTCATCTTGGCTCCCGATTCGCAACCCGAAGCCGAAGGAAAGACCTCCTCCCCCTTCATGCACATAGGTGTACGCGGGGCCGCTGGAACACCAAAGCATCCGGTCTGGACCGGCGGGCTGTACTCTGCGAACATGTCCAGGATTATCTGCTCCTTGACACTGGACTCGGATCTGTTCTCCAACTCGACCGCCAGCTCTATAAGATAGGAATCCGGCTTTACCGTGAACGTCTTGGTGATCACCGGAACCTGGGAATCCTTCGGGTTCACGTAGCGAAAGACGACCTCTTCGGATTTCTTTCGCACTATTTGCCAATCTGTATAACTCCCTAATTCAAAAGAAGTATTTTCCTTTCTGAACCGGATCCCTAACGGCAGGATGCTCTCGTCCTCGGTCGAGATCAGATCCTCCTGTCCGAGCTGATCCTCGGACTTGGTCTCGTCTCTCTCCTTGAACCGGGCGAGCTTCAAGCTTTTCAGGCTTGCCCCGCGCGAAGTGAACGTCGCCTTCAGCAACTCGTTCGCAATAGTCGCAGTCCCTTCGTCCGGCCTTTCGGCCGGCGGACTTTCTTCTGGTTTTCCGGCAACCCGGGAATCTTCAGCTCTGTCCTTCGGACCTCTTTCCGCATCGAAAGCCACCCCCCCGTCCGCGATCCCTCCATCAACTCCCCGCGGTGGTCCTGGAGTCTCCATGAAAAGCGTCGACCAAATGATCCACACGACAACGCAAAGAACGATGGCCATGACGGTCTTCTTATCCATGTGTCCACCTTTACGTCACTGAATCGGATCGTAGCCGCCCGGTTGACCGGGACGACATCTAATCATGCGACGGAGAGAAAGCCATGTACCCTTGACAGTTCCATGACGCTTCAAGGATTCGATTGCGTATTGGGAACAGCTCGGATGGAAGCGGCAGCAATCTCCAAAAACGGGCGAGATCAGGATCTGGTATAGGCGTACCAAGGCCACGACCAGCCATCTCATCGCTCGTGCCTCCACGATACCCTGCGTATCTCTTCTACGAGACCTGCATAGTAAAAGCGAATACTCGTCCGCTTGGGAACCACGACGATGTCGGTAAAATCCGGAAACAGGCCCCGATTCCGCCTGAAGACCTCCCGAACAAGTCTCTTGATCCTGTTGCGTTGCACGCTCTTGCCGAATTTCCTGCTGACCGCGATGCCCAGCCTCGTTCGCCCTAGGCGGTTCGGCCTGTACAAGATCAGCAAACTCCTCGTGTGGATTTTCCGGCCACCCCTCTGTACCCTGAGAAACTCCGACCTTCTAAGCAAACGGGATTGCTTCGGAAATGTCTCGGCGACTTCCAGGACGTCTGATCTTCGCTCACTTGTTCGTCGCGAGCTTGACGGAGAGTCGGGATCGCCCTTTGCGCCTACGCCTCTGGATGACCCTGCACCCACCTTTTGTTCCCATCCGGGCGAGAAATCCGTGTACCCTTTTCCGCCTGCGACGGCTCGGTTGATAGGTTCTTTTCAAGGCCGAACACCCCTTTCTAAAAAGCCCTCCATTAGAACCACAGCCAGGGTATCGTGTCAAGATTCAAGTTCGTCAATACCATGCCTTTTTGAGAAGTTACGATTTTCGTGCTTCGGGCTTCATTTTTTGCTTGCATTGGTCATTGGACTCTGATAGATGCCTGTGTCGCAGATCACCAATTGGTTTACCATCTTATGTATAATTCTGTGGAAATGGAGGTCTAGCTCTTTGATCTTGTGAAACTAATCGTTTTTTCACAGGTGTGGAAAAAAACCAATGCGGTTATTTTTCCTTATATTTCAAAAGATTACAACTACAGGTCTGGATATGGAAAATCTTTGGTCAGAGGTTCTAGACTCCATCGAAAAGAGGGTCAGCCAGAAGAACTACCAAACTTGGGTCAAACCTCTCAGATTCATCGAAAAGGAAAACAGTACCATCTACATTGGAGTTCCGGATCGTTTCACCCGTGACTGGATCAAAGACCACGGAATGCTAGATATCATCCAGGATGAATTCTCCAGCCATGCTGGAATGGTACTACGTGTGGTGATGCGTATCGTTGACATGCCAGAACATTCCTCTGAACTAGGTGCCATGCACGAGGCTGCCAGAATCCAGGTAGCTGAGGAACAGAGTCCCTCGTTCCGGACAGCCGCTGAAGCCTCACGTGAACGTGGACTCAATCCTCGCTACACGTTCGATCATTTCGTCGTCGGCTCCTCCAACCAACTGGCTTACGCCGCCTCGATGAACGTCGCCGAAACCCCCGCAAGTTCCTACAATCCCCTTTTCATCTACGGAGGCGCTGGTCTGGGCAAAACCCACCTTCTAAACGCTATCGGTCACCGGGTGCTAGAGGATCGCCCTGAATTCAGGATCATCTACACCTCGACCGAGACCTTCGTAAACGAGTTCATCTACTCCATCCGCACTGCTCGACCCGACGAGTTCCGCAACAAGTATCGCTTTAACTGTGACCTTCTTCTGATAGACGATATCCAGTTCATATCCAAGAAGACGCGCACTCAGGACGAGTTCTTCCACACCTTCAACACCCTTTTCGAGTCCTACCGCCAGATCGTTATCACCTCGGATCGCTATCCCCAGGAAATCCCTGATCTGGAGGATCGCCTCAGAACTCGATTCCAGTGGGGCCTCATCGCCGACATACAACCCCCGGAGATAGAAACCCGCATAGCTATTCTTCAAAATAAGGCAGAGACCGAGGGTTTGGACATCCCCGACGACGTTGCCATGTTCATTGCATCTTCAGTCAAGTCCAGCGTTCGCGAGATCGAAGGTGCTCTTAAGCGTCTGGGCGCCATCTCCTCTATGCTCGGAAAGCCCATAACCCTCGATTTTGCCAAGGAAGAACTTAAAGACACTATGAGCGGCAACTCACCGCTCACCATCGAGGATGTTCAGAAGGCGGTCTGCACCTGCCCTTTATATAATATCAAGTTATCGGATCTAAAGGGAAAACGCCGTCATCGTTCTGTCTCACGACCCAGACAGATCGCCATGTATATCTGCCGCAAGTACCTGAATAATTCTACCTTTCCTGAGATCGGAAACCGTTTTAACAAGGACCATTCCACGGTCATAAACGCTGTGCAACAAGTTGAAAAATTAATAAAAACAGATCCATCTGTGCGTGATGCTATCGAAGTGGTCAAACGCCAACTGGGCCTTTGAATCCCTGTGATATTAATATGTTTAATCGAGTGGATAAACAGTTTATTATTTTTTTTACACATCCATATACATCATTTCCACATATTCTCCACACATGCCTGTTTTCTTTTTTCTCTTTTTTATTACTATCTTGTCTTATAAATCTCTTATTCACTGCCACCTACTACTAATTCTTATTTTTTAAATAAAGAGATAAAAGAAACATAATAATAAAAAACCAATCCCAAAGGTAAATAACAAGGAGCGTTCATGGAATTTTCCATTCAAACAGAAGAGCTAACCAAGGGACTGTACCGGGCTCAAGGAATCGTCGAAAAAAAGACATCCATGCCCATCTTGTCGAACGTGTTGTTCGAGGCATCTGATGACGGAAAGGTGTCCATCACTGCCACTGATCTCGAGGTTGGTATGTCTTGTGAACACCCGGCCGAGGTAAAGAAAAGCGGGAGCATAACGATCAGTGCACGTCACCTCTACGAAATAGTAAGATCGCTTCCAAAGGGCAAGGTGACGATAAGGAAACTTCCGAATAACTGGGCCGAGGTCAGGTCTGAATTAGAGGACCGCAACATAGAATACAAGATGCTGGGCATGGCTCCTGAAGATTTCCAGTCTCTTCCGGAACTAACCAGGGTAAAGATGTTCACCGTCGGTTTTTCCGAATTAAAGGAGATGATAGAAAAGACCAGTTACGCGGTTTCCAACGACGAGACACGATACAACCTCAACGGCGCTTTTCTGGAATATGTCGGAAACGGGATATTCCGCATGGTGGCAACAGACGGCCACAGGTTGTCCATGCTTGAAGCCAAGTTGAGCGAGAATCCATCGGAAGTGGAGTTTGAAAAGGGAGTTATTATACCCAGAAAAGGGCTTCTGGAGATAAAACGACTTCTCGATTCAGAGGAAGGTTTATGCCATATGGGCATGGACAGTAACAACCTTCTTTTCAAGATGGAAAACGTGACCGTGGTAATGCGACTTCTCGACGGTCAGTTTCCGGAATACCGGCATGTGGTTCCAGATAAGCAGAACATCAATCTGCGTATCGATAGAAAGCAGCTCATGGATAGCTTGAGGAGAATAAGCATTATTGCCTCGGACAGGACGTTTGGTGTTAAGCTGGTGATTAATAAAAATCTCCTCGTTGTAACTACCTCCAATCCTGACCTGGGTGAAGCGAAGGAGGATATAAAAATAGAGAAAAACGAGTTCGAGATCACTGTTGGATTCAACGCACGATACCTTATCGATGCATTGACCGCCATCGACTCGGAAGATGTCGAACTCTCTCTGGAAGACGACCTGAGTCCCGGTGTTCTCAGACCTCTAGGTGACGAAAGTTACACCTGTGTGGTCATGCCCATGAGAATCTGAAATTCACACCACGTGTACATCCGATCAGTCCATGTAGATTCGTTTCGCAACCTCGAAAGACAAACGATAAAACTAGCCAAGGGAATAAATATTCTGGTCGGTGATAACGGTCAGGGGAAAACGAATTTACTCGAGGCGATCCACCTGCTGTCGACACTGAGGTCTTTCAGAACTTCCAGCACGAGTGATATGATTCGTCGAGAAAGTAAAAGATCTGAGATAAGTGCTTCATTGATGTCCGCTGGAGTACCCCTTACTCTGCGCTTGTGCCTGGAAAAAGGAGGTCGACGTCTGTGGATGGGAAAAAGACAGGTAAGTGGAATATCCGAGTACCTGGGAAAATTCAACGTGGTTGCTTTCACACCTGACGATCTGTCCATTATTAAAGGACCTCCTTCGTCAAGAAGGCGTTTCATGGATCGTTCCACATTCCTTTTCCATCACGAGCACCTCATGACGGTTCGGAACTTTTTATCTGCTATGCGATCCAGGAACCGGCTGCTTGCCCATAAGGGGTCGTATGACAGGATGCAACTAGAAAGCTTCACAGAAACATTGGCAGACTATGGATCATCCGTATCCTTCAGGAGGAAGGAGTTTATCGAACATCTGAGATCAAAGGCAATAGACAACCTTGAACAACTGTCCGCTGGTGAAATACATGCCCGTATAGTCTTCAGGCCTGGCTGGAAGATGGGTTCCGGCGAGGTTCGAGAGGAGTTGAATAATCACCTGAAGAAAAACCTGGATCGGGATATCCAGAGAGGTATTACTACAACCGGGCCGCAAATGGACGATTTCGAAATAATGATAGATGGTTCTTCGGCTAGAAGTTTTGCATCCCAGGGACAACAGCGGGCCTGCGCGGTGGCATTGATTCTGTCGGTGGGGGAGGAGGTCGTGTCAAGGGGTGAAGAACAGCCGGTCGTCCTTCTGGACGACGTATCAAGCGAGTTGGACTCGGGAATGCGCGGACGACTTTTCGAGAGGGTAAGTGCCATCGGCGGGCAGGTTATCGTAACGACCACAGATAAAAAATTGGTAGATGAGTTGAGCGATGGTTCGGAACGAGTCTTTTTTGTCCGAAAGGGTCGTATTGTCTTAGAGGTAGATTGAACATGGTTTTCGTGGACTGGTTGATAATCGGTGCTTACGTGACGGTATCAATCGGAGTTGGGATTTATTTCTCGCGCCGCGCCGGTCGAAGCTTGGACGACTACTTCCTATCGGGCCGTTCTCTGCCATGGTGGCTCGTAGGTAGTTCCATGGTTGCTACAACGTTCGCGGCCGACACACCGCTGGCTATAACCGAGTACGTTCGTTCAGACGGTATCTGGCGCAACTGGTTCTGGTGGGCGATAGCTATAAGCCACGTATTTTCAGCGGTGGCGTTCTCGAGGCTGTGGCGTAGGGCCGGAGTTTTGACCGACAACGAGTTGATCGAGTTGCGTTACAGCGGAAAACCTGCGGCATTCCTTCGAGGATTCAAGGCGGCCTATTTCTCAACCCTGTACAATTTCATCGTCATGGCCTGGGTCACGGCCGCAATGTCAACCGTGCTGAGCTGTTTTCTAGACATCGATCTAAAGTTAGCAGTGGTGGTTTGCATCGCCATTGCTCTTTTGTACTCGCTGCTCGGGGGATTCTGGGGCGTAGTGGTGACTGATTTGATACAGTTCTGTGTGGCCATGGTGGGCTCGGTGGTCTTCGCAGTGCTGGCGGCAAATCATGTAGGGGGAATGGAACGACTTCTGGAAAAGATCTCCGAACTTGGCGGCGAATCACTGTTGACTTTTCTTCCGGGAGCAGAAGCTCCTTTCGAGGTCTGGTGCACGTTCGCGGTCTTCGTGGGGATCATGTGGTGGTCGAGCCACAACGCAGACGGAGGGGGATATATAATTCAGAGGATGATGTCCGCAAAGAACGAAAAGCACGCCCTTATCGGCACGTTCTGGTTCGTATTAGCACATTACGTGCTGCGCATGTGGCCATGGATCGTGGTGGCTATGGTCTCGCTGGTGATGTTCCCGAAAATCGGTGGACAGATAGGTTCGCATAGGGAGGCATACCCGGCGGTGATGGCCGAGATACTGCCCTCTGGACTACGGGGTTTTTTCGTAGCTGTCTTTCTGGCAGCATACATGTCCACCGTGGATACACACCTGAACTGGGGTTCTTCCTACATCGTTAACGACATCTACAGGCGTTTCATCAAGAGGGAGGCATCCGAGAGGCACTATGTGGCGGTGTCCAGGATTACGATGCTGGGCTTGGCAATTTCGGCTGGTGCGGTTGCACTGCTGATAGATAGCATAACAGGCGCTTGGGAATTCGTGTGGGCCATGGGAGCGGGTGTTGGGGGGGTGTTGATCCTGCGCTGGTTCTGGTGGCGGATCAACGCTTGGTCGGAGATCACGGCAATGGGAACTTCGCTAGTGCTGGCCGTTGGTATGTACGTCTTCGAACTATTAGGCAATGAGAAAATTCCCCTGTACGTGAAGGCCCTGGTGGTGGTGACGGGTTCCCTCGCTGTCTGGATCCCGGTCACCTTCTGTACGCGACCGGAACCAGCAGAGGTCATCGTAAGGTTTTGCCGGCGGGTGCGTCCTGGAGGATTCTGGCCTGTGGTCGTAGAGAACAGCGGGTTGGGAAAGCGCGTGCTGGTGGCATGGATAGGTGGTGTAGGGCTGGTCTACGGCGGTATGTTCACGGTGGGTAGCCTGGTGCTCGGACATACTGGAAACTTGCTCTGGACCGTTGGTCTGTGCGTCTCTGGAATTGCGGGTATGTGGTTCGGACTACGCAAGAGCTTCGAATCTATCCAGGAAGATCAGTAAGGTGATCGGAAGATACGATTGCCGCCGATGTACGAGTACAATACCCTCAGATCTGACTTGTCCAGGATCAGGAGATCGGCGTGCTTGCCGACCTCTATGCTGCCCAAGCGGTCTTCGATACCCATGACCCTTGCGGGGACCAGCGTGGCGCAGCGCACTGCCGTGTGGTAGGGAACGTCTAAGGTGTCGATCATGCGTCGGACGGCGTCGATCATTGTAAGCGCGCCGCCTGCCATCTGTCCGTTGCTGAAACGTGCTGCGCCGTCTACGTATGTGATGGGTGTACCGCCGATTTTGCCACGGCCGTCTGTGGAGCCGACCACGGCGGTGGCGTCGGTTATCAGGATGAAATGGTCAGGCCCCAGGGACTTGAAGGCGATCTTGGCGGCGGTGGGGTGGAGGTGGATACCGTCCATGATGACCTCGGCGGAGATTACGTCCGAGGCCAGGACAGCGCCGGTGGCATTAGGATCCCTGTGGTGGAAGGGCTTCATGGCGTTGAACAGGTGGGTGGCCAACTTGCAGCCCGAACGGATCGCCGACTCGGTCTGCTCGCAGGTGGCGCTGGTGTGTCCGATAGCGGCAATAAGACCCATTTTACCTGCCAGCCAACGGATCATCGGTTCGGTTCCGGGCAGTTCTGGTGCGAAGACGACAATACGCAGCCATCCTCCGGCGGCAATGGTCAGTTCCTTGAGCACGTCGAGATCTGGTTCCAGTGTCCATCTTTCCTGGTAGGCGTTCACCCGGGAAGGGTTGACGAAAGGCCCTTCCAGGTAGGAGCCGAGCAACCTCGCCCCGCCGGTGCCGTGGATGGCGAGTTGTTGGATGTTCTGCAACGCCCTGGCGGTCTGATGACGTGGTGTTGGGACCAGCGCCAGGCAGAGCGATGTAGTGCCGGAGGCCTCGTGGGTGCGACAGATGGTCTTCAGTCCATCGAGATCGACATCGGTAGCGTCGTTTCCGCCGCCACCGTGCACGTGCAAATCGATGAATCCTGGCGAGAGGTAGAATCCTCCGAGGTCCACCGTTTCGGCTGGATTCTCGGGTAACTCCGAAGTGGGACCGACCCAGGAGATAACGCCGTTGCGCACAAGAACAGCGCTCTGTTCTAGAATACCGTCCGGCAGGATGACAGAAGCGTGGGTGAAAGCTACATCCATCGGCTCGGGTCCCTGAGCAGTTTTGCGAAAAAAGGGAAAGCCCGTAGGCAAGCCTGGTGGGGATCGTCGCAAAGGGAGTAGGCCATTGTCAACCCCGCTTGAAGAAACGGCCCATCGTCGCCAGAAACACCTTTTATAACGATGAGTTAGCTTGTCCTCAGATGATTGATTTTCCTTTACAGTCAAAAGATGCCGTGGTACGTTCTGTAACGCGATTTTCACTTGTCGGATAGGCAGTTGGAAATGAAAGATACGAACGAAAAAGAGCCCGTCCAGCCACGACAGTACGAAGCGTACGATGCTGATCAGATCAAGGTCCTGGATGGGTTAGAGGCGGTCAGAAAACGGCCGGCCATGTACATCGGCTCTACCTCCAAGCAGGGACTTCACCATTTGGTGTACGAGGTGGTGGACAACTCCATAGACGAGGCACTGGCGGGATACTGCGACAAAATAAAAGTCACGCTGCATACCGACAACCGGGCGACGGTTGAGGACAACGGCCGCGGTATCCCGGTGGATGAGCACAAGGTGGAGAAGAGACCGGCAGCCGAGGTGGTCATGACCACGTTGCACGCCGGAGGCAAGTTCGAGTCCGAGGCGTACAAGGTATCCGGAGGATTGCACGGAGTCGGCATCTCAGTGGTCAACGCCTTGAGCGAGCACCTCCTGCTGGAGGTATTCAGGGACGGAAAGATCCATCGACAGGAGTATGCCCGGGGAGAGCCGCTGGGCCCGTTGACGGTTGTCGGAGAGACGAACCAGACGGGGACCAAGGTCACCTTCCTGGCCGACGAGGAGATCTTCGGCTCGATAGACTACAGCTTCGAAGTGCTCTCCCACAGGCTTCGGGAGTTGAGCTTCCTCAACCGCGGGGTCTTGGTGCAGTTCCTGGACGAGCGGTCGGGCAAGAGCCGTGAGTTCCACTACGAAGGCGGGATAAAGAGCTTTGTCGAGTACCTGAACAAGAACAAGACGGCCATTCACCCGAACGTCGTCTATCTGGCTGGCGAGCAGGGAGACGTGGCGGTCGAGGTTGCGATTCAATACAACGACGCCTACCAGGAGACGCTCTACTCCTTCGCCAACAACATCAACACCATCGAGGGCGGCTCGCACCTCAGCGGGTTCAGATCGGCTCTGACCAGGACCTTGAACGCCTATGCTCAGAAGAACAACCTGCTTAAGAACCTCAAGGAAAAACCGACCGGCGAGGACATCCGGGAAGGTATTACAGCGGTGGTTTCAGTCAAGCTGAGGCTTCCCCAGTTCGAAGGCCAGACGAAGACCAAGCTGGGCAACTCGGACGTAGAAGGCATCGTCAAGACCATAGTCAACGATCAGCTGTCGGCCTACCTGGAACAGAATCCATCGGTGGCAAAGACCATCTGCAGCAAGGTTATCCAGGCGGCCAGTGGACGGTTGGCAGCCAGGAAGGCGCGCGATATGGTGCGCCGCAAGGGTGCTCTCGATAGCTTCAGCCTGCCGGGCAAGCTGGCCGATTGCCAGGAGCGCGATCCCGCCAAGAGCGAGCTCTACCTGGTAGAGGGAGACAGCGCCGGCGGAAGCGCCAAGCAGGGCCGCGACCGCCGCTTTCAGGCGATCCTGCCCCTGCGCGGAAAGATACTCAACGTGGAGAAGGCTCGTTTTGACAAGATCCTGTCATCGGCCGAGATCGTCACAATGATAACAGCGCTCGGTTGCGGTATCGGTAAGGACGACTTTAGTCCAGACAAGCTTCGTTACCACCAGGTCATCATAATGACCGACGCTGACGTCGACGGCAGCCACATCCGGACATTGCTGTTGACTTTCTTCTTCCGTCAGATGCGCGAGATCATCGAGCGCGGGCACCTGTACATCGCCCAGCCGCCGTTGTTCAGGATCAAGAAGGGAAAGGAGGAGATCTACCTCAAGGCCCAGACTGATCTTGATGACTACCTGCTGGAAAAAGGCGTGGGCAAGTTGGTCCTGCGAGTGTCCGGCGACGACAATGAGGAGATTTCCGGTCCGGAGCTGAAGATGCTGTGTAAGGACCTGTTGCGTTACCGAGAGGTGCTCAGCCGAATAGGGAAACATAAGGACGCCCGGCTGATAGACGCACTGGTGTTCTCCACCTCAATGGACTCCAGCTCGGTCGAAGACAAGAAGACCCTGGTGGTGGAGATAGAAAATATCCAGGAATACCTCGAGATCTACAATCCCGAGGTGTTGCCGCTATCCCCGGTTCTCGAGGATGACCACAAGTACCCGGGCTACAGGCTGATGATCGAAACACATCACAACGGATCGCGTAAAACAACCTTGATCGACCGGGATTTCCTGATTCGTCCGGACTTCGAGGAGCTGAAAAGACTCAGGCAGCGTTTCGGGCGGATAGGCGAGAGGCCGTACGTTCTGAAGGGCAAGGACGGAGAGGTGGAAGTTAAACGGCTGGACGAAATCCTCGACCTGATGCTGCAGGCAGGGCAGAAGGGTCAGACCATCACCCGGTACAAAGGTCTCGGCGAGATGAACCCCGATCAGCTCTGGGATACGACCATGAATCCCGAGACGCGGACGCTCCTGCAGGTCCGGGTCGAGGACATGGTGGCGGCCGATGGAATTTTTTCGATGTTAATGGGCGACCAGGTCGAACCACGACGCGAGTTTATAGAGCGCAACGCGCTCGAGGTCGCCAACCTGGACATATGAGGTCCGGCTATCATGCAGCGGACGGTTTTCTTGGGTCTAGGACACTCCCTTCCCGGGAAGGTGGTCACAAACGAGGACCTGGCCCGCTTGATGGAGACCAGCGACGAGTGGATCTTCGCGCGCACTGGCATCCGCGAGCGTCGCTGGGTGGAGAAGGAGACGGCCGGTAGCGAGTTGGCCGAGCGGGCCGCTAGAGAGGCCGTCGATAGGGCAGGGGTGGGGTTGGAAGAGATCGACTGCATCATAATGGCGACTCTGTCGCCGGATTACACATTTCCGGGAAACGGGTGTCTCCTGCAGCAGCGACTGGAACTGGCCGACATTCCGGCGCTGGACGTACGCAACCAGTGCTCGGGCTTCATCTACGGTCTCAGCGTGGCCGACGCCTGGATCCGCACCGGACAGTACAAGCTCGTGCTCCTTGTAGGGACCGAGGTGCACTCTACGGGTCTGGACATCTCGACGCGCGGCCGCGACGTGGCTTGCCTGTTCGGCGACGCGGCGGCTGCAGCGATACTCGGCCCATCGGAGGAAGAGAGGACAGAACGTGGAGTGCTGTCGACCCACCTGCACGCAGACGGACGTTATGCAAAATCCCTGTGGATCGAGGCGCCCGGATCGCGATTCCATCCGCAGCGCATCACCACGCAGATGATCGAGCAGGGGCGCCACTTCCCGAAGATGAATGGACGACACGTCTTCACCATGGCGGTCCAGAGGATGCCGGAGGTCATCAACGAGGGACTGGCGGCCAATGGACTGAGTCTGGACGATGTGGACCTGTTCGTTCCACACCAAGCCAACCAGCGAATCACCGAGCAGGTGGCCAGTATCATGAACCTGGCTCCGGAGCGCATGTTCAGCAACATCGAAAAAGTTGGGAACACAACAGCTGCCAGTATCCCGCTAGCGCTCTACGATGCCGAGCGTCAAGGCAGGCTGAAACGAGGAGATCTGGTAGTACTGGTCTCCTTCGGTGCTGGATTTACCTGGGCCAGTGCGGTGGTAAGGTGGTGATATGGTAGAGCAAGGGTCTAAACAGCAGGTCAACATCGAAGACGAGATGAAATCCTCGTACCTCGATTACGCAATGAGCGTCATCATCGGACGCGCTTTGCCGGACGTGCGTGACGGGCTCAAGCCTGTGCACAGGCGAATTCTGTACGCCATGTACTCCGAAGGCTTGCTGCACAACCGGAAGTATTCCAAGTGCGCAGGCGTAGTGGGTGAAGTGCTCAAGAAGTACCATCCCCACGGCGACGCAGCGGTTTATGACTCCCTGGTTCGCATGGCCCAGGAATGGAACATGCGCATGCCTTTGGTGGACGGACAGGGAAATTTTGGCTCAATCGACGGCGATCCCCCGGCCGCCTACCGCTACACCGAGTCGCGGCTGGAGAAGCTGGCCGAGGAGTTACTGGCCGACATCGAGAAGAACACGGTCGACTTCATAACCAACTTCGACGGGTCCACCGAGGAGCCGACCGTCCTGCCGTCCCGCTTTCCCAACCTGCTGGTGAACGGCTCTACCGGCATCGCGGTCGGCATGGCCACCAACATCCCGCCGCACAACATTCGCGAGGTGATCGACGCGGCAATCCTGCTGGCACGCGATCCCGAAGTCGGCATTGACGATCTGATGAAGGTGATTCCCGGCCCGGACTTTCCCACCGGAGGGATAATTCACGGACGCGAGGAGATCGAGCAGGCATACCGCACCGGCCGTGGGATCGTGTCCATCCGGGGTCGGGCGGTCATCGAAGTGAACCCCAAGACCAGCCGTTCGTCGATTCTGATTTCCGAAATCCCCTACCAGGTGAACAAGGCCAGGATGCTCGAACGGATCGCCAACCTGGTGAGAGATAAGAAGATCCGGGGCATCTCGGACGCCAGAGACGAGAGCGACCGGGACGGCATGCGGGTGGTCGTGGATCTCAAGAAGGACGCCGTGGCACAGGTGGTCCTGAACCAGCTCTACAAGCACACCCCGTTGCAGAGTTCGTTCGGCATCATCATGCTGGCCATCGTGGGCGGCCAGCCGAGGATCCTCAACCTCAAGCAGATGCTCGATCACTACGTGGGATACCGGAGGGAGGTGATCCGGCGGCGCTGCGTATACGAGCTGGAGAAGGCCACGGCCCGAGCCCACATCCTCGAAGGCCTTCAGATCGCCCTGGATCATATAGACGAGGTGATCGAGATCATCAGATCTTCAAAAGAGCCGCTCGCGGCCCGAACTCGCTTGATGGATCGCTTCGAGTTCAGCGAGAGACAGGCTCAGGCCATACTGGACATGCGGCTGCAGAGGCTGACCGGCCTGGAGAGGGAGAAGATCGCCGACGAGCTCGATCAACTGCGTACGGAGATAATCCGTTTAACTGTCCTCCTGAAGAACGTGGAAAAACTGATGGACCTGGTGGTCGCCGAGCTTACGGAGATCAGGGACGAGTACGCGGATGCGCGCAGGACAGAGATCGTCGGCGTCACCGAGGAGATCACCATCGAGGACCTCATCGCCGACGAAGACCACGTGGTCACCATCACCCACACCGGCTACATCAAGCGCAGTTCCCTGAGCCTCTACCGTCGCCAGCGCAGGGGAGGTCGGGGCCGCACCGGCATGAAGGCTCGCGACGAGGACTTCGTCGAGAATGTATTCGTGGCCTCGGCTCATAGCACCATCCTGGTGATCATCCAGACAGGAAAGGCGTATGCCCTGAAGGTTCACGAGGTGCCCGAGGCCGGTCCCGCGGCCAGGGGGACGGCGATAGTCAACCTGGTCCGCGTGGGAACCGGCGAGCAGATCGCGTCACTGGTTCCGGTGCGATCGTTCGAAGAGCAGGCGAATCAGTTCCTGGTCATGGTGAGCCAGAAGGGCTACGTCAAGAAAACCGCGATGGAAGCCTACTCCAACATCAACGTCTCCGGGATCATCGCCATGGGAGTGGACAAGGACGACAAGATCATTTCGGCTCGACTGACAAATAGTCAGCAGGAAGTGATGATCAGCACACGTCTTGGCATGTCGGTCCGCTTCCGCGAGCAGGACGTGCGTCCCATGGGGCGAGTGGCGCGAGGGGTCCACGGGGTCAAGTTGCGCAAGGAGGATCTGGTGGTCTCGATGGAGGTGGTCGATCCGGGTGCCACCATCCTGACCGTGACGGAATTGGGGTATGGGAAGCGCACCGATCTGGACGAGTACCGTCTGACGGCTCGCGGCGGGGTGGGAGTAAAGACCTGCCGGATAACCGATCGCAACGGTCCTGTCGTGGGATGCATGCAGGTCAGCGCTGATGACGACCTGATGTTGATCACCAACGGCGGCATGGTCATCAGGATGGAGATCAACGGAATCTCGCTCATGGGCCGCGATACTCAGGGAGTTCGACTCATCGATCTCAAGAATGGCGAGCGGGTGGTCGGTCTGGCGCGCCTGGTCGAAAGGGAGAACGAAGTAGAGGTCGAACATGAAAGAACCGCCGAGGAAGAACAGGGAGAAAAAGATTGAGGACACCGGGCCATACAATAGTAATGGTAGTCGTCATCTCGTTGTCCGGGCTGGTTCTTCTGACCTCTTGCCTGTCCGAAGACATCGAGGGACGCTTTTTCAAGGGTCTCGGATTGCTGTACGAAAACCGCCCCGAAGACGCCGAGAATCACTTCCTTGCACTTGCCAGGGAAATGGCCCGTTCGGAACGGCCAGACGCGCCGGAATGGCGAGCCAGGGCGATGTTCCAGGCCGGACGGATCGAACACCTGTACCTGGATCAGCCGCACCGGGCCGTGGGACGCTTGCGCGAGGCGTTGAAGATCCACCCGAACGCTCCGTTTGCCTTCGAGGCCAGGCGAGAGATCGCCTCAATATTCCAAGACCGGCTGATGGACTACCGCACCGCGGCACTGGAGTTCGAAAGGTTGGTGCACGAGTTTCCCGACCGCGTGGAAACGCTAGGCTTCCGGTATCGGGCGGCCCAGAGCTACTTCCTGGTGCGCGATTTCGATCAGGCCCGCGCCGAGGCGCGCATGTTGCTGGAGAAAGGGCCCGAGGGTCCCTTCGCCGCCGAGGCGCGGTTGTTGATCGCGAACTCCTACTACCTCCAGAGCCGGATCGACGAGGCCGTCGCTGCTCACAAACGACTGCTGGACACGGATCCAGACGTTCCGATCCGAGCCCGCAGCCTGTTCGAACTCGGCATGTGCTACCAGGACCTCGGCGACAAGGACAAGGCCGAAAGATCCTTTCTGGCCGCGATCAAGGACCACCCACGTCCGGACCTGGTGCAGATGCAGCTTGCAGCGTTGCGAAAGCAGATCGATCAGGAGGACGAGAAAGCCAAGCCGCTGTCATATGCCACCGCCACCGCCGCGGCCCGACGGGCGCCGGAGACCATTCGGACAAATCAGAAGCCGGCGGCCGTGCAGCAGAGCCCGAAGGAACCGAAGGCCGGAGTCGAACAGAAGCCAGAGGCCGTGACGTCCCCGGCCGACAAGGCTCCCAAACCCGAAGCCACAGAAGAAAAAACCGTCTCCGGACAGGCGGACTCGAATCCCGCGCCGTGACCTTTCACGGATACAACCCAGCGGTTTTTCAAGGAGACAGACAGGCATAAAAAGGTTGATCCCAGGTTTGAAGTGGGGTATCACCCGTTTGGCCTCGGAGGCTGGTTTTGCGAGAGTCATCTTCGGCCTTGCGCCAGATCGCTCCCTACTTGAACCTTGGGGGCGTAATGGCTGGTTGCGTTGCGATCGGCGCGCTTTTTGGTCATTGGCTGGATGGAAAGCTGGGAACCCGCCCCTGGATTCTGCTGGGAGGTTCCCTGTTTGGAATAGGTTCTGGATTCTACCACTTCTTCAAGGTGGTCCTGAAGGCTCCGGAAAAGAGCACCGAAGAAGAAGAAAAAGACGAAAACGGTGACTGAGAGACCCTCAATCGAAAACAAGGGGCCAGGTAACGGCACGCTGGTGCTGATGGTCGCCGCGTTGGTGCTGGGCGCTGCCCTTCTGGGTCTACTCGCGCCGTCGTGGCAGTCATGGCAGGCCGGCGCGCTGGTCGGGTACGCGGTGATGGGTGTGCTCGGTCTGATCGGGCTGTGGACCACCAGGCGGGCTTATGGGGCGGGACAAGCCGTCTTCCTCCGCTTGATCTTTGGCTTCATGCTCGCGCGCCTGGTGGTGGCGGGACTTGCCGCGGGCCTGGTGATCGGGCTCGGGTGGCTGCACGCCTTTGGATTCATCGGCGGTTTGTTCGGAGGGTTCGTTCTGTTCATGGCGTTCGAGATCGGCGGAACCATGGTGGGAGCAACAGGTCATGCAAGCTGAAGCGGCTGGAAACGCCGGCGAGTCGGTCGGTGAGATGATCATGCACCACGTCACCAACTCCTCGGAGCTGGCGATACCGGGAACGGTGGTGCACCTGCCCAGCTTTCCCTCCTTCGAGGTGGCCGGGCTGACCATCGACATGTCGATGTCGAAGGTCGTGGTCTTCATGATGATAGCGGCGTTGCTGCTGTTCGTCATGGCCCTGGTAGTACGGCGCAGGGTCGGCCTGGTCCCTTCGGGGTTCGCAAACTTAATCGAGGCGTTGGTGCTGTTCATCCGCGACGACATCGCAGTGCAGACCATGGGCAAGCACGAGGCCGAGAAGTACACCTCGTACCTTTGCACGACATTTTTCTTCATCCTGACTTGCAACTTGCTGGGGCTTATCCCCTACGGCGTGACGGCCACTGGAAACGTGGCCGTGACCGCGGCCCTGGCAGGAATGGCCTTCATCATGATCCAGGTCGCCGGAATACGAAAGCTCGGCGTGGGCGGCTGGCTGGGCCACCTGCTCCCATCGGGAGTGCCCTTGTGGCTGGCGCCGGTCATGATCGTGGTAGAGATCCTGGGCATGTTCGCCAAGCCGTTCGCCCTGTGCATGCGCCTCTTCGCAAACATGCTCGCCGGCCACGTAGTGATCCTGAGCCTCATCGGCCTGATCTTCATCCTCCAGACCCTGTGGATCGCGCCGGTGACGGTGGGGTTCGGCCTGTTCATGTATGTGCTGGAGATATTCGTCGCGCTGTTGCAGGCCTACGTTTTCACCATGCTAACGTCGGTCTTCATCGGCTTGCTGGTTCACGGAGAACACTGAGAGGCGTATTAATAACTCAACTTCTAATCGCTTGTAAGGAGGCAACACCATGGAAGGGGTAGGGCTTGCATATCTGTCAGCGGGTATCGGAGCGGGTCTGGCGGTCATCGGCGCCGGCTATGGAATCGGCCAGCTTGCTCGGGGCGCCATGGAGGGCACGGCGCGCCAACCTTCTGCGTCCAACGACATCCGGACCTCGATGATCATCGCGGCTGCCCTGATCGAGGGTGTTACGCTGTTCGCCGAGGTGGTCTGCATCCTGTTGGCCACCAAGTAGTGCAGGCGGGCAGGACAGCCGTCTGACAACATAGGAGGTCGGCCATGGTCGACGCGGGTTCCATCATCCGGGCATTGCTCGCATCAGGCGGTGAGGGCGGGGGAAATCCTCTGCTGGAGATCAATCCGGGTCTCATTATCTGGACAGTCGTCATTTTCGTCGTCGTGGTGATCGTGCTGGGCAAGTTCGCCTGGAAGCCCATCCTCAACGTGCTGAAGCAGCGCGAGGAGCGTATCCGCGAGTCGCTCGAGAAGGCCGAAAATGTCGCGGCCGAGGCCGAGAGGGCCATGGCCGAGCAGAAGGCCGAGCTCGATAAACACCGCCAGGAGATGACCGAGGCCCTGCGACGGACCCGCGAGGAAGCCGAGAAGGGCGCCCAGGAACTCCTGGACAAGGCCCGTGCCGAGGCGGCCGAGACAGCCGAACGGGCCAGGAGGCAGGTCGAGGAGGAGCGCAACCGTGCCATCGAGCAGATCCGCACCGAGGCCGTGGATCTGGCCATGGCGGCGGCTTCCCACCTGCTGAAGAAGACCATGGACTCGGACGACCACCGCAAGATCGTCAGCGACTACCTGAAGGATCTGCCCACGAACCTGCAGCAATAGATCCCTTGAAACGGAGATCCCGCGCCCATGACGAGCCTGGCCGCCCTCGACGTGGGTACCAACTCGGTCCTGCTGCTGGTCGGAGAGCCAGACGGACGGGGAGGTCTGCGGGTGCTCGCCGACCGCTCGGTCATCACCCGGCTGGGCGAGGGACTGCGCGCCACGGGCGAGATAGGCAGGGCCGGAGCTGATCGCACGGCCTCGGCCATCGAGGATTTCAGTTGTTTAGCGAGGGAAATGGGTGTAGGCGACTTACGGGCCGTGGGTACCATGTGCCTGCGCACGGCGAGGAACGCCGCCGGCTTCATCGAGCGCGTGGAACGCGAAAGCGGGATCCGCATCCATGTGATCGAAGGCCAGGAGGAGGCCCGGCTGACCTACCTGGGCGTGCGCTCGGAGCTGACCATTCCAGACGAGGGGTTGGTGGTTTTCGACTTGGGCGGCGGCAGCACCGAGTTCGTGTTCGGACGCGGAGAAGAAATCGAAAAACGCTTCAGCCTGGACGTGGGCGTGGTCACATCGACCGAGCGCTTCCTGCGTTCCGACCCGGTCGCCCCATCACAGCTCGAGGATCTCCTGCGGCACCTCCGGACAGAGGCGTTGTCGGATCTCTTGGCATGCCAGCCCGTGGGGGCCCTGGTCGGCGTGGGCGGCACGGTCACCACCATGGCGGCCGTGCAACTGGGCCTTGTTCGCTACGACCGGGACCGGGTCCACGGCACCCGGTTTTCGCTCGATCGAATCCACCGGCAGATGCGCGAATTCCAGAATGTTACGGTCGCCGCGCGGGCTGCCATGCCGGGAATGGAACCCGGGCGCGCCGACGTGATCCTGGCCGGGGCCGCCATCGTGTGGACCCTGGTGAAGCTCCTGGGCGCGGATTCGTTCGTGGTCTCCGACCGCGGCCTGCGACACGGACTGATGATCGAGATGGCTGCTCTTGCCGGATAGATCACGAGCCTGTATGATGCGGCGGACATGAAGTCTAAGGAGATCAAGCGGGTCCCGGCTTTGAAACCTGGGGATCGGGTGCGGTTGGTGGCACCGGCCAGTCCGTTCGAGAAGCGGAAGTTCGAGCTCGGGGTGAGGCGGCTCGTTGGGATGGGATTCGAGCCGGTTTGGGATCGGAGGGAGTTCACGAGGACCGGGTTCCTGGCGGGAGGGGATGACGCGCGGGCGGAGCGGTTGGAGCGGGCGCTCGTGGAGGATGAGTCGCAGGCGGTGTGGTGTATCCGTGGGGGATATGGCACAGCCCGGGTGATCGAGCGTGTGGATCTGGAGAGGATCAGGCAGGCGGGCAAGTTGTTGATCGGGTTCTCGGACGTGACCGCGTTGATGGTCAACATATGTGCGCCGGGAGGTTGTGTGTGCGTGCACGGGCCGGTGATCACTCAGCTCGGGAGAGTGCCGGGCGGGTCGGTTCAATGGCTGATGCGGATCGTGACCAGGCCCGAGGCCGGCGGGCGGGTGCCGCTGGGGAGGGTGAGGACCCTGGTTGGGGGTAGGGCCAGGGGGCGTCTAGTCGGGGGCAACCTGAGCGTGCTGGTCTCCCTGGTGGGGACGCCGTGGTTGCCTTCGCTGGCTGGAGCGATCCTGATCATCGAGGACGTGGGGGAGCAGGCCTACCGGCTGGATCGGCTCTGGTGCCAGCTGCGTCAATCAGGATCGCTTCGGGGCGTGGTCGGAGTGGTTGTCGGCTCCTTGGAAGAGTGCGAACCGGCGGGGCGCGGTCGATGGTCGGCCCGAAGCGTGCTCGATCGGGCGGTGGCGGAGTGGGGTGTTCCGGCGGTGTCCGGGGCTTCGTTCGGACACATCGACCGGAACGTGGCCCTGCCAATGGGCGTGCTCGCTCAGCTGGACGCGGGCCGCAAGTCCCTGACCCTGCTGGAGCCGGCGGTCTGCTGAAGAGCCATGGCAAAGCTGCCCGAACTTTCGGAAATGATGGACAGCGGGTTGCGCGAGGGGGTGTTTCCCGGAGGGGTGCTGCTGGTCCAGCGCGGTGCCTCCGTGGTTCACCTTTCGGCCCACGGGCGGAGTTCGTTCGAGCCTGGAGCCGGGAGGGTCACATCGAAGACCTGCTTCGACCTGGCGTCGTTGACCAAGGTGCTCTCCACCGCGCCGCTGGTGCTCCTGGCCGTGCGACGCGGGGAGGTGCGGCTTCAGGATCCGGTTTGCCAGTACATTCCGACCTTTGTCGGTGACGGGCGTGCGCGAATCGAAATATCTCACCTGCTGGAGCATTCGAGCGGGCTCGCTGCGTGGCGGCCATACTACGAGGAGGTGGTCGCCTCGGGGGGCGGGGCCCTGGTGGCCACTGCCGAGGGGCTCGAGGCGGTCCGGGGGATGGTGGCGGCGGAGAGGCCCGGGGTCGGGCCTGGCGAGCGGGCCGAGTACTCCGACCTGGGGTTCATCCTGCTGGACTGGATCATCGAGAAGGCCTGCGGAAAGAGCTGTGACAGCCTGTTCGCCCAGCGGGTCGCCCGGCCGCTGGGGCTGACGGAAGTGTTCTTCGTGGATTTGAAGAGTTCGCGACGCGCGGCAAGAGCCAGACGAGGGCGGCGGTTCGCGGCCACCGAGCGCTGCCCCTGGAGGGGGCGGGTGCTCTGCGGTGAGGTTCACGACGACAACGCATACGTCATGGGCGGTGTATCGGGGCACGCCGGGCTGTTCGGCACAGCCTCGGGCGTGGCGCAGCTGGCCCGGGCCTGGCTAGAGGCCTTCTGCGGGCGCGAGGGCCTTTTCCCGCCCGATCTGGCACGGATTTTCCGCCGGCGCTCCAGGGTCCCTGGATCAACTCGCACCCTGGGTTTCGACACCCCCTCGCCGGATGGGTCCCAGGCGGGCGGCCGCATGGGGCCGAACACGGTCGGACACCTAGGGTTAACAGGCACCTCCCTGTGGATCGATCCGGACCGCGAGCTCTGCGTTGTGCTCCTGACCAACCGAGTGCACCCCTCCCGGGACAACGAGGCCATCTCGGAGTTCCGGCCCGGGCTGCACGACGCGGTGGCCGAACTGGTCGAGCTGGAGAGGAAATGAAAGTCCATCTGGTGGCGATCTGCGGGTCCGGCATGGGTTCGCTGGCCGGGTTGCTGGCCGAGGCCGGGCACGAGGTGCGCGGCTCGGACAAGGCCTTCTACCCGCCCATGTCAGAGAGGCTCGAGGCCTGGGGCATTCCGACCATAAGGGGATTCAACCCTGAACACATCGAGCCCGGCACGGATCTTGTGGTGGTGGGCAACGCCTGTCGCAAGGATAACCCCGAGGCCAGGGCGGCCATCGACGGAGGTTTCACGGTCAAGAGCTTTCCCCAGACGCTTAGCGAGCTGTTCATTCGCGACAAGCGCTCGGTCATGGTGGCCGGGACCCACGGCAAAACCACCACCACCGCATTAATCTCCTACCTGCTGGTTCAGGCGGGCCGCGACCCGGGCTTCCTGGTGGGCGGGGTGCCGCAGAACTTCGGCAAGAGCTTCAGGCTGGGCGCAGGCCCCGAGTTCGTGGTGGAAGGGGACGAGTACGACTCGGCATTCTTCGATAAAAGGCCAAAGTTCGTTCACTACCGGCCCGACCTCGTGGTGCTGACCTCGGTGGAGTTCGACCACGCCGACATCTACGCCGACATGGACGCCTACCGGAAGAGTTTTTTAGTTTTGGTGGAGATGATCCCGCCCGAAGGGCTCCTGGTGGCGTACGCGGAAGATCCAGAGGTTGCCGCGCTGGCCAACAGGGCCGCGTGTCCGAAGGCGACGTACGGCTTTTCGGAAGAGGCCGCCTGGCGGGCCCTCGACCTTTCGGCCAGGGGACGGTCCACGCGCTTTCGCCTGGTCCGACAGGGTGCTGAGGACGAGATCCTCGAGGTCCCGCTGTCGGGCAGGCACAACGTGGCCAACACCTTGGCCGCCCTGGTCGTGGCGGATTACCTGGGCATCGGGCCCCATCGTGCTGCCGGGCTCCTGGCCGGGTTTACGGGGGTGGCCCGCCGCATGCAGGAACGCGGAACGGCAGCTGGCGTGACCGTGGTGGACGACTTCGCCCACCACCCCACCGAGGTGACCGAGACCGTTCGCGCGGTCAGGGAGCGCTGGCCTGACGCGCACCTGGTGGCGGTCTTCGAGCCACGCACCAACACCAGCCGGAGGCGGTTCTTCCAGGATCGCTACCCCGAGTCGTTCGGGGGCGCCGACCGGGTCGTGATCGTACCGCCATTCGACACCAGCAAGATTCCAGAACACGAGCGCTTCGACTCGGCAGCCCTGGTGGAGGCCTTGCGATCCAGGGGGCAGGATGCGATCCTCTTGGCCAACGCCGACGAGGTGGTCGCTCGGCTCGCGCCCGGACTGCCGCCCGGCGCGGTCGTGCTGGTGATGTCCAACGGGGCGTTCGGCAGCATCCACGAAAAGCTGCTCAAGGCGCTGAAGGCGAGGGAGGAGTTGGACAGTTGACCGTGCTTTGGATCTTGTTGTGGATCTTGGCCATTGGTGCGCTGATCCGCCTGTATGTGGCCGTGGCGACCCGCGTGTTGACGGTTCGCAGGCGTGCCGACCAGGTGCATTTTGCGACCACCGAAGACGGCTGGAGCCTGGCGCTGCACCGCTACCTGCCCGCCGAGCAACGCTTCGCCGAGCCGGTTGTGCTGTGCCACGGCCTGGGGGCCAATCGCTTCAACTTCGACTTGGTCGAGGGCCGGACCCTGGCCCGGACCCTGGCCGGCCGCGGGTTCGACGTCTGGTCGCTGGAGCTGCGCGGCCACGGTATGAGCAGCCAGCCGGGCTGGTTTTCCACGTACGGTTGGGGGTTCAACTTCGACGATCATCTGGACAAGGACGTTCCCGTAGCGCTTCAGCTCGTTCGTCGAGTGACCGGCAAGCCAAAAATATTCTGGGTGGGTCACAGCATGGGCGGCATGCTGGGGTACGCGCACGCGGGCTGCCCCGGGTGCGAAGACCTGGCCGGCCTGGTGGCGGTGTCCTCGCCTGTTTTGCTCGACCGGTCGGCCGGGATTTGGAGGCTGCGCCTGATCGCACGGCTGGTGACGCTTTTCAGGGTGGTGTTGTTCCGGCCGCTTGCCCGCTTCTTCGCGCCCTTGATGGGACGGGCCCCGGCCTTTCTGGTCAAGACTTTCTTCTTCCCGGGAGGTCTGGAGCCCGGGGTTGTCCGCCGCGCCATGGTCAACCTGGTTGAGAACGCCTCCTCCGCCCTGTTGCGCCAGTTCATGGGCTGGGTGCGCGATCGCAAGTTTTGCTCGGCCGACGGAGAGCGCGATTTCCTGGCGCGGCTCGAAGGGGTGGACGTCCCGGTGCTGCTGATCGCGGCCGAGCAGGACTTGTTGGCTTCTCCGCGGAGCGTCGCGCCCGCCTACGAGCGTATTCACAGCAGGGACAAGCAGATGCGGGTGTTCGGAACCGACTCCGGAGACGATTTCGATTTCGGACACGGGGACGTGCTGCTGGGCCGGCTGGCCCCGGAGGTGGTCTACGTCGAGATCTTCAGCTGGCTCGAGCAGCGCGCCTCATCGCTCGACGGGACGGACGGGCCGGTCCAGACCTTGGCCGACGACGAAGGGGACGACGAACATTGATAGACGTGGAACTGTCCAAGCGGGTTCGGAAGGCCGAGCCGGATCTGATCGCGCTTCGCAGGTTGTTGCACTCGCGCCCGGAGTTGGCCGAGCAGGAACGCCAGACCCAGGAGCTGATTATTCGACATCTTCGCTCGGCCGGCATCCAGACGCAAACCAGTGCGGGCACCGGTGTGGTCGGCCTGATTCGCGGGAATCATGAAGGTCCGGTGTTGCTGCTGCGCGCTGACATGGACGCCCTGCCGATTCAAGAGGAGACCGGCCTGGACTTCGCCAGCCAGGAGCCCGGCTGCATGCACGCCTGCGGGCACGACGCCCATATGGCCATGTTGCTGACCGCGGCCCGGCTGCTGGCCTCGGACAGGCCTACGCGCGGGGCAGTCAAGCTGGTCTTTCAGCCGGCCGAGGAGCGGGGCGAAGGCGCCAGGAGAATGATAGACGAAGGCGTGCTCGACGATCCACCGGTGGACCGGGCCCTGGCCTTCCATGTGTGGAGCCCGTTGCCCACGGGCCAGGTGGTCGCGCTCGAGGGCCCGGCCATGGCCTCGGTGGACTCGTTCGAGCTTACCATCACCGGGCAGGGCACCCACGCGGCCAGTCCGGACAAGGGCGTGGATCCGATCCCCATAGCGGCGCAGGTGATCGGCTCGGCCCAGTCCCTGGTATCGAGGCGCCTGGCGCCGCACCAGCCGGCCGTGCTCAGCTTCACGTCAATCAAGAGCGGGTCCTCCTTCAACGTGATCCCCGGCCAGGTGGCCATCAAGGGCACCATCCGCGCGTTCGACTCCGGGGTGCGCGACTTTCTGGTCGAAGAGCTGCAGAGCCTGGCGTCCGGCACCGCAGAGGCCCTGGGCGCGAGCGCCTCCTATCGCTCGTTCGAGAGCCTGCCGCGCCTGATCAACGATCCGGAGGTCGCCCGCAGGGCCGGGCAGGTGGCGGCCTCGGTGGTCGGGCAGGAGGGGGTGGTCCAGGTAGAGCCGCTGATGGTGGGCGAGGACTTCGGCCTCATCCTCGAACGGGTCCCCGGAGCCATGGTGCTGCTCGGCTGCGGCAACCCGGAAATCGGGGCCGACTTTCCCCACCACCACCCGCGCTTCTCCATCGACGAACGGGTGCTTGCCATCGGGGTCGAGTTGACGCTGCGTCTGGTCGAAGAGCTTCTGCTGGAGGAATGCTGAACGAACGTAGCGTCGATTTCTCGATCCGGGCGTGCAGCAACTGACATTGGCGTCCGCGTTCACTAAAAATATGACAAAACTGTCACAGTCAATAATCTGGCGAGCGCAAAAAGGTAGCGATTTCAACAAGTGACTTTGCGGCACGGGTTTTGCTATGCCATAGCGTGCGGCCGTGAAATTTTGGGGTTCCTTGCATGAGGCTCGCACTCGTTGGACAGCTCATATTAGTACCAGTGATCCTTCAATCATTTGAGGTGGAGTGCTCAGGAAACTTGAGGGTGAGGGATTCTTCTTCCGTTGAAAACGTGGATGTTAGGTTCTATGTCCATCCATTTTTTTCCAGCATTTCCATAGATAACATCAAGGTCGCAGAAAACAACTCCTCAACGTCATTCGGCCAAAAGTTCGCCTGCACGCTTCCGGCGGGAAGGCATAAAGTAACCATACAGAGCGAATGTTGCTTCGAAGATGAATTCTTGATTACTGTGCCCGAAAAGGAAGAAAGCTGGGCCCCAGTTGTTTTCAGAAGGAGACTTCGTTATCTGCATGCCCAACTGCTCCTTGAAACCAGGATTAGACCTTTAGAAATCTGGATCGACGGCAGTTTCAAAGGCACCGCAGACACATCACGCCCTGGAACGTTAACTATTCCGATGAAGGGCCAAAAAGGCACACGCCGTATTCACATACTGGTGTTCCATCCGACGCTCGGGGAAATGCGGCGTGAGATCTTGCTAAGATCCGGAAGACAGACGATGATAAAGATTGAAAGGACGGATTTTTCGAATCCGTACGAAGGCAAACAAGTGCAACATGCCCCATAGCACTTGGTGGCGACTGGCTTAGCGGAGAGAGTCACTGGCCGGTACCGGCTTTTGATGATCTCCGGGGAATTGGGGACAGAGGGAGGGATTCGGCAGGGCTAGTCGAAGACGCTCGCGTCGTTGGCCAGGCCGCAGGCGGCCAGGTAGCCGGCCTGGAGCGCTTCACAGGTGCAGCTTCCGGAGTCCAGGATCTTCTGGCAGGCGTCATCCTGGCCCGAGGAGGGTTCGGAGTTCTCCATGGCCGAGTCGATGCTCAACCTGCAGGAGTCTTCCTTGGCCCTGGTCGGCTGGCAGTGGCAGATCTTGTTGGCCAAGTCCTTGCAAGCGCTGCCGCAGGCCAATCCGGACAGTGCCAGGCAGGCCGCCAGGGACAGAATCATCATGGCGTTGAGCAGCTTGGTCACCATGGAGCGCATGCTAGGGATCGTTGCCGTAAAAGTCAAGAGAACTAGAACACTACGATAAGTCAAACTCCTGAAAACTGGACCGGATCGAGTCGCAGAGACGGGCTGCGGGTGGACGAATATAGGTTCACGTCCGAGCCCAACTCGGCCAGATTCTTCCAGGCGGTCAGGTGGTTTCCGGCCAGGTTCATCTCGGACACGGGCCGGAGCGGTTTTCCGTTCTCGATGCACCAGCCGCGGATGCCAACCGAGAAGTCGCCGGTGGCCGAGTTGGAGTTGCCGCCCGAGAACCCGGTGATCAGGATCCCCTTGTCCATCTGCTTGAGCAACCCGTCCAGGTCCTTATCCCCGGGCGGGAGCACCAGGTTCGAGGTGGAGCCGACGGTCGGCTCCATGCCCAGCTTGGAGGCGTAGTAGGTGTCAAGCAGGAAGTTCTTCACCACGCCATTGGTGAACAGGGGCATCTTCTTCGAGGACATGCCCTCGCCGTCGTAGTACCGGGAGCCAAGGCCCTCTACCGCGAGCGGGTCGTCGACGATGTTCAGCGCCCCGGAAGCGACCTGCTGGCCCTTCTTGTCGGCCAGGAACGATCGCTTCTGCTGGATGGCCGCACCGGAGAGCGGTCCGATCAGGCCGTAGAGAACTCGGCCCACCACCCGGTTTTCGATCACGCAGGGGTACAGGCCGCTCTTCTCCGGCCGGGCTCCCACCTGCTCGATGGCCCGGCGGGTGGCCTCGGCGCCGATCTCCTCGATGGCCGGAAGTTTGTCGCGGAAGCGGCAGACTGCGTAGTGGTAGCCCTCTGGCTTGCGGTCTCCCTCATCGCGCACCGAACTCTCGGCCACCAGCATGAAGGTCGTCCGCCCATAGGTTCCTTCCATCCCGTTGGAGGTGACCATGGCGCCATCGCTGCGGGAGTCCGAGCAGGTGGTGGTGACCGAGATGATCTTGTCCGATCCCGGGCCGGAGCGGGCCGCCTCCTCCATGGCCTTGGCTATCCTGCGGCGGTCTTTGCCTGTGACACTGGCCGAGCCCTTCTCGTCCATCAGCTGCAGATCACCTTCGTGCCGACCCTTGTAACGCGCGGGATCGGGCAGCTTACGGTGCTCGTCATGGGCCAGCACCCTGGTCATGGCCACGGTGTCGTCCAGTAACCTTTCGATCGCTTCGGGCCGCAGATCCGACGTGGAGTTGCCCGAGTAGCGCCCGTCCACGTAAAGCGACACCTTGATGCCCATGGAGGTGGACTCGCGCAGCCGGTCCACCTTGCCGTCGCGCCACTCGAGCCTGCTGTTGCGGCTGCGATAGGCCGAGGCCCGCACGCCCTGGGCGCCGCGGCTCGTAGCGCCCGCCACGATGGCCTTCGCCCGTTCGAGCAGCTCGGTGCTCATGACTGCCTCCCGCCGATGGAGATGGCGCCGGCCTTGACCGTGGGCAGGCCGAAGCCCACCGGCACGCGCTGGCCGTCCTTTCCGCAGTAGCCGGCGGAGGAGGCCATCTCCATGTCGTCGCCCACCATCTGTACGCTCTCGAGCACCTTGGGGCCTGACCCTATCAGGTTGGCGTCCTTGACCACCGGACCCAGCTTGCCGTTCTCGATCAGCCGGCCGTGCTTGAGGTAGAAGGTGAAGTCCCCGGCACCGATGGCCACTTGGCCGTTGGAGAACTTCTCGGCGTACAGGCCCTTCTTCACCGAGGCGATGATGTCCTCGGGCTTGTCAGGGCCGCTGACCATGTAGGTGTTGCGCATCCGCGGCACGGGCGGGTGGCGGAACGACTGCCGCCGGCCCGAGCCGGTGGAAGCCAGCTTGTAGTGCTTGGCTGAGATGCGGTCGTGCATGTAGGAGCGCAGGATTCCGTTTTCGACCAGTACGGTGCGCCGGGCCGGGATTCCCTCGTCGTCGATGTTGATCGAGCCGCGCAGGCGCGGGATGGTCCCGTCGTCCACTATGGTGACGCTCTTGGGAGCGACGAGCTTGCCGATCCGGTCGGCATAAATTGAAATACCCTTGCGGTTGAAGTCGGCCTCCATGCCGTGGCCCATGGCCTCGTGCAGCAGGATGCCCGAGATCCCGGGCGCCATGACCACCGGCAGCTCGCCCACCGGCGAGGGCACGGCGTCGAACAGCATGGTGGTGTGATCGGCCGCATCGTGGGCCACCTTGGCGATGTTCTCGTCCGAGAAGAACCGCAAGCCGTCGCGAGCCGACAGGCTCTGGCCGCCGGTCTCGACTTTGCCGTTCTGCATGGCCACGCAGTAGGCCCGCAGCATGGCCATGGGCTGATCGTCCTCGACCAGCAGACCGTCCGAGTTGGCCACCAGGATGTGCGAGCTCTCGTCGTTCATGTACACGGTGACCTTGATGATCCGCTTGTCCCGGCCACGTATCCGTTTGTCGGTTTCCTGAACCACGGGCAGCTTTTTATCGATGCCGATATCGCTCCAGGGCACGTCCACGGTGTACTTCGACTCGACCGACACCGCGACCAGGACTCGGGCCTCGGCTGACGGTTTGGAGTCGGCCACCGAAGCCGCAGTCTCGGCCGCGGCCAGCAGGGCCTTCTCGGACAGGTCCTCGCAGTAGGCAAACCCGGTGGCGTCGCCCTTGAGCACACGGATGCCGGCGCCCAGATCCACGTTGGAGTAGGCTCGGTTGACCGCCCCGTCCTCCATGCCCACGTAGTGAGAGACCTTGTGCTGCAGAAACACGTCGCAGAAGTCTCCCCCGCGGCCGAGGCCCTTTTCGATGGTGCGCCGGATCAGACCGTTGTCCACCCCGAAGCGGTCGAAGTAGGTCTGGTGCGCGCCCGACGCCGGGACAGATTCCGGACGCAACGCGGTCCTGTCAGCGGAGCAGCCCGAGGCCAGAACCGGCACCGTGACCACGGCCGCGCCCGCACCTACCCATTTCAAGAAATCCCGTCGGTTGAGATTTTCGTTCATGGCGACTCCCGCGTTTGCAACAGATCTGCCGACAATAGAACAGCCCCCCGGCCGCGGTCAAGAGCGAAACTGGAACCCAGCTGCTGCCTGTGGCAAAATAGATGTTCATCAGCGGAGGCGCCATGGACAAGCAGGAGTTTTTGCGCGAGCTCAAGCTGTTGACACAGCAGTACGCCACGATGGCCGCCAATCCCGGCTCGTTCGAATGCAAGAACTGCGGCCAGTGCACCAGTTGCATGTTCTGCACCGACTGCAAGGGTTGCTACCGCTGCACCCACTGTACGGCCTGTGAGCAGTGCTCCCACTCCAGCCACTCGGTCAACTGCCGGCACTGCCACGCCTGCGCCTACTGCGTGGACTCCAAGGCCTGCAGCGGCAGTTCGTATCTGGCGATGTGCGAGAACTGCGTGGACTGCACCTATTGCTTCGGCTGCGTGGGTCTTGGCAAGAAGGATTTTCATATCTTGAACCAGGCCTACGGCCGGCAGGAGTACTTCGAGATCACCGACAAGCTGAAGCGGGCACTGGGAATCCGCTGAAGTTTCTCGGAGGAATTCATGGCCAAAGGAAAGATCGTGCTTGCGGTGGACGACAACCCGGCCGTTACGAGGTTCGTCGAGAGCGTTCTGCGGCCGTTGGGATACAGGGTGGAGACCGCTTCCGACGGCGTCGAGGCATTGCAGCGGGTGACCCAGGGACCGGTGGATCTGATACTGCTCGACTTCGTGATGCCGCGCATGAACGGCTTTCATTTCTGCAAGGTCCTGGAAGAAAAGGGTCTGGCCAAGGGCGTTCCCGTGGTGCTGCTGTCGTCGGCCGAGGAGCGGGTGGCCGAACGGATGAGGGAGCATACCCGGGTTGTGGATTTCCTTCCCAAGCCCGTCAAGGCCGGAGTGCTCCGCCAGGTGGTGGAAAAACACCTGGCCGCGGCCAGTTCGCCGGATGAAGGGGCCCATGAGTCGGGTGCGGACGAGTCGCAGGGGTTCGAGGATCTCGGAGACATCGAGGCCTTCGAGGAGTTCGATGGGACCCCGACGCCCCAGCCGTCCCCCGAGATGCCCGCCGAGCCGCCCCCCAAGCCCGATGCATTAGTCAGCATTGCCGAGCTGGTGGCCGTCCTGCGCGAGATGATGCAGAATGCGGTCGCTGCCGGCCTGGCCCTGCGGCTGGATGAGATCACGGCCGCCGCCAGCCGCAAGGAAATGCTGGACATCATCGACGAGACGGTGGCCGGCGTGGTGGATGACGATCTCCTTGCGCGCCTGATCGAGAAGGTTCGATCATCGTCCTGAGGCCGCGACCTTTGCGCATCCTCCACTTGGCACCCAGGTTGAGCAAAAGGGGCGGGGCCGACCAGCACCTGTCGAGCTTGCTATCCGCCCTGGCCGCCGGGCACGAGAACCACCTGGCGGTCGGGCAGGACGACGGCGCCGCGCGCGCGCCATGCCCGCTGACCATGATCCCGGGGCTGCAGGTCTCAGGGCTTCGGCCGGCTCCGGATCCCAGGGACGCGCTCGATCGGCTGTGCGACAAGATCGAGCCCGACGTGGTCCACGTGCACAACGTGGTCGAGCCGCGGGCGCTCGAATGGGCCGCGTCCACAGATGCCCTGCTGACCATTCAGGACCACCGTTTCTTCTGCCCGGGGCGCGGCAAGTGGAACTCCGCCGGTCAGGTCTGCCGGACGCCGTTTGGTGATCAGGTGTGTGAGCCCTGCTTTTCGGATCGGGACTACTTCCGAGAGGTCCTGGCCCTGACCAGAAGACGGATAGAAGCCACGGCCCGGATGCGAGTGTGCGTGCTTTCCAGGTACATGAAGCGCGAGCTCGTGGAGGTGGGCCTGGAAAGCGTCAGGATCAGCGTCATCGGTCCGTTCGTCCACGGGCTCGAGCCCGACGGTCCGGCCGACGGCCCGCCGTGCGCCCTGTTCGTCGGGCGTCTGGTCCTGGCCAAGGGTGTCCGGGACGCGATCGAGGCTTTTCGGATGAGCGGTATCGGCCTGCCCCTGGTGCTGGCCGGGACCGGATCGCTCCGGCCCGAGTTGGAGGCGGCCGGGCTTGCCGTCCGCGGGTGGCTGGACCGCGAGCAACTGGCCCGGCTGTTCCGCAGGGCGCAGGTGCTGATCATGCCGTCGCGTTGGCAGGAGCCCTTCGGGATCGCCGGCCTGGAGGCCCTGCACATGGGCGTGCCGGTGGCGGCCTGGCACAGTGGGGGCGTGGCCGAGTGGCATCCCGGGCCGGGCCTTTCGGCCTGGGGAGACACAGATCAACTGGCCGCGGGCGTGCGCGGACTTGCCGGCAAACGCGCTTCTGCGCCGGCCGGGTTCGGGCGCCAGAGGCAGATGGAAAGCCTGCTCGGCATCTATAGGGAGAAGGCCGGGAAATGAAGGGTCAACCGCTGTCGTCTTCCGATTCGGGCATGGGTATCGACGGTTTCTTCTCTAGTCTGAGCAGGAAAAGCACGACCGTCAGTACGACGCCCAGGATCGCGTCGCGAACGATTCCCGCCGTGACGGTTTGCCGCAAGGAAAGGCCGGCGCCGAGATCCTGGGTCAGGAAGAAATCCAGCCACAGGAACACGAGGAAGCAGACCCCCAGAATGCACCGGTAGCGGGCGAGCTCCGTAGCCCAGCGTTGTGCGAGGAAAAGCCCGGCACCCAGCACCAGGTCTACGCCCAGCTGCACCAGGGCCAGGCCGCTGACTGCCAGGCCGATCCGGAGTCCCTCTGCGGATCCGCCCACGGTGACGAACGTCAGTGCGTCCACCACCAGCAGAAGTGACAGGGCCAGCCTGGTACGGAAGACGGATATTTCCTGTGCGGCGGCGCTCATCGGGCGGACCCCCTGTATGTGTATGAATAGCGCCGTGCGAAAGGGATTTCAAGTCAGATGTCCACGGCGCGGCGCGCATTGACGTGAGTCAGGAGGTGGTTCAGTATTGGAGCATGTATGAAAGGGGGCGACGCGTCGGGAAGAGAGGACTGGTTATTTGGCCCAAGTCGAGGACACGGACAAGGAAGCCGCAACGAACGGTCCATCTGACGGATCGGAGAGGGGCTTGCCTCATCGACGCGCGGACCGCGAGCGCCTGTTCTCCTGGCTCTTCCTCGCCGTCTTCGTAACCTCGCTTGGGGGTGTGCTGTATGCCATCTGGAGTGTTGGCTGGCTGCCGATGGGCGACGTCGGCGGCTGGATCGAGCAGATGGACTACATGGCCCGGTACGACAGCCCACACACGGTTTACAGCGAAGTCGTAGTGTCTCCACATCCCCTCGAGCCGAACACCATGGCGGTCCGTTTCGGCGGAATGCTAGGCCCCCTGATGTCCATGGACGTGGCCGCCAAGATACTGATCTCGTGGTACGCCTTGGGTGTTCCCTTGAGCCTTCTCGCCCTGGCGCTCGTCTTTGGCCGATCGAGGTGGCTGGCCCTGTTCGCCGTGCCCATGGTCTTCAACGCGCTGTTCAACGTCGGCTTGCTGAATTTCCTGATCTGCATCCCGTTTATCTTCTCGTGTATGGCTCTCTCCCGCTGTTACGCGGTTCGAGGCGGCTGGTGGCGAGGACTGTTGCTGGCCGCGTGTCTGGTTTTCGCCTACTTCGCTCACATCATGGGATTTTTGATCGCCTGGGGCATCTCGTTGGCCGTCCTGGTGCTGTCCTCGAAGCGGCTGTCGGTGCTCATCAGGACCTGGGTCGTTCTTCCAGGCTTGCCGCTCCTCCTGTTTTGGTACGTACGGAAATTCGTCCTGCTGGAATCCACGGAGACCGGCCTGACCCTGGCCACCGCAGATGGAGGATTCGGCTTCTGGTACCTGACATTTGGCCAACGGGTCGCCCAGATCCACGAATGGAGCATGCGATTCTTCAGGGACAACACCGACGAATGGTTTACCCTGGTTCTCCTCGTGACGTGGGCTTCGATGATCGTCATGTCGCTGACCGCCCGGACGAGGAAGGACGGAGCCAAGGGGACCATGACGATCATAAGGTCATACACTCTTCAGATCATCACGCTGTGTTGCATCCTGGCCTATTTCATCCTCCCCTCGCACATGAACCAGGTCGGACTGATAGCTCACCGGGTCGTCATGATCTTCGTCTGGCTGCTGGCACTCTGGCCGCACCTGCGGTTTGACCGCTGGAGAAGGCGAGCCTTGTTGGTTCCGCTGATCGGAGTCTCTCTGTCATATCCATTCGTCGTACAGGACAAGTTCCGAACATTCGAGGACGAGATACTGGGTGGCATGCCCAGGGCAATCGCGGCTCTGCCCGAGCGCTCCAGCCTGGCCTATGTGAGATGGAAGCACGGCAACTCCCTGACCCACATGGGGCCGTTGTGGCACATCCCGAATGCGATTCACGCCCTGGAGAACGGGAACGTCAACAACGACAGCTTTGCTCGTTGTCCCTCGTCGCCCTTCCTGTTCAAGAAAGGCCAGACTCCGGTCACTGTTCCGAACGAGTTCTGGAAGCATCGAGCGATTTTCGATTACGACTACGTACTCTTGCTCTCGGACAGACGCCCCGACGCCGCCTTCGAACAACCCTTTCTCGAGCCCATCTTCGTCGAAGGCATCTGGTATCTCTTCAAAATCCACGACCTGTAAGATATTACCTTCACTCTCCCTGTGGAATCCATCCGCTCGCCTTCAGCCACTCCTCGATCGTGTTGAGAACCGACCTTGCTCTTTCCAGATCCTCGCGGACCACCTCCACCGACGGCGAGAAGAACCGGTCGTAGTCCGCTGCGAGTCTAAGTCCCTCGAGCTCCGCCAGATCCCTGGCGATGGACGCAGGCAATTCCCCGGTCTTCACGAGATGCAGGCTGACCTGGGACCTGAGGCCGGAGTGGCTGCGGGTTTCGATGTCCTTGGTCAGAAGCGCGGCCTGGGAGGCATGAAATGCGGCGTAGTACACCCTGGATGCGGCGTCCTTGGGCAGGTCCAGTTCCAAGAGACCCTCGGCGGCCCTGAGACAGTTCTTGGCCTCGACAAGCTCGGCCTGCAAGGACACCCCGATGTTGGAGGCGTTCACAGCGGTAGCCCTTCCCGGAGGACGTCGAGGGCGATTCGCTGCTCGCGATTCTCAAGCATCTTGAAGTGCTGTTCCGAGACGACCCAGGAGGACAGCGGGGCACCGCGGAAGCGTACGCTTGCATCCCCGCATAGCTCGCGCAGGCGAACCGTCTCTTCACGCGTTAGATCCCGCACCACCACCGCCACATCGACGTCGGATTCAGGCCGGGCGGTTCCACGGCTGTACGATCCGAACACACAGAGATGCACCAGCCGATCACCTACCAAAGTCCCGACCTGTCGGGCATACCAGTCGAGCGCTGCGCGGATTTCCGGCCTGTGAGAAAATCTTTGATCCTGTGCCGGGATTCTCATGACGTGTTCCCTCATCTCATATGGATACCATACATGGACCGGGAGGAGGCCAAGAAGCTTCACGGCACCGGATGATGACGGAAACACTGCGAAAAAGGGATTTCAAGTCAGATGCCGACTGCGCGGCGCTCGTCCGGGAGTGAGGGTCGGGGCGGGGACGGGGCGGGTCGTTCGGCGGGGCGCTCGCGGCCCACTGCGTTGTTGAGGAACACCTTGAGCTGCTGGTTGAGGTTGCCGTTGCCGTCGTAGAACATGCCAACCACCGGGATCTGCATCTGGGGGGCCAGCTTGCGGAACAGGGCGGTGGTCAGGGTGCCGGGCATGCAGCCGAACGGAGCGCAGTTGACCACCATGGCCGCGCCCTGCTCGGCGAACTTGAGAGCCCGGCCGACGGTCAGGATGGCCTCGCCCTCGAAGCGGATGGGCAGGTGTGCGGCCCCCGCGGCGATTACCTCGTGAACGTCCGGCTCGAGCCGATCGGAGATGAACGGGCCGGCCGCCTTCACCATCTTGTGTTCCTGGTGGTAGATGTACCTGTTCTTCAGGTCGGACAGCAACTTGGTAAGCGGGTTGCGGCTGCCGTCCCTGAAGGCGATGTTCTGGGTGGCGGCGGTGTAGAGGATCCACTCGGACATGGGCGCCAGCCATGCCTCTCCGCCGAAGCGCTCGATCGCGGCTATCACGTTCTCGTTGGCGAAAAGGTTGCAGCGTACGTAGATCTCGCCCACCACTCCGATCAGGGGTCTTTTGTGGTCGCGCCGTGGCACGGCGGCAAGGCGATCGACCGACTGCCGAACAGCCGAGAAGAGGTTGCCCTTGATCTCGAGCACCGCCTCGATCTTGCGCCGGCACTCGTCCAGGACCCTGTTGGTCTCGCCCGGGTGGATCTCGTAGGGCCGCACCTTGCAGGCCGCCTTGAACAGCTGGTCGGCCGCGAGCATTCCTTTCCATATGTAGCGCCGCAGCGACTCGTCCACTCCCTGGTAGGAGTTGTAGGAGCTGGGCGAAAGAATGGCCACGTCGCCCAGGCCCTCGCGATCGAGCACCTGGCGGTGCAGGGTGCAGTACAGCCCGAACCGGCAGGGCCCTTCGGCCGTGGGCATGAAGAAGGCGTGCCTATGGGCCGGCTCGCCGGAATCCCTGACGGCCTTCACCAGGGCGCCGATGGTCAGCGCGGTGGGCAGGCACTCGCTTCCGCGGGTCATGGCGCGACCCAGCTCGAAGACCTCCTCGTCCTCGGGCGGCAGGGGCCGGGCGTCGTAGCCGTGGGCGCGGAACATGGCCGCCATGAAAGGCGTGCCCAGCGGGTGCATGGGAGGGAGCCACATGATGCGGTCGGTCAAGCTCTTCGGCGTAGCCTTGAAGGGGATGCGCGGGGCTGTCTTCCAGGGGGTGCGCGGCCGGTCGAGAACGTCGAAGAAGGCCTCGATCCGGGTCATGTACCCGGCGTCGGCCCCGTGTTCGTCCAACTCCAGGGCCAGGAAGGGCCGGTTGCCCATGATCTCCTCGACGAACGAGAGCAGGAAGCTGTCCGGGCCGCAGGAGAAGTTGGTCAGGTAGACCACGTCGAGCATGTCGTCTTTCGCCACCTGCTCGCAGGCGGCCAGGATCTTCTGGCCGTAGGACCAGAAGATGTTGTGGTAGCGCTCCCCGAGGAGCGAAAGGTCGAGGTCCAGGAAGTCGAGCGGCAGCACGGTGCGGCCCTGCTCGGCCAGCTTCCTGGGCAGGCCCAGGTTCTGGCCGGTGTCGTAATTGTTGTACGGCCGGCCCAGCAGCACCAGGATCTTCTCTCCCTTGCGCCTGGCCTGGGCCAGGATCTCGCGGCCCGCGGCCCTGCAGCGGGCCTCGAACTCGCGCTGCACCGCAAGGCCGTCGCGCCAGGCTTGAAGGATCTGCCCGCGGGTGCTTCCGAGAGGACCCGCCAGCTCCTCGACCAGCAGGTCCACGATGCGCGCCTCGGACAGGCGCATGTCGACCACCGGCGAAAGGATGCCGGCCACAGGAATGCCGTTGACCTCCAGGGCCGCGCGCGAGTATGACGGTACCGCCTGGACGTAGGGGCAAAACTTGGTGGCCGAGGTGTGCTGGTTGTGCTGCTCCGAGACCATGTGGGGCAGCAGGATGAAGTCGACTCCCTCTTCCGCGGCCAGCTTGGCCGCGTGGCCCATGGCCAGCTTGGCGGGGAAGCAGAACTCGGCCCCGGTGATGCGGGTGCCAAGCTCGCGGACCGTCTCGTCGGTGGTGCCCGAGAGCTTTACCCGATAGCCCAGCCGGTTGAGGAATCGGCGCCACAGGGGCAGGTAGGTATAGGTGGTCAGGGCCTGGGGCAGGCCGACCACCGGGGCGTCGGCGGGGACCTCGATCCCGCGACCGGCCTGCTTCCACAGGCGCTGTCGCAGCCGCAGCGGTTTTTCGTGCGGGTTGATCCGCACGCGTTGCTCGTCCGGATCGCGCCCGCACATGTAGCCCCACGAGGGCTGCTCGTCGAGTCCCTCGACCTCGGCAAAGGCTATCTGGCATTCGTTCTGGCAAAGGTCGCAGGTCTCGTACCGGATCCGGATCTCTCGCCGGTCCAGGTCCAGGCCGCGGAACCGGCTCACGCGCGTTCCCTTTTCGACCATGGCCCTGCGGGTCAGCAGGGCCACGCCGAACGCTCCCATGACGTGGCAGTATGGCGAGACGACCATGGTCGCGTCAAGCAGCCGCTCGAAGGCCGCCACCAGGGCAGGGTTGCGGGCCGTGGCGCCCTGGAAGAAGATCTTTTCGCGGCTGCGATGGCGGTTGCCGACCACCTTGTTCAGGTAGTTCTTGACCACCGAGACCATCACGCCGGCCAGGGCCTCTTCCGGCTTTGTGCCCGCCTGGACCAGCGTGGCCACGTCCTGCTCCATGAATACGGTGCAGCGGTCGGAGGTGCGCGGCGGCCTCTTGCCCAGCACGGCCGGGCCGACATCGGCCACCCGGTAGCCCAGCTTGTTGGCCTGTTCCTCGACGAAGGATCCCGTGCCCGCAGCGCAGACGTAGTTCATGTTGGCGTCGCGGATGTGGCCGTCGACCACGTGCATGTACTTGGAGTCCTGGCCGCCGATCTCGAAGATGGTGTCGACGGTCGGATCGGTCGCCACCGCGCCGGTCACGTGGGCCGAGATCTCGTTGATGATGGCGTCAGCGCCGATTACCTTGCCCACCATCTTGCGGCCCGAGCCGGTGGTGCCCACCCCGGTGATGTCGAACTCGACCTTCTTCTGAACGGCCAGGGTGCGCAACGCCCGCAGCAGCAGCTTGGTCGCCCCGATGGGGTCTCCGCCGGTCGTGCGGTAGATGTCCACGACCACCCGATCGTCATCGTCCACCAGGGCCGCCTTGGTCGAGGTCGACCCGATGTCGATGCCCAGCACGCCTCGCACCACGGAGCCTTCGGGCCAGTGGATCAGGCGCACCTCGTTTCCGTCCTCGTCGACGTAGCTGGCCAGGGTGTCGAACGAGGGGTAGACCGACTTCTCCATGGTAAGCGGCCAGGCGTATTGGCCCTGGGCGGACAGGTGGGCCTTGGTGGCCGGGATGCTGCGAGGCACCTGGGCCGCGGGCCGCCTCGCGAGCAGGGCGGCGCCCGTGGCGGCTGCCAGTTGCGGCTCGTCGGGCACCTGGATGAACTCCGGGTAGGCGTTCTTTAGCCAGCGGAGCACCTCGCGGTTCTGGGCCACCCCGCCGATTATGGCGGCAGGGCCGTCCAGGGGCCGGCCGTTGAGCAGGGTGCCGAGCAGCGTGCGGGTCATGCCGCGGCACAGGCCGGACCACATGGCCGCCTTGGAACAGCCATCCTGCTGGCGGTGGATCAGGTCGCTCTTGGCGAACACCGCGCACCGGGTGGCGATGGTGGGCGGCTCGTCGATGTGTTCGAACCCGGCCAGGTCGTCGTACGAGATGCCAAGCCGCACGGCCTGCTCGTCGAGGAACGAGCCGGTCCCGGCAGCGCACAGGGAGTTGGTCTCGAACCCGAGGAAGTTTCCATGTTCGTCCAGGCGCACCAGGGTGGCCGAGGCCCCGCCGATGTCGATGATGTGTGTTGTTCCCGGCAGGGCGTGGCGGATGGCCGCGATCTGGCACGAGGTGATGTCCAGAAGGTCGACCCCCAGGGTGTCGGCGAACATGCTCCCGGCCGAGCCGGTGATGCCGATGGCCGTCTGGCCGCCCACCTCGAGCGCGCTCAAGGCTTCCTCCACTGCTTTGCCGGGATCGCCCTTGTGAGGCTGGTAGAAGCGAAGGAAGACCGTGTCGTTCGAGTCCATCCGGACCGCCTTGACGAACAAGGCGCCGACGTCGATACCGATGCGATCGATTTTGCTGTTCATCGCGAACTCCCGCATTGTTGCCCGATGTAGGGAAAGGGGCAACTAAACTGACATGTCAGTCTAGTTACCCCTGATCGGATGTCAACCATTTTTCGACAGGCTTAGGGCGTGTTGTTTCAGTGAGCTGACCCCAATCCGCCCGACTTAGCGCCATGCGGAGACGTATTCGGTGACCGGGTCGCCCCGGGCCAGGGAGTGGGTGATCAGGGTCTGAACCGCCGTACAGCCGCTGATCTCCAGGGCCCGCTCCATCCAGCCGCCGATCCTCAGCTCGACCAGTTCGTCAGGCTCGGGGAACAGCTCGATGTGCGCAATGGCCTTTTTCGGAGAGGTTTCCACGATGACTATTTTGCTGGGATGGTAGTAGGTGGAGAAAATAGCGGCGGCCCGCTTGATCAAGAAACCGGGTGAACCGACGCGAACAAACAGCCGGTAGAGGCCCCACAGGGAGTAGTCGGCGCTGAACCTGCCCACTTCCCAGGCACCTTCTTTCTTCCCGTCGTAGAAGAGATCGCAGATCGTCTGGGTGGGCTCCACCATCGCCTCGCGCAGAGGGTACCAGACGCCCGTGGCTATCTTGCTTCCCATGATGTCTCTGGACTTGTCCGAGAGCCGAGTGAGCCACTCGTCGTAGCGGGAGCCGAAACTCTTACGAACGAAAAGCGGTGTCGGTCGGACTGCCGTACCCTTGACTTCCATCTATGGCCCCTCCCGTTACAGAATACCACAGGTAGTCGATCAGGAAAAACATGGGACAGAGCCCAACCATTTATTAACAGGAGGGGGCGTGTTGTTTCGGGTCGCGAGATGAGGTATGCTACGTCCGATGTCAACAGTGGGTGCGGGAGATGCCTGCGTGGTGAAGGAACGGCGCAAGACACCTGCTACATGGCGGGTGACCGTGGTGCCCCACACGCACTGGGACCGCGCTTGGTACCTGCCGTTCGAAGAGTTCCGGGGGGAGCTGGTGGAGGTGATCGATCACCTGCTGGAGGTTTTAGAAAACCAGGACGGGTTTTCATTCACCCTGGACGGACAGGCCATGGTGCTGAAGGACTACCTGGAGATCCGGCCCGACAACGAGCACCGTCTGAAGAACCTGATCCGCCGGGGCCGGCTGTTCGTGGGGCCCTGGTACGTGCTGCCCGACGAGTTCCTGGTCAGCGGCGAGGCCCTGATCCGGAACCTGCTATTGGGCGCGGACCTGTCGAGGAGGTTCGGACGCAGGCTGGAGGTTGGATACGTGCCGGACTCCTTTGGTCATATCGGCCAACTGCCGCAGATCCTGGCCGGCTTTGGCCTGGATACCTTTGTTTTTCAACGCGGCCGGGACGTGAAGAGCGACACGGGGCCGGCCGAGTTCTGGTGGCGGGGCCCGGACGGAACGCGGGTCCTGGCCTACTGGCTGCGCCACGGATACGGCAACCTGGACAGGCCGGGGCAGGTCCCACGCTCGGGAGCGTCTCCACCGCGAGTGGATCTCGACCTGGGCGCGGAGCAGATCCGCCAGGCCGTCGAGAGGGAGAAGCCGCACTCAGTCTCGATGGCGGTCCTGCTTTGCAACGGCATGGATCACCGCTCAGTCCAGCCGGAGATCGCCGAGATGGTCCACCGGGCCCGGGGCAGGATGCCCGGCTGCGAGATCGGGATCGGCTCCCTGGAGAGCCACCTCCGCCTGGTCAAGCGCGGCATCAGGGGCAAGCCGCTGATGACCCTGCGGGGCGAGCTGTCCTACCCATACGGGGACCTGCTCCAGGGCGTTTACTCGACCCGGATGTATCTCAAGCAGTCGAACGAGAGGGCCCAGACCCTGCTGGAGTGCTACGCCGAGCCCCTCGACGCACTGGACTTCGCCACCTGCCCGGCTCCGCGGCGCGGCTACGCGGCCAGCCGGCACGGCCTGCTTCGCCACGCCTGGCAAATCCTGCTCGAGAACCATCCGCACGACGACATCTGCGGCTGCGGCGCGGACCAGACGCATCGGGAGATGGAACACCGATTCGAGGCCGTGGACCAGTTGGGCCGGCGGGTGGCGGCCGAGAGCCTGCGTTGCCTGGGCGAGCGTATCGCGACAGAAGACCGGGAGGACGGGGCGCTGGTGGTCTTTAATCCCCACGGGATTCGTTACACCGCGCTGGTGCGCGGCACGGTCCTTTTCCTTCGCGGGGAGGATCCGGCTGCGTTCGTGCTTGAAGACGCCCGGGGCGTTGAAATCCCGTTCCAGGTCCTTCACAGGCGGCCCTGCCTGCGCCGGAGGGACTCCGACGTGATCGAGGCCCAGGCCGCGGACATCCGCTTCACTGCCTCGGATCTTCCGGCCTGCGGATACAGGACCTTTCGGCTGCGCCCCGCAAGGCAGACCGCCTCGCCGCCGGAAGCGATCCCAGAGTTGCGGGTTACCGGACGAACGGTCGAGAGCGCCTTTCTTTGCCTGCGCTTCAACCCGAACGGAACCTTCGACCTGACGGACCGGATACACGGGCGGAGCCACACGGGGCTGCACCTGTTCGAGGATGCCGAGGACTGCGGCGACGAGTACAACCACTGCCCGCTCGCAGACGGAGGTCGATCCCTGACCAGCCAGCAGGCCGAGGCCCGGATCGAATGCGCGCACCGTTCCGCGGCCTCGGTCACATTCCGGGTGAAGCTGTCGATGCTCATTCCCGCGGGGCTCGGAAAGGATCGAAAGTCGCGCAGCCGGCGAAGGCTGAAGACCCGGATCGAGACCGAGGTCACCATCTACGCCCAGGTGCCCAGGATCGACATGGTCACCCGGATGACGAACCGCAGCCAGGACCACCGGCTCAGGGTCCTGTTCCCCCTGAGCGTACAGGCCGACGTGGCTCACGTGGACGGGCACTTCGACGTGCTGCGCCGTGGGATCGACTCGCCCCCGGAGCGCTCCGGCGTGCCGGCCTGCCCGACCCGGCACCAGAACGCCTTCGTCAGCCTCCAGGACGGGCAAGCCGGCCTGGCCGTCCTGAACCGTGGACTGCCGGAGTACGAGATCTTTCGTGACGGAAGGCGCCGCGTCCTGGCGCTGACTCTATTTCGCTCGGTAGGACACCTGAGCCGTCCGGATCTGGCGACCCGGCCCGGCCACGCCGGACCTTTCCTTCAGACGCCCGGGGCCCAATGCCTGCGCTCGTGGACATTCGAGTACGGCCTCCTTCCCCACGCGGGAGGAAGGGATCTCCCCGTGGGGGTCATCCAGCAGGCGCGGGCGTTCTGCGCGCCGCCCATGCCGCTTCGCCTGGACGCCGTGGACGCCCGGGCCAGGGCGGGGCTTCCACAAGAGGTCAGCCTCGTCCGGCTGGCGCCGGGGTGCCTGGTCCTCTGCGCCGTCAAGCGGGCCGAGAAGGGCCGGGCCATCGTGGTGCGATTCTACAACCCCACCAGGCGCAAGGTGCGGGCCAGGATCCATCTGGCCTTTCCCTTCCGGCGGGTAGAGAAGGTCCGGCTGGACGAATCCCCGACGAGGAATGGACAGCTTGATAGCGAGGACGGGAGGATCGAGGTGTCCTGCAAGAGCAGGGAGATCCTGTCCCTGAAGGTCCACCGGTGAGCGATTCGACCCCGGAAGAGTTCTCGGGCGTGCTGACCCGGGCGGATTCCAAGTCCCTGACCCGTCTCGCAGTCCCTGTGCCGGAGGGCACGCGCGCCCTGGAGATACGCTTCAGCTTCGATCCGGTCTTCTCTGAGGACAAGCAATACAACCGTTCCCGGGTCGAGCGGGCGGTCCTCCAGTACCTGGGCGAGGAGGCGAGCGAGCCGGGGCTCGTGGAGACGATGCTCGATCGCGAGGATCTCGCCGGAAGCATCCGGAGGATGAGAAACCTGCTGAACTGGAACCTCTATGATCCGCAGGGCCGCTTCCGGGGACGGTGGGACTGGAGCGAGCAGGGGCGCACGGCCGTTACGCGGATCGGCCAGAGGGACTCGTCCCCGGGCTTCCTGGACGGTCCGATTCTCCCGGGCGCCTGGCACATCGTCCTCGAGGTGCACATGGTCTGCACCGAGCGGTGTGCCTTTCGGCTGAGCCTGCTGGCGCACCCTTCCGATCGAGTCCCGGCCCTCCAGCACCCCCCGGCAGCGGGCGGAGGTCATCCGGAAGAGGCGGCCGGGGCCTGCGAGCCCGCGAAGGCCCCCTGGCCGGGCTGGCTGCGCGGCGAGATGCACGCCCACTCGGTGCACTCGGACGGACAGCACACGGTCCTCGAACTGGCCCGGCGGGCGGCTGCCGCCGGGCTGGACTTCGTGGCCCTGACCGATCACAATACCACGGGCGGTCTGGCCGAGGCCGGGAGCGCCGAGGAAGTGCTGTTCCTGCGGGGCGAGGAGCTGACTACATTTTCCGGGCACTTCTGCCTGTACGGGGTGGGCGAGACCGTGCCGTGGCACGAGCAAGGACGGCGCCTGAGCATCGAGTCCATCGCCGATCAAGTCCGGGCCCGGGGATTCCTGTTCTCCCTGGCCCATCCCTTCCAGATGGGCGATCCGGTCTGCACGGGCTGCCGCTGGCCGGGCCGGGACCCGCCCCCGGACCGCTTCGACCTGATGGAGGTCTGGACCGGACGCTGGACGGACCGGCGGCTGGAGATCGAGCGGGCCATGACCCTGTGGGATCAATGGTGGGATCGAGGACTTGCGCCCGTGGCCGTGGCCGCCCGTGACTGGCACGGCCCGGCCGAGGAGCACGGCCGCATCGCCCGCACCGTGGTGGCGGCTGCGGACAGAGGCGAACGGGCCGTGCTCGACGCCCTTCGCCGCGGCGCCGTCTACATGACCACCGGCCCCTGGATCGACCTTCGGCTCCATCTCGGCCCCCGGACCGCCTGCCTGGCCGAGGGCTTCGGTCCCCACCTGATCGAGCCGGGCCAAGAGGCGATCCTCGAGGTCCTCCTGGACGGTCCCATCCCGCCGGGCTCGGTTCTTGGATTCTTCCATAACGGGACGGTGACCGCGCGGCGGGATCTCTCGGGGGCCGTTTCTCGCCATGAGCTGCCCGTGTCTCGACCCGGGCGCTACCGGGTGGAGATCCGGGCCCCCGGCGGCGAGCTCATCCTGTTGACCAACCACCTGGGCCTCGCGTAGGCTCATCCCCCCTTGGCCCAGCGGCCGAACACGCGGAGGTATGCGGCGGTGCCGGAGGAGGAGGCAACCAGCGGGAAGATCAGTCCCTGGAGGGTTTTTGCTCTTCCAATTTGGAATAGCAATATCGAGACAGGTTCAGAATTCAGCCAAGAAAGAAGTCATTTTGTCCGCAACTAGACAAGCAGATATTTGTGCTTTTTTACACTGGTTGACCAAAGGACGGTCGCCAGTAAGCAGAGTAGTTCGGACTCCATCCCGCCAGCATCGCCTTACAAGTTCCATTAATCCCGCGTCAACGGGTCCAAAGTCGAACACAAGAGCAATATCCATCTCAAGTATGCGAACAAGATCTTCGGCCATGTCGAGTTCGCGGAACTCAGTAACTACTATGCGCCAGACTCGCTTCCTAAAATCGCCCTTGCCGCCAAGATAGAGCTTCTCCGCTGTACGTAAATGACTTTGTAGTTCAGCAATCACTCCTGGAGACGTCGTCAGTTGCCCTCGGTGTAGTCGGAGAAACTCCTCGAACGCCTTTCGATGAAGTTGCGTTGTCAAGCTGTGGAACTGACAACGTCTTTCCCACCACCGAGTGCCGGTTTCAGCCTGGTATCGCAGGATAAAGAACTCCAGAAGGGGTCCAGTATCCAGGACGAAGTGCTGTAGAACCTGCATTATCAACAGGTTGTTAAAATGACCCCGAGAGAGGGGCGGCGGGCAGGTCATGGCGCATACAGAGTTCGTAGCTCTTTTTCTCCAGCCACTCGAGAAGGGATCGATCATGCTCAAGTAACGATGCACGAGCACGTTGAAGCTCCTCGAAGGGGAGCCCGTGCGCAAAGGTCAGAAATTCGCCGCTATAACGCTTCCAGAAACGAGAGTCGGTGTAGTGTGAGGGGATCTCCTGTACCTCATTGACTACATGCTCAGCAACCAGGCCTGGAAACTTGGTTTCTGGGAAAGCTCCCCCAGGATAGGTTTTCTTCGCGTCGGCTTCGACGAACTCGGTCAGCGCCGCACTCACCTTCGCCAGGAAGTCTTTTCTGTTCACCAACTCCGAATGGGCCCTTTGCGCGGCCTTCATTGCGACATGGAGAAACTCATCGTGCTTTTCCAACGGTGTCTTGGCTTCCCTGTTCGCCATACTGAAATCGCGCAAGATGTGTCGGCCATCTGGAGTAAGATACCCCGCAATTGGCCGCAAGTACTCCATTTGTTGGTTGTAGAAGCGCCAAGTAATGTTACCGCGTTCGAGGAACGAAATCTCGATCGGAATCGCTTCTAGAAGCGGATTAATTACCGCATACACCCAACCCTCAACTCGGGGAGAACCTCTATCGGGTTCTTGTCTGTCTTGCTTTGCCATAGCTTACTCCCGCATGTTCTATTCTTCCTCTTGCAAGGCTCCATCCTGGAGTTTACAACACCCTGTGTCCATGTTTCAACAGCAATCTCATTTGGCGATGCATCCTGGTTGCCCCGCAGCACAATCGCCGTGGCTCAAACCCCATTGGCCCAGCGGCCGAATACCCGGAGGTAGACGGCGGTGCCGGAGGCGGCGGCAACCAGCAGGAAGATCATTCCCTGGAGGGGGAAGCCCAGGAGGAGCTTGCCCAGGCAGAACATGGCGCAGAAGATGAAGACAGAGGTCAGGGCCCAGTCGAGCAGGCTGGCCACGACGCGGTCCTCGATCTTCACTTCCGGCACCTCGCGGGCGATGGGGCCCCAGAGGTTTCCGGCCGGGCGCACGAGACGGTAGAAGGCTTTCAGGTGCTCGCGGTTCGTCGGCGCGGTGAGGAGAGTGACCGTTACCCAGACGGCGGTGGAGACCGTTACGATGATGAGCAGGCGGGCGGGGAACAGGTCGCCTCTTAGCGGGTCGATGCCTAAAAGCTCGCCGACCTGTGCTACGCCGAGACCGGTGATGTGCAGCACGGCGAAGGTGATCAACGAGGTGAAAAGCGCGGCGATCTCGGACCAGGGGTTGACCCGCCACCAGTACCACCGGAAGATGCACACCAGGCCCAGCCCGGCCATCATCTCGCCCTTCAGCTTCAGTCCGCCCAGCACGGAATCCAGGCTCATGGCGACCAGGCTGGCCAGCAGGGCCATGAGCGCGATCCCCACCCGGGCGGCCTTCACGTAGTGGCGATCCGAGCCCTCCCTGTAGATGAAGCGGCGGTAGATGTCGTTGACCATATATGACGCGCCCAGGTTGAGATGGGTGTCCACGGTGGACAGGAAGGCGGCCAGGAAGGCGGCCACCATCAGGCCCTTGACCCCAACCGGCAAAAGCTCCGATATCATGCGCGGATAGGCGGTCTCGTGATCGGCCAGGCTGGGGTACAGGACCATCGAGCACAGGGCGGCCAGGTACCAGGGCCAGGACCGGATTACGTTCTGGACCACCAGGCTCCAGAGCCCGGAGGCCAGCGAGTTTTTCTCGTCCTTGCAGGCCAGGAAGCGCTGGGCCTTGTTGCCCGAGCCGTCCACCTCGGCCGAGGCCCAGCCGAGCACGCAGATGTAGATGATGAAGGTCCCCAGGGGAAGGCCCGAGGAGCTGAACTCGCCGGGCACGAAGTCGGTGGCCGTGGGCCCGGGCGACGGCAGGCTGGCCAGGCCCTGCTTCAGGCCCTCGACGCCGCCAACGGCGTCGAGGGCCACCACGGCCAGGAAGATGGCCCCGGCCAGGGCGATCACGAACTCGATCATATCGGTGGTCACCACACCCCAGAGGCCCGAGGCCGCGGTGTATACAAGGGCGACGATCACCAGCACGGCCACCATGAGCGCCTGGCTGCTGACCTGGACTCCCCAGAGCGGCAGCTCGACCGTCGGTGGCAGGTCCAGCAGCACCCCCAGGATCTTGACCATGCCCAGGATCACCCAGCCCAGGGTGAGCGCGGTCATGCCGAAGGTGCGGAAGAGCGCCATGAAAATGCGCAGGGCCGCGGCCGGCCGGCCGGTGTAGCGCAGCTCTATGAACTCCACGTCGGTGACGATCGCTGCCCGGCGCCAGAGCCTGGCGAACAGGTAGGCCATCATGGGCCCGAACGCGATCCCGGCCCAGTAGAACCATGCCCCGGCGATGCCGAATTCGCGGATCTGCCTGGTAACGTGGATCGGGGTGTCGCAGGCGAAGCTGGTGGCCAGGATGGAGGTGCCCGCCAGCCACCAGGGCAGGCTGCGGCCGGAGATGAAGAAGTCCGCCATGGAGCCGCCCGCTCGCCTGGAGAACAGGACGCCCACCACCATCATGGAAAGCAAGAAGCCAGCGACGATCAACCAGTCGAGTGTGGCCATATCTCCCGCCGGAATCTCTTCAGCGATCGCAGCCGCAGGGAACGCGTCCGGAATAGTTCTCCGGCACCCGGCAGGCCCAGTCCGGGAGAGGACTCGACGGGGGCGTGATCAGGCACCCGTCCTTCTCTCCGTCCACGTCCACGAAGACGGGGTTGGTCACGGCAAGGGGCATGGTGGGGTAGTAGACGGGCAGCTTGAAGAACAACAGCGTCTCCGGCAGCGGGATGGGGACGCCCGCGAACGCGCCGGAGAAGATGTCGGAAATGTAGATCGGGGGGAGGTCCGGTGAACCGTAAACAGGCCTGAGCGTTCGTCCGCGCAGCCCCATGGCGAAGACTACGAACCAGGAATCCTCCTCGATGCGCAGGGGAATGCGGAGATCGAGGTTGACCACGGCCTCGTTGGGAACCGGTATTTCGTCCCCGTCGAACACGTGCTCCAGGTATCCATTGCGGTAGATCTCCACGCGGCTGACGTCGAACCACTCTGGAGACTGGACTCGCAGGCGCAGCTCGACCCGCCCGCCGGCGCCGCGGGCATCGACCACCTCGCCAGGGCCCAGGCCGTCGATGGTGAAATCCACGAACGGGCCGTAGGTGGCGAAGGCCTTGCCCGTCTTGTAGTCGTGGACGATCTCGTGGATGTCGATCCCGACCGGATCGTCGCTTCTGGATCTCAAGTAGGTCCTGGGAACGCCCAGTTCGTAGTAGGCGAGGCTGTGGGCGTCCGAGGCGCCCACGCCGGTCTTGTAGATTCCGTGGTCGATCATCCTCAGCCAGTCGTCGGTCATACCCTTTATGGGCTCGCAGGGGTTGTCGGGTTTTTCGGGAGGAGTCGAGCAGAAGCCCTCGGCAGAGCACTCGTTCCCCTCGTCGCAGTCCTCGTCGGAGTTGCAAGGGCGGGGCATAACGCATTTGGTGGACCCGTCGTATTCCCAGATGGCTTTGTGCTCCTCGGGGGTTCTTTTCAGAAAGCGCCGGATGTGCTCCTCGCTCAGCTCCATCAGCCGCGAGGCTATCTCCCAGAATGAAAAGCCCCTGGTCTCCTCCAGGATCCGGAACCTCTCCACGTTGTAGTCGAAGACCTCGCCCGCCGTGGGAGTCCTGGCGATGTCGAAACGCTTGGAGTTGAAGATCTCCTGAGCGTCGAAGTCGCTGACGAAGTTCTCGCTGGCCAGGACGGGCACGTAGGTCTGGTTGAACCCCTGCATCAGGCTCAGGTCGTACGGGTTCAGCGAGTACTGATCGTAGAGGCTGCTCATTCCGCCGCGCGGATGCGGGACGATGACCAGGGTCTCCTCCGGCCCCAGGAGCCCGTTCTCCCGGATCCACTCGAAGGTCTCACGGGGTGTTCTGCCGACCCAGTTACAGGCCCCGTGGTCGCCCTGCATCACGGTGTAGTCGAGGGGGGCTCCTAGGATGTGGGAGAGGTCCAGGGTGGTGATCTCCTCTCCGGGCCAGGAGATGACGTACTCCCAAATGCCCATCTGGCGGAGGGTCGGAACGTGGCTCTGGATATAGTCGTGGTCGGTGCTGAAGAGGAACTCAACGCAGTCGGACAAGGCGGATTTCAGCCGGTCCTCATTGCTCACGTTCGAGTCGGGCGAGCCCACCCCGTGCATGTGGGAGTCGGCGGCGATCCAGCCCCGCGTGTCCACCACGCGGGAAATGTGCGCATCGAAGAAAGCCGTCTGGTCTGGCAGGATCTCCACCCGGCGGGTGTCGATCGAGTACTCGAACCCCCGCGACGCGATCACGTCGTAGCTGCCCGGTGGAAGCCTCAGCTCTCCGGTTCCGCTCTCGCTCAGCGCCACTCTGGCCATTCGGTCGGACAGGTGGCCCTCGCCCAGCTCGGTGCGTGGCTCCCCGGCCATGAGCGCCGATTGGCAGCGGCACTGCCCGGCAACGCATTCCTCGTCCTGGTCGCAACGGGAGTTGTCCTGGCAACCCTGCCGGGGAAGGCACTGCCAGACCTGGGGGTCGCAGTACTCTACGGACTGGCAGTCGCCCTCCCTGTGGCACTCCGGAAAGCAGTGGCCGACCGTGACCCTGGACGGGATGGGAGATCCGGTCTGGTCGAGCACCCTGAACTTCAGGGTGCCGGCCGGTGGCACGGCCAGGACGACTCCGGTGACCTCGCCCTCGTGGACCTCGACGCTCGTGGGCCTGGACAGGACCCGGGCGTCGTCACGGGCGACCAGGTAGTAGCTGCCTGGCGCCAGGGGGCCGGCGAAATCGCCGTCCGGATGGGGATCGGTGCCCACGTCGCTGCGGAAGTGGGACACCATCATCACGTTTCCGTCCGGATCATCGTCCGTCGCGCTGCAGCTTCTCAGCACCCGGGCCAGCTCGGCGTAAGTATCGAAGGACCGGCATGGGTCCAAGCCCCTGTCGCGGCACATGTCGATGTAGCACGGGTCCCTGAAGGCGAAGACGTCCGCCTTCGAGATGGGCTCCATGGTCTTGGCCTTCACCACCTGTCCACGCAACTCGCCGTGCCGGCTTCCCTGGAGTTCGAAGGCGGTCCTCATAAGGGAGGCCACGTCCCCCTCGCCCACCAAAAGGAAGCGATCGTAGCGCACGAACCTCCTGTCGTCGCAATCGACGTCGTCCTCGTCGCTCTTCAGGCAGCGGTACTTGTGGGTAAGGGCCCCTGTGAGCGATTCACTGGAGAAGGGAAAAAGGACGGGGCCGTCCAGGCTCAGGAAGGCGTAGGAGACCCGGTCTCCCACCCCGGCCATGAGTTCGAAGGAGAGGGGGCTCTGAATGCTGTTGCCGCCGCGGAGAAAAATATCGCGGTACTTGATATCCAGGTCGAAGCCGATGGACGGGCAGAAGGCCCGAACCTTAGCCCCGAAGAGCAGGAAGTCGCCCGAGACCACGCCGGGCCCGTAGGTCATGTCTCCGCTAATGAGCCCGCCGGCTATCACGTCCATCAGGCTGTCCTCGGGCCGGAGCAGCTCCATCTGAAGAGGCTCGGGAATGCACAGGTTCGATGCGCTGTCGCAGGTCCCCTCCTCGCACAGTCCCTCCTGGCAGGGCTTCAGGCAGCTCCCGAAGAACTCGTCGCACACAGTCCCGGCCGGGCAGTCGGTCCTACGGCAGTTCTCCAGGCGCACGTCCTCGCCGCGGGCAAATAGCCTGATGGTGGTCGTCATCTGGAGGTAGGGCTTGCCTGGGTGAAGGACGAAATCGCTGGCCACATAGAAGTCCGTCATCACCCCAAGCGCCTTGACCAGCGGGTCGTTCAGGACGTTCAGGATTCCCATGATCAGGTCGCTGCGGCCCACCACCCGGATCGCGGCCGGGCCGCCGTCGGAGCCATCCCTGAGAATGCGCACGTAGCCCTTCTCGGGATTCTGAACCATGATGTTGACCATGGGCATGACCAGGTAGAACTGGTCGAGGCCGCGGCCCTGCTGGAACTCGTCCTGGGTCCGGTAGAGGTCCACATCGACCAGCCCGCCCCCGTGAAGGGCCGGTGGGACCATGTGGCCGGGCGCCAGGATCACCGCCCGGATCTTGTCGTTCTCGATGACGTAGTCCCCGGGATTGGCCAGGGCCGCCGGGCCGCCTATGAGATCGACCCTGCTCCTGGCCACCCTGGCGGAGGCGAACTCTTCGTCCACCGTGCAGCCGGCCGCGAGATGGGCGAAGGAGAGGCAGGCCAGGAAGAACCGAGAGGCCCTCTTCAGGTATGCATCCATGGGAGTACCCCGCCCGCCACCGGGCCTACAGGTTCACCTGCACCTGGACGAACACGGCGTCGTTGGACATCTCGGGCACCTCGCGCTCCTCCTTGTGGATGTAGTTGAGCTGAAGCTTGAGGTAGCCGTCCATCAGGAAAAGGTTCAGCCCGAAGGTTCCCAGCCACAGGTCGCCCGTGTCGGCGATGAAGATGTTGTCGTCGAACTGCTCGAAGCGGCCGGCCACCTCCAGCAAGGCGGGTAAAACGAAATACCCGGCCTGCACGTACCAGCCCCGGCGGTCGGTCTTGTCCGTGATCCCGGGGGGCAGCACCGGCCTCTGTTCGGGCTCGCGCGTGTCATAGATCCACTCCGCCCTGAAGGAGAGCCCTCGCCACTTGATGGCCAGATCGGCGCTGAATGCGTGCGTGGTGGTGGACGAGTCGTGGTTGAAGTAGTAGTCGGCTCCCACCACCAGGCGGAAAGGCGAGCCGGACAGGTCCGACTCGCCGGGATCCATCTGACCCAGGGGCGCGACCTGGATTCGCCCGGCGTACAGAAAGCCCTTGCCCACGTCCCCGTAGGTGAATCCCGGACCTCCGTTGTAGATGCCGGCCCCGTACACCAGGAGCCCGTCCAGGGCCTTGCCCAGAACGGCGAAGCCGAGCTGGTTTTCGGCGGACAACTGCTGGACCGACAATGGGCGTTCGATGAGCTGGAGCTTGGCCGACGAGACCATGGAGCCCCCGCAGAAGAATATGGGCGCCGTACCGAGGGCGAAGTTCAGGAACTCGAAAGGCCGGTAGACGATGTTGGCCGCGTAGATGGTATTGCCGGCCCCTTCTTCCAGGCCGTCTTTCAGATCCAGGACCAGGTTGACCCCCAGCGATTCCTTCATGCTGCCGTATAATCCCAGGCGCGCCCTGCGGATGAGGAAACCCTCGGTGGTGGCCACGTCGTTGTTTTCACGCAGAGAGTCGTCGCCCACGTAGAAGGCGGACTGGACCTGGATGCGCGGGTTTACCGACAGGGAGAAGACGTCGTGCAGGATTATAAAGGCCTCCTTGCCCTTGTCGGGGTGTTCGTAGAGGTCCTGGAAGGCATTTTGTTCCGATGCCTCACCGGGCTCCTGCACGGCATCCTCCAGCCCGGCGGCTCGCGCCTGTATGCACAGGGCGAGCAGCACGGACAGTACTCCCGTCAAGATTCTCCCTCTTGTCATGACGATTGTTCTCCATGTGCTCTTGAAATAGAAAATCAAGATAACATCTCGGGGAGCAGGTATCAAAAACTAAATGACTACGTCTGATCAGATCGGCCCGGCGCGCTTGAAGGCGATGGCGCCGGCCAGGTTGACCGCTATGCCGACCAGGATCAGGAACCTGGTCCAGCGGTTCATGGGCACACGGCCTACGGCGAGCAGCATGACCAGGTAGGGGGTGATGTCCAGTGCGAAGCGGTAGCCGAACTGGACGTAGCCCGAGTTCTGGTAGAACAGCGGCACCAGCAGGGCCGGCACCGCGGTGGCCCACAGGATCGGGTATAGCCAGGGTTTTTTCTTTGGCCAGAACAGGCGCACGAACACCGGGGTGGTCAGGAATATGGATATGCCATCGGCGTTGTAGCCGATCCAGGGGAATTTATCGAGGGTGATGGGCAGGCGCAGGAGCAGGGCCCTGAGGTTCCACTCGAAGTAGTGGAAGGCAAACAGGCCGTGCTGCCCGATGCGGGTGCCGGCCGGGCCCGACAGGTACGAGTGGCCGAATTCGAACGCGTCGTGGAAGCGCACCTGGTTGAAGATCATCTGGGCGATTCCCACCACCAGCACGGGCGCGGCGAACACGGCCGCCTTTGCCAGGACCCGCCCCCAGGACCCGGCTGCAGGCCTTCCTTCTTCGGTGCGGGGAAAGTAAAGCTGCAGCGCGAAGTAGACCACGGTAAAGGCCAGGTTGACCCGGGTGTCGAAGGCCAGCGCCAGGAAGATCCCGGCCAGCAAGGGGTGCCGGGCCCTCGTCGCTGCCAGGATGTAGGCCAGCGTGAACGTCACCCCCATGACCTGCGCGGTGAACCAGACCTCGCCCAGCACCGAGCAGGAGTAGTGCACCGTGCCGAAGCCGAACAGGGCGGTCAGCCACAGGTTGTCCTTCAGCGATATTCCCGAAAGCCCCTCGCGTACGAGCATTTGCAGAACCAGGAAAATCAGGAGCACGTTCAGGGCGGCGAAAGGCAGGGTGAACAGCACGTCGTTGAACGCAAGGCCGAAGACGGCCACGAAGGGCATCATGAACACGGCCGGCACTGGCGGGAACAACACGTAGGTCTTGCCCTCGTAGCGGATCCAGTCGTTGTTGTTGGGCGCGGGCACTCGCAGGTCGGCCCGGCCGTGCAGGAACGAGTCGGCCAGGTACACGAAGTGCGGCCCGGCCGACTGGCGCGCCATCCGGTTGGCCGAGGTGCCGGCAAAGATGCACAGCGCGATCCCGAAGATCGCCAAGTGCAGCCGGCGGCGCTGCCACCAGGATCGGCGTTCTCCGTCCCGCTCCGTCCTTGCCGCGGATTCAATCATAGGCGCGTTTTCCCACGCCGCCGGGACGGCAGTCAAGTTCCAGCCAGGACCAACGTCTGGCTTGACAGGCAGCACGCGGGCGTGTCGAGATCGGACCATGAATCCCGACGCTGATACTCTTCCCCGCCTGCTGCAGCGGCAGGCCGCGCGCTACGACCGGCGGGTGGCCCTGCGCCAGAAGCAGCTGGGCATCTGGCAGGAGATCTCCTGGCGCGAGTACGCCGAGCAGGTGCGGGCGGTGGGCCGCGCCCTTTTGGTCCTCGGGGTCGAGCGCGGGGAGTGCGTGGCGCTGATCAGCGAGAACCGGGCCGAGTGGCTGTTCTGCGACCTGGGCATCCAGTCCATCTGCGCCATCACCGCGGCCATCTACGTCACCAGCGCGCCCGAGCAGGTGGCCTACATTTTGGAGCACTCCGGATCGAGGGTCATTTTCTGCGAGGACGAGGAGCAACTCGACAAGGTGCTCAAGACCCGCGACGAGCTGTCGGAGCTGCGCCACATCGTGGTGTTCGACTGGAAGGGACTGCGCGATTTTTCCGATCCGATGGTGATGCGCTTAGAGCAGTTCATCGAGCTTGGAAGAAAGGCCGCGTCCGAGACGGCAAGAGACTTCGAGGAGCGGCTCGCCGCGGGCTCCGCGAACGAGACCGCGTTGCTTGTCTACACCTCGGGCACCACCGGGCCTCCAAAGGGGGCGATGCTGTCGCACCACAACTTGATCTGGACCAGCCAGGCCCTGTGCCTGTGCAACCCGATCCACGAGTCCGACGAGATCCTGTCGTTTCTGCCGCTGTGTCACATCGCCGAGCGGCTGATGACCGTGGTCAACCAGATCGTCACCGGCTACACGGTCAACTTCGCCGAGAGCCTGGACACCGTTCCCCAGAACCTGCGCGAGGTCTCGCCCACGGTCTTCTTCGCTGTGCCGCGCATCTGGGAGAAGTTCTACTCCCGGATCCAGCTGACCATGGACAAGGCCGACTGGACCAAGCGCAAGGCCTACCAGGCGGCCATCAGGATCGGCATCCGCGCGGCCGAGGCGCGATCCGCCAAAAAGCCCGTGCCCGCCGGCCTGGCCCTATTCGACCGCCTGGCGCACTTCGCCGTGTTCCACCCCCTGAAGAAGCGCCTCGGCCTGGAGCGCACCCGCCTGGCCATCTCCGGCGCCGCGCCCATCTCTCCGAAGCTACTGGGCTACTTCCACGCCCTGGGCCTTCCGCTGCGCGAGGTCTACGGCCAGACCGAAGGCTGCGGCCCGACCACCATCCACCAGGGCGACGATATCCTCTTCGGCACGGTGGGCAAGGCCCTGCCCGGGGTGGATGTCAAGATCGCGGACGACGGCGAGATCCTGGTGCGCGGCCCCAACGTGTTCCAGGGTTATTTCAAGAACCAGGAGGACACGGAACAGACCCTGGTAGACGGCTACCTGCACTCGGGCGACGTGGGCGAGATCGACGCGCAGGGCTACCTTCGGATCACCGACCGCAAGAAGGACCTGATCATCACCGCCGGCGGCAAGAACATCGCCCCGCAGAACATCGAGAATCAGCTCAAGTTCAGCCCCTACGTCAACGACGCGGTGGTGATCGGCGACCGCCGCCCGTTCCTGTCCGCCCTGATCCTGATCGACGAGGAGAACGTCAGCAACTGGGCCCAGGAGAACCGCATCCCTTACACCACCTACGCCGACCTGGCCTCGAACGAAGAAGTCCGTGCGCTGATCGCGGCCGAGGTCAAGGCGGTCAACAAGACCCTGGCCAAGGTGGAGCAAGTCAAAAAGTTCGAGATCCTGGACAAGCGCCTGGAAGAGGAGGACGGCGAGGTCACCCCCACCATGAAGGTCAAGCGCAAGAACGTCGAGACCGCCTACGCCGAGCTGATCGCGTCCATGTACCGCCGCAAGAGGTGACCGGTGCCCTGATTCTCCGTTCCTTCTACCAGGCCCCCCAGAGAGACACGCCCACCACGTGGGCTGACGCGTCGTACCAGTCGCTGTTGGACCACTGCCGGAGATAGCTGTACTCGAGGCGCACGTTTACGACCGGAATGTAGGCCGATCGCCCCTCAGATCGAGACAGCACTGCGTATCCGAAGAAGGCGCGCGTCGTCAATCGCAAGTCATGACGGTCCTCTCCGGTGAGCAGGTCGTTGCCGTCGACGGCCGCCCAGCCGGGATAGGCGCGCTCCTCGATCCTGAGATCGGCTCCGGCCGCGATCGACCGCCCGAAGAGCTGCTTGAGGCCCACCATGACCGCATGGCCGGAGAAAAGGAACTCCTCGCCGAGGTACGAGAACTGGGCCTGGGTGAGCTTCTGGGCCAGGATGCCGCAGTCGCCCGGCGTCAGGAGATAGGCGTAATCCGCCTGCAGTCCGGCCCGCCTCCAGAGCGCCTGGCTGAAGTGCAGGCCGAACTCGAACTGCTGATCCCGGGTGTCGCGCTGGTCGGCGGAATCCGTGTGCGTGTAGAAACGGAAGCCGCCGGCGGCGCGGGGTGACAAGGTCGTGCGGGTC